>Ga0209369_1000125_pt1 | contig 169609 bp, 147 predicted proteins | sample EBPBio142010_DNA_FD_185865 | JGI IMG/M metagenome (GOLD analysis project Ga0209369, IMG submission 185865) | Wastewater treatment Type I Accumulibacter community from EBPR Bioreactor in Madison, WI, USA - Reactor 1_10/4/2010_ DNA (SPAdes)... | ecosystem: Engineered > Bioreactor > EBPR >... | reverse complement strand
AGCAGCTGGCCGCCACCCCCGAGATGCTGGGCCAGGCCGGCGCCATGCAGGACGTGTTCCGCGCCATCGGCCGGCTGAGCCAGAGCGCGGTCACGGTGCTCATCACCGGCGAATCCGGCACCGGCAAGGAGCTGGTGGCGCGTGCGCTGCACAAGCATTCGCCGGTGGCGGGCGGGCCTTTCGTGGCCATCAACACCGCAGCGATTCCGAAGGACCTGCTGGAAAGCGAACTCTTCGGCCACGAGCGCGGCGCCTTCACCGGCGCGCAGGCGCAGCGGCGCGGGCGCTTCGAACAGGCCGAGGGCGGCACCTTGTTCCTCGACGAAATTGGCGACATGCCGTTTGACCTGCAGACGCGGCTGCTGCGCGTGCTCTCGGATGGCCAGTTCTACCGCGTGGGCGGCCATGCCCCGGTCAAGGCCCATGTGCGCGTGATTGCCGCCACGCACCAGAACCTGGAGCAGCGCGTCAAGGACGGCAGCTTTCGCGAGGATTTGCTGCACCGCCTGAACGTGATCCGCCTGCGTCTGCCTGCGCTGCGCGAGCGCAGCGAGGACGTGCCCATGCTCACGCGCCATTTCCTGCAGCGCAGCGCGGCGCAGCTGGCGGTGGCGCCCAAGCGCATGTCGGACGCAGCGCTGGCGCGCCTGACGCGCTTTGCCTTTCCCGGCAACGTGCGCCAGCTGGAGAACATCTGCCACTGGCTCACCGTGATGGCGCCGGCGCAGGTCATCTCCGAGCAGGATCTGCCGCCCGAGGTGCTGCCGGCCGGCGAAGCGCCGCCGGACGCGCGCGCAGCCCCGGAAACGCCAGCCGGCAACAGCCAGGGCTGGGAGAGCGCGTTGGAGCGCGAGGCCAGCCAGCTGCTGGCCAGCGGCCGCAGCGATGTGTGGGATCTGCTCACCCGCCGCTTCGAGTCGCGCCTGATCACCACCGCCCTGCAGGCCACGCAGGGCCGGCGCATGGAGGCCGCGCAGCGCCTGGGCATAGGCCGCAACACCATCACGCGCAAGATCCAGGAGCTTGGTCTGGATGCCCCAAGTGAGGAGTAAAAATGGTTGTAGCGCCCTATTAGTGGGCGTCAACAGCTATATAAAATGTAGTGATTGGTGCCCTGTTCTGCTTCAGCCCAGCGTGGCTACCACGGGCGCATGGTCGCTCGGTTGCGGGTTCTTGCGCGGCGCGCGGTCCACATGGCAGGCGGTCACACCGGCGCGCAGGGCCTGGCTGACCAGGATATGGTCGATGCGCAGGCCGCGGTTCTTCTGAAAGCCCAGCATGCGGTAGTCCCACCATGAGTAGCTCTTCTCGGGCTGCTCGAACAGGCGGAAGGCATCCGTCAGGCCCAGGTCCAGCAGCCGCTGGAAATGCGCGCGTTCCTCCACCGTGTGGTGAATCGTGTCCTTCAGGCCCACCGGGTCGTAGGAGTCGCGATCCTCGGGCGCGATGTTGAAGTCGCCCACCAGCGCCAGGCGCGGGTGCGCTGCCAGCTCGTCGCGCAGCCAGTCCTGCAGCGCGGCCAGCCACTCAAGCTTGTAGGCAAACTTGTCCGTGCCCGGCGCCTGTCCGTTGACGAAGTAACAGTTGACCAGGCGCAGCGGGCCATCTGCGGTATCCAGCGTGGCGGCGATGACACGCGCCTGCTCGTCGCCAAACCCGGGGATGTTGCGCACCACGCCGCGCGCCGGCGTGCGGCTGACGATGGCCACGCCGTTGTAGGTCTTCTGGCCAAAGCAGACGGCGTGGTAGCCGGCGGCCTCGAAGGCGTCGTGCGGAAACTTCTCGTCCACCAGCTTGAGCTCCTGCAGGCCCAGGGCATCGACGGGGTTGGCGGCCAGCCAGGCCAGCACCTGGGGCAGGCGCACGGATAGGGAGTTGACGTTCCAGGTGGCGATTTGCATGGTTCTTGAGAGCAGTGGCTGTGGGGCCGGGGCTTCAGAACCATCTGGCGGCATGCGTGGTGCATGCCGGGCCCCTGGCGCGGGGCCCGATTATGGGCGATGCACGATGCTCAGGTGATTTGCAACGATCCCTTGGCGTTCATCAGCAGGTCGATGACTTCGGGCGCGGTGATGATGGCAAAGCGCGGATCCATTTGCTCGGCGGTAAAGCCGTTGTGGATCATGCACGAGCTACAGATGGCCACGCGCCCGCCCAGCGCTAGGTATTTGTGCAGCAGCTGCTGCACGGGCTCGAAGGGCTTGCCCACGTCCATGCCCTGGGTGGCGTCGGGAACGCCCAACTCCACGGCCTCGACCATCAGGATGACGGTGGCGCTGTGGCCCTTGAGGGCGGCGTTCAGCGCCATGGTGAAGGTCACGGTGACCTTGGCGGGGTTGCTCTTGCCATCAAAAACGGTGGCCACGTAGTCGGTTGTCTGCACCATGGGTAGTTCCTTGATGTGGAGGAAAGTGGGGGTATTTCAGCCCGCTTGCTTGCGGCTGCGCCTGCACCAGCCGAGGGTGGTGTAGGTGACGATGGTCGCACCAATGGCGCCCAGCGCAAACACCAGGGTGATCAGTATCCAGTCGGCCGGCCCTGCGGCGTCGGTAAAGCCCGAGGACGACACCTTGGCCATCAGCACCAGGGCCAGGGCGCCGCCTGCCAGGCCCAGCAGCTGCGCGAACACCAGCCGCCGCGGCGCAATGCCGCGCTGGTGCAGCAGCAGCCAGATGAAGGCCGCCGTGGTCAACGCGGCCAGGCCCAGCAGCACCCACAGCCAGGGGCCGAGCATCTCCTGGAACACGGCCAGGAACACCAGGGGATCGAGTTCTTTCATGGTGACGCTCCTTTCAGGCGCGGCCGCGCAGCATGCTGATATAGGTGGGCTTGAGGGCCATGGTCTTCATCACCCAGCTCACCCACAGCTCTTCCAGCGGCGCAATGGCGCCGGGGAATGACGGCACCAGGTTGTTCTGGTAGTCAAACTCGACCAGCATGGCCCGACCCAGCCGCGTGATCAGCGGGCAGGAGGTGTAGCCGGTGTACAGGGCATTCGAGGTCTTGCCGGCAATCTCGGCCACCAGATGATCCAGCGCCACCGGCACCTGCCACTTCACGCTGGCGGCGGTCTTGCCCTTGGGTACACCGGCAATGTCGCCCACGCCGAACACGTTGGCGTAACGCAGATGGCGCAGCGTGCCCTTGTCCACCTCCAGCCAGCCCTCTGCCGCCCAGGCCTTGTTCTTGTCGGCCGTCCAGGGCAGGGGGCTGCTCCGCACGGCCTCGGGCGCGCGCATGGGCGGGATGACGTGGATGAAGTCATAGGGCTGCTCCTCGCTGCCCTCGGCCGTCTTGAAGGTGGCCAGGCGCCGGCCCGGGTCTATGGACTGGAGCACGCGCCCGTAGTTCACCTGTATGCCGCGCTCCTGGTAGAGCATGCGCACCTTCTCGGAGACGATGGGCACGCTGAAGAGTGCGTTGTTGTTCGAGTTATAGACCAGCTCGGCCTTGCCGCGGTTGCCGCGTCGCGTCAGGTGATCCTCGGTGATGAAGGTGTATTTGAGCGGTGCTCCCGCGCATTTCATCTCGGTGGCCGGGCGCAGGAACACGCCGCGCCCGCCCTGGTCGGCAAAGGCCGACATCGCCTGCCAGGTGGCCTCGGCCGCTGCCGGGCTGTGGTAGATGCTGCCAATGCCGTGCTTGCCGATCAGCGCCGGGCTCATGCCCTCGATCAGGCCGTACTCTAGCGTCAGGCCCACGGCGACGATCAGAAAGTCGTAGGCGATGGCCTGCCCGCTCTCGGTCACCACGCGGTTGCCATCGGGGTCGAACTCGGCTACGCGCTCGGTCAGCAGCTCCACGCCTGGTGGCAGATAGTCCGCGGTGCTGGAGGTGACATAGGTGGCCGGCTTGATGCCCCCACCCACCAGGGTGAAGCCCGGTTGGTAGAAATGCTCGCGACGCGCGTCGATCAGGGTGATGCGCGCGCCCTGTAGCAGCGCCGCCAGGCGCGATGCAGCGGCCAGTCCCGCCGCGCCCGCACCCGCGATCACGATGCGTGCCTGGGTTTTGTGTGGCTGCTGGGCCTGGGCGGCGGGGCTGGCCAGCGTGGCGGCGGCGCTGGCGGCACCCAGTGCCAGCAGCTGGCGGCGTTGCAGGGATGGCAGTGGCATGGCAGTACCTCCGATGATTCTAAATTTAGAACAATCTAATATTTGTCATGGTAGTGCATTCAGGGAGAAATGGAAACAGGATGTTGGTGATCCGACATCCCCTCGCCGGGCAGGCCTTTGGCGGGCGCACGAAGTGCCGCCCATGGGCCCTGGATCAAGGCGTGAATTGCCCCAAGCCCGATAATGCTGCCCTTGCCCCGGCCGGCATGGCCTGGTCCGGGTGCCGTTTTCATCACGATCGCCGCCGCGACCGACGCTATCCACGGTGCAAGGACCGTCAGACCATGAGTGAACCCACCATTCCCCTGCGCCCCGTGCCGGGTGCCAAGTTTGTCAGCCCGCAGGGCACGCGCGCCATCAAGGATGGCGTGAAGGTCAGCCCCATCACCCTGGTGCCCGACAAGCATGCCAAGCCCGAATGGCTGCGCATGAAGCTGCCCTCGGGCGCCAAGTACCAGGAGGTGATGGAGATCGTGAAGAGCCGCCAGCTGTCCACCGTCTGCGCCGAGTCCAAATGCCCCAACATCTCCGAATGCTGGGGCCGCGGCACGGCCACGCTGATGCTGATGGGCTCGGTGTGCACGCGCGCCTGCAAGTTCTGCTCGGTCAGCACCGGCAACCCGCAGGGCTGGCTGGACCATGACGAACCCGCCAAGGTGGCCGAGGCCGTTGCGCTGATGGGCCTGAAATACGTGGTGTTGACCTCGGTGGACCGCGATGACCTGGCTGACGGCGGCGCCGCGCACTACGCGGCCTGCGTGCGTGCCATCCACGAGCGCATGCCCGACACCGCGGTGGAGGCGCTGACGCCCGACTTCCAGGGCCGCCACGACCTCGTGGCCCAGGTGCTGGACGCGGGCCTGGCCACCTACGCGCAGAACCTGGAGACCGTGGAGCGCCTGACGCACCCGGTACGCGACGCGCGCGCGGGCTACGCGCAGACGCTCGCCATCCTGAAGTTTGCCAAGGGCCACGCGCCGCAGACCATCACCAAGACCAGCCTGATGCTGGGCCTGGGCGAGAGCGACGAGGAGATCGAGCGCGCGCTGAACGACATCCGCGCCGCCAACGTGGACGTGGTGACCATGGGCCAGTACATGCGCCCGACCAAGAACCACCTGCCGGTGCAGCGTTACGTGACGCCCGACGAGTTCCAGAAGTACCGCGAGTACGCCCTGGGCCTGGGCTTCGTCGAGGCCGTGGCCGGCCCCTTCGTGCGCTCCAGCTACCGCGCCGAACGCGTGCTGGAGGGCAACAACCTGGGGCTGGATGCGGTCAACCCCGAGGTGCTGGAAGGCATACGCGACTCGGCCGGCGCGTCGCTGCGCTGCTAAGGCGCTAACCCCCGGGCTGCCAGGGCGCGGCCTGGGTCAGCAGGGCGGCCAGCCCGGCATCGTCCAGCGCCGCCAGCTGTTCGGTGGCCTCGGCCAGGTGTTCGGCCGGCATGCTGTGCTGGCGCAGATCGCCCGCAGCGTCGGTGCTGAAGATCAGCAGCACCTGGCCGTAGGAGGCCTCCAGCAGCGCGGCCTGCCAGTGCTGGCCGTCGGGGGTTTCAAAGCTGCGCATCGCTCCCCCGTATTCAGCCCTGCCGGCGCAGGGTGACGAAATGGTATGGCAGGCCGCTGGCCGCCACATGGCTGCTGCGCGCCGACTCCACCCATTCGGGCCCGGGTGTGGGTGCGTGAGCGTCGCCGGCAAAGTCCTGTGCGATTTCAGTCATCTCGATGCGCGTGGCCAGCGGCAGGGCCTGGGCGTAGATCTGGGCGCCACCCATGACCCATGCCGTTGGCGTATCAGTTTGCTCTGCAAATAATAGTGCTTCACGCAGGCTGGACGCGTGCTGCACGCCGTTTTGATGCCAATCCGGCTGGCGTGTGATGACGATGTTGGCGCGCCCCGGCAGCGGGCGAAAGCGCGCCGGCAGCGAGTCCCAGGTCTTGCGCCCCATGATCACCGGGTGGCCCTGGGTGAGCGCCTTGAAATGCGCCAGATCCTCCGGCAGGTGCCAGGGGATGGTGCCGTTGTGGCCGATCACGCCATTGGCGGCGCGGGCATAGATGAGAGCGATTTCCATGGTGCGGCGAGCATAACGCCGGCGGCACAGCCGTCATTCCTCCTGCACCTTGTACTGCCCCACCAGCTGTTGCTGCACCGCGGGCGGCACCGCCTCGTAGTGCGACAGGGCGAGCGTGTAGCTGCCCTGGCCGGCGGTCATGGCGTTCAGCCGGTTCTGGTAGTCGGCCAGCTCGGCCAGGGGCGCTTCGCCAAGGATGGTCAGCTGGCCCTGCCGGTCGCTGTCGGTGCCGCTGACGATGCCGCGGCGCGCCGACAGGTCGCCGGTGATGGCGCCCATGGCGCTCTCCGGGGCGCTGACCGAAAGGCGCGCAATCGGCTCCAGCACCACCGCGGCGGCCTCGCGTATCGCCGCCTGGAAGGCGCGCTTGCCGGCGGTGACAAAGGCCACCTCCTTGCTGTCCACCGCGTGGTGCTTGCCGTCGTAGACGATGACGCGCAAGTCCTGTACCGGAAAGCCGGCGATCACGCCCTCGCTGAGCGCCTCGCGCACGCCTTTCTCGACCGCCGGCATGAACTGGCCCGGAATCGTGCCGCCCTTGACCTGGTCCACGAACTCGAAGCCCGCGCCGCGCGCCAAAGGCTCGACGCGCAGATGCACCTCGCCAAACTGGCCGGCGCCGCCGCTCTGCTTCTTGTGGCGGTATTGCGCCGCGGCGCCGTGGGTGATGGTCTCGCGGTAGGCAATGCGCGGGGCGCGCGTGTCCACCTCGAACTTGTAGACCTCGCGCAGGCGATCCAGCAGCACGCGCAGGTGCAGCTCGCCCAGTCCGCGGGCTATGGTTTCGTTGGTGGCCGGCACATGCTCGATCAGCAGGCAGGGGTCTTCGGCCACCAGCTTGTTCATGATCTCCCACATGCGCTGCTCGTCGCCACGGCGCTTGGGAAGCAGGGCGATGCCGTGCACTGGCACGGGGAAGGGGAGGGGTTTCAAATGGATATGGTCGTCCTCTGCGGCGTCGTGCAGCACGGCGTCGAACTGCAGCTCGTCCACCTTGCCGATGACGCAGATGTCACCCGGCCCGGCGCTGGCCACCTCGGTCTGGTTCTTGCCCTGGCGCCGGTACAGGTGGCCCACCTTGAACGGTTTGCGCCCGTCGCCCACGTACAGCTGCGTGGCCGGCCCTATCGTGCCCTGGTGCACGCGCACAAAGCCCAGCTTGCCGACATAAGGGTCAATGCTGACCTTGAACACATGGGCCAGCACATGGGCCGCCGGGTCGGGCCTGGCGTGCATCAGCCTGGCGGCGTCGCCCTCGCCGTTCAGAAAGTCGGGCGGATTGCCCTCGCCGGGGTTGGGCAGCAGCCGGGCGATCACGTCCAGCAGCTCGGCCACGCCCGCGCCCGTGCGCGCCGAGACAAAGCACACCGGGATCAGATGTCCCTCGCGCAGCGCCTGCTCCAGCGGCGCGTGCAGCTCGCTGGCATCCACGTCGCCGTCGTTCAGGTAGCGATCGACGAAGGCGCCGTCCACCTCCACCACCTGCTCGACCAGCGCGCGGTGGGCGTCCGCCACAGCGCCAAAGTCGCTGTGGCCGGCGCGGTTGTAGAAGCAGTCCACCACCCGCGTCGCGCCCGCGTCGGGCAGGTTCAAAGGCAGGCATTCCTTGCCAAACGTGGCCTGAATGTCGCCCAGCAGGGCACTCAGGTCGGCGCCCTCGGCGTCGATCTTGTTGACGATGATCAGGCGGTCGAGCTGCCGCTGCCCGGCGTACTCCATCATGCGCCGCGCCATGGGCTCTATGCCCGCGGCGGCGCTGATGACGATGGCCGCGGTCTCCACCGCCTCCAGCGCCGCCAGGCTCTGGCCTATGAAGTCGGGCAGGCCGGGGGTGTCGATCAAATGGATGCGGCAGCCGCCATGCGCGGCATGCATGAGCGAGGCCTGCAGCGAATGCTGGGTCTTGATCTCCAGCGGGTCATGGTCGCTGACCGTGCTGCCGCGCTCCACGCTGCCGGCCGCCGTGATGGCGCCGCTGTGCAGCAGCAGGGCCTCGGCCAGGGTGGTCTTGCCGGCCGCCGTGGGGCCGACCAGGGCCAGGTTGCGGATGGTTTCGATGGATGTGGCGTCGGATGTGGTCATCGTTGATTGCTCCTCGAAGGGGGCAGCTTCGCAGGTAGTTTCAAGGATGTCTACTGGGGGCGGGGCACCCAAGCCCCTGAAGACGGTCTATGGAGCACGGCCCGCAACCGAAGAGAGATTTCTGTTGCGGTTTCGGGCTTCTGTTATCTTGCTTTGACTGGCTTGTTGCACCCGCTGAATTGTCAGCGTTGATGGACGGAAGTGAAAATGCTTCCAGGCTTGAGCAGAAACGAAAGGATGCCCATGCGCCCCTCTGATGCGCTCACTCTCAAGCGTGCCCTGGTGCGGGAAGCGACGGCCCGCTACCGCGCCACGAACCCGCGTGTGTTCGGGTCGGTGCTGCACGGCAACGACCAGGAGGGCAGCGACCTCGATTTGCTGGTGGACGCCCTGCCTGGTGCAACCCTGTTCGATCTGGGAGGCCTTCAGGACGAACTGCAAACCGTGCTTGGAGTGCAGGTCGACGTGTTGACCCCGGCTGATTTGCCGGCCAGGTTTCGTGCCCAGGTGCTGGCGCAGGCGCAGCCGGTATGAACGAAAACCGCCTGGCAGACTATCTCGATCACATGCAGCAGGCGGCCATGGACGCGTGCGCCTTCGTCGAAGGGCTGGCACAGGAAGATTTCCGCCAGGAAAAGCGTTACCCAGCAGGCCGTCATCATGAGCCTCATCATCTTGGGCGAGGCCGCCACCAAGGTGATGGACGGCTACCCCGGTTTTGTGCAGGCACAAACACAGGTGCCGTGGCGCAATATGCGCGGCATGCGCAACCGCATTGCCCACGGCGATTTCGACATCAATCTGGACGTTGTGTGGGACACCGTGCAAACGGCGCTGCCAGAATTGCTGAAGCTTTTGCCTGCCGTGCGCCAGCAGGCCGATAAGGCAAGGCTCTTTTCGCGAAACGTATGGATGGACTCACCCATGCATAGCCAAAGCCAGCACCGACGCGGGCTGCGGGGCTGCCCCAGGGGTGCAGTCAAGCATGCGAAACCAGCCCAGGTACGACGCCAGGTACTTGGTGGCCACGCCCTTGAAGCGGCGCATCCAGCCGCGCAAGCGGCTGACGTAGGCATTGACGTTCTGCACATGCCAAGGCCCATCGACGCGAATGCCGGCGCTGACGTTGATGCTGTGGTGTTGCACGCCCAGCAACTGGGCCGCAGCCGCCAGTGAGCTGCTGCTGTCGGTGCACAGCACGGTGTCCTTGGGCAACAGGGGCGCCAGTGCGGCGCTGAGCTCGGCAGCGCTGGTGCGCGCCACGATGATGTTGGCGGTGGCGCCCGCGCGGTCGCGCGCCATGAGCACGGGTATTTGTTGCTTGCTCACGCCGCGCTGGCTGGCCTTGCCGCCACGCCGGAGCGCCTTGCGCGCCAGCGCCCGCTGGCCTTTGCACGATTCAAGGAAATAGGACTCGTCGGCCTCGGCAATGCCGTGCAGCGCGCAGGTCTGGCACTGGCTGGGCAGTTGCAAGAAGCGGTGGCGCCAGCGAAACGCGGTGCTCCAGGCGATGTCCAGCTGCTGGGCCACCTCGGGAATGCTCAGGCCTTGGTCGAGCGCCTGGGCGTACGCCAGCCATTTGCCCCGCAGGTGCAGCTTGCTCAGCGGCGTGCCTGTCAGCGCGTTGAAGGTGCGAGCGCAGCCACGGCACAGAAAGCGCTGCAGGCCTCGGGCGAAACCGTTCTTGACGAAGTGCGTGCCGCCGCAGTTGGGGCAGTGGTTAGGCGCTTGCGACTCGATGGCTTCGATGGAGGCCTCTCGCGCTTGCAGCGCGGCCAGCTGGGCCTGCAGCACCCTGCGTTGGCGCCAGCTCAACCGGGCAATGGCCTGCATCAACTGATGAAGTTTGGGTCGCTTCATGTTCGGCTCCCGTACGTGGAAGGCGCACGTGCGCCATGTACTTCAGCTGGGGGCTAACGGGCTGGAATAAAGATCTCATCCATACGTTTCGCGAAAAGAGCCTAAGGCAAACCAGCCCTGACCGTTGGAGTCCACGGCCAGGCCGAGGCGGTGGTGGCGATGCCGTCGAATAACTTAAGCCGCTGCAATCGACGCGTTGATGGAGATTGTGGCGGCGACAGGCAGCACGATTTTTTTTCGCCCGTGCCCTTCATTAGTAACCACCTCCACCTCGACCAAGCCCAGTTGGCTCAGCTTGGCAACGTCGCGCGAGACGGCACTCTGGTCGCGGTGGGCTGCAGTCGCCAACTCTGCAATGGATAGCCGCCCTTTGCTGGCCAGTCGCAGCAACTCGAACCGCTTGGGCGTGAGCTGGCTCAGGAAGTCTTCGAATTCGAAGCTGGTGAAGGTCTTGGAATACGGCAGCCTGTCCGCTTTTTTGTCTAACGCGCGTGCAACAGCCTTGCTTTTGCGGGAATGCTCCTGCAGCACGGGGTTTTTGGCGAAATCCGCCAGCGTGATCGTTTGCTTCGTCATACCTCTTCTCCATTGACGAATTTGACGGCAATCGCCTGCCACTCTTGCTCGAACCGGTCGTAAAGCTCTTCGTAGCTGGTGAAGGGCTCCGGCCTGATGGCACCCATGTAGTGCCGATGCGAGTAGCCGTGGCTGTTGTCATACCCTAGCACCCGGCCGTTGTCGCCGCTGAAGATCAGTGGGTTGATGTAGGCCAGCGCGTAACTGATGGCCTTCTTGGACTGCAACTCACGGATGACCCGCTCCTTCAGGAATCCGCCGCCCAGCCTTGTCGGAATGGTTACATCCTTTGGGGCATAAATTTCTTGGATCTTGGAAGCTTTCATCGGCCGCAGGAATGATCTATCAGATCAACCCTGCAGTCAAGGCCGAGTCCGTGCGTTCGCCAATGCCAGCGCGCGTTCTATGAACCCAAACCGCACCGCGTTGCCCATGTGCAGTGTGGCGAATTCGGCCAGCACCAAGGCCGTGAAATGCGCGTGCTCGGCTGCCGGTACCGAAGACTGGATCTTGCCCCTCACGGTCTGCTCCGTTGCCGCCACTCCTTGTCGCACGATGGCGGCAATCACCTCGGCTAGTGCCAGTCGGTGGCGCATCCGAAAGATGTCCGGTGGCACCAGGTGCTGCTGGACGGCGACGTACTGCTGGCATGAGCGCTCGTAGGCCTACACAAACATGCCGCGCAGCATTCAGCTCGTACGCGCCCAGCATGGCATCCACATAGGCCTGCTGCGGCACGTCGATGAAGGACAGCGGGCAGAGGTTGTGGCGGATGAACGGGATGTTGGCCGCCAGCCGCGACACGCGCTTGTTCACGTCCTCAAAGGGCTGCAGGTAGGGCAGGTGCATCACCAAAGAGAAGGCCTGCTCGCACGGGTCGGCGATCTCTGCCGCCAACTCTTGCTGAGGGGTGATGCGTGGTATGGACGAGGCTGTGCCGGGGGGAGGCAGGATTGCGACAGTTTGATTGTCGTAAATCAGTTGATGCGACAGATGATGTGTCGCACAAACGCGGATCAGGGAGTGCAGCTTCGCTATACCGTTGTTGATCTGCGCGGTGAGGCAAGCTAAAAGACCATGACGTGATCGACGAGGTACCTGCCGTCACGCTGCACCAACACCAGCTCGGCCACGAACTCGCCGGGCTGTTTGGTGAACCACTGCCGCCACACGACCGCGACGGAGTCCGTGCGTCTGAATACAGCGACGAACTCGCGCCTGGTAAAGAAGCCCTTGGACGCTTGATAGTCCTTGCAGATGGCCTGCAGCAACTCCCTGGGCATGACACTCCTGGCGCGGTCGGTGAAGTCGCGGACATGCCGGTCATAGTCGATGGCCGTGGAGGCGTCCATAAGGTTGTCCATGATGGGGTCTACCACGGCCAGGATTTCCGCGTCGGATTTTTGTGCCAGGTCCATGAAATTCTCGCTGAATGATCAGGGCTCACACCGCCACCGGCGCCTTGATGGCCGGATGGCACTCATAGCCCAGCACCTCGAAATCCTCGTACTCGTAATCAAAGATCGACGCCGGCCGGCGCTTGATATTCAGCGTGGGGTAGGCATAGGGCGCGCGCGCGAGCTGGGTTTGCACCTGCTCGAAGTGGTTGCTGTAGATATGGCAGTCGCCGCCGGTCCAGATGAAGTCGCCCACGGCCAGGTCGCATTGCTGGGCCAGCATGTGGGTGAGCAGGGCATATGACGCGATGTTGAACGGAACGCCCAGGAATATGTCGGCGCTGCGCTGGTAGAGCTGGCAGCTTAGCTTGCCTGGCTCGCCGGCCACCTGCGATGGCGCCACGTAGAACTGGAAGAACGCATGGCACGGCATCAGCGCCATCTTGTCAAGCTCGGCCACGTTCCAGCTGCTCACGATGATGCGGCGGCTGTCGGGGTTGGTCTTGAGCTGCTGCACCACCTGCGCGATCTGGTCGATGTGGCCGCCGTCGGGCGTCGGCCAGCTGCGCCACTGCACGCCGTAGACGGGCCCCAGGTCGCCGTCGGGGCGGGCCCATTCGTCCCAGATCGTCACGCCGCGATCCTTGAGCCAGTTGTTGTTGCTGGAGCCGGTCAGGAACCACAGCAGCTCCTGGATGATGGAGCGCAGGTGCACCTTCTTGGTGGTGATCAGCGGAAAGCCTTCCGAGAGGTCAAAGCGCATCTGGTGGCCGAAGACGCTGCGCGTGCCGGTGCCGGTGCGGTCGCCTTTGCTGACGCCATGCTCGAACACATGGCGCATGAAGTCTTCGTATTGGCTGCGTATGGGGGGTGGGGTCATGGTGGGTGGCATGTTTGGGATTAGGGTGGCTGGCCCTCACCCCCGCCCTCTCCCAGAGGGAGAGGGAGAAAGACCGGGGCGCGACCGGTCGCCCTCGCCCCTTTGGGGAGAGGGAGGGGTGAGGGGCTTGCACAGCATGACAATTCTGGTATTAAAAGTGGCTCTAGCGCTTATCTGTCAAGCGCAGGAAGCTATTGTTTTTGAAGAATGCAGCCGGGGTTCATCAGTCCCTGCGGATCCAGCGCTTGCTTGATGGCGCGCATCATCGACAGGGCCACGGGCGACTTGTAGTGCGCCAGCTTGTCGGCCTTGAGCTGGCCCACGCCATGCTCGGCCGAGAAGGAGCCGCCGAACTGCGCCACCGCGTCATAGACCAGCTGGTTCACGCGATCCTCCTGGGTGGCGAGGAAATCGCGCGCGTCGCCGCCCTCGGGCGCCTGCACGTTGTAGTGCAGATTGCCGTCGCCCAGGTGGCCGAAGTTGACCAGGCGCACGCCGGCAATCTCGCGCGCCAGCAGGGCGTCGGTGTGCTCCACAAAGGCCGGGATGCGCGAGGCGGCAATCGATATGTCGTGCTTGATGTTCAGGCCTTCCTCGGCCTGGGCCAGGGGGATGCTCTCGCGGATATGCCACAGCTCGTGCGCCTGGGCCAGGCTCTCGGCCACCACGGCGTCGAGCACGCAGCCGTCTTCAAACGCCAGCTCCAGGAGCGTCTCGAAGCGCTCGCGCGCATGCTGTTCGGACTCGCTGTCGCTGTTTTCCAGCAGCACGTAGTAGGGCGGCGCGCCCTTCAATCCGGCGAACGGCACGCGCAGCTGGGGCATGTGCTTGATCACCAGCGACAGCGCAAACTGCCCCATGACCTCGAAGCCCGTCAGCCCCGCGCCCAGGTGCTGGTGCGCCAGGCCCAAGAGGCGCACGGCGGCCGCCATCTCCGGCACGGCGGCCCAGGCCGTGAGCTGGGCCGCGGGCTGCGGATAGAGCTTCATGGTGGCGGCGGTGATCACGCCCAGCGTGCCCTCGCTGCCAATGAACAGGTTGCGCAGGTCGTAGCCGGTGTTGTCCTTGCGCAGGCCGGACAGGCCGTCCCACACCTCGCCCTGGGGCGTGACCACCTCCAGCCCCAGGCACAGCTCGCGCGTGTTGCCGTAGCGCACGACCTGGGTGCCGCCGGCATTCGTGCCCAGGTTGCCGCCTATGGTGCAGCTGCCCTCGGCGGCCAGGCTCAGGGGGAACAGCAGACCCTCCTTGTCCGCGGTTTCCTGCAGGGTCTGCAGGATGCAGCCGGCCTCCACCGTCATGGTCAGGTTGTCGCGGTCGATGGCGCGCACCGCGTTCATGCGCGTCAGGCTCAGCACCACCTGGGTGCCGCTGGCGTCGGGCGTGCCGCCCACCGACAGGCCGGTGTTGCCGCCCTGGGGGATGATGGCAGTGTGCGCCGCCGCGCAGGCCTTGACCACGGCGGCCACCTCGGCGGTGGAGGCCGGGCGCACCACGGCCAGGGCGCGGCCGGTGGCGCGCTTGCGCCAGTCCTGCTCATAGGCCGTCAGGTCGGTGGTGGGGTCTTCGTGCGTCAGCACATGGGCGGCGCCGACGATCTGGCGCAGGGTGTCGAGCAAGGCGGTGGTCATGTGGGCTCCGTGGCAGGTTGGGTAGATGCCTTGGCCGCCGCCAGGCGCAGGCGCACATGCAGGGCGCAGGCGGTGAACAGCAGCAGGCACAGCAGGATTTCGATGCCGGCCAGCCAGTTGCCGGGGGCCGGGTCGCTCCAGGCGCGCACCACGCCTTCGGTGAAGTACAGCCACACCAGCAGGCTGACCCAGCGGTAGGTGTACATGCGGCGCTTGAGCAGCCCCGCCAGCGGCAGGGCCAGCGGCAGGGCCTTGAGGGCCAGCCAGGTGCCGCCGGGCCGCAGGGGGGCGAGCCACAGCTCCCAGGCCAGGCAGAGCACGATCAGGCCGAGCAGGCTGCCCACGGCCAGCCAGCGCGTGGCGGCGACATCGGTGCTGACATCGGGGAGGATGGGAGAGGGCGGGGGGGCGGTTTCTGACTGCATGGGGCTGGCATCATATCGGCCATGGCGTTTTCCCTTAATGCCACTGCGCAGAGCCTTGAGGCGTGGTGGGTTCAACTGTCGCATTTCCCCTGGCGCACCACGGCCCACATGCTGCGCGAGCGCTTTCGCGAGGACCGGCTGGGCGTCACCGCCAGCAGCCTCACCTTTACCACGCTGCTGGCGCTGGTGCCGTTCTTTACCGTGGCGCTGGCGGTGTTCGCGGCCTTTCCCATCTTTGGCAAGATGCAGCTGATGCTGCAGCGCTGGCTCATCGACAGCCTGGTGCCCGACAGCATCTCGCGCCCGGTGCTGGGCTATCTGACGCAGTTCGCGGCCAAGGCCGGGGGGCTGGGGGCGGCGGGCTTTTCCATCTTGATGGTGACGGCGCTGGCGCTGATATTGACGATAGACCGCACGCTCAACGGCATCTGGCGCGTGCGCCGGCTGCGCCCGCTGGGACAGCGCGTGCTGATCTACTGGGCCGCGATGACCCTGGGCCCGCTGGTGCTGGCGGCCAGCCTGGCGCTGACCACGGCCATCGCCGGCGCCGCCTCGCGCGAGCTGGGCGCCACGCTGCCCGGCGGCGCACGCCTGTTGCTGGACGCGATCGAATTTTTGCTGCTGGCCGCCGGCGTGGCCGCCATGTACCGCTATGTGCCCAACACCCAGGTGCACTGGCGCGACGCCTGGGCCGGCAGCCTGTTCGTGTCGCTGGCCATGGAGCTGGCCAAGAAGGGCCTGGGCCTGTACCTGGCCAAGGTGCCCACCTATTCGGTGATCTACGGCACCTTTGCCACCCTGCCCATCCTGCTGCTGTGGATCTACATGGCCTGGGTCATCGTGCTGCTGGGCGCGGTGGTGGCCGCCTATCTGCCCAGTCTGCTGGCGGGCGTGGCGCGGCGCGCCGGCGGCCAGGGTTGGCCCTTCCTGCTGGCCGTGGAGGCGCTGCAGCAGCTGCATGGCGCACGCGGCCAGGCCGCGCATGGCCTCACGGCCGCGCAGCTGGCCCAGCGCCTGGGCGTCGAGGTGCTGCAGCTGGAGCCGGTGCTGGACGCGCTCACGGCCCTCGACTGGGTGGTGCAGGTGAATGAGGCCGCCACCGGTGCGCCCGGCTCGGTGGATGCGCGCTATGTGCTGCTGGCCGACCCCGCCACGACGCACATGGAGCCGTTGGTGCAGCGCCTGCTGCTCACGCGCACCGAGGCGCTGGAGCGCTTTTGGGGCCACACCGGCCTGGAGGTGCTGCGGCTGGCGGACGTGCTGGAGCGGCCGCAGGTGCTGGCATCGCCGCCGCAATCACTATTAAAAAAATAGCTGGTTACGCTTGATGGGTAAGCGCTAGAGTCCTACTTGATTAATATTTTGGCATCTTGCCCGCAAGGTGCCGGCGTTCCCATCAGGGCGCCTCGGCGACAAAGCTGCGCTGCAAGATGCCGCGCAGCATGCTGCCCAGCAGCGGCTGCAGCGGCTGCAGCGGGTCGCTGGTTGGGGGATCGGCGCGCAGGGCTGTGTTCAGCTCGCTCCAATGCGCGGCCACCGTGCCGGTGACCTCGGCCTGCCAGCGCGCGCCCAGTTCCTGCGCCTGCTCGGCCGGCACGCGCCCCAGGTGGGCCAGCGCCAGGTAGCGCGTGCAGGCGGCCTCGGCCATGTGCTGCAGCAGGTCTTGGGCGCCCTGCAGCTGCGCGTCCTTCTTTTGCAGATTGCGCACTGCCCAGGCGGTGCCGCCGCCCAGCAGCGCGCCCAGGGCAGTGCCCAGGCCCAGGGTCAGGCCGCCCGTGCCCACATCGATCATCGCGCCCACCTTGGCGCCGGCGGCGGCACCGGCGGCGGCACCGGCCGATGTGCCCACAGCCAGGGCCTTGTTGTCGCTGCCGCGCTGCTGCGCCGGCTGCGCGGGCGGGGGCAGCTGGGCGGGCAGCGGCCGGACAACCGCGCCCAGGCCGTGCAACTCGGCCAGCCGGGCATCGAGCGCCTGCAGCAGCTGGGCATGGCGGCCCGCACCATCCACGCCCGGACCCAGGGCGGCGCAGGCGTGCAGGTGCTGGGCCAGGGCCTGCAGTGATTGCGTGAACAGCGCCTCGTTGCGCGCCTGCCAGGCGTCGCCCAGGCGCTGCAGGGCCTGGCGCCGCTCGGGCAGCAGGCTGGATAGGCGTGCGAACAGCGCGCCGTCCTGCACCCAGCTGGCGCCAAACTCCGCCGCGCCCAGGCGTCCGCGCGGGGCCGTCTGCCAGGCGGCGGGCGCCTCGGGCGCGGGTGCGTCGCCCCAGGCGATCACGGCATCGACGGGGCCGGCCGGTTCGCTGGGTGGGGCCAGGTGCAGCCGGTCGCCCTGGGGGCTATCCATGGCGCCATGCCCGGCGTGCGGCGCCAGCAGGGCGTGCAGCGCCTCGGGCTGGATGGGGTGGGTGCACAGCAGGCCGATGTGCAGGTCGGCCGGCAGCGCCTGGCGCAGCGCGTCGAAGTCGCGGCCCTCGGTATCCAGCGTGCATTGCCGCGCCAGCCTTGCCTGCTGCCAGCCGGCCCAGGCCACCAGCAACAGGCGCGGCAGCACCACCACCAGGGCCAGCAGCCCGACATACATCCACACCCAGCGGGCGCCGGCCACGCCTTCTCCGGCAAAGTTCTGCGTGGCGGCAATGTCCTGCAGCGAAAACGGCGCCAGGCCAAACAGCGTCAGCGGCGCAAACAGCAGGCTGACGATGGCGTGTACCTGGCTGGCATCCAGAAAGGTGCTCTCCCAGCCGAAGCGGTAGCTCACCACCAGCCCGCGCAGCAGCAGCGACAGGGCAATGCCCGCAGCCCAGGCGGCGGCACACAGGTGCAGCACGGCGGCGGCCTGCCGGGCAAAGCGTGCGTGCGTCTGGCCCGCCCAGTGCGCGGCAAAGTCGGCGGCAATGCGTGTGGCCAGGCTTTTGCGCCCGGCCGGCCCGGCATGGGCCTGGCGGCGCAGCAGCCATTGCTGCAGCGCCGCCAGCGCGGTGGGGGCGCTGCCCGAGCGCCGGGCGCGCCAGGCCAGCACGGCGTAGATGACCAGGTTCCAGCCCAGCACCGCCAGCAGTGGGGGCGAGAGCAGATCCACCCGGTGGGCGTTGGCAATGCGGTCGAGCAGCAGCCCGAGCAGCAGGGCCAGGAGCGGCAGGCCGCGCGCCAGCCAGAGCAGCGCGCCCGGCTGCTGCAGCGCGGCCACGCCGGCGTTGCGCCCGGCGGCCCGGGCGACGACGGCGGCCGATCGCTCCAGCACCACCTCGGCCACGCCCACGCGCTGCGCGCCGCGCTCGCGTGCGGCGGCCAGCGCCTGGCGCGTGGCCTCGTCCCATTCGATCTGGCTGACCAGGGTGCGTTCGGTGTCGGCCCGCTCCAGGGCCTGGGCCAGCGTCACGGTGCGCAGTTCTTGCCAGCTCAGGTGCATGGCTACCCTTTCAAATCCTGCGCCGCGGCCACCCCATGCAGCACGGCGCCCTCCAGTGTCGCAGGGTAGGGGCCGGCCACATAGTCGGCGCAGGCCTGCAGGCCGGGCGCGATGTGGCGCGGCGGTCGCGCCAGGGCGGGCGTGCAGGCAAAGGTGGCGCGCTTTTCCACCACGGTTTGCACCACCCGCAGGCCGGGCAGGCCCAGGTCTTCGGCGGCCTGGGCCAGCACCTCGCGCTCCAGCTGGGCGCGCTCGCCCTCGAAGGCGCTGACCACGAAGGCCAGCAGGCCGCGCTGGCCATCGAGCCGCGCGCGGTCGAAGACGAACTGCGCCGGGCGCCCGGCGCGCGGGTGCAGCGCCAGCATGGGGCGCGCCAGCAGGGCGGCGGGGGCCCCGGGCAGTTCGGCATAGACGGTGGCGATGGCGCCATGGCGCAGGGCCTGGGCGCAGGCGGCCCAGGACTGCAGGGCCGCAGTGGTACCGGCCTGCGCCACCAGGCGCGCGGCCTCGTGGCTGCCGCTGGCCAGCAGCACGGCATCGAATGGCTCGTCGTCCACCAGCCAGCCTGCGCCGCCCTGCGCCAGGGGCTGCACGCGCCGGCCCAGATGCACGGCGTGGCCGCGCTCCTGCAGCCAGCGCGCTGCGGGCTCCGGGAACAGCGCGCCCAGGTCGCGCCGCGGCAGCAGCAGGTTGGAGCCGCCGCGCCCGGCAAACAGGCTGTCGCGCAGCACGCGCAAGAACACCTGGCCGCAGGCCGCGCCAGCGGGGGTGTTCAGGGCCGAGACGCACAGCGGGTCTATGAATTCATCGATCAGCCTGCCCGGCAGGCCGGCGCACAGGCCGGCCACGCTGGTGCCCGGTGGGCAGGCAAAGCCGGCCAGGCGCCAGCGCGCCGCGCGCGCCAGCAGCGCCAGGCGCTCGCCCAGGCTCCAGCCGCGTGCGCGGGCGATGCCGGTGAGCGCGTCCCAGGGCGGTGGAACATCGGGCAGCTGCAGGCCGGCGCCGTCGGGAAAGACTAGCTGCAACGGCAGGCGCAGCAGGGCCTGGTCGGGGTCCACGCCCACGGCGCGCATCAGTCGCAGGCATTCGGTGTAGGCGCCTATCAGGATGTGCTGGCCGTTGTCCAGCAGCACCGGCGTGCCGTCGGCGCGCTGCGCGGCCACGGCGCGGGCGCGCCCGCCCGGCGCGCGGCCGGCCTCGAAGACGGTGACAGCGTGGCCGGCCTGCGCCGCCTGCACGGCGGCGGCCATGCCGCCCCAGCCGGCGCCGATGACGGCAACCTTCACATCAGACCCAGTGCCTGCATCTTCCAGGCCAGCCAGAACTTGCGCAGCGGTGTCAGGCTGGTGCGCTGGTGCAGCACCTGAAAGCCGTCGGCCTCGATCTCGCGCAGCAGCGTGCGGTAGATGCTGGCCATCATCAGGCCGGGCTTTTGCGTGCGCCGGTCCACCTCGGGCAGCAGGGCCAGGGCCTGGTCGTAGAACAGGTGCGCGCGCTCGGCCTGAAAGCGCATCAGGGCGGTGAAACGGTCGGAATATGTGCGGTTGCTGATTTCATTGGCCGTGACCTCGAACTGCTGCAGTTCGCTCACCGGCAGGTAGATGCGCCCGCGCATGGCGTCCTCGCCCACGTCGCGGATGATGTTGGTGAGCTGGAAGGCCAGGCCCAGCTTGTGCGCATACTGCGTGGTGTGCGCGTCTTGCTGGCCGAAGATCTGCGCGGCCACCTCGCCCACCACGCCGGCCACCAGGTGGCAGTAGCGCTGCAGGCTGCGAAAGTCGGCGTAGCGCGCCTGCTCCAGATCCATCTGGCAGCCTTCGATGACCGCCTGCAGCTGATCCTGGCGCAGGCCATGTGCGGGCACATGCGGCATCAGTGCCTGCATCACGGGGTGGCTGGGCTGGCCGGCGAAGGCTTTGGCCACCTCGTCCTGCCACCAGGCCAGCTTGGCCTGGGCCACGCCTGGGTCGCTGACTTCGTCCACCACATCGTCCACCTCGCGGCAAAAGGCATAAAAGGCGGTGATGGCCGCGCGCCGTTCCTTGGGCAGGAACAGGAAGGCGTAATAAAAGCTGCTGCCCGATGCGGCAGCCTTTTCCTGTGCGTATTGTTCTGGGGTACTCATCGCGGGGCGGGGGTGGCTGGGCGGCGATTGTCCCATGTGCGCCACGGGCTCAATGCTGCAGCGCGACCAGGGCAAAACCCGCGGCCATGCCCACACCATGCAGCAGGGTGGCCGCCACGGTGAGGGCCAGCGCCGGTTTCAGGCGCTGGGGCTGATGCGCCCGCTGCAGCAGCAGGCTGGCTGCGGCCAGCGACAGGGGCAGGGACACCAGCCCCCACAGCGCCGTGGCTGGCGGTATCAGCAGCCACACGCTGGCCGCCAGCCAGCCGTGCGCGGCCAGCACCAGGCCCAGGTAGGCCCAGGCCGCGCCCAGCGGCCCCAGACGCACGGCCAGGGTGTGCTTGCCCACGCGCGCGTCGGCATCGGCGTCGGGGCAGCCGTTGATGAGCAGCAGCGCCGCCACCAGCAGCGCAAAACTCAGCGCCGCGCTGGCCGGGATGATGAAGAACTGGCGCCGCTGCACATAGTCGCTGCCCAGCACCACCAGAAACCAGGCGCCCGCGACCACCGGCTCGCCCAGCCCGCGCGCCATCAGGCGCAGCGGCGGGGCCGAATAGGCCCACACCAGCAGCAGCCCGGCCAGGCCCAGCAGTAGCACGCCGCCGGCGGTCTTCACGGCCAGCAGCAGGCCGGCGGGTACCAGCACCAGCAGCAGGGTGTGGGCCAGGGCCGCGGTCTGGCCTTCGGTGACCAGGCCGCGCTGGATCAGCCGCGAGCCGCCGGTGAAGGGGTAGATGCCCTGGTGGTTGGCGGCGTCGGCGCCGCTTTTGGCATCGTGCAGGTCGTTGAGCAGGTTGCCGGCTGCATGGGCCAGCACCGCCAGCAGCGTGGCGGCGGCCGCCAGCCACCAGTCCAGGCCACAGCCACAGGCGGCGGCCGTGGCCGTGCCCAGCAGGCAGGCGACCACGGTGAGCAGCAGGAACGCCGGGCGCGTCATGCGCCACAGCAGGGCCGGGGAGGGTGTGCTGCCCGCCATCTACATCGCCAGCGCGCGCGCCGCCATGCGCAGCCAGTCCAGCGGCCGCAGCACCGGGCGCTGGCACAGGCTGGCACCCTGCAGCGCGTCCACCTTGTCCAGGATGCGCAGGCCGCCTTGCACCACCAGGCGCAGCTCCCAGCCGGCTCGCCCCGGCAGACGATGCACCAGGGGGGCACCCTGCAGCATCAGGGCGCGGGCCCAGGCGGCGCAGTCCAGGATCAGGCGGTCGCTGGCGGCCGAGCGTTGGCGCGCCGCCAGGTCGGCGCGCGCCACGCCGTGGGCGGCGCAGTCGGCGTCGGTCAGGTAGTGGCGCCCGCGTGGCAGGTCCACACTCAGGTCCTGCCAGAAATTGATGAGCTGCAGGGCGCTGCAAATGGCGTCGCTTTCGCGCAACGCAGCGTCGTCCTGCACGCCATACAGGTGCAGCAGCAATCGCCCCACGGGATTGGCCGAGCGCCGGCAGTAGTCCAGCAGCTCCTCGCGGTCGGGGTAGCAGGCGCCGGCCTCGGTCATGGCCACGTCCTGGGCAAAGGCGTCCAGCAGGTCCTTGAGCAGCGCCGTGGGCAGCCGGTGGCTTTGCAGCGCGACCTGCAGCGGCCCGAACACGCCGGCCCAGCGTGCGCCGGGTGCCTGGCCCGCGGCTGCCGCGCGCAGTTCGGCGCGGTAGGCGGCCAGGTCGGACAGGCGTTCGCCGGCCGTGGCCTCGCCTTCGTCGGCAATGTCATCGGCGGTGCGCGCAAAGGCGTAGATGGCGGCAACCGGCTGGCGCAGCCCCGGCGGGCACAGCAGCGAGGCGACGGGAAAGTTTTCGTAATGCGTGACGGGCGCAGCCATGGCTGGCGCGAGGGTGTCGGGTGATGAGGGGCTGGGGTTCACGGCCGGCATTGTCGCTTGACAGTGAAAATGGGTTTCACATAGATTACCAACCAATTACTAACCGATCAGTCATTAAGCGCCGTTGGGCGCGCTTCGTTCCATGCCAAGCTTTCCTGCCCTGACGCGGCCCCGTTCGGGGCTTTTTTTGTGCAGTCTGACCGCCTGCGTGGCGCTGCTGACGGCCTGCTCGCGCCATGAGCCTGCGCCCGAGCCGGTGCGTTCCGTCAAGCTCGTGACCGTCGGGCCGTCTGCGCTGCAGATGCAGCTGGAGTATGCGGGTGAGGTGCGCGCGCGCATCGAGTCGCGCATCGGTTTTCGCGTCGCCGGCAAGATCGTGCAGCGCCAGGCCGAGCTGGGCCAGCGTGTGCAGGCCGGCCAGTTGCTGGCGCGCCTGGATGTGAGCGACTATGCCCTGGCCACCCAGGCCGCGCGCGCCCAGGTGGCGGCGGCGACCACGCAGCGCGATCTGGCGGCGGCGGACTTTGAGCGCTTCTCCAAGCTCAAGGCGCAGAACTTCATCAGCGGCGCCGAGCTGGATCGGCGCGAAGCGCAACTCAAGTCGGCCCAGGCGCAGCTTGATCAGGTGCGCGCGCAACTGGTCACGCAGGGCCACCAGGCCGACTACACGCGCCTGCTGGCCGATGCCGCCGGCGTGGTGACGGGCATAGAGGCCGAGCCCGGCCAGGTGGTGGCGGCCGGTACGCCGGTGGTGCGCATTGCGCGTGACGGCCCGCGCGATGCGGTGTTCTTCGTGCCCGAGGATAGGGTGGGCCAGCTGCGCGTGGGCCTGCCGGTGCAGGTGCGTGCCTGGTCGGCCGATACGCTGATGCCGGGCGAGGTGCGCGAGGTGGCGGCCAGCGCCGACCCGGTGACGCGCACCTTCCTGGTCAAGGTAGCGGTGCAGGCCAAGGATGTGCCGCCGCTGGGGGCCACGGTCTATGTCACGCCGCAATGGCATGCGGCCGAGGGCCTGCAGGCCATCAAGCTGCCCACGAGCAGCCTGCGCCAGGAGGGCGGTGAGACGGCGGTGTGGGTGTACGAGCCGGGCGACGGCGGCGGCGGCACGGTGCGCTCGCAGGTGGTGCAGGTGGCCACGGCCGACGGCAACGAGGCCGTGATCGCCGCCGGCCTGGCGCCCGGCATGCAGGTGGTGGCCTCGGGGGTGCATGTGCTCACGCCTGGGCAAAAGGTCACGGTATACAAGCCAAAATTCGACAAAACGCCCGCAGATAAAGCGCCGGCAGCTATCAATAATGATAAGGCTGCGGCACCTGCCGCGGTGCGCTGAGGGCTGGCCATGGCGTTGATCGAACCCAAGAAGGGCTTCAACCTCTCGCGCTGGGCGCTGGAACATGTGCCGCTGACGCGCTACCTGATGGTGGTGCTGATGCTGCTGGGCTTTGCCGCGTACTTCCAGCTGGGGCAGGACGAGGATCCGCCGTTCACCTTCCGCGCCATGGTGATCCACACCAACTGGCCCGGCGCCACGGCGCAGCAGGTGGCCGAGCAGGTCACCGACAAGATCGAGCGCACGCTGCAGGAGGTGCCCTACGCCGACAAGATCCGCAGCTACAGCAAGCCGGGCGAGTCGCAGGTGATCTTCGAGCTCAAGGATTCCTCCAAGCCGGCCGAGGTCGCCAACACCTGGTACCAGGTGCGCAAGAAGATCGGTGACATGCGCCATACCCTGCCGGGCAACATCCAGGGGCCGTTCTTCAACGACGAGTTTGGCGACGTGTACGGCGTGATCTACGCGTTGCGCGGCGAGGGCTTCGGCTACGCCGAATTGAAGGACTTCGCCGACGACACGCGTCAGCGGCTGCTGCGCGTGAAGGACGTGGCCAAGGTCGAGCAGTTCGGCGTGCAGCCCGAGAAGATCTGGATCGAGGTCTCGCAAAAGCGCCTGGCGCAGCTGGGGCTGGATCAGGCCGGCGTGCTGCAGCAGCTGGGCAGCCAGAACGCGGTGGAGAGCGCCGGCACCATACAGACGCCGCAGGACATGGTGCAGGTGCGCGTGGCCGGGCAGTTCACCAGCGTGGAGCAGCTGCGCGCCATGCCGATTCGCGCACCCCAGTCCCAGGCCCAGCTGCGCCTGGGCGACATTGCCGAGGTGCACCGCGGCTATGTCGATCCGCCCGACGTCAAGGTGCGCTTCCAGGGCCAGGAGGTGATCGCGCTGGGCATCTCCATGACCAAGGGCGGCGACATCATCGCCCTGGGCAAGGCGCTGCGCGCCGCCGTGGCCGACATCCAGCAGCGCCTGCCCGCCGGCGTGGAGCTGGCGCAGGTGCAAGACCAGCCGGCGGCCGTGGCGGCGTCGGTGAACGACTTTGTCAAGGTGCTGATCGAGGCCGTGGTCATCGTGCTGGCGGTGAGCTTTGTGTCGCTGGGGCTGCACAAGGGTGGGCGCTTTGGCTGGTACGTGGACTGGCGGCCGGGCCTGGTGGTGGCCATCACCATTCCGTTGGTGCTGGCCGTCACCTTTCTGGCCATGCATTACTTCGGCATAGGGCTGCACAAGGTGTCGTTGGGCTCGCTCATCATTGCCCTGGGGCTGATGGTGGACGACGCCATCATTGCCGTGGAGATGATGGTGCGCAAGATGGAGGAGGGCTACGACAAGATGCGTGCCGCCACCTTTGCCTACGACATCACGGCCATGCCCATGCTGACCGGCACGCTGATCACGGCGGCCGGCTTTTTGCCGATCGGCATCGCCAAGTCGGTGACCGGCGAATACACCTTCGCCATCTTTGCCGTGACGGTGATCGCGCTGGTGCTGTCGTGGATCGTCTCGGTGTACTTCGTGCCTTACCTGGGCACGCTGCTGCTGCGGGTCAAGCCGCACGACCCCGATGCGCCTCCGCACGAGGTCTTCGACACGCCGTTCTATGCGCGTTTTCGCCGTACGGTGGACTGGTGCGTGCGCCGTCGCTGGACCACGTTGGCCATCACCCTGGCCATTTTTGCGCTGGGGCTGGTGGGCATGGGGCGGGTGCAGCAGCAGTTCTTCCCTGATTCGAGCCGGCCCGAGGTGATGGTGGAGCTGTGGTACCCCGAGGGCACCTCGTTTGCCGCCAACGAGGAGGTGACGCTGCGCGTGGAGCAGCGCCTGTTGCAGCAGGCCGGGGTGAAGAACGTGGCCACCTGGGTCGGTTCGGGCACGCCGCGCTTTTATCTGCCGCTGGACCAGGTGTTTCCGCAGAGCAATGTGTCGCAGTTCATCGTGCAGGCGGCCAGCCTGGGCGAGCGCGAGCAGTTGCGCCGCAGCCTGCCGGCGCTGCTGGCCACCGAGTTTCCGGAGGCGCGCGGCCGCGTCAAGCTGCTGCCCAATGGCCCGCCCGTGCCCTATCCGGTGCAGTTTCGCGTGATCGGCAGCGACCCGGCCGTATTGCGCCAGCGTGCCGACGAGGTCAAGACCGTGATGCGCGCCAACACCCACATGATCGGCGTGAACGACAACTGGAACGAGTCGGTGAAGGCGGTGCGCCTGGAGATCGACCAGGAGAAGGCCCGCGCCCTGGGGGTGAGCAGCCAGTCCATCGCCCAGGCGGCACGCACCATGTTCACCGGCACCACGGTCGGCCAGTACCGTGAGGGTGATCGCCTGATCGACATCGTGCTGCGCCAGAGCCAGGACGAGCGCGACACCATCTCCGGCATCGCCAACGCCTATCTGCCCACGGCCTCGGGGCGCTCCATTCCGCTCACGCAGATCGCCCGGCCGGTGTTCAGCTGGGAACCTGGCGTGATGTGGCGCTCCGGCCGCGACTACGCCATCACCGTGCAGGGCGACCTGGTGGAAGGCATGCAGGGTGCCACCATCACCGAGCAGTTGCTGCCCGAGCTGCGCACGCTCGAGGCGCGCTGGCAGGCCACCGGCGGCAACGGCGTGCGTATCGAGGTCGCGGGCGCGGTGGAGGAGAGCAGCAAGGGCTCGTCCTCCATCGTGGCTGGCGTACCCATCATGCTGTTCATCGTGTTCACGCTGCTCATGCTGCAGCTGCACAGCTTCAGCCGCTCCATGCTGGTCTTTCTGACCGGGCCACTGGGCATTGCCGGTGTGGCCGGGGCGCTGCTGTTGCTGGGCCGGCCGTTCGGCTTCGTGGCGCTGCTGGGGGTAATTGCGCTCATGGGCATGATCCAGCGCAATTCCGTGATCCTGATTGACCAGATCGAGCTCAACCGCGCCGCTGGCCGTTCCACCTGGGACTCCATCGTGACCGCCGCCGTCTGGCGCATGCGCCCGATCGCGCTGACAGCCGCCGCCGCCGTGCTGGCCATGATTCCCCTGTCGCGCAACGTGTTCTGGGGCCCGATGGCCGTGGCCATCATGGGGGGCTTGATCGTCGCCACGGTGCTCACGCTGCTGGCCTTGCCGGCCATGTACGCGGCCTGGTTCCGGGTGAAAAAACCGGATTCGGAGCCCGAATGAGACCGCCGAAACAGAATCGGGTTTGCGACAAGGTAAAATCCAACGTTTGACCTATTTCACCGGGGTGGCCTTGAACCAGGGGCCATCCGGGTGGCTTGAAGAACCGCGCGGGTGGCGAAATTGGTAGACGCACCAGGTTTAGGTCCTGACGCCAGCAATGGTGTGGGGGTTCGAGTCCCCCCCCGCGCACCACGTGAGACCTTGATGCAGCGCAGCGCCGTCAAGGTCGGCACGATCCACATCCCTGACACTAGGAACCATCATGGCCGTAACGGTTGAAACTCTTGAAAAGCTCGAGCGCAAGATCACGCTGAGCCTGCCTGTCACCACCATCCAGAGCGAAGTCGATGCGCGCTTGAAGCGCCTGGCCCGCACCGTGAAGATGGACGGCTTCCGTCCCGGCAAGGTGCCGATGAGCGTCGTGGCCCAGCGCTACGGCTACTCGGTGCAGTACGAGGTGCTGAACGACAAGGTCGGTGAAGCCTTTGCCCAGGCCGCCAACGAGGCCAACCTGCGCGTGGCCGGTCAGCCGCGCATTACCGAAAAGGATGGCGCCCCCGAGGGCCAGGTCAGCTTTGACGCCGTGTTCGAGGTATTCCCCGAGGTCAAGATCGGCGACCTGTCCGAGGCAGAGGTGGAAAAGGTCTCCGCCGAAGTGACCGAAGTCGCTATCGACAAGACCGTGGACATTCTGCGCAAGCAGCGCCGCAGCTTTGCCCAGCGCGCCCAGGGTGCGCCCGCCGAGGATGGCGACCGCGTGACCGTGGACTTTGAGGGCAAGATTGACGGCGAACCCTTCCAGGGCGGCAAGGCCGAGGACTTCCAGTTCCTGGTCGGCGAAGGCCAGATGCTCAAGGAATTCGAAGACGCCGTGCGCGGCATGAAGTCTGGCGAAAGCAAAACCTTCCCGCTGGCCTTCCCTGAGGACTATCACGGCAAGGACGTGGCCGGCAAGACGGCCGACTTCCTGGTCACCGTGAAGAAGATAGAGGCCGCCCACCTGCCCGAAGTGAACGAGCAGCTGGCGAAGTCGCTAGGTATTGCCGACGGCACCGTCGAAGGCCTGCGCGCCGACATCAAGAAAAACCTGGAGCGTGAAGTCAAGTTCCGCCTGCTGGCGCGCAACAAGGCGGCGGTGATGGACGCCCTGGTGTCCAAGGCCGAGCTGGATTTGCCCAACGCCAGCGTCCAGGCCGAGGTTGCCCGCCTGCTGGAATCCGCCCGCGCCGACCTGAAGCAGCGCGGCATCAAGGACGCCGACAAGGCCGAGATCCCCGACGACATCTTCCGTCCCCAGGCCGAGCGCCGCGTGCGCCTGGGCCTGGTGGTGGCCGAGCTGGTGCGCGCCAACGAGCTGCAGGCCAAGCCCGAGCAGCTCAAGGCCCATGTGGACGAGCTGGCTGCCAGCTACGAAAAGCCGGAAGACGTGATTCGCTGGTACTTCAGCGACCGCCAACGCCTGGCCGAGGTGGAGGCCGTGGTCGTTGAAAACAATGTCACCGATTTCGTCCTGGGCAAGGCCAAGGTCAGCGAAAAGGCGGTGTCGTTCGACGAACTGATGGGCCAGCAGGCCTGATACACGCAGGTGGTTCGCCTGATGGAGGCGCGCCACCGGTGAAGCTTTGCGGGGCTTGTGCTTTGCGGCACAGGCCCCATGTTATTTTTCTGAATACGGTATCCGCCTGACTGGAGACATACATGAGCGCATTGGAAACACGGGCCCTGGGCATGATTCCCATGGTCATCGAGCAGTCGGGCCGCGGCGAGCGGTCTTACGACATTTATTCACGCCTGCTCAAGGAGCGCGTGATTTTCCTGGTGGGTGAGGTGAATGACCAGACCGCCAACCTGGTGGTGGCGCAGCTGCTGTTCCTCGAGAGCGAGAACCCGGACAAGGACATTTCGTTCTATATCAACTCCCCCGGTGGCAGTGTCACGGCTGGTATGGCGATCTACGACACCATGCAGTTCATCAAGCCGGACGTGTCCACGCTGTGCTGCGGCTTTGCGGCCAGCATGGGAGCGTTTTTACTGGCGGCCGGTGCCAAGGGCAAGAGGTTTTCCCTGCCCAACTCGAAGATCATGATCCATCAGGTGCTGGGCGGCGCGCGCGGGCAGGCGACCGACATCGAGATCCACGCACGGGATATCCTGCGCACCAAGGATCAGATGAACCGCATCCTCGCCGAGCGCACTGGACAACCCATTGAGAAGGTCAAGGCGGACACCGAGCGCGACTATTTCATGACCGCTGACGAAGCTATGGACTATGGCATCGTTGATCAGGTGATCTCCAAGCGCCCCTGAGGGCCTTATTTGCCCGGATGCGGCGTTTCCCCCTGCGGGAAGCGCCGTTTTTATTTCGTTATCATCTTCCCGACTTCCCCAGTGATAAGGCATTGCTTCCATGGCCGATAAAAAAGGCTCCTCCAGCGAGAAAACCCTTTACTGCTCTTTTTGCGGCAAGAGCCAGCATGAAGTAAAGAAGCTGATCGCCGGACCCTCCGTCTTTATTTGCGACGAGTGCATTGACCTGTGCAACGAAATCATCCGTGACGAACAACCCGCGGGTGAAGCTGCGCGCGAGGGTCGGGGCGATCTGCCCACGCCCGCCGAGATCAAGGCCAACCTGGACAGCTATGTGATTGGCCAGGAAAAGGCCAAGCGTACCCTGGCCGTGGCCGTGTACAACCACTACAAGCGCCTGCGCCACAAGGACAAGGCCGGCAAGGATGATGTCGAGTTGTCCAAGAGCAATATCCTGCTCATCGGCCCCACCGGCTCCGGCAAGACGCTATTGGCTCAGACCCTGGCGCGTCAGCTTGATGTTCCTTTCGTGATGGCCGATGCCACCACGTTGACCGAGGCCGGCTATGTGGGCGAGGACGTGGAGAACATCGTCCAGAAGTTGCTGCAAAGCTGCAACTACGACGTCGAGCGCGCGCAGCGCGGTATTGTCTACATCGACGAAATCGACAAGATCAGCCGCAAGAGTGACAACCCGAGCATCACGCGCGACGTGTCGGGCGAGGGCGTGCAGCAGGCCTTGCTGAAATTGATCGAAGGCACCATGGCCAGCGTGCCGCCTCAGGGTGGACGCAAGCATCCGAACCAGGACTTTCTGCAGATCGACACCACCAACATCCTGTTTATCTGCGGTGGCGCGTTCGCGGGGCTGGAAAAGGTCATCGAAAACCGTACCGAGGCTTCGGGCATTGGTTTTGGTGCGGCGGTGCGCAGCAAGAAGCAGCGTTCGCTGACCGAGGTGTACCTGGATATCGAGCCCGAGGATTTGATCAAGTTCGGTCTCATTCCCGAACTCGTGGGGCGCATGCCGGTGGTGACCGCCCTGGCCGAACTGGGTGAGGATGCGCTGGTGCAAATCCTGACCGAGCCCAAGAATGCGCTGGTCAAGCAGTACAGCAAGCTGCTGGGCATGGAGGGAGTCGATCTGGAGATACGCCCGGCCGCACTCAAAGCCATTGCCCGCAAGGCCATTGCCCGCAAGACGGGCGCGCGGGGGCTGCGCTCCATCCTGGAGCAATCCCTGATCGGCACCATGTTCGACCTGCCCAACGTTTCCAACGTGGAAAAGGTGGTGGTGGACGAGGCCACCATCGAAGAGAACAAGGCGCCTCTGTTGCTCTACCGCGAGGCGGTCAAGACAGCCTGAGGCTCGCCAGTTTGTCCCGCTGCGGCGACCACTGGCGCCATGCGCGCCTGACAGTGGTGTCGCCGGGTTGAAAAACGCTGTCCATGGACCATATGCCATGGACTTACCTGAGGAATGCCCATGTCTGGACATACGCCCCTGCCCGCTACACCCCTGGATCTGCCATTGCTGCCGCTGCGCGATGTGGTGGTATTCCCCCATATGGTGATTCCCCTGTTCGTGGGCCGTCCCAAAAGCATCAAGGCCCTGGAGACGGCCATGGATGCCGATCGCAGGATCATGCTCGTGGCCCAAAAGGCGGCCGCTAAAGATGAGCCGCAGGTGTCCGACATGTTTGAAGTCGGCTGCGTTTCTACCATCCTGCAAATGCTCAAGCTGCCCGATGGCACGGTGAAGGTGCTGGTCGAAGGCCAGCAGCGCGCCCTGGTGGATGCAGTGCATGAGGCCGAGTCACACTTCACTGCCACGACAACGCCCGTGCCGGGCGAGGTCGAGTCCGAGGATGACCAGTCCAGCGAGATCGAGGCGCTGCGCCGTGCGGTGATGCAGCAGTTTGACCAGTACGTCAAGCTGAACAAGAAGATTCCGCCCGAGATTCTGACTTCGATCGCCAGCATCGACGATCCTGGCCGTTTGGCCGACACCATTGCGGCACATCTGCCGTTGAAGCTGGAAAACAAGCAGCGTGTGCTCGATCTGGCGGATGTGAAGCTGCGTCTGGAAAACCTCTTTGAGCAGCTGGAGCGCGAGGTTGACATACTGAACGTGGACAAGCGCATCCGGGGCCGTGTGAAGCGCCAGATGGAAAAGAGCCAGCGCGACTTCTATCTGAACGAGCAGGTCAAGGCCATTCAGAAGGAACTCGGAGAGGGCGAGGATGGCGCAGACATCGATGAGATCGAGAAAAAGATCAAGGCCGCCAAGATGCCCGCCGAGGCACGCAAGAAGGCCGAGGGTGAGTTGAAAAAACTCAAGCTGATGTCTCCCATGTCGGCCGAGGCTACGGTGGTGCGCAACTACATCGATGTGCTTACCAGCATGCCCTGGAGCAAGAAGACCAAGATCAAGCACGATCTCGCGTACGCTGAAGATGTATTGAACGAAGACCACTACGGGTTGGATCGAGTGAAGGATCGCATCCTGGAATACCTTGCTGTGCAGCAGCGCGTGGACAAGGTGAAGGCGCCCATTCTGTGCCTGGTGGGGCCACCGGGGGTGGGCAAGACCTCGCTGGGCCAGTCCATTGCCAAGGCGACTGGGCGCAAATACGTGCGTATGGCGCTGGGAGGCATGCGTGACGAGGCCGAAATTCGTGGTCACCGCCGCACCTACATCGGCGCCATGCCGGGCAAGGTATTGCAAAGCCTGAACAAGGTTGGCGCGCGCAACCCACTGTTTCTGCTGGATGAAATCGACAAGCTGGGTACGGATTTCCGAGGGGATCCGTCGAGCGCCCTGCTGGAGGTGCTCGACCCTGAGCAGAACCACAAGTTCGGTGATCACTATGTCGAGGTTGATTTTGACCTGTCAGATGTCATGTTCGTTGCTACCAGCAACTCGATGAACATCCCGCCAGCTCTGCTCGATCGCATGGAGGTGATTCGCCTATCGGGTTATACCGAGGACGAGAAGACCAACATCGCTATCAAATACCTGCTGCCCAAGCAGATGACGAACAACGGCGTCAAGGATGAGGAGTTGCGAATCACCGAGTCGGCTGTGCGCGACATAGTGCGTTACTACACGCGCGAGGCTGGCGTGCGCTCGCTGGAGCGTGAACTGTCCAAGATCTGCCGGAAGACGGTCAAGGGCTTGCAGCTCAAGAAGTTGCAGCCACAGGTCGAGGTGTCGGCCGACAACTTGTCCGAATACCTGGGGGTGCGCAAGTTCAGCTATGGGCATGCAGAGAAGCAGAACCAGGTGGGTTTGGTGGCCGGCCTGGCATGGACCGAGGTGGGAGGTGATTTGCTGACCATCGAGGTGGCCACCATGCCTGGCAAGGGCAACATCACGCGCACGGGCTCACTGGGTGATGTGATGAAGGAATCTATTGAGGCCGCACGCACGGTGGTGCGCAGCCGAGCGCATTTGTGGGGTATTCGGGACGAGGTGTTTGACAAACGCGATTTGCATATGCATGTGCCTGACGGCGCTACGCCCAAGGACGGACCCAGCGCTGGTATTGCCATGACCACGGCCATCGTCTCTGCATTCACTGGCATACCGGTGCGTGCCGATGTCGCCATGACCGGTGAGATCACATTGCGCGGCGAAGTCACCGAGATCGGTGGCTTGAAGGAAAAGCTGCTGGCAGCCCTGCGCGGAGGGATCAAGACAGTGCTGATCCCTGAAGCAAACGTGAAAGACTTGCAGGAGATCCCTGACAACGTGAAGAGTGGCCTGGAGATCGTGCCCGTGAGGTGGATAGACAAGGTGCTTGAGGTAGCGCTGGAGCGCAAGCCAGCTGCCCTGACAGATCACGAAGTAACGCCTGCGGTTGCTGTGGCGCCCGGCGGTGAGGTGGTGCAGGGCTCTGTGAAGCACTGATGAAAAAAGTCGGCTTTTTTCGTGTGGGACTCAAAAAGTAGACTACAATTTACCCCATCGATGCGAAACGCCATATAATGGCAGGCTTCGGTAAAATGCGGGAATAGCTCAGTTGGTAGAGCGCAACCTTGCCAAGGTTGAGGTCGTCGGTTCGAGACCGATTTCCCGCTCCACTTTTCGGCAAAAAGGGGAAGCTTTTGCTTACCCCTTTTTTGCCAAGAGGTCAGGTTTGGCGCGGTAGCAAAGCGGTTATGCGTCGGATTGCAAATCCGTTGAGGCCGGTTCGACTCCGGCCCGCGCCTCCAGTTCATCAATGTGCAATGCATGTGATGTGATGTGATGTGTTGGTGCGGTGGCTGCTAACTTGGGTTTTGTCTGCCTCGTGCAGGTTTCGGTATTCGTTTGCATGACGGCTGAAATCAATAGTACAATGCAAGATTGTTTGAAACGTATGCGTTGAATGGCGTGCGTAGAGAGTTTGCGGGAATAGCTCAGTTGGTAGAGCGCAACCTTGCCAAGGTTGAGGTCGTCGGTTCGAGACCGATTTCCCGCTCCAAAATTGAAAGGGAAGCTTAGGCTTCCCTTTTTTCTTGGCAGAAGCGGCTGTGAGGTGGTGAATGTGTCCGTGGCTTGCGTTGAAGTGCTGCTACGGTTACGCTGCCCCGACGCTTGCCTGGCGGCCGGCGCCCCGATGGTGAAATTGGTAGACACTGCGGACTTAAAATCCGCCGCTTTCCTGCAAAGGGGCGTGCCGGTTCGACCCCGGCTCGGGGCACCACGAAGAGTTCGATATGTCACATTACAACGCTCCTTTTGAGATCCATGTTCATGGTCAGGTGCAACTGCGCGCCGATGTGGGCTTCAGTCAGCTTCAGGAAGCGCTCAAGCCCTTGTGGAAGTACGCGGGTGCACGATCGCTTGCCGATGGTGCGGCCAGCGCCTATGAAGAAGAGCCTGGAATCCAGTTTGACGTCAAGGAGCATGTACTGCAGATGTGCTGGACGGTTCGAGGCGATGAGGATTTCCGTCAGTCGCTTGATGAAATGTGCATGGGGATCAACGAGTTGGCGGAGCAGGGTGCTGCCATTGAAGTCACCTTTTATGACACCGAGTTTGATGAAGAAGATGCACCTGAGGACGAGGACGCGCGCGACGATTTTGTGATGCTTTTCGTCGGCCCCACGCCCGCGGCCATCATGCAGGTTCAGCGTGACCTGCTGGTGCAGGACGTGATCAACCTCATGGAGCGCCACTTTGATGCTTCCGAACTTGGTGGCGTGGTGTCAGAGGTCGACAAGCTGTTTGCACAACGCTTTGATGCCTTGGTGAGTTCACTGGAAATCGGCAAGCCACCGCGTGGTCTTGGCGGGCAGGGTGGCAGTGGCCATGGTGGCGGTCGTCGTCCACGTCATTTGCATTGAATTGTTTGTTGGTGTGACGGCAGTGCAACGCTGCCGCTTGGATGGCGTGGTGGCGGCGTTTTTGAATCAGCGTCCACAATAGCGCCATGGCTGCAATCCACTCCACCGAACTGCTGGCACAGGTGGCTGCCCTGCCGCCGCTGCCGGGCGTGTACCGCTATTTCGATGTGCAGGATGTCCTGCTATACGTCGGCAAAGCACGTAACCTGAAAAAACGCGTCGGTAGCTACTTCGCCAGGCAGCATGGCGGTACGCGCATAGGCCATATGGTCGGAAAAATTGCGCGTCTGGAGACGACCGTGGTGCGTTCCGAAGCCGAGGCGCTGCTGCTTGAAAACAACCTCATCAAGTCGCTCAACCCCAAGTACAACATTCTCTTTCGCGACGACAAGAGCTATCCCTATCTGAAGATAACAGGCGTTTCGGCCAAGGATGGTACGGGTAGCGTGGCAGGCCAGTGCTATCCGCGCGTAGCTTACTACCGCGGCGCCGTGGACAAGTGCCATCGCTACTTTGGCCCTTATCCAGGCGCCTGGGCGGTCAAGGAAACGATACAGCTGCTGCAAAAGGTGTTTCGCCTACGCACCTGCGAAGACACGGTATTTGCCAACCGTACGCGCCCCTGTCTGCTGTATCAGATTAAGCGTTGCACGGCCCCTTGCGTAGGCTTCATCTCCACTGCGGCGTATGCCGATGATGTACATGGCGCTGAAGCCTTGCTGCGTGGTGAAACACAGGAATTGATGCAGGTGCTGGAACAGCGCATGCTCGCCCATTCGGACAGGCTGGAGTTTGAGCTGGCGGCCGAGGTGCGCAACCAGATCACGGCACTGTCGCGCGTGCTGCATCAGCAGGCCATTGAAAGCGTATCCGACAAGGACGTGGATATTCTTGCCGTGAAGGTCGCAGGTGGGCGTGCCTGCGTGAATCTGGCGATGGTGCGTGGAGGGCGGCACCTGGGAGATAGGGCCTATTTCCCGGTGCATGTGGACGATGCCGCTGGCGTGTTCCACATGGAAGAGGACGACGAAGGCGAGGGTGTTGTACCGGTGAGCCCCACAGTCGAGGCGCAGGTATTGGCGGCTTTCCTGGCCCAGCATTACATGGGCGTGCCGGTTCCGCCCTCGCTGATTACCAGTGAGGCGGTAGCTCCCATGTTGCTGGAGGCATTGACGCTGCAAACGGGTGTGCGCGTGACAGCGGTGCATCAGCCTCGTGAGCAGCGTCGTGCGTGGCTGGACATGGCGCAACAGAATGCCGAGATCCAGCTGGCCCGTCTGCTGGCCGAGGAAGGGTCGCAGCAGGCGCGCACGCGTGCTTTGGCGGAGGCGTTGGATCTGGATGTTGAAAACCTGGATGATCTGACCATCGAGTGCTTTGACATCTCGCACACTGCGGGCGAGGCTACGCAGGCGTCCTGCGTGGTCTTCCATCACCACAAGCTACAAAGTGGCGAGTACCGCCGCTTCAAGATCGAGGGTATTACAGGCGGCGACGACTACGCTGCCATGCGCCAAGTGCTCAAGCGGCGCTACAGCAAAGTAGCTGAAGCGCAGCGCGAGGCCGGAGGTGCCGAGGTGTCGAATGCTCTGGCACGGCTGCCGGATATTGTGCTGGTTGATGGTGGCAAGGGCCAGGTAAGCATGGCGCGCGAGGTGTTCACCGAACTGGGTCTGGATACTGCGCGTATCGTCGGAGTCGAGAAAGGTGAGGGGCGCAAGGTCGGACTGGAGGAGTTGGTGTTTGCCGATGGGCGTGCCAAGGTCTACCTGGGCCGAGACTCGGCTGCGTTGATGCTGGTGGCGCAGATCCGTGATGAGGCGCATCGCTTTGCGATTACCGGGATGCGTGCGGCTCGCGCCAAGGTGCGTATGAGTGGCAGCCGCCTGGAGGACATACCCGGCGTCGGACCCAAGAAGCGCGCACGCTTGCTGCAGCGTTTTGGTGGCGTACGCGGCGTGGCCGATGCCAGCATTGAAGACCTGACTACAGTGGACGGAATATCCCGAGGCTTGGCTGAAGAGATCTACCGTGCTTTGCGTTGAGGCGATGCTGCTGTGAGGCATGGCGATGCGTGCCACAATCGCTACCCATGTTTTTTACCATCCCCACGATCATGACCTGGACGCGCATCGTCGCGATTCCCTTGATTGTGGGCGTGTTCTATGCGCCGCTGGAGCCCGCTACCTGCAACCTCATCGCTACGGTGATGTTCATGGTGTTTGCAGCCACCGACTGGCTGGATGGTTTTTTGGCGCGCAAGCTCAATCAGGCATCGGCCTTCGGTGCCTTCCTCGATCCGGTTGCCGACAAATTTCTGGTTTGCGCATCACTGCTGGTACTGGTGCACATGCAGCGCGCCGATGTATTCGTGGCTCTGATCATCATCGGCAGGGAGATTGCCATCAGCGCATTGCGTGAGTGGATGGCACAGATTGGCGCGGGCAAGAGTGTGGCAGTGCACATGTTGGGCAAGCTCAAGACCACGGTTCAGATGGTGGCTATTCCATTGTTGCTGTACGACGGCCGCCTGTTGTACATCATTGATACCAGCGTATGGGGTACCTGGCTGATCTGGTTGGCCGCAGTGCTGACGGTGTGGTCCATGGTGTACTACCTGCAAAAGGCCTTGCCCGAGATACGTGCTCGAGTGGCCAAATAACCGTTGCAATGGGCGTGTAGCGGGGCTCAAGCATGCAAGGGTATGTCCGCGCCCCAATAGGGCATGTCAATACGGAATCGGCCTAGCGACGACGTTTGCGAGACAAAACGCTTCATAAGATCCGGGGTGAGGTTCAAATGCGTCTAGAATTCGCCCCCATGCTGTCGCGTAGGCGGCGCGTTGCATTGACAGCCCGTGACGCTATGGTTTTACACTTCGGTAGCCACTCTGCTACTGCGAGCAGCTTCCGGATTTGCTTGGGAACCTTGAGCGCCGGCGCAGAACCGTGAAGTGCAGACCCACATAAGACATCCACCCACTCATACCCCCGAGAGGTTTCTTGTGAACAAAACCGAACTGATTGAGCACATTGCCAACAACGCAGATATCTCCAAGGCCGCCGCAGCGCGCGCCCTGGAGTCCACGATTGAGGCGGTCAAGAAGACTTTGAAGAAGGGCGGGACAGTGTCCCTGGTTGGTTTTGGTACTTTTGCAGTAGGCAAGCGTGCTGCACGTACCGGTCGCAATCCCCGTACTGGTGCTACGATTAAAATCAAAGCTGCTAAAGTGCCAAAGTTCCGTCCAGGCAAGGCATTGAAAGACGCCTTGAACTGACTCAAGAAATATGGGGGGTGCTTAGCTCAGTTGGTAGAGCGGCGCCCTTACAAGGCGTAGGTCAGCGGTTCGAGCCCGTTAGCACCCACCACCCCAGACAAAGGCGAACGCGAGTTCGCCTTTTCTTTTGCAGCCGTTGAAAGATTCACCATGTTGGAATCCATACGCAAGCACACCAAGTGGGTGATGGGCTTGTTGTTCTTGTTGATCATCCCGTCCTTTGTCCTCGTCGGGATAGACCAAAACTACTTTACTGGCGGCAGCCCTGTTGTGGCGCGGGTTGATGGCAAGGACATCACGCAGGCTGATTGGGACAACGCCCATCGCGTGGAAAGCGACCGTGTCCGTGCCCAATCTCCAGACATCGATGCCAAGCTGCTTGATACACCGCAGGCGCGCTATGCCACCCTGGAACGCCTGGTGCGCGACCGAGTGCTGCAAACTGCCGCGCAGAACATGCACATGTTGACCAGTGACGTACGCCTGGCGCGTGAGCTGCAAGGCATTCCCCAGATTGCAGCTTTGAAGCGGCCTGATGGCTCGCTGGATGCCGAGGCGTATCGCGCCTTGGCAGGCTCTCAGGGGCTCACGCCGGAAGGCCTCGAGGCGCGCATACGCCACGATATCTCGGTCAGCCAGGTCATGGGCAGCGTCATGGCATCGGCATTCGCTGGCACTGCCGAAGCCAAGCTGGCACTCGATGCGATCCTGCAGCGTCGGGAGATTCAGGTGGCCCGATTCAATGCATCATCCTTTGTGCCCAACGTTGCCGTGAGCGATGCTGATTTGGAGGCGTACTACAAGGCCAATCCTGCAAAGTTTCAGCAACCCGAGCAGGCCAGCGTCGAATATGTAGTGCTGGATCTGGACGCCGTGAAGGCAGGCATCATGCTCAATGAAGACGATCTGCGTACCTATTACAAGGAAAACCTCAGCCGTCTGGCTGGCAAGGAGGAGCGCCGGGCCAGTCACATCCTGATCGGTGCAGCCAAGGACGCCCCGGCTGCCGAGCGAGAAAAGGCCAAGGCCAAGGCCATGGAGTTGCTGGCCGAGCTGCGCAAGGCGCCTGGCCGCTTTGCCGAACTTGCGAAGAAGGACTCGCAAGATCCCGGATCGGCTGCGTCTGGCGGCGATCTGGGTTTTTTTGGCCATGGCGCCATGGTCAAACCGTTTGAAGATGCCACGTTTTTGCTGAAGAAAGGTGAGATCAGCGATGTCGTGGAAACCGACTTCGGCTACCACATCATCATGCTCACGGACATCAAGACACCGCGCCAGCCCAGCTTCGAGGAACTGCGCCCTACGCTGGAGGCCGAGCTCAAGCAGCAGCAGGCGCAGCGCAAGTTTGCCGAGGTGGCGGAAGCGTTTTCCAATGCGGTTTATGAGCAGGCCGACAGCCTGCAACCCGTGGCCGAAAAGCTCAAACTCAAGATTCACATGGCTGACGCCATCACGCGCATGCCGGTTGGTGGTGCGCAAGGGGCGTTGGCCAGCCCTCGCTTTCTCGAGGCGCTGTTTCAGCCTGACTCGCTGCAGAACAAGCGCAACACCGAGGCCGTCGAAATTGCCCCCAGTACCTTGGCTGCGGGTCGGATTACGACCTATCAACCAGCCATGACATTGCCACTGGACAAGGCACGTGATCAGGTGCGAGCCCTGTACGTGGCGGAGAACTCAGCAAAACTTGCGCGTAAGGAAGGTCAGGCCAAGCTAGCCGCGTGGAAGGCAGCCCCCGATAGTGCGACGGGCCTGTCTGCTCCGGTCACGGTATCACGTGACCGACTGCAAGACCAGCCGCGTGCTGTTGTCGATAGCGCCCTGCACGCGCCGGTTGACAAGCTGCCGGCCTGGGTAGGTGTGGATCTGGCCGCGCAGGGTTATGCCGTGATCAAGGTCAACCGCATCGTGGCCCGCGACGCCGTGGACGACGCCATGGCGCGCATGGAGCGTCAGCAATACCTGCAGGCCTGGGGTTCTGCCGAGGCACAGGCATACTACGAACTGCTCAAGCAACGCTTCAAGGTGCAAATCAAGGCGCCACGTCCGATTGGACAAATCGAGCCACAAAACTGATGATATTTCCGTTTGCATAGATTTATCGAGCTATAATTCAAGGCTACGGTGGCTGTAGCTCAGTTGGTAGAGTCCAGGATTGTGATTCCTGTCGTCGTGGGTTCGAGTCCCATCAGCCACCCCAGGTAAACAAAGAAAACCCTGCTATTCGATAGATAGCGGGGTTTTTTTGTTATCCGGGTTTGGTAGCCACCATGTAGCCAGCGTGACTGCGTGTTGCACCATGTGGCCAGCGTCCCATCTGGCATGGGCTCTCAGGAAAAGCGCGGATAGAAATCGATTCGGCAACAAATCGCCGTTGGTCTGGCAGCCACTCCTTCGGGGTCGCCTGCTGCTGCTTGCTCTCGGCTTTGGCCGTCAGTTCGCGGTGTGTCTTGGCCGCTGATCACCCTGAGTACACCTAAACCGGAAACACACCCGTCCGCACATCACCGACGAGTTGCGGGATGCACAGGTCATAGCGTGCAACCATGCCGTCATGGACTTCAAAAAGTACGACCGCTTTCACTTCATCGCTCTGACCTTGCGTCATCAAAGCGCAAGGCCTGCCGTCGTCTCCGTGACTCGTGCGGCCAATCTTCACCCGAACACGCGAATCCGGGTCATTGACGCCACGAGCGCGTACTGTGTGCATCTTGCGCCGCAGATAGTCTGAAATAGCGGCCGCACCAACCAGTTCTTCGAATACCCATTGCGACGTGTACCGTGCTCCCGGTGCAAGCAATGCCAGAAAACCATCCGGCTCCAGACGGTTCCACGCCTTGGCGAAAGCAAGAACCACTTGTTCTTCCGCCACATCCGACATGCCATGCACTCCGATCACAGAGACAGTTGCTGCAGGTACTGCCGAAACGACGCTCCCACCTCGGGGTGCTGTAGCGCCAGTTCCACGGTCGCTTCAAGAAAACCCTCTTTGCTACCACAGTCATAGCGTTTTCCGCTGTACTGGTATGCGTAAACGGCCTCATGCGCCATCAGGCGGGCGATGGCGTCGGTGAGTTGGATCTCGCCGCCCACGCCCTTGGGCTGGTTGCGGATTTCTTCAAAAATGCGCGGCGTGAGCACATAGCGTCCGGCTACGCCCATGCGCGACGGGGCCACCTCGGGGGCGGGTTTTTCCACGATTTCATCGACGCGCAAGAGCGGGCCGCCGGCGGCTTCGCCCTTGACGATTCCGTAGCGCCTGGTGTGCTCTTGCGGCACTTCCTGCACGGCCAACAGGGAGCGGCCCTGTTTTTCAAACGCAGCCGTCATCTGCGCCATCACACCTGGGCCGCCGTTTTCGCCCACCATCAGGTCGTCGGCCAGCAGCACGGCAAAGGGCTCGCGGCCGACCAAGGGCTCGGCGCAGAGTACGGCGTGGCCCAAGCCCAGGCTGCGCGGCTGGCGTACGAACAGGCAGTTCATGTCGGACGGGCTGACGGAGCGCACCAGTTCCAGCATGGCCTGCTTGCCGGCTTGCTCCAGCTCGTTCTCCAGCTCGTAGGCGGTGTCGAAATGGTCTTCGATGGCGCGCTTGCTGCGGCCGGTGACGAAGACCATGTCGCGGATGCCGGCCTCGTAGGCTTCTTCTACGGCGTATTGGATCAAGGGCTTGTCCACCACGGGTAGCATCTCTTTGGGGGACGCCTTGGTGGCGGGCAGAAAGCGGGTGCCCAGGCCGGCGACGGGGAAGACGGCTTTGCGGACGCGGGTGCTGGTCATGGGGGTTCCTTGGTGGAGAGGGCCGGGGGGACGCCGGCGCTCCCGGGGTCAGCCCAGGCGGGCGAGTTGTTCCTGGATGCGCGCCAGCGTGCTGCCAAAGTCGGCCAGGCGCTTTTTCTCTTGCTCCAGCACGGCGGCGGGGGCCTTGGCGCAGAAGGCTTCGTTGCCGAGCTTGGCGTTGGCCTTGGTGATCTCGCCCGCGAGGCGCGCGGCCTCCTTGGACAGGCGGGCCTTCTCGGCGGCTACGTCGATCTCGACAAATAGCGCCAGGCGTGCGCCACCGACCACGTTGACCGGGGCGTTCTGCGCCTCGCTGGCCCATGCGGCGGCGTCGTCGAACACCTTGACTTCGCTGAGCTTGGCCAGGTTTTTCAGCACATCGGCGTTGGCACGCAGGAAGGCGCTGTCCTCTGCCGTGTCGGCCACGGCCAGAAGCGGCAGGCGCTGCGCGGGCGACACGCCCATCTCGCCGCGCAGGGTGCGGCAGGCGTCCACCATGGTTTTCAGGCGCGCCACATAGCCTTCAGCCGCCTCGTCGATCTTGGCCGGCTGCGCCTCTGGGTAGGCGGCGATGGCGATCGATGCGCCCTCAATGCGGGCCACGGGCGCCACCACTTGCCACAGCGCTTCGGTGACAAACGGGATGATGGGATGCGCCAGGCGCAGGATGGCTTCCAGCACGCGGATCAGCGTGCGGCGCGTGGCGCGCTCTTGCGCCTCGGAGCCGGTCTGGATCTGCACCTTGGCGATTTCCAGGTACCAGTCGCAGAACTCGTTCCAGACGAAGTCGTAGATGGCGTTGGCGGCGTTGTCCAGGCGGTATTCGGCAAAGCCACGGGCCACCTCAGCCTCCACCTTTTGCAGGCGCGAGACGATCCAGCGATCGGGCTGGCTGAAATGCAGATAGCTCTCGCTGCAGCTGCCGTCGCCGTCAAAGCCGCAGTCAAAACCCTCGCAATTCATCAGCACGAAGCGGCTGGCGTTCCAGAGCTTGTTGCAGAAGTTGCGATAACCCTCGCAGCGCTTGCTGTCGAAGTTGATGCTGCGGCCCAAGGACGCCAGCGCGGCGAAGGTAAAGCGCAGCGCGTCCGCGCCGTAGGCCGGAATGCCTTCGGGGAATTCCTTTTGCGTGTTCTTGCGCACCTGGGGTGCGGTCTCGGGGCGGCGCAGGCCCTGGGTGCGCTTGTCGAGCAGGGGTTCGAGCTCGATGCCGTCGATCAGATCGACCGGGTCGAGCACGTTGCCCTCGCTCTTGCTCATCTTCTTGCCGTGCGCGTCGAGCACCAGGCCGTGGATGTAGACATGCTTGAACGGCACGCGGCCGGTGAAGTGGGTGCTCATCATGATCATCCGGGCCACCCAGAAGAAGATGATGTCGTAGCCCGTGACCAGCACGCTGCTGGGCAAATACAGGTTGTAGTCGTCGGTGGCGCTGTCGGTTTGATTTGGCCAGCCCATGGTGGAAAACGGCACCAGCGCGCTGGAGTACCAGGTGTCGAGCACGTCGGCGTCGCGCGTGAGTGTTTTGCCGGGGGCCTGTGCCTGCGCCTCGGCCTCGCTCTTGGCCACGTAGACATTGCCGTCCTCGTCGTACCAGGCCGGAATCTGGTGGCCCCACCAGAGCTGGCGCGAGATGCACCAGTCCTGGATGTTGTTCATCCACTGGTTGTAGGTGTTGACCCAGTTCTCGGGCACGAATTGCACCTGGCCGCTGGCGACGGCGTCAATCGCTTTTTGCGCGATGGATTTGCCGGTGGCGTCGCCCTGGCCCACCTTGTTCATGGCGACAAACCACTGATCGGTCAGCATGGGTTCGATCACCTGGCCGGTGCGGGTGCAGATGGGCACCATGAGCTTGTGCTTCTTGATTTCGACCAAGAGGCCCAGCGCTTCCAGGTCCGCCACGACGGCCTTGCGCGCGGCAAAGCGGTCCATGCCACGGTATTTCTCGGGCGCCTGGTCGTTGATGGTGGCCGTCAGCGTCAGCACGCAAATCATCGGCAGCTTGTGCCGCTGGCCTACCTGATAGTCGTTCTGGTCATGCGCGGGTGTGACCTTGACCACGCCGGTGCCGAAGGCCTTGTCCACGTATTCGTCGGCAATCACCGGGATTTCGCGGTCGCACAGCGGCAGCTTGACCTGCTTGCCGATCAGGTGCGCATAGCGCTCGTCCTCGGGGTGCACCATCACGGCCACGTCGCCCAGCATGGTCTCAGGCCGGGTGGTGGCCACCACCAGTTGGCCCGAACCGTCGGCCAGGGGATAGGCGATATGCCACAGCGAGCCGTCTTTTTCTTCGTTTTCCACCTCCAGATCCGACACGGCCGATTGCAGCACCGGATCCCAGTTGACCAGGCGCTTGCCACGGTAGATCAGGCCCTGCTCATAGAGCTTGACGAAGGTCTCGGTGACGACCTTGGACAGCTTGTCGTCCATGGTGAAGTACTCGCGGCTCCAATCTACCGTGTCGCCCAGGCGGCGCATCTGCGTGGTGATGGTGTTGCCGCTGTGCTCCTTCCACTCCCACACTTTCTTCACAAAATCGGGCCGGCCCAGATCGTGGCGGCTCACGCCTTGTTCCTGCAGCTGGCGCTCTACCACGATTTGCGTGGCGATGCCGGCGTGGTCCGTGCCCGGAATCCACGCCGTGTTGCAGCCCAGCATGCGGTGGTAGCGCGTTAGGCTGTCCATGATGGTCTGGTTGAACGCGTGGCCCATGTGCAGCGTGCCGGTCACGTTGGGCGGGGGCAGCTGGATGGCGAAGGCCGGGGCGCTGGCGTCGGGCGCGCCCGTGCCGCGCGCGCCGGCGCGGCCGTAGCCACGGCGCTCCCACTCGGGGCCCCAGTGGGCCTCCAGGGCGGCGGGTTCAAAGGACTTGGACAGGCCGTTCAGGCCCGGTTGTGCGGGGGTGTCGCTCATGGCAATGAAAAGCGGCATCCCGTGGGATGCCGCTTGGGTGGCAGTGGTTCGGTGGGGTGCAGGAATTCTATTCGCTTGGCGTTGCGCTTCTTTTTTTATAGCTATTGGCGCTTTTTGATAAAGCGCAGAGGCCGTATTTCATTGTGAATTTCTGCGGTATTCCGGCGCCTGGGGCTCGGCGGTCATCAGCATGACCTCTTCGCGCCGCACCAGGCGCCAGCCCACATGCGCCAGCCAGGCCAGGGCCAGCACGGCCGCCAGGCCGATCAGCCAACGGCCCAGGCGTATCTGGTCATCTTGCAGGTAGGCGTTGCACAGGCGCAGAGGCGAGTCGATGTAGAGCTGGCCCACGACCACCATCATGGGCAGCAGCATGCCCAGGAAGAAGCCCTGCAGCACCAGCCCCGCCGGCCGCCAGGACAGGCGCAGCAGCACGCCCGCAAGCAGCAGGGCGGCGCATTTGGCAAGCTCCACGCCCATGTCGCGCAGAGCCAGATCCAGCACGCGCGGCACCATCAGCACCGACAGCACCACGCCCACCCAGACCAGGCCGGTGATGCCGTGGGCGTTGCAGCTGGCGATGGCGCGGCGCAGGCGTGGCGGCAGGGCTGCGGCCAGCAGGGCGCCGGCCAGCATCCACAGCGGAAACTGCAACAACATGTGGCTCCACATGCTGGCCTCCAGCCCATGGCGGGTGATGGGCAGCGCCAGGAGGGCTGCCAATACCAGTCCCAGGACGGCCTGGTGCCAGGGCTTGCAGGCGGGGCGCTTCATCGCGGGCCCCGTGCCAGGTGGCGCGCGTAGTTGAATGCCAGCTGCTGCTCGGCCAGGTCGAAGATGCGCACCATGCGGCCCCGGGAGTCGAACAACAGCAGCGCGGCGTTGTGCTCGTAGTCGCCACGACCGTCGGGGATCACGACCACGCCCAGCGCGCGCAGCAGCGCCTGCTGCTCGCCCACATCGGGCACGCGTACGAAGCGCCACAGGGCCGGGTCGGCGCGCAGGCCCTGGGCGTAGGCCTGCAGCGCTGCGGGGTCGTCGCGCGCGCCATCAAAGCTGATGGACAGCAGTCTGAGCTTTGTGTCGTGGCCCGCCGCCAGATCCGCCTGCAGCGCGGCCTGCAGTTGCTGGAAGCTGCTGCCCAGCGTCAGGCACACGGTTTCGCAATGGGTGTAGATGAAATCGACAATGGTCACGCCGCCATCCTCGCCCAGCAGCGCCGGCAGGCTGCCGCTCAGGCCCGGGCCTTGGACGGTGATGGGTGGCGCGGTGACGGGGCGCAGCGCCACCTCCAGGCGGCGCGCTCCCTCGTCGGTCCAGGCCTGAAAGCCGTAGGTCAGCCAGCTGGCCGCGGCCCAGCCGCCCAGCAGCAGCAGGACGCTGGCCAGGGCCGTGCGCAGCAGCATCGCTTATGGCGACAAGGCCTTGAGCGCGGCTTCGCCCTCGAACGGGGTGGTGCGGCTGCCGTCCGCGCGCTCCTTGGCAAACAGTTCGGCCTGCAGAGGTTCGGCCTTGTTCGACCAGTTGCCGCGGATGAAGCTGGCGATGCCGGCCAGCTCGGCGTCGCTCAGCTGGGGAAAGGCAGGCATGGCGCCCTGGTATTTGTTGCCCTTGACGGTGATCTCGCCGGTGATGCCGTGCAGCAGGATGTTGGCCAGCACGCGCGGCTCGCCCTGCACCCATTCCGACCCGTCCAGCGGCGGGAACACGCCCGGCAGGCCCGCGCCGGTGGCCTGGTGGCAGGCCGCGCATTGCGCCGCATACAGCGCCTTGCCGTCCACGGCGCCGCCGGCCGCGGCCACGGGGCCGGAGAGCTCGGCGCGTGTGCGCTGGTCGCCAAACTGCGACAGGGTGAGCGGCTCGGTGGAGAGGATGTAGACCACCGCCCACACCACCATGCCGGCGGCCACCAGCAGTGCGGCCACGGGCATGGGGCGGACGGCTTCCTCGGGGTCTTCGTTCTCGCGCTGCTGTGCGCGTGTGACCGGGTCTTGGCTCATGGTCACAGTCCTTTCATGAAGCGGGCGTGGGCCTGGGGGCGGGTGCGACGGACGAGGTCTTGGCGCCGGTGGCCTCTTGCGGCTCGGGTGGCAGGATGGGGTAGTCGCGCTTGAGCGCCTGCAGGTAGCGCACCAGATCCAGCGCCTCGGGCGTGGGCACGACCACCTTGCCTGGCGGGGTGTAGCCGGGCGGCAGCTTGATGGCCTCCTCGCCCGGCTCCGCCTTGTCCTTGATGTCGAACAGATAGGGGTAGGGCGGCATGATGGAGCCTGGCACATAGGCGCGCGGCTGGTACAGGTGGCCCAGATGCCAGTCCTTGCTGGGCTGACGCACGCCGATGTTCATCAGATCGGGCCCGGTGCGCATGCTGCCCAGCAGGTGTGGCTTGTCGTAGTAATAGTCGCCGGGCACCGAGGCCCGGCCCCAGCCGCGCTTGGCGTCGGGGGCAAAGCTTTCTGAGCGCGGCTGCTGGCTGTGGCAGTAGACGCAGCCATTGGCGATGTAGCTGGCGCGCCCGCGCAGCTCGGCGCTGGTATAGGGCTTGAGCCCTTCTGGCGCCTTCACGTCACGTACCTGGACGTAGGGCAGTATCACCAGCGCCGAGACGGCGATGGCAAAGGTCACCATGGCGCCTGCGGTGAGTTTGGCTTCATTCTCCATCAGCTTGTCTCCCGGGCTTAAGGTTGTTGGGTGGCGAACAGCGCCGCACCGGCGCGGTTCGGGCCAAAGCGCATGGCCATGGCCAGGAAGTGGAAGACGAAGACCAGGTGGCTGGCCACCATCAGCGCGCCGCCCACGCTGCGCCACTGCAGCCAGGGAATGGTCACGGCGACCGAGTCCATGAAGGGTCGCGTTTCATCCAGCATGACCAGGCCCTGCAGCCAGCCGCCATAGGTCAGGCCGACGAAATAAATCATGATGCCGATGCTGGCCAGCCAGAAATGCCAGGAAATCAGCCGGGGGTATGGCCATTCCCAGTTCATGATGCGCGGCATCATGAAGTAGATGGCGCCAAACAGCACCATGGTGACAAAGCCGTAGGCGCCCAGGTGGGCGTGGGCCACCGTAAAGTGCGTGAAATGCGCCACCTGCTGCACCGAGCGCAGTGCCTCGAACGAGCCCTGCAGCGACGACAGCAGGTACATGAAGCCGCCAAACATCATGAAGCGCAGCGTCGGCGAGTACATCCCCAGGCGCATGCGCCCGCGCATGGTCAGCCCCATGTTGATGGAAAACGCCAGCACCGGGATGATCATCATCATGCTCTGCACGATGGACAGCGTGATCAGCCAGCCCGGCACCGGCCCACCCACCAGGTGGTGGCCGCCGACCTGGGCGTAGAAGAAGGCCAGCGTCCAGAAGCCCAGGATGGACAGGTTGTAGGAGCGGATGGGCCGCGCAATGATCTTGGGCAGAAAGTAGTAGATGGCGCCCACCGCCACCGGCGTGAACCACAGACCCAGCACGTTGTGGCCATACCACCAGTTCATCGCCGCCTGCTGCACGCCAAAGTGCACGCCCGGCATCTTGCCGACGATGAACAAGAGCGTGATCCACAACAGGCCGGCGGTGTGGTACCAGGTGGTCACATACAGCGACTCGACCTTGCGGTTGACCAGCGTGTACATCACCGGGCCGATGATGCAGACCATGCCGGCGGCAAAGAAGATGCCGATCTGCCAGGGCATCTCCAGGTATTCCAGGCCGTCCGTCCAGCCCGCGCCGATGGCGCCAATCCCGCTGGCAATGGCCACGTTGACCAGGGCCCCGCCCATCATGATCCACATGTTGCCGATCAGCGGCCGGCGCAGCAGGCGCGGCATCAACCAGATGATGATGGCCAGCTCGGCATTGGTGATCCAGCCGTAGAGCACGGCCGTCAGGTGCACCGTGCGCATGCGCCCGAAGGTCATCCAGGCCTCGCTGACCAGCCAGTCCGGCCAGTGCAGCTTGAGCGAAGCGGTGAGGCCCGCGATGCCGCCGAACAGCAGCCACATGCAGGCAAAGGCGATGAACATGAAGACCGGGAAGGCGCTGGAGCGGTCGGCCGCGATGCGGTCCTCGATCTCGTGCGCGTCGGGCAGGTGGCCCGAGTCGCCGGGCTCCGTGGCCGCGGCCTGGAAACGTTGCTGGCCGGCGTGACCCAGGGCCGGGTCATCGATATGGCCGATCTCGCCGCGCGCAAAAATGGCCGATGCTGCGCGTGGGTTCTCCACCAGCAGGCCCTTGCGCAGCGACCAGATGAAGACGAACAGTCCAATGATGGACAGCAGGAAGGCGCCCAACAGGCTCAATATCGCACTGTCCATGGTTGGTTCCCTTTCAGTTCTGGAGGCATGTCTTCTAACCCATGGGTTGATGTGACACAAGTGCCATACAGCGGCACCGTGTTATGACGAACGGCTGCGATCATAAAATCCATTTGAAATGAATGTTTATTCGTGCGCAAGCCCATGCTCCAAGCGTTGGTACATGGGGGCGACGCGCGGCACAGCGCCGTAGTGCGCTAGCGCGTCAGAAGGGTGATTGCGCGGACGGCGCCGCCGTGGGGCGCGCTGCTACTACGGGTATTGCAGCGCGGCCTGTTTCCAGGCGTGCGCGGCGGCGTCGGCGTCGGCGCGTTGCTCGGCCAGCTGGGCCAGGTGGCGCCAGGCACTGGCGCGCAGCGGGGCGTCGGCAAGCTGTTGCGCTGCCTGGGTGAACAGCTGCTGCGCCTTGCCCCACAGCTCGCGCTGCAGGCAGGCCATGGCCGACAGGTAGAGCAGGCGCGCATTGCGCGGGTCTGCCCGCTGCGCGGATTCGATGCGTGCCAGCCAGTTGGCGTCCAGGCCGTCCAGGCTGGCCTGCAGCGCCTGCACCACCTTGAGTTGCTGCGCATCGGGCAGCTCGCCCATGCGCTCCCACACTGGCAGCAGCCAGGCGCGCACCTGGGCCGCGTCACCGTCCAGTTGCGCCAGGCGCTGGGCCGCATGCACGGCGATCTCCGGCATGGCGCGCTCGGCGCCTTCCAGCCCAAGCCAGATGCGCTGCAGCTGGGCTGGGTCATGTGCGCTGCCGATCAACTCGATGGCCAGGCCGCGCACTATGCTTTCAGCGGCCACCGGCGAGAACGCGTGGTGCTTGCCCAGCAGGCGTGCGGTCTCCAGGGCCTGCTCGGTCTGGTGCGACATGCGCGCGGCCTTGAGCCGGGCACGCAGCGCCAGGGTGCGCCGGGCCATTCCCGCGGGCAGGGTGGCCAGGCGCTCCAGCGCCATGCCGGCATCGCGTTCGTCCAGCGACCAGCGTGCGGCGCGCAGTTGCGCGCCCTCGCGCAGCTCCAGCATGGGGGCCGGCGCGCGTTCGGGAATCTGATCCAGCGCCTGCTGCAGATGTGCCTCGCGCGTGCTCTTGTCCTGCAGGGCGTGCGAGCTTTCGGCGGCCACCAGATGGGCCAGCGTGCGCAGTTGGGTGCCGTGGGGCAGGCGGTGCTTGGCGTCGTTCAGCGCGCCGGCCTGGGCGATGGCCGACTCTGCCGCCTTGCGCGCGCGCAGAAAGCGCCCGGCCAGCATTTGCGACAACGCATCCAGCAACGCACCGTGCATGGCCCGCTCCTTCTGCTGCAGGCGCCAGAGTCGCGCCCGCACCGGCATCTGCAACAGCTTGGACAGGCCGCGCAGCGCCGCATACAGCAGGGTAAAGCCGCCCAGCAGCAGCAGCACCACCATGTTCAGCGACAGATCCACGCGCCAGGGTGGCCAGAACACGGTGATCGTGCCCTGGTTGTTGCCCGCAAACAGCGCCACGGCGACGGCGGCGCCAAACAGTGCCAGGAACCAGAGTGCTGCGCGCATATGTCGGTGCTCAGCGGCCTGCCGCAGCGGTGGCCAGGGCGGCGAAGCTGTCGTCGAGCTGCGGCAGCTCGGCGGTTTTCATGTGGGACTGCAGTTGCTGCAATGCCGTGGCCGCGCCTTGCGTGCGCCGCGATGCGGGGTCGAAGTATTTGTTCAAGGCATTGATGGTCGCGGCGACATCGGCGCGCGCCGAGTCCATGCGCCGCGCCAGCAGGCCCAGGCGTGCGTTGAGCAGCTTGAGTTTGAGGTTTTCGCGCAGGAAGAAGGCCTGGTCGGGTGCAATCAGCATGGCTTCGGGGTGATCAACTCGGCTCACGCGCACCAGGCCGCGGGTTTCGTCACGCACGCCTTCCCAGGCGCGGCGCAGCGTGCTTTGCCACGGCGACTCGCTGGCGCTGCTGGCTGCGGCGGCGGGGGTGGGCGCGCTTTCAGCATGACGACGCATCACGGCGGCCTGGGCCACCTGGTTGATCAGCGGCAGGTCGTCCACCTGGCGCACCAGGTCGTCGATGCGCACCAGCAGGCCCGCCGTGTCGGTGACGGAGGCATGCTCCAGCCGCTCCAGGTCATGGCCCATGGCCCGCAGCACCGGCGCCAGGCGCGGCTGGGCGGCGCGCTCGATGCGCTGGCTGGCGCTCTTGAGGGCCGCCACCAGCGGCTGCAGGCTGCCGGTGAGCTGGGCCTGCTGCTGCGCCAGGCGCAGGCCGGCATCTATGTCCACCACCAGGTTTTCGTCGCGTGAGCGCGACAGACTTTGCATGAGTTCTTCCAGCTGACCGCGCTGCAGTGCCACCTCGCCCACGCGCGCCTCGGTGACGGCCAACCGTGCCGAGGTTTCACGTGCCACATCCTGCGCCTGCTGGGCGATGGTGCGTGCCTCCACCGCCTGCGTGCCGGAGTCGGCCGACTGCCGCGCCAGCTGCTCCTGCATATTGATCACGCGCTGCCACAACAGCACCGAGCTGACCAGCGCGGCGATGGTGAGGATGGCCAGCGCATACAGCGCCACGCCGCCGCCGCTGTGGCCCATGGTTGGGGCCGGCTGTGGGGCTGCCGCTGCGGCAATGGACGGCTCGGGGGCGGACTCAGTGCTCATGAAGCGATTCTATCGACGCGGCTACCTCATTGAATGCCGGGCGACATTCATTGACGCTGCCAAATCCGGCCGCCTGCGCCGCCTGCGCAATGCGCGGGTGCGTGGCCAGTGCGCGGGCCTGGCCCCAGTGCTGGCCGGGCAGGGCGGCGGCCAGGTGCGCCACGGCCTCAGAGCTGCTCAGCAGCCAGACAGAGCCGTCAGTGGCCGCCTGGCGCGCCAGCGCCTGCTGGTCGGCATCGAATTGCGGCGCGCCGCGTTCATAGGCGGCAACAAAGTCCACCGCGCCCCCGGCAGCGGTGATCTGCTGCGCCAGCCACTCGCGGCCGCTGCCGCCTTCGGCGCCAGGTGTGGTGCCGCCACGCACGATGAGCACGCGGTCGCCCGGGCCGATCTGCGGCGCCACGACCTGCCACAGCGCCTCGGAGTCGAACTGCGCGGCATCGGCAGCGGGTGCGTCGATGTGCTGCGTCGGCAGGCCCGCCTGGCGCAGCGCTGCCACGGTGCCGGGGCCGGGTGCCCATACTCTTGTTTTTATAGCTGTTTGCGCTTGTCCCATAAGCGCTATAGGCAGATTTGAATCAAAAAAATACTGAACGGCATTGCCACTCACAAACATCACCGCGCGGTAGCTGGGCAAGCGCTGGCGCGCGCCGTGCAGCGCCTGGAGCAGCAAGGGCGTGCTGACTGGGTGGATGGCGATCAGCGGCAGGGCGCAGGCCGCAATGCCGCGCGCCTGCAGGTCGGCCACCCATTGCGCGGCCTCGCGCGCGGGGCGGGTGACGATGGCGCGCGGCGCCATGCTCAGCAGGCCGCCACGGCGCCGGCCGCGCGCAGCCTGGCGGCCACGGCCAGACCCAGGGCGTCGGCTTCGTCCAGCGTGCGCACACAGGCCTCGCCCTCGGCGCGCACCAGGGGCAACTGGCCCTCCATGTCGCCCCAGGCGGCCTGCAGGCGCAGCTGGTCGCCGCTCCACTGGCCATGCGCGGCCAGGGGCATGGAGCAGCTGCCGCCCATGGCGCGGCTCACGGCGCGCTCGGCGGTCACGGTGAGCCAGCTGCGCTCATGGGCCAGTGGCGCCAGCGCGTCGCGCAGATCCTGGCGGTCGCTGCGTATCTCTAACCCCAAGGCGCCCTGGCCGGCGGCGGGCAGCATCTGGTCGGGTTCAAACACGCTGCGGATGCGCTCGTGCAGGCCCAGGCGCTTCAGGCCGGCGGCGGCGAGCACGATGGCGGCGTACTGGCCCTCGTCGAGCTTGCGCAGCCGTGTCTGTACGTTGCCGCGCAGCGGCTCTATCTGCAGGTCGGGGCGCAGCGCCTGCAGCAGCACCTGGCGGCGCAGGCTGGAGGTGCCGACCACGGCGCCCTGGGGCAGCTCATCGAGCGTTGCGTAGTGGGGCGAAACAAAGGCGTCGCGCGGGTCTTCGCGCTCCATCACGCAGGCCAGGGCAAAGCCGGCGGGCAGCTCCATCGGCACGTCCTTGAGCGAATGCACGGCGATGTCGGCCCGGCCTTCCTCCAGCGCCACCTCCAGTTCCTTGACGAACAAGCCCTTGCCGCCGACCTTGGACAGCGTGCGATCGAGGATCTGGTCGCCGCGCGTGGTCATGCCCAGCAGGCTCACGCTGTGGCCGCGCGCGGTGAGCAGGGCCTGCACATGCTCGGCCTGCCACAGGGCAAGCTGGCTTTCGCGCGTGGCGATGACGATGGGGGGGAGGGCGCTGGCAGTGGTCATGGGGAGAGTTTTTCGGGCCCCATGGACACGGATTGGGGCAGCAGGGGATGCTAGCATGCTGCGCTGCAGCACCCGCCATACCCACAGGCGCATCAGGAGACACCCGCGCATGACCGCTCCCGCACGCAAGACAGTAGAAGCCGCGCCTGCCGCAGCCCCGGCACGCAAGATCGACAAGGATCTGCCGCTGATCCAGGACATTCGCCTGCTTGGGCGCATCCTGGGCGACGTGATCCGCGAGCAGGAGGGCGTGGCCGCCTACGAGGTGGTGGAGCAGGTGCGCAAGCTCTCGGTGGCCTTTCGGCGCGACGCCGACCAGGAGGCGGATCGCGCGCTGAAAAAACTGCTCAAGAGCCTGACGGGCGACCAGACGGTGAGCGTGATCCGCGCCTTCACCTATTTCAGTCACCTGGCGAACCTGGCCGAGGACCGGCACCATATCCGCCGCCGGGCCGTGCATGAGCGCGCCGGCAGCAGCCAGGAGGGCAGCATCGAGGTGGCGCTGGCGCGCCTGCGCTGGGCCGGCATTGCGCCGCGCACCGTGGCCCAGACCCTGGCCACCAGCTATGTGGCACCGGTGCTCACGGCCCACCCCACCGAGGTGCAGCGCAAGAGCATCCTGGACGCCGAGCGCGAGATCGCCCAGCTGCTCACCCAGCGCGACGACATACAGGCGCGCGCCCAGCTCTACAACAGCGCCAAGGACGCGCTCACGCCGCGTGAGCTGGCTGCGAACGAGGCCCAGCTGCGCGCCCGCGTGGCCCAGCTGTGGCAGACGCGGCTGCTGCGCTACTCCAAGCTCACGGTGGCCGACGAGATCGAGAACGCGCTGTCGTACTACGAGTCCACCTTTCTGCGTGAGATACCGCGCATCTACGCCGACCTGGAGCGCGAGCTGGGCGGCAACCAGGCCGTGGCCAGCTTTCTGCGCATGGGCCAGTGGATAGGCGGCGACCGCGACGGCAACCCCAATGTCAGCGCCGACACCCTGGCCCTGGCCCTGCGCCGCCAGGCCGAGGTGGTGCTGCGCCACCACCTGACCGAGGTGCACAACCTGGGCCGCGAGCTGTCGCTGTCCAGCAACCTGGTGCAGGTCACGCCCGAGATGCGTGCCCTGGCCGAGCGCTCACCCGACACCAGCGAACACCGCAGCGACGAGCCCTACCGCCGTGCGCTTACCGGGATCTATGCGCGCCTGGCCGCCACGCTCACCGACCTGACCGGCGGCAAGGCCGCGCTGCACGCCGTGGCACCGCAAAACCCCTATGCCAGCGCAGCGGAGTTTTTGGCCGATCTGCGCGTCATCGAGGCCTCGCTGCAATCGCACCGCGGCGCGGTGCTCACGGCCGAGCGCCTGCACCCCCTGATGCGTGCCGTGGAGGTGTTCGGCTTTCACCTGGCAACGGTGGACTTGCGCCAAAGCTCGGATCAGCACGAGAAGGTGGTGGCCGAGCTGCTGGCCAAGGCGCGCGTGCATGCCGACTATGCCGCCCTGCCCGAGGCCGAGCGCCGTGCGCTGCTGATGACGCTGCTGTGCGATGCGCGGCCGCTGCGCGTGGTGGGCGCGCAATATTCCGAGCTGGCGACGAGCGAGATCGCCATCTTCGAGACCGCGCGGCAGATGCGCGAGCGCTATGGTGCCGACGCGATCCGCCACTACATCATCAGCCACACCGAGACCGTGAGCGACCTGCTGGAGGTGCTGCTTTTGCAAAAAGAGGTGGGCCTGATGCAGGGCCAGCTGGATGCCGGCGCGCGCGCCGACCTGATCGTCGTGCCGCTGTTCGAAACCATAGAGGATCTGCGCAATGCCGCGCCCATCATGCGCGAGTTCTACCAACTGCCGGGCATCGCGCAGCTGGTGCGCGCGGGCGGCGGCGAGCAGGACATCATGCTGGGCTACAGCGACAGCAACAAGGACGGCGGCATCTTCACCAGCAACTGGGAGCTGTACCGCGCCGAGATCGCGCTGGTGGCGCTGTTCGACGAGCTGAACGCCGGCCAGGCCGGTGCGCCGATACGCCTGCGCATGTTCCACGGCCGTGGCGGCACCGTGGGCCGCGGCGGCGGCCCCAGCTACCAGGCCATCCTGGCGCAGCCGCCCGGCACCGTGCGCGGCCAGATCCGGCTGACGGAGCAGGGCGAGGTGATTGCCAGCAAATACGCCAACCCTGAAATCGGCCGGCGCAACCTCGAGACCCTGGTCGCCGCCACGCTGGAGGCCACGCTGCTGCAGCCCACCAAACCGGCCACCAAGGCCTTTCTGGAGGCGGCCGGACAGTTGTCGCAGGCCAGCATGGCGGCGTATCGCGCGCTGGTGTACGAGACGCCCGGCTTCACCGACTATTTCTTCAACTCCACGCCGATACGCGAGATCGCCCAGCTCAACATCGGCTCGCGTCCCGCGTCGCGCAAGGCCAACCAGAAAATTGAGGACTTGCGCGCCATCCCCTGGGGCTTCAGCTGGGGCCAGTGCCGCCTGACGCTGCCGGGCTGGTTCGGCTTCGGCGCGGCGGTGCAGGCCTTCATGAACGCACCGGGCAAGGAGCCCAAGGCGCAGTTGGCGCTGCTACAGAAAATGTATCGGCAGTGGCCGTTCTTCCGCACCCTGCTGTCCAACATGGACATGGTGCTGGCCAAGAGCGACCTGGCCCTGGCTTCGCGCTACAGCGAGCTGGTGCCCGACGCGCGCCTGCGCAAGAAGGTGTTCGCGGCCATAGAGCAGGAATGGCAGCGCACGGCCGAGGCGCTGACGCGCATCACCGGCGAAAAGCAGCGCCTGGCGGCCAACACGGCGCTGGCACGCTCGATACGCCACCGCTTTCCGTACATCGACCCGCTGCACCACCTGCAGGTCGAGCTGATACGCCGCTGGCGCACCGGCCAGGGCGACGAGCGGGTGCAGACGGGCATCCACATCTGCATCAACGGCATTGCGGCGGGGTTGCGCAATACCGGGTGAGCTTGCGCACCATCAGCAAACCGGCCGCGCAAGGCCCTTGTTGGTTGCGTCCACGGTGCCCAGCAGGTTCTTCCAATAGCTGGGCAGGGCAGACCAGGGGCTGCCGATGGCCTGGTCGGTGACGTACACCAGGCCCGTGTTCATGCGCGGCCGGTTGGCGTCGGTCACCAGCTTCTGCATTTCGGAGCAGGTGCTGGCGGTATGCACGAGCATGCCCTGCGCGGTGTTCTGCCTGTCGTAGACCCAGGTGTTGGCGGGCTGGGGGTCGGCGCCTTGGTAGCTGGTGGCGGGCCCGGTGTAGGTCACCAACATGTCGGCCAGGCCGGCATAGCTGGGGGCCGGGTAGGCGCCGGGGTTACCGATGACCTTCAGCCCCTTGTCATTGGCGTAGGCGTAGATGCCCTGGAAAAAGGCCCTGCGGCTGTCATCGGTGGCCATGCCGTCCAGAAAAATGCCGTCAAGTTGCCCGGGGTAGAGGGCGATGTACCTGTCGATGGTGACGGAGACGTCGGTGCTTGAAATCGCCGCATTGGCACCGCCGCCGGTGGCCACGTAGCCAAACACCTTGGCGCGGGGTTGCGCGGTCTTGAGCGCGGTGATGGCCGTGATGAGCTTGTCGTCGGCCTTGGTGATGGCGGCGGTCATGGTGCCGTTGCTGGCGTTGTCCGGCTTCACGATGACATTCATCGCCACATCGGGGTAGCTGGTGGCGCCGTCGGTGAGTGCCGTCCAGGCTGCCGCATTGGAGCCGGCGCTGAAGTAGGCGGGCACCAGCAGTTCCAGCCTGTTGGGCACGGCGCGCACATAGCCGGCAAAGGTGGCGGCGGCGGTGTTGTTGGCCGCGGCCGTGGCCGTGATGCGCACGGCGCCTGTGGGCGTCGCGGTGGGGATGCTGAGCGACGTGGCTGCCAGCCCGCTGCTGTTCGTGGCGACCTGCACCGGGCTGACGCTGCCGGCGGTGGTCGTGAACGTAACCGTGAGGTTGTTGGCGTTGCTGCCATCGAGGCCTGCCTGGACGTTCAGTGCGCTGCTCAATGTGCCCCTGTCGAAAACGTTCGCTTGGGCGTTGGTGATGAAGCTCAAGCTGACGATGCCCGACGGCGGTGGGGGTGCTGGCGTGGTTGGGGCGGTGGATTTCTCCGTCCCGCCGCCGCAGCCCGCCAAGGCGGCAGTCAAGGCCAGCAGAGACGCGATGTGCGATGTGGTGTGCATGGTGGTCATGAGGAGGAAGGTGGATTCCCGCGGTGTTGCATTCATGTTGCTGTTGTGACCGCATGCTAATAGTGCTTGAGGCATCGAAACCGCCGCTTTGAACGGGAAACCCGGCGTTGTTGTGTCGATTGCCCCGGGACTCCATCCCTATCATCGGGATCATGTTTTCATCCATCCACCGCGCCTCGGTTCATGCGGCTGTGCTGGCGGCGACTCTGCTGGCCGGTTGCAGCAACCTGGACGTCCCGCGCGCCGACAACTACCCGGCCACCGGGCAGAAGAAGGCGCGTGCCGTGCATCATTGGGATGTGCTGGCCGACGACGTGGCCGCACGCGTGGCAGAGAAGACGGCCGCCTGGCCCGAGGGTGGACAGCCCATCCATGTCACGGTAGCCGACAACTCCAGTTTCAACCAGGGCTTTCTTAAGCTTCTGCGGGTGCGCCTGCTCAATAAGGGGGTGGCACTGTCCACCGGGCCGTCGGCGCTGGAGCTGGAGGTTCAGACGCAATTGGTGCAGCACCAGGCAGGGGTTCCAAGCAACCTGCCTATTCCAACGCCCTGGACTCTGCTGGGCAGCGGCGTAGGTGTGTGGCGTGATTGGGAAACGCATTACTCCGATCGTGTCTTGCTGCCAGGCGTGGCCACCGCCATCGGCCTGGGGGCGGGTCTGGCCATGGATCTGGCGCAGCGCCACACCCAGGGCGCTGCAGCGGGCGGCCCCACGCGCACCGAGGTGCTCATCACCACCACCCTCAAGACCCAGGATCGGTATCTGACCGGCTCGGCAGACATGTACTACATCGAACGTGCGGATGCGGCGCTCTACCAGCCCGAGCTGCCGCCGGCGGCGCCTGCGCCGCTGCGCACCTGGAAGGTGGTGGCGCCATGAAACGCCGTGCGGCCCTGGCTGCCGCTGTGCTGGCATGCGCCTGCGCGTTGCAGGGTTGCGCGCAGTATTACTACGGCGACCGGGCCGCAGTGGCGCCGGTTGACCTGGTGGCCAGCAATCATGGGGCTGCCGATGCCTTGCTGGAGCAGGTGGCGCTGAATGCCGAGCAGCCCGTGCTCGTGTCCACCGTGGTGCAACTCGATCGGCTGGGCGAATCCTCGCGCCTGGGGCGTTTGATCTCCGAGCAGCTGGCCGGCCGCCTGGCCCGGCGCGGCCTGCGCGTGACCGAGCTGCGCCTGCGCGAGACGCTGGCCCTGCGGCCACGCCAGGGTGAGTTGCTGCTCTCGCGCGAGGTGGGCGAGGTCAGCCAGGCGCAGGTCGCCCAGGCCGTGCTGGTGGGAACCTATGCGGCCGCCTCTCAGGCGGTATACGTGAGCCTCAAGCTCGTGAGCCCGCATGGCAATGCCGTGCTGGCGGCGCATGACTATGCGCTGCCCATGGATGGGAATGTGCGCGGTCTGCTGGTCGGGGAATATTGAAGCGATCGTCGGCAGGCCTTGGATGCATGGGGCAAGGCCGCCACGGCTGCAAACGGCGCTATGATCGCGCGCATTGGTCGGGAGAGACCGCTGGGCATCCCAACCCAGTGGCGCCGAAGGAGCAACCGCCCCGGAAACTCTCAGGCAAAAGGACCGGCCAGTTCATGACACTCTGAAGAGCGGGCGGATTCGTCATCCTCCCCACCGCAGGAGCAAGCACCCCGCAGCGGCGCGGGTGCGAATCTCTCAGGTTCCAAACAGAGGGGGCGTGCGGCATGCATGTTGCCGTCGCACTCCACCCTTCCGACGTTTGGAGCTTTCATGAAATCAATCGCTGTCATCGGCGGTGGCATCACCGGCGTTACCTCGGCCTACGCGCTTGCCAGGCGCGGCTTTTCCGTCACCCTGTTCGAGCAGCATCGCTATGCGGCGATGGACACCTCGTTTGCCAATGGCGGCCAGCTGTCTGCCTCGAATGCCGAGGTCTGGACGCACGGCTCGACCATCCTCAAGGGCCTGAAGTGGATGTTGCGCGGCGATGCGCCGCTGCTGGTCAACCCGCGCCCGACCTGGCACAAGCTGTCGTGGTTTGCCGAGTTCATTGCCCACATACCGAAATATCGAGAGAACACCATTGCCACGGCACGCATGGCGATTGCCGCACGCCAGCACCTGTTTGCCTGGGCCGAGGCCGAGGGCGTGGAGTTCGATCTGAAAAAGCAGGGCATCCTGCACATCTATCGTGATCGCAAAGGCTTTGATCATGCGGGCCAGGTCTCCAGGCTGCTGGCCGCCGGCGGACTGGAGCGGCGCGCCGTGACGCCCGAGGAAATGCGGCAGATCGAACCCACGCTGGCGGGCGATTTCTTTGGTGGCTACTTCACCGAGAGCGACTCCACCGGCGACATCCACAAGTTCACCACCGGCCTGGCTGCGGCGTTTGAACGCCATGGTGGGCGCTGCCTGTTTGGCGCGCTGGTCAAGGGCGTGGCCAGCAATAGCGGGGGCGCAACCGTTGACTTCGAGTGCGACGGCGTCACGGAGCGCCGGCATTTCGACGCCATGGTCGTCTGTGCAGGCATTGGCAGCCGTGCGCTGGCCACGCAGCTGGGAGATCGCATCAACATCTACCCGGTCAAGGGCTATTCCATCACCGTCAATCTTCTGGATCAACCGAGCCAGCAGGCCGCGCCCACCGTGAGCCTGCTCGATGATGAGACCAAGCTGGTCACCAGCCGCCTGGGACAGGATCGGTTCCGGGTGGCTGGCACCGCGGAGTTCAATGGCGCCAATCGCGATATTCGCGCCGACCGCATCCAGCCGCTGATCAACTGGGTGAACCAGTGCTTTCCGGATGTCAGCACGCGCCAGGTCGTGCCCTGGGCCGGCTTGCGTCCCATGACGCCGAGCATGCTGCCGCGCGTGGGCCCGGGCGCCCGGCCGAACGTGTTCTACAACACCGGCCATGGCCACCTGGGCTGGACGCTGTCGGCCGCGACGGCGGACATGCTGGCCGACATGGTGTGCGCCGCAAGCCGTGCGCGCAGCGCCAGCGTGGTGGCCGTGGGCCAGGCGCCGCTGGCGCAGGAGGGCTAGTCTTTTATCAGTGCAGGGTCAATGCACCTGCGCTCTTGCTCTTGCCGGCGCGTGCCGGCGGGTTGCACAGGCCGCAGGTGTAGTGGCGGTTCTCGTACAACTCGGTGACGAACTGGCCACCGCATTGCGAGCATTTGGTGCGCGTGAGCATGCCGGCATCGACGAACTTGATCAGGCGCCAGGCGCGCGTGAAGGACAGCAGGGGCTCGATCTCGGCGGCCGCCACCTGCTCGTTGTACAGGCGGTAGGCCTTGGTCAGCAGCTCCACGCTGTCCAGGCTCACGCCCTTGGACAGGTACTCGTAGATGTTCAGGAACAGCGAGCTGTGGATGTTCTCCTGCCAGGTCAGGAACCAGTCGGTGGAAAACGGCAGCTGGCCCTTGGAGGGCGACTTGCCCGCGATCTCCTTGTACAGGCGGATCAGGCGCTCGTACGACAGCGTGGTCTCGGACTCCAGCACCTGCATGCGGGCGCCCATCTCGATCAACATGGCGGCGCGTTCGATTTGCTTGGACTCGTTGAGGACGCTCTTGACGGGTGCGGACATGGCGGGCTTTCGGTGGCTTGGGGGCGGTGCAGGGGGGCTTGGCTCAGAGCACTTCGGAGACACGGCTGGCCATCAGGATGTTGGCGTGCAGCGTGTTCGTGGCCTCGTTGATCGACTTGCGCGGCGTGTTGTGGTTGGTCAGCAAGCTCCACACCAGGTCGTCGTCCACGCGGAAGCCGCACAGCAGCGTGTTGCGCGAGGCCAGCTTGAGCACCTGGGCCGCGGACAGCGATGCCAGAATGTCGGCCGCATCTTCGTTGATGCCCAGACGGAACACGGCTTCGGCCTTGTCCTGGCGGATCAGGGTCTGGGCCAGCATCAGGTAAGTGAGGTTGGCTTCGCGGATTTCGGCGAGAAGTTGTTCGGAGGTCATGGGTCAATCCTTTCCAGTGGTGGATCGCTTGCAACTGGTTGCATGTGTTGCGTGATCCGTTGAAATGGATTGTGAAACCCGGCCAAAAGAAAATGAAGTCGGGGTTCGGCGCTGCGTGCCGTCCGCTTGTCTGACGCCCTTTGTAGGAATTTGCCTTACATCGCTGTCGGCATGCGGGCGTAAAAAAACGGGCCGCAGCCCGTTGTGTAGTGAGGCAGGTTCGGTGTCAGTCGGCATCGCCCATTTGCGACTGCAGGTAGTTGTGCAGGCCCACCTTGTCCACGAGCTCGATCTGCGTTTCCAGAAAATCGATGTGCTCCTCGGTGTCCTCCAGAATGTCCTGCAGCAGGTCGCGCGAGACATAGTCGCGCACCGACTCGCAGTAGGCGATGCCCTCCTTGATGGTGGTCTGTGCGCCGCGCTCCGCGCGCAGGTCACATTCCAGGATCTCGGGCACATCCTCTCCGATCTGCAATTTCGCCAGGTCTTGTAGATTGGGCAGACCGTCGAGCATGAAGATGCGCTCCATCAGCTTGTCGGCATGCTTCATCTCACCGATCGACTCTTCGTACTCCTTCTTCGCCAGCCTGTCGAAACCCCAGTGCTTGAGCATGCGGTAATGCACGTAGTACTGGTTGATCGCGGTGAGTTCGTTCTTGAGCTGGGCCTGCAGGTGGGCAATGGCTTGTGCGTCGCCTTTCATGGGGGGCTCCTGGTTGTCGGGGGAAGAGCCGCATTGTGATCCACTTCGCATGGGCCTGGAGACATGCGGGCCGGAATGTGTGCCGGGGAACTTTTATAGATTTGAACAATCAAACCAATGAATTCAATTGATTGGATTGATTGTCGCCAAGCAACTAGACTTCAGTCCGTTATCACTTCCAACCCAACCGAAAGGAAACAACGATGTCCCTGATCAACACGCAAGTTCAACCCTTCAAGACCACCGCCTTCGTCAACCGTGGCGGCAAAGGCGAATTCATCGAAGTCACCGAAGCCAGCCTCAAGGGCAAGTGGTCGGTGCTGATCTTCATGCCCGCGGCCTTCACCTTCAACTGCCCGACCGAGATCGAGGACGCAGCCGAGCATTACGCCGAGTTCCAGAAGGCCGGCGCCGAGGTCTACATCGTCACCACCGACACGCATTTCTCGCACAAGGTCTGGCACGAGACGTCGGATGCCGTGCGCAAGGCCCATTTCCCGCTGGTGGGCGACCCCACGCACCAGCTGACCAACGCCTTTGGCGTGCATATTGCCGAAGAAGGATTGGCGCTGCGCGGCACCTTTGTGGTCAACCCCGACGGCGTGATCAAGACCATGGAAGTGCATTCCAACGAAATCGCCCGTGACGTGGCAGAAACCCTGCGCAAGCTCAAGGCGGCCCAGTTCACTGCAGCGCATCCTGACCAGGTGTGCCCGGCCAAGTGGAAGGAAGGCGCCAAGACGCTGACGCCGTCGCTGGATCTGGTCGGCAAGATCTAAGCCGCCGCCCGCACAGCCGGACAGATGTGGGGCGCATGCGCCCTGCCGTCCGGCTTTTTCACGCCCTGAACTTCTAGAACACATAAAGGAATCCACCATGCTTGACGACAACCTGAAAACCCAACTCGCCACCTATCTGGAGCGCGTGACGCAGCCGTTCGAGATGGTGGCTTCCCTGGACGACGGCGACACCTCGCGCGAGATGCGCGAGCTGCTGACGACGATTCAATCCCTGCGCAGCGACAAGATCACGCTGCGCACCGACGGCCAGGACGCACGCAAGCCCTCGTTCACGCTGCAGCGCATCGGAAGTGATAGCAGCCTGCGCTTTGCTGGCTTGCCTTTGGGCCATGAATTCACCTCGTTGGTGCTGGCCCTGCTGTGGACCGGCGGCCACCCGCCCAAGGTCGAGCAAGACCTGATCGAACAGGTGCAGCAGCTCGACGGCGACTTCAATTTCGAGGTCTACATGAGCCTGTCCTGCCACAACTGCCCCGACGTGGTGCAGGCGCTGTCGCTGATGGCCATCCTGAACCCGAAGATCAAGACCACGGTGATCGAGGGCGGCGCCTTCGAGAAGGAAGTCACCGAGCGCGAGGTCATGGCCGTGCCCATGGTCTATTTGAATGGCGCGGTGTTCGGCGCCGGCCGCATGGAGCTGGCCGAGATCGTCGCCAAGCTCGACACCGGCGCGGCAAAGCGCGAGGCCGCCAAGCTCGACGCCAAGCAGGCGTTCGACGTGCTCATCGTCGGCGGTGGCCCGGCCGGCGCGGCGGCGGCCGTGTACGCGGCGCGTAAGGGCATTCGCACGGGTCTGGCGGCCGAGCGCCTGGGCGGCCAGGTGAACGACACGCTCGATATCGACAACTACATCTCGATCTCGCATACCGAAGGCCCGCAGTTCGCCGCGGCGCTGGAGCGCCATGTGCGCGACTACGAGGTCGATGTGATGAACCTGCAGCGCGCCAAGGCCTTGAGGCCGGCCGCCGCAGCGGGTGGCCTGATCGAGGTCGAGATGGACAACGGCGCGGTGCTGAAAGCCAAAACCGTGATCCTCTCGACCGGCGCACGCTGGCGCAACATGAACGTGCCCGGCGAGGACCAGTACCGGACCAAGGGCGTGGCCTACTGCCCGCATTGCGACGGCCCGCTCTACAAGGGCAAGCGCGTGGCGGTGATCGGCGGCGGCAACTCCGGCGTCGAGGCGGCCATCGACCTGGCCGGCCTGGTCGAGCATGTGACGGTGTTCGAATTCATGCCGCAGATGAAGGCCGACGCCGTGCTGCAGAAAAAGCTGGCGAGCCTGCCCAACGTCGAGGTCATCCTGAACGCCCAGACCACCGAGGTGCTGGGCGACGGAAGCAAGGTCACCGGCCTGGCCTACAAGGACCGCGCGACCGACGAGGCCAAACAGGTCGAGCTGGCCGGCATCTTTGTGCAGATCGGCTTGCTGCCCAACACCGACTGGCTCAAGGGTGCGGTCGAGCTGTCCAAGTTCGGCGAGATCGTCATCGACGCCAAGGGCCAGACCAGCGCGCCGGGGGTGTTCGCCGCGGGCGACTGCACCACGGTGCCCTACAAGCAGATCGTCATTGCCGCCGGGGCAGGGGCGACGGCGGCACTCAGCGCCTTTGATCACCTGATCCGCACCTCGGCCTGAAGCCCTGGCCTGAAGCCATGGAGGGCGCGTTATAGAATGCGCGCTCTTCATGCGCCGCCTCCTGCTCATCCTCTTGCTGGCCTTCATGCCGCTGCAGTCCATCTGGGCCGCGGCGGCTGGCTATTGCAGCCATGAGGAGACTCCCGGCGCCGCGCATTTCGGCCACCATGTGCACCAGCACCATGAGGATGGCGACGGCGCCAAGGCCGGCACCGACCTGGCCAAGGCCGCGCTTGACATGGACTGCCACGCCTGCCATGGCATGAGCAACGCCCTGCACCAGGACGTCGGCGCCACGCCCCTGTGGGCGCAAGACCTGCAGCTGGCGCCGCCCCTGCGCTTTACGCTGCCCACCCCCAGCCCTCAGCGGCCCGAACGCCCCAACTGGCGCCCCGTTGCCTGAACGGCAAGGCGGGGCAGGGCAGCCCTTTCCCTCTTGATCGCTCCAGTGGCCTAGTACGGCAACCTGGAAGTAGAGGAACACAATGAAAGCGATGGATTCGCGCCCAGGGCAAGGCGCAAACCGCAGCGATAGCCGTAGCTATCGCGAGGATTTGCAACGCCGCCATGGGGGCGAAGGCGCGCTTTCATGTTTCGATATTTCCGGGTTGCTGTACGAGGGCCGCAGGTGCATTGCGTCTTGCCGGTATTGACCTTTGCCATGGGAGCAATATCGGATGCCATCGAATCCCCCGAGGAATCACCCCCGACCGCGGCCACGCATGTGGCTCGCGGCCAGTGCCCTGGCGCTGGCGGCCAACACCGCCGCAGCCCAGTCCGGCACGCCATTGCAGGCCCTGTTTGAGCAGGCCTGGCAGCAGCAGCCAGAAGCGCGGGCGCTGCCGCTGCGCCGCCAGGCCGCCCAGGCCCAGCGCAGCAGCGCCGACGCCTGGACGCCCGAGCCAGCCGCCCTGGAGCTCGAGAGCAAGACCGACCGCGTCGGCAGCCGCCAGGGCGAGCGCGAATACACCGTGGGCCTGGCCCTGCCGCTGTGGCTGCCCGGCGAGCGCGCGCGCCGCGCGGCGCTGGGTGATGCCGAGTTGCAGGCCGTGCACAGCGCCGCCCAGGCGGCGCAACTGCAGCTGGCCGGACGCGTGCGCGATGCCTGGTGGCAATGGCAGCGCGCCTGCGGCGAGCTGACGCTGGCGCAGGATCAGGAGGGCAGCGCCAAGACCCTGGAGGCCGACGTGGCGCGGCGCCTGGCCGCGGGCGACATGGCGCGCTCTGACCACTACCAGGCCCAGGCCGGCGTGGCCCAGGCCCAGGCCGCCGTGGTCCAGGCCCGGGGCGGCTGCACCGCGGCGCGCACGGCTCTGACCGCCCTGGGTGGCGGGCCGCAGCTGCCGGTGGCCGGCGACAGCCTGGGCATGGAGAGCGCGCCGGCCCTGGGCCAGGCCCCGGGCGTGCCGCCCGAGCACCCGACCCTGGCCGAGGGCGAGCGCCAGGCCGCCCTGGCCCGGCGCCAGGCCGAGCTGATTGCCGTACAGACGCGCGCCAACCCGGAGCTGACGCTGTCGGCCGCCAGCGCGCGCGGCCAGGCGGGCGAGAGCTACCAGCAGTCCGTGACCCTGGGCGTGCGCCTGCCGCTGGGCGCCGGCGTGCGCGCCCAGGCGCGCGAGGCTGCGGCCCTGGCCCAGGCGTTGGAGGCCGACACGCGCGTGCAGCGCGAGCGCGAGCGCCTGGCCGCCGACATCCAGTCCGCCCAGGCCCAGGCCGGCGCCGCCGCCGCCCAGGAGCAGGCCATGGCGCGCAACGCCGAGCTGGCCCGCGCCACGCGCGGCTTCGTCGCCAAGGCCTTTTCTTTGGGCGAGGCCGACTGGCCCACGCGCCTACGCGTGGAGCAGGACGCCCAGCTGGCCGAACGCCAGTGGCAGCGCGCCCGCGTGGACGCCGCCGCCGCCACCTCCACCCTGCGCCAGGCGCTGGGCCTGCTGCCTGAGTAATCTTTAAGCAAAAAAGGCCTGCAGCGCCCTTCCATAAAGCGCAAACAGCTATTAAATATATAGCTTACAGGCCATTGTTCCGGGACCGATATGTACCACCGACGTTTTCTTTCCCCCGCCCTGGCGGCCTTGCTGGGGCTGTCTGCCCTGGCCGTCCAGGCCCATGAGGGTCATGACGATGCGCCCGCCGCCGTGCAGACCAGCGCCGCGCCGCGCTTTGCCGCTGTGTCCGAGCAGTTCGAGCTGGTCGGCGTGATCGAGGGCCACAGACTGTCCCTGTACCTGGACCATGCGGCCGACAACAGCCCCGTGCCGGATGCCACGCTGGAGCTGGAGCTGGGCGGCAAGCCCCTGGCCGTGACCCGGGTGGGCGAGGGCCTGTACCAGGCTGAGCTGAGCCAACCCCTGGCGGACGGCGAGACTCCGGTGACCGCCACCGTCGTCGCCGGCGCCGACAGCGACCTGCTAGCCGCCGACATCGACTGGCACGCCCCGGCTACGGCCGTGCCGCCATCGGCCTGGGCGGGCAAGAGCCGCCTGGCCCTGGCCGGCGGTGCCGTCCTGCTGGCCCTGGCCGCTCTGTGGGCCTGGAGCCGCCGGACGCAACGCACGGGAGGTGCAGCATGAGCCGCCAAACCAAATACCTGAACGCCCTGGCCCTGGCCTGCGCCCTGTCCCTGCCACTGTTCGTCCAGGCCCACGAGGGCCATGACGACGCGCCCCCGGCCCTCAGCGGCGACAGCCCGCGGCGCCAGAGCGACGGCAGCGTATTCATCCCCAAGTCGGCCCAGCGCCAGCTGGGCCTGCGCACCCTGGCCGTGGCGGCGGGCGAGCATGCGCGCGCGTTCGAGTTGGCGGGCACCGTGGTCATGGACCCGAACGCCGGCGGCAAGGTGCAGGCGGCCCTGGCCGGCCGCCTGGAGGCCGGCCCGCAGGGCCTGCCGCTGCCGGGCCAGAGCGTGAAGAAGGGCCAGGTGCTGGCCTATGTGGTGCCCACGGCGGGTGCGCTGGAGCGCTCCGGCCAGCTGGCCCAGCAGGCCGAGCTGCGCGCGGCTAAAGAGTTGGCCCAGCGCCGCCTGGCGCGCCTGCGCGAGCTGGCCGACACCGTGGCGCGCAAGGACATCGAGGCCGCCGAGAGCGAGCTGCAAAGCCTGACGGCGCGCCTGGCCGCCGTGGGCGCCGGCCTGCAGCAGCGCGACGCGCTGGTGGCGCCGGTGTCGGGCGTCATCGCCTCCAGCAACGCCGTCGCCGGCCAGGTGCTGGACGCGCGCGAGCAGGTGTTCGAGATCGTCGATCCGGCGCGCCTGCGCATCGAGGCCCTGGCCTACGACCCGGCCCAGGCGCAGGACGTGGCCGGCGCCAGCCTGGCCCTGCCGGGCGGGCAGAGCGTGCCGCTGCGCTTTCTGGGCGCGGCCCGCAGCCTGCGCGAGCAGGCCCTGCCGCTGTCCTTTGCCGGCGACGCCCAGGCCCTCTCGCAACTGGCCCTGGGCCAGAGCGTGCGCCTGGTGGTGCAGACGCGCTCGCGCGTGGCCGGGCTGCAGGTGCCGCTGGCGGCGCTGCAGAAGAACCCGTCCAACCAGGCCATCGTCTGGGTCAAGACCGGGCCCGAGCAGTACGCGCCGCGCGTGGTGCGCATCCAGCCGCTGGACGGCGTGCATGTGGCCGTCACCGACGGCCTGCAGCCCGGCGAGCGCGTGGCCACGCAGGGTGCCTCCCTGCTGAACCAGATTCGCTAAGGAGCCGCAATGTTCAAGTGGCTTCTTGAAAAAAGTCTGGCGCACCGCCTGCTGGTGCTGGTCACCGCGGCCGTGCTCATGGCCTACGGCGCGTTCACGCTCTCGCGCATGCCGGTCGATGTGTTCCCCGACCTGAACAAGCCGACGGTCACGGTCATGACCGAGGCCGGCGGCATGGCCGCCGAGGAGGTTGAGCAGCTCATCACCTTCCCGCTGGAGACCAGCATGAACGGCCTGCCCGGCGTGGAGAGCGTGCGCTCCACCTCCAGTGCCGGCCTGTCCTTCATCTACGTCACCTTTGACTGGAGCGTGGACATCTTTCGCGCGCGCCAGATGGTGTCCGAGCGCCTGTCCTCCATGGACGAGGGCCTGCCCGCCGGGGTGGAGCCGAGCATGGGGCCGGTCAGCTCCGTCATGGGCGAGATCATGATGGTGGCCATTCCCATCGCCACCGAGCGCACCACGCCGATGGCGGTACGCGAGTACGCCGACTGGGTGCTGCGCCCGCGCCTGCTGGCCATACCCGGCGTGGCCCAGGTGATACCGATTGGCGGCGAGGTGCGCCAGTTCCAGGTGCAGCCGGATACGGCGCGCATGGCGCAGCTGGGCATCACGCCCGAGCAGCTCTCTGGCGCGCTCAAGGGCTTCTCCAGCAACACCTCGGGCGGGTTTCTGGAACAGGGTGGGCGCGAGTACCTGATCCGCCACCTGGGCCGCACCTCGCGCCTGGAAGACCTGCAGAACCTGGCCCTGGCCGCCCCCAACGGCCAGAGCGTGCTGCTGCGCCAGGTGGCCAGCGTGAGCTTTGCCCCGGCCATCAAGCGCGGCGATGCCGGCTTCGAGGGGCAGCCGGCGGTGATCCTGGGCATTCAAAAGCAGCCCACGGCAGACACCATGGCCCTGACCCAGCGCATAGAGCAGGCCCTGGACGAGCTGGCGCAGACCCTGCCCGCCGGCATGGACAAGCCGCGCGTCACCTTCCGCCAGGCCAGCTTCATCGAGGCCTCGGTCACCACCCTGCAGGGCAAGCTGATAGGCGCATCGGTGTTCGTGGCGGTGATCCTGTTCGTGTTTCTGGGCACGCTGCGGCCCACGGTGATTGCGCTCACCGCCATTCCCGTGTCCATCTTTCTGACGGCGCTGGTGTTCAAGTACTTCGGCCTGTCCATCAACACCATGACGCTGGGCGGCCTGGCGATTGCCATCGGCGGCCTGGTGGACGATGCCGTGGTGGACGTAGAAAACGTGCTGCGCCGCCTGAAGATGGACCGGCACAAGCAGGGCAGCGCGCGCCTGCACCCGCTGGAGATCGTCAAGCTCGCTTCGCTGGAGGTGCGCTCCGGCATCGTCTACGCCACGGCCATCATCGTGCTGGTGTTTCTGCCGCTGTTCGCGCTGCCGGGCATCGAAGGCCGGCTGTTCGTGCCGCTGGGCGTGGCCTTCATCGTCTCCACGCTGGCGTCGCTGCTGGTGTCGGTGACCGTGACGCCGGTGCTGGCCTTCTACCTGCTGCCGCGCATGAAGAATCTGGAGCATGGCGACACGCGCCTGCTGGCCTGGCTCAAGGCACGCTACCGCGTGGGCCTCGCGCGCGTGCTGCAACATCCGCGCCAGGCCGTGGCGGCGGGCGGCGTGGCGGTGCTGCTGGCGGCGCTGGCCGTGCCGCTGTTTCCCACCACCTTTCTGCCGCCCTTCAACGAGGGCACGCTGCTCGTCGGCATGCGCCTGAACCCGGGCGTGACCCTGGCCGAGTCCACCCTGCTGGCCAGCCAGGCCGAGCGCCTGGTGCGCCAGGTGCCCGAGGTCACCCATGTGGGCCGGCGCAGCGGCCGTGCCGAGCTCGATGAGCATGCCGAGGGCGTGCATGTGAGCGAGCTGGACGTGGGCCTCAAGCCCGCGTCCGAGATGCGCCGCAGCATGGCCGAGGTGCAGGCCGACATCCGCGCGCGCCTGGCGCCGCTGCCGGCGGCTGTTTCCATGGGCCAGCCGATCTCGCACCGCATCGACCACATGCTCTCGGGCGTGCGCTCGCAGATCGCCATCAAGCTGTTTGGCGAGGATCTGGACACGCTGCGCGGCCAGGCCGAGAACCTGCGCGCGCGCCTGTCCAAGGTGGAGGGCCTGGCCGACCTGGAGGTCGAAAAGCAGGTGCTGGCGCCGCAGATCACCGTGCGCGTGGATTACGCCGCTGCCGCGCAGTACGGCGTGAGCGCCGCCCAGGTGCTGGCCACGCTGCAGGGCCTGGTGGAGGGCGAGAAGCTGGCGCAGATCGTCGAGGGCGGGCGCCGCTTTGCGCTGGTGCTGCGCCTGCCCGACAGCGCGCGCGGCGCCCTGGGCCTGTCGCAGCTGCTTATCGACACACCCAAGGGCCGCGTGCCCCTGTCGCGCCTGGCCAGCATCGAGGAGGGCGACGGCCCGAACCAGATCAGCCGCGACGACGGTCGCCGGCGCATCGTGCTCTCGGCCAACGCCCAGGGCCGGGCGCTGTCCGACGTGGTGGCCGACATCCGCAAGGTGGTGGCCGATCAGCGCCTGCCGGAGGGCTACTTCGTCACCCTGGGCGGCCAGTTCCAGGCGCAGGAGGAGGCCAGCCGCCTGGTCGGCATGCTCTCCGTCGTGTCGCTGGCGCTGATGTTCGTGGTGCTGTACACGCGCTACCAGTCGGCGCGGCTCTCCATGCTCATCATGGTCAACATTCCGCTGGCCCTGGTGGGCGCCGTGCTGGGGCTGTGGCTGTCGGGCCAGCCGCTGTCGGTGGCGGCGCTGATCGGCTTCATCACGCTGGCCGGCATCTCGGTGCGCAACGGCATCCTGAAAGTGAGCCACTACCTGAACCTGATGCGCGCCGAGGGCGAGAACTTTGACCACGCCATGATCGTGCGTGGCTCGCTCGAGCGCCTCTCCCCGGTGCTGATGACGGCCCTGGTCACGGCCTTCGCGCTGGCGCCGCTGTTGTTCGAGGCCGAGCGGCCCGGCACCGAGGTTCTGCACCCGGTGGCCGTGGTCATCTTCTCGGGCCTGGTCAGCTCCACGCTGCTCGATACCTTCCTTACCCCCGCGCTGTTCTGGCTCTTTGGCCGGCGCGACGCAGAGCGCCTGCTCAGCCACGACAGCACCGAGGCCTTCTGATGCCTTCCACGTTACCTCATGAAAGGAAAAATCCCATGAACCGCAGCACTACCCGCGCCGCCCTGGCGGCCCTGGCACTTGCCCTGGCCACGGCCCTGCCGGCCCACGCCCATGCCGACGACCATTCCCACGCCCCGCTGCACGGCGGCGTTGTCACAGAGGTGGGCGACATGGATTACGAACTCGTGGCCCAGCCCGAGCGCATCACCCTGCACCTGCGCGACCACGGCAAGCCCGCCAAGACCGAGGGCGCCAGCGCCAGGCTCACCCTTTTGAGCGGCAGCGACAAAACCGAGGCCACGCTGACCCCGGCCGCCGCCGGCACGCTGGAAGCCAAGGGCCAGTTCAAGGTCGCCCCGGGCACCAAGGTGGTGGCGCTGGTGACGCTGCCGGGGAAGAAGGCGGCGAATGTGCGTTTTGCGGTGAAGTGAGGCTGCGGGGCGCAGACCACCTTGGCCGCAGGGATCGATTCGGCAAAGAACGTCTTTGCCGTTGAACCTGTTTACTATCAAAAAAATAGCTGATCGCGCTTGATGCATAAGCGCGACCGGCCATTTTGTTTGAAATTCTTGCTTGTGCCGGTCACCCGCTTGGCACGGTGTGGCTGCAGCAGTAGTCAATACACCAGCTTCTCCGGCCTCACCTCCTGCAGGATGGTGGTCGCAATTTCCTCGATGCTCTTGGTGGTGGTGGACAGCCAGCGAATGCCCGAGCGGCGCATCATGGCCTCGGCCTCGCTGACCTCGTAGCGGCAGTTCGCGAGGTCGGCGTAGCGCGAGTTGGGGCGGCGCTCGTTGCGGATCTCGGACAGGCGCTCGGGCTGTATCGTCAGGCCGAAGATCTTGCTGCGAAACGGCACCAGCGCCGGGGGCAGCTGGCGGCGCTCGAAGTCTTCGGGGATCAGCGGGTAGTTGGCCGTCTTCAGACCGCATTGCATGGCCAGGTACAGGCTGGTGGGGGTCTTGCCGCTGCGCGACACGCCTATCAGGATCACGTCGGCGCCGGCCAGGTCGCGGTTGCTCTGGCCGTCGTCGTGCGCCAGGCTGAAGTTGATGGCCTCGATGCGGTCGGTGTACTCCTTGGACAGGGCCACGTCGGCAAAGCGCCCGACGCGGTGCAGGCTCTTGATGCCCAGCTCCTGCTCCAGCGGGCGCACGAAGGTGCCGAACATGTCCATCAGCATGCCCTTGCAGCCGTCCTGTATCACCTTGAGCACATCCATGTTCACCAGCGTGGTGAAGACGATGGGCTTCCTGCCCTCCAGCTCGGCCGTGTGGTTGATCTGGCGCACGGCCTGGTGTGCCTTGTCCACGGTGTCTATGAAGGGCAGGCGCACATGGCGCGGTTTCATGTCGAACTGGGCCAGGATGGCGTTGCCGAAGGTCTCGGCGGTGATGCCGGTGCCGTCGGAGATATAGAACGCGGTGCGCGTATGCGTGGGCAGCATGGAATCGGATCGGTGGGGGTGGATCAAGGGGCAACGCAGGGTGCACGGGGATATGGCCGGCCCCCTACAATGGCGCCCATTATTCCCAATTTCACCCCATGCACCGCGCCGGCCCACAACCACAACAGCAAAGTCGTGGCCGCTGCATGGGCGCTCGCCTGCCGTATTTCATGACTGGCGCAGGCGCAGACCCGGTTTCAACTTCTGGAGCTTTCCCATGTCTGCACGTTTTGAGGCGACCGCCCTGGTCGTACCGTTTGAAAACCTGAGAATGAGCGACGTCGAGGCCGTCGGCGGCAAGAACGCCAGCCTCGGCGAGATGATCTCGCAGCTGCCCCAAGGGGTGCGCGTGCCCACCGGCTTTGCCACCACGGCGCACGCCTTCCGCGAATTTCTAAAGCACGAGGGCCTGGCCGAGCGCATCAGCGCCCGCCTGGCCACGCTGGACGTGGACGATGTGCGCGCGCTGGCCGCCGCCGGTGCCGAGATTCGCGGCTGGCTGGAAAACCAACCCTTTCCGGCGGATCTGGAAAAGGCCGTGCGCGCGGCCTTTGCCGAGCTGTCGGCGGGCAATGCACAGGCCAGCTTTGCCGTGCGCAGCTCGGCCACGGCCGAGGATCTGCCCGATGCCTCGTTCGCCGGGCAGCAGGAGACTTTTCTGAACGTCGTCGGCATCGAGGACGTGCTGCACAAGATGAAGGAGGTGTTTGCCAGCCTCTACAACGACCGCGCCATCAGCTACCGCGTGCACAAGGGCTTTGCGCACGACGTGGTGGCGCTGTCGGCAGGTGTGCAGCGCATGGTGCGCTCGGATCTGGGCGCCGCCGGCGTGATGTTCACCATCGATACCGAGAGTGGTTTTGACCAGGTGGTGTTCATCACCAGCAGCTACGGCCTGGGCGAGACCGTGGTGCAGGGGGCGGTAAACCCCGACGAGTTCTATGTGCACAAGCCCATGCTCCAGGCCGGCAAGCAGGCGGTGATTCGCCGCAATCTGGGCAGCAAGCTGATCCAGATGGTGTTTGCTACTCCCGAAGAAAAGGCCGCCTCGGGCAAGCTGGTCAAGACCACCGATGTTGCCCCCGAGCTGCGCAACCGCTACAGCCTGAGCGATGCCGAGGTGCAGCAGCTGGCGCATTACGCCTTGGTCATCGAGCAGCATTACGGCCGCCCCATGGATATCGAGTGGGGCAGGGACGGCACCGACGGCCAGCTCTACATCCTGCAGGCGCGCCCCGAGACCGTGAAGAGCCAGGCCAAGGGCCAGGCCGAGCAGCGCTACAAGCTCAAGGGCCATGGCACCGTGCTGGCCGAGGGCCGCGCGATTGGCCAGAAGATCGGCACCGGCCGGGTGCGCCTGGTTCATGACATTGCCGAAATGGACAAGGTGCAGGCGGGCGACGTGCTGGTCACCGACATGACCGACCCGAACTGGGAGCCGGTGATGAAGAAGGCCTCGGCCATCGTCACCAACCGCGGCGGGCGCACCTGCCACGCCGCCATCATCGCGCGCGAACTCGGCATCCCCGCCGTGGTCGGCTGCGGTCACGCCACCGAGCTGCTGAAGGACGGTACGCTGGTGACGGTGAGCTGCGCCGAGGGCGACACCGGCCACATCTACGATGGCCTGCTGGAGACCGAGGTGACCGAGGTGCAGCGCGGCGAGATGCCGCAGATCAGCACCAAGATCATGATGAATGTCGGCAATCCGCAGCTGGCCTTTGACTTCGCCCAGCTGCCGAATGAGGGTGTGGGCCTGGCGCGGCTGGAGTTCATCATCAACAACAACATCGGCGTGCACCCCAAGGCCATCCTGGACTACCCCGCCGTCGATGCCGACCTGAAGAAGGCCGTGGAGAGCGTGGCGCGCGGCCACGCCAGCCCGCGTGCCTTCTACGTGGACAAGGTGGCCGAGGGCGTGGCGACGATTGCGGCGGCCTTTTACCCCAAGCCGGTCATCGTGCGCCTGTCGGACTTCAAGAGCAACGAGTACCGCAAGCTGATCGGCGGCAGCCGCTACGAGCCCGAGGAAGAAAACCCCATGCTGGGCTTTCGCGGCGCGGCGCGCTACATCAGCAAGGACTTTGGCGAGGCCTTTGCGATGGAATGCGAAGCGCTCAAGCGCGTGCGCAACGACATGGGCCTGGCCAACGTGCAGATCATGGTGCCCTTCGTGCGCACGCTGGGCCAGGCCGAGCGCGTGACGGGGCTGCTGGCCGCGCATGGCCTCAAGCGCGGCGAGAACGAGCTCAAGCTGATCATGATGTGCGAGGTGCCGAGCAACGCCATCCTGGCCGAGCGCTTCCTTGAGTACTTCGACGGCTTCTCCATTGGCTCCAACGACCTGACCCAGCTCACGCTGGGGCTCGATCGCGACTCGGGCCTGGAGCTGCTGGCGCAGGATTTCGACGAGCGCGACCCGGCCGTCGAGGCGCTGATCCACAAGGTGATCCTGGCCTGCCGCGCGCAGGGCAAGTACATCGGCATCTGCGGCCAGGGGCCCAGCGATCACCCGGACTTTGCCCAGTGGCTGGCGCGCGAGGGCATTTCCTCGATCTCGCTGAACCCCGACAGCGTGATCGACACCTGGCACAAGCTCGCCGGCTGAACGAGCCATGCCGCAGCGCAGGACGTTCGCCGAAAGCCAGATCGAGGGCGACTACGAGGGCGCGCCCTTCGCCCCCGATCTGCATGACGCGCGCCACCTGTGGCTCAAGGCCGTGCTGCTGCTGGTGTGGCTGCTGGTGTCCTTTGTCGCCTGCTACTTCGCGCGCGACCTGCCGGTCACGGTGGGCGGCTGGCAGCTGAGCTACTGGCTGGCGGCGCAAGGGGCGGTGCTGGTGTTCATCGTCATCGTTGGCGTGTACTGCGTGGCGATGGATCATTTCGAGCGGCAGGACATGGCAGCGCAAGGTCAGCCCGGCGCTGCCCAGGCCCATGACTGAACGCGGGGCAGGGCGCTCCTACATGGCGCGCCTGAACCGCATCATGGCGCTGTATGTCGTCGGCCTGCTGGGCTTCGTGGGCCTGATGGCCTGGGCCGAGCAGCAGGGCCTGTCGCGCCAGTGGATAGGCCCCATCTTCCTGTTCCTGACGGTGATGGCCTACGCCGGCATAGGTGTCTACGCGCGCACCACGGACGCCGACGAATACTACGTCGCCGGGCGGCGCATTCCGCCGTTCTACAACGGCATGGCTGCGGCCGCTGACTGGATGAGCGCGGCCTCGTTCATCAGCCTGTCGGGGGCGCTGTACCTGCAGGGTTTTTCGGGCACACCGGATCAACCCGGCGGCCTGGCCTATCTGCTGGGCTGGACGGGCGGCTTCGTGCTCGTGGCGATGCTGGTGGCGCCGCACCTGCGGGCCATGAAGCTCTACACCATCCCGGATTTCTTCCAGGTGCGCTTTGGCGGGCGCTGGCCGCGCATCATCGCGGCGTTGTCGGCCGTGCTGTGCTCGTTCACCTATGTGGTGGCGCAGATCTACGGCGTGGGCCTGATTGCATCGCGCCTGACGGGCGTGCAGTTCGAGATCGGCATCATGCTGGGCCTGGGCGGCGTGCTGCTGTGTTCCTTTCTGGGCGGCATGCGGGCGATTACCTGGACGCAGGTGGCGCAGTACATGGTGATCCTGCTGGCGTTCTTGATACCCGTGTCCTGGCTGGCCTACAAGCAGCTGGGCAACCCGGTGGCACCCATCGTTGCCGGCAAGCAACTGGGCAAGATCGCGCAGCTCGAAGACGGCCTGCTGGCTTCCGAGGTGGAGCGCCAGGTGGTGGCCGCCTACCTGCAGCGCGCGCGCGACTACGAGGCGCGCCTGACCGACGTGCCCGCGGCGCTGGCGCGTGAGCGCGAGGCCACGCGTGCACGCCTGCAGCGCCTGCGCGCGCAGAACGCCGACGTGGGCCTGATCGTGGCAGCCAGCCGCGAGCTGGCCTCCATGCCGCGTGACGCGGCCAGCGCGCGCGAGCGCTGGACGCGCGAGATGCTGGCCAACTACGAGCGCGCGCGCGAGCTCGGCGGTCTGCCGCGCCACAGCCAGGCCTATGCCGGCGACCCCGACGGCACGCCGGCCGAGCGCCAAGCCTTCGATCATTCGCGGCGCAACTTCCTGGCGCTGATGTTCTGCCTGATGGTGGGCACGGCCGGCCTGCCACATTTGCTCACGCGCTACTACACCGTGCCGTCGGTGGGGGCGGCGCGCACCTCGGTGGCCTGGTCACTGTTCTTCGTGGCACTGCTGTACCTGAGCGCCCCCGCCCTGGCGGTGCTGGTGAAGTACGAGGTCATGAACAACCTGGTGGGCAGCAGCTTCGACCAGCTGCCCAACTGGATGGCGCAATGGGCGCGGGTGGATGCCTCGCTGTTGTCGGTGGAGGACATGAATGGCGACGGCATCGTGCAGTTTGGCGAGATCCGCTTTGGCGCCGACCTGATCATGCTGGCAACGCCCGAGATCGCCGGCCTGCCTTACGTCATTTCGGGCCTGGTGGCCGCGGGTGGCCTGGCGGCGGCGCTGTCCACCGCCGATGGCCTGCTGCTGACCATCAGCAATGCCTTGGTGCGTGACCTGTACTTTCAGCAAAGCGGGCGCAAGGCATCGCCCGAGCAGCGCGTGATTCTGACCAAGTTCACGTTGCTCTCGGTGGCCCTGTCGGCGGCCTTCGTGGCGGCGCTGAAACCCTCCGAGATCCTGCCCATGGTCTCGGCCTCGTTCTCGATTGCCGCATCGGCCTTTGTGCCGGCCATGGTGCTGGGCATCTTCTGGCGCGGCACCACGCGCCGAGGCGCGGTGGCGGGCATGCTGGCGGGCCTGTCGGTCACCATGTACTACCTGCTGTCCCAGGTGGACGGGGTGCGCGAGGTCGTTCCCGACATGCTGCTTGCCGATGGGCTGTGGTTCGGCATCAGCCCCATCTCCTCTGGCGTGTTTGGCGTGCCCACAGGCCTGCTCGTGACCTGGCTGGTGAGCCTGGTTACGCGGCCAGGCAGGGTGGCCGTGGTGATTCCGGACGGGCTATGACTTGGGCCGGTGCAATCGGCGCGACGCCGCCAGGTTCACAATTGAAAACAAACGTGGCAAACTGAAACCTTTGCGGCGCTACTGCGCCTGGATGCAATGCACAGCAAGGGACAGGCATGATTTTGCTCAAGACTGCGGCCGGACAGCAGGCGTTCAAGGAGCGCCATGGCGCTCTTTCGCTGCGCCAGCGTTCGGCCTTTCTCTTGTTTGATGGCCAGCGAAGCTTGGCGCAGGTGCTGGAGGCCACCGCAGCCCTGGGCATATCCTGGGACGATGTGCGCAACATGGTCGATGCCGGGCTGCTGGAGCTGGCCGAAGCGGGGCCAGCCGCCAGGAACCCCGGCAGCGCCAAGCCGCCAGTACCGCCCGTGGCGATGTCGGGCGGCGCAGGCAGCGAGCGCTCGACGAGCGAGCGTTACCAGGCCGGCTACCTGATCGCCACCGAACTCACCGCAGCCCTGGGGCTGCGCGGCTTTCGCCTGCATCTGGCCGTGGAGGGTGCGACCGGCTTCGAGTCGCTGGCGGCCCTGGCGCCCAGGATCCGCGAGGCCGTGGGCGCGGACAAATGCGCGCGCCTGGAGCATGCATTGTTTGGCTGACAGTCTTACGACCGATGCGCAGGCGGCATCTATTGCCCGTACTGCGCCGGCCCCGTGCATAAAAAAAGGAACGTCGCGACGTTCCTTTTTTGCGGTGAGCAGGCGGCTTAGACGCGCTTGCGGTATTCGCCGGTGCGGGTGTCGATTTCGATCTTGTCGCCCTGGTCCACAAACAGCGGCACGGCGACTTCGAAGCCGGTGCCGATCTTGGCGGGCTTCAGAACCTTGCCGGAGGTGTCGCCCTTGACGGCGGGCTCGGTCCAGGTGATTTCGCGCTCCACGCTGGTGGGCAGCTCGACGGAGATGGCCTTGCCGTCATAGAACACCACTTCGGCGGTCATGCCGTCTTCGAGGTAGCTGATGGCGTCGCCCATGTTGCCGGCTTCCACCTCGTACTGGTTGTAGTCGGCGTCCATCCACACATACATCGGGTCGGCGAAGTAGGAGTAGGTGCAGTCCTTCTTGTCCAGGATGACGTTGTCGATCTTGTCGTCGGCCTTGAACACGACTTCGGTGCCCATGTTGCCCAGCAGGGACTTGAGCTTCATGCGCACGGTGGCGGCGCCGCGGCCGCCGCGGGCGTACTCGGTCTTCAGGACGATCATCGGGTCTTTGCCCTGCATGATCACGTTGCCGGCGCGGATTTCTTGAGCGATTTTCATGGTTTGGCTTCAGCGAAGGGTTGGGCCGCTCCACAGGGCGGGGCGGGTGGGCGTGGCCGGGAGGGCTGCCTTCCACCCCGGCGCATGTTCCGCGGCGGGGCGCGCCGGTGGGGCACGGGGAGTGCCGCCTTTTCATGGCGCAAAGCCAAGCATTCTAGCTTTTCTCGTTCACAAACCGTATGAGTAAGGTCAATAAATCGGGTTGTGCCAGCAGCCGCGCGCGTGCCGCCTGCACGCAGGCTCGCCATTCGGCCAGGGTGGCGCTATCGAGCGACGGCAGCGCAGGCGCGGCCTCCAACCCATTCCACAGCGCATGCCAGCGCCGCAGCGAAGCGGGCGCCTGCAGCCAGTCCAGAAAGGCCGCCAGCTTGGCGTGGTGCGCGTCGTCATGCTGCGGGTAGATCTGCCAGACCAAGGGCTGGCCGGCCCAGAGGGCGCGCACCAGCGAGTCCTCGCCGCGCACCAGGTTCAGATCCGAGGCCCAGAGCATTTCGTCAAAGGCCGGTTGCGGGCAGGCTTCAAGATATGAAATAAATAGCTGTTCGCGCTTGTCCCATGCGGGTTGCAGGCCAATTTGATACAAAACAGCAGCCTGGGCCCGGCCCGGCGTGACCAAGAGCCGCGCGTCGCCGCGTGCATGCAGTTGCGCGAGCAGCTGGGGCAGGGCCGGCGGCTCGTAACAAAACAATGACACGGCCAGTTCATCCGGCGCAATGCCGTGGCGCGCGCGCCAGGCCTGGCGGTCAAAGGCCGCCTGGCGCGCCGCCAGGTCGCGCTCGCGCAGCAGGCCGCCGGTTTGCGGCGTGAAGCCGGGGTAGAAGAACCAGCGCGTCAGGCCCTTGCCCGGGCCGTTCATCAGGGGCGAGGGCAGGCGATGGCAGCGCTCCACATACCCCTCGGCCGACAGGTATTCCAGGTTGATCCACAAGGGTTTTTGGCCGTTTGCGCAGGTATGGTGCGCGATAGCAGCTATGAATTGCGGAGCAATCTCGCAACCGAAGGCCTCCACCACCACATCGCCCGGGCCGTCCGGCGGCGCGGTGCTGGGCCAGGGCAGCACCTGCACGCCGGCCGCGCCCTGCGGCGCCATCCAGGCCAGGGCGCTGGCGTCGTCCACCCACAGGCGCACGCAGTGGCCGCGCGCGCCCAGCTCGGCCGCCAGGCGCCAGCACACGCCGATGTCGCCATGGTTGTCTATGACCTGGCAGAAGATGTCCCAGCGCAGCGGCCCAGTCATGGCGTGGCCTCCGCGATCTGGGCGCGCAGGTGCGCCACCAGCAGGCCCGCCGCGCCCGAGAGCGACTCCTGCGCGCGCACGCACAGCGACAGGCGCCGGCGCGCCCAGGGCTCGGCCAGGGTGATGGCGCGCAGCGCCAGCGAGCCGCGCAGGTTTTGCGCGCTGCCGCGCGGCAGCACAGCCACGCCCAGGCCGGCCGAGACCATCAGGCACAGCGCGTCGTAGCTGGTGACCTGCATGCGCAGCTTCAGCGGCATGTCCAGCTCGGCCGCGCAGCGCGTCAGCAGGTTGTTGATGGCGCTGCCCGGGTGCATGCCGACGAAGGGGTGGGGCAGGGCCTCGGCCAGGCGCACGCGCTGCCTGCGCGCCAGCGCATGGCCCACGGGCACGATGAGCACCAGCTCGTCCTCGCGGTAGGGCAGCAGGGTGACGCGCTCGCCATAGCCGCCGTGGTTGAGGATGCCCACGTCGGCCGCGTTCTCGGCCACCGACTGCGCCACGGCGCTGCTGATCTGCTCCTGCAGGCGCACATCGACCTGCGGGTGCGCGGCCATGAAGCGCTGCAACTCATCGGGCAGGAACTGGGTGATGGCCGAGATGTTGGCCACCACGCGCACATGGCCGCGCACGCCGGCGCGGAAGTCGCGCATCTGCGTGGCGATGCCGTCCAGGTCGTTAAGCACGCCGCGCGCCAGGTTCAAAAGCGCGTAGGCCGCGGCCGTGGGCTCGGCGCCGCGGTTGCTGCGCGCGAACAGCTCCACGCGCAGCTGGCCCTCCAGCTCGGCCAGGCGGCGGCTGGCGGCCGACGGCGCAATATGCTCGCGCGCGGCGGCACGGGCGATGGCGCCGTCCTCCATCACGGCGACGAACAGGCGCAGGGAGAGCGGATCGAGCTTCATGGCCGGCGATGGTACTGCGCTCCGGCGCCCGCCATGCCGGTTTGCGATGGCAGCCTCGTGCCATAGCGTTTTGCCCTGGGCAGGCGCTGGCGCATGATGCGCGCCGGATTTTCAGGAGACACAACATGCATACAAGCAGCGCCCCCACGCCTGCGGCCCTGGCCGGCGTGCGCGTGATCGAGATGGGCCAGCTCATCGCCGGGCCGTTCTGCGGCAAGACGCTGGGTGAGTTTGGCGCCGACGTCGTGAAGATAGAGGCCGTGGGCAGCGGCGACCCGCTGCGCAACTGGCGCCTGATCAAGGAGGGCACCTCGGTCTGGTGGCAGGTGCAGTCGCGCAACAAGAAGTCGGTGGCGCTGGACCTGCGCCAGGCCGAGGCCCAGGCCATAGCGCGCCGCCTGATTGCCGAGGCCGATGTGCTGATCGAGAACTTCCGCCCCGGCACGCTGGAGGGCTGGGGCATGGCGCCCGAGGAATTGCACGCGCTCAACCCGGGCCTGGTCATCCTGCGTATCTCGGGCTACGGCCAGACCGGTCCCTACCGCGACCTGCCGGGCTTTGGCCTGATCGGCGAGGCCATGGGCGGCCTGCGCCACTTGACGGCCGAGCCCGGCCGCGTGCCGGTGCGGGTTGGTGTGTCGATTGGCGACACGCTGGCGGCGCTGCATGGCGTGATCGGCGTGATGATGGCGCTGTACCACCGCAAGGTGAATGGTGGCGCGGGCCAGGTGATCGACGTGGCGCTGCACGAGGCGGTGTTCAACTGCATGGAAAGCCTGATCCCCGAGTACAGCGCCTTTGGCGCCGTGCGCGAGCCCGCGGGCAGCGCGCTGCCGGGCATTGCGCCGTCCAACGCCTACCCCTGCCGGGACGGCTGGGTGCTGGTGGCCGGCAATGGCGACAGCATCTTCAAGCGCCTGATGGCCACGATTGACCGGCAGGACCTGGCCGACGACGCGCAACTGGCCGACAACGCCGGCCGCGTGGCGCGCGTGGCCGAGATCGATGCCGCCATTGGCACCTGGACGGGCCAGCACAGCGTGGCCCAGGTGATGGAGCGGCTGGCCGCGGCGCGCGTGCCCGCCGGCAAGGTCTACACGGCCAAGGACATCGCCGAGGATCCGCATTACCAGGCGCGCGCCATGCTGCTGCAACAGCAGACGCGCGATGGCTACAGCATCACCGTGCCGGGCGTCGTCCCCAAGCTCTCGGCCACGCCGGGCACGGTGCGCACCAGCGCCCCGCACCTGGGCGACGACACCGACGCCGTGCTGATGGATGCCGGCCTGACCCGGGAGCAGATCGCACTGCTGCGTGGCAAGGGCGTGATTCAATGAGCGCGGTTTGGAACGGCGCCGGCCGGCGCATCAGCATCTGCGACGTGGGCCTGCGCGACGGCCTGCAGATGGAGGCGCGCTTCGTGCCCACCGAGGACAAGATCGCCCTGGTGCATGCGCTGTCGGCCGCGGGCCTGAGAAAGATCGAGGTCACCTCCTTCACATCGCCCAACGCCATACCCGCGTTGCGCGATGCCGAGGTGGTGATGCGCAACATCGAGCGCCACCCCGGCGTGACCTACACCGCCCTGGTGCCCAATGCGCGCGGGGCCGAGCGGGCCATTGAGTCGCGCGTGGATGAGCTCAACCTGGTGATGTCGGTCAGCGGCACGCACAACCTGGCGAATCTGCGCATGACCAGCATGCAGTCGTTCGCAGCGTTGTCGCAGGTGGTGGCCATGGCCCAGGGCGCTGGCGTGCCGGTGAATGTGTCGCTGTCCTGCGTGTTCGGCTGCCCGATGGAGGGCGATGTGGCCCTGTCCACGGTATGCGACTGGGTGCGCCGCTTTGCCGACCTGGGCGTGCGGCGCATCACGCTGTGCGACACCACCGGCATGGCCTACCCGACGCAGGTGGCGCAGGTGAGTGCGGCAGCCCTTGCCCGGTGGCCCGATGCCGCCTTCACGCTGCACTTTCACAACACGCGCGGCATGGGCCTGGCGAACGTGCTGGCGGCCATCGACGCCGGCGCCAGCCGCTTCGATGCCTCGCTGGGCGGGCTGGGTGGATGCCCCTATGCGCCCGGCGCCTCGGGCAATGTCAGTACCGAGGATCTGGTGCATGCGCTGGAACTCATGGGCTACGACACGGGAATCGACCTGCCGGCCCTGCTGGCCGCCGCGCACCGCCTGCCCGAGGTGATAGGCCATGACATACCCAGCCAGCTCGCCAAGGCCGGGCCACGGCTGGCCCTGCACCCCGCGCCCGCCGACCTGGACGCCCTGCGCGAGCGCGCGCTGGCGCGCAGTGCCGTCTGACTTTTTGACAACCCGAGGAGACCTTTTCATGCACATGACACGCAAGCAGTTCACCACCCTGGCCCTGGCCGCGGCCGCCATGTCCGGCGCCTGGGCCCAGGGAGCCTATCCCAACAAGACGGTGACGTTCGTGGTGCCGGCCGCAGCCGGCGGCACCACCGACATCTCGGGGCGCATGGCGGCCCAGGCGCTGGCGCCGGTGCTGGGCCAGGCCGTGGTGGTGGACAACAAGGGCGGCGGCAACGGTGCCATCGCGGCCAACATCGTCAAGCGCGCCGAGGCCGACGGCTACACGCTGCTGATGCAGTACTCGGGCTTTCACGTCATCTCGCCGCACCTGGCGAAGGCTCCGCAGTGGGAGCAAAAGGACTTTCAGCCCATCGCCAACATCATCTCGGCGCCGCAGATCATCGTGGTGCGCGAAAGCCTGCCGGTGAAGACCCTGGCCGAGCTGATCGCCTATGCCAAGGCCAACCCGGGCAAGCTCAACTACGCCTCGTCCGGCAACGGCTCGCTGCAGCATGTCACCGGCGCCATGCTGGAGCAGCAGGGCGGCATCAAGATGGTGCATGTGCCCTACAAGGGCACGGGCCCGGCGCTGCAGGATCTGCTGGGTGGCCAGGTGGACCTGACCTTTGGCACGGCGCCGCCCTTCATGCCGCATATTGCATCGGGCAAGCTGCGTGTGCTGGCCGTGACCGGCAAGGAGCGCCTGCCCAGCTTGCCCGACGCACCCACCACGGCCGAGGCCGGCTACCCCGGCGTAAACGCCACCTCGTGGTTCGCGCTGTTTGCGCCGGCCGCCGTGCCCAGGCCGGTCATCGACCGGCTGGCCGCCGACCTGAAGAAGGTGGTGGAAGACCCGGCCTTTCGCAAGAAAGCCGAGGAGCAGGGCGCCGCGGCCGACTACCTTGGGCCGCAGCAGCTGAGCGAGCGCGCGAGGGCCGACTTTGCCAACTGGGCGGGCGTGATCAAAAGCTCGAAGATCGAGGCCGAGTAAGGCGCCGCGCAGGTGTCAAGGCGCCTCCGGCGCCGTCATGGCGTCGCGTTGCTGCGTGAAACACTCGCGCACGACACGCGCGAACAGCGCGGCGCGCGGATTGGCTGCACCCAGGCGCTCGGGGTAGGCCATGACCACCGACTGGGCGGCCAGCGGTCCGCGCAGGCGCCGGCAGGCCAGGCGCTTGCCGTCGTAACTCCAGTCGCGCACCGGGCGCGTGGTGAGCAGGGAGACGCCCAGGCCATTGGCCACGAGCGAGCGCACCATTTCGATCGAGGGTGTGGCATGGGCGATGCGAGGTGCCACGCCCGCTTGGCGGAACAGCGAGAGGAAGTACTCCCGGCTGTGCGGCAGGTCGATGAGGATGAAGGGCTCCTGGGCCAGCGCGGCCAGCGGCAGGCTGCTGCGTGCTGCCAACGCGTGGCCCGCGGGCAGCAGGGCGTAGGGCACGAAGGCCGTTACGGCCTCCAGGCGCACCGGACGTGCCAGGCCCATGTCATAGAGCAGGGCGGCATCGAGGGCACCACGCTCAAGCATCTGCAGCAGCGACTCGGTGTCAGCCTCGTGCACCTCGATCTCCACCCGCGGATGGCGCTCGCGCATGCGCAGCAGCATGGCGGGCAGGTGGCGTGGTGCCAGCGTGGCCAGGCAGCCGACGCGCAGCAGTCCGGCTTCCTCGTCCGTGCGCGGCCCTTCGAGCGCGCGTGCGCGCTCAAGCAGCGCGTGCGCCTCCCGGTGGCGCATCTGGCCCGCGGCCGTAAGCTCCAGGCCGCGCGCATGGCGGCGCACGAACAGCGTTTCGCCCCACAGCGCCTCCAGGTCGGCAATGGCCTTGGAGATGCTGGGCTGCGACACGCTGAGCGCCTCGGCCGCGCGCGCCGCGCCGCCATGCTGGGCCGCGGCGGCGAAGTATTCGAGCTGGCGCAGGCTGATGTTTATCAAAATGATTGATTCAAATTATCAAGATTGAATATTTTATTTTGATATCGGTTTGGGCAACCATGGGCACCTTGCATACCCGAAGGAGCCCCGCATGTCCGCATCGCCCCCCACCACCAGGCCGCTCGACGGCTTGCGCATCCTTGATTTCAGCCGCGTCCTCGCGGGGCCGCTGTCCACGGCGCTGCTTGCCGACCTGGGGGCCGAGGTCATCAAGGTCGAGCCGCCTGGCGGTGACGACTACCGCCATATCGGCCCCATGCGCGATGGCATCAGCAGCCTGTTCACCGCGCTCAACCGCAACAAGAAGAGCCTGGTGCTGGACCTCAAGCACCCCGAAGCCGCGGCAACCGTCGCCCAACTGGTCCAGAACGTGGATGTGGTGGTGGAAAACTTCCGCCCCGGCGTGGCCGAGCGCCTGGGCGTGGGCCCCGAGGCGCTACGCAGTGCCAACCCACGCCTGGTGTACGTGAGCGTGTCGGGCTTCGGCCAGACGGGGCCGCTGGCGCACCTGCCGGCCTACGACATCATCGTGCAGGCCATGAGCGGCCTGATGGAGGCCACGGGCGAGCCCGAGGGGCCGCCCACCATGGTGGGCGAGGCCGTGTCGGACGTGATCGCCGGCCTGTTCGCGTCCTGGGCCACGCTGGCCGCGCTCTTGCAGCAGCGCCGCACGGGCCAGGGCCAGCATGTGGACGTGGCCATGTTCGACGCCACGCTGGCCTTCCTCGTCACAGGCGTGGGCCGCTACCTGTTCACGGGCGAGAGCGCGCGGCGCAGCGGCAATCGGCATTCCTTCTCGGCACCGTTTGGCGTGTATCGCGCGCGCGACGGGCATTTTGCGCTGGCCGTGCTCAACAACAAGCTGTTTGCCACGCTGGCGGCGTTGATTGGCGTGCCTGGTTTCGCGCAGGACGCGCGCTTTGCCACCGACGAGCTGCGCCGGGCGCACGAGGGCGAGCTGGCCGCCGCCATCGAGGCCTGGGCCGGCCAGCACAGCGTGGCCGAGGTGGTGGCGCAGCTGGAGGCCGCCGGCGTGCCCGGCAGCCCGTTGTGGACCATGGCGCAGGCCCTCGAATCCGAGCAGGGCCTGGCGCGCGGCCTGCTGTCCGCCGTGGACGATCCGCGCCTGCCCGGGCTGCGCGTGCCCACGCAGCCCGTGAAGTTTGGCGGCTCTGCCCCGAACCGCACCGAGCCCGCGCCTGCGCTGGGCCAGCACACCGACGAGCTTATGGCCGGGCTGCTGCAGGCAGGCGGCGAGCGGCTGGCCGCGCTGCGCGCGGCGGGACTGTTCGGCCCTGCCATGACACACACCGTTTCACTTTGATGTTCAGGAGCCGATGAAATGAACCAGACAAACCGCTTGGGCGTGAGCCCCGATGATCAGGCCGTGGCTGACGCCGTGGCCCGCTTCGCCACCGAGACCCTTGCGCCGCGCGCGCGGGAGATCGATGAGCACGGCCTGTCCACTACCTGCCATGTGCCGCAACTGGCCGCATTGGGCGTGATGGGCATGAACCTGCCAGAGCAACTGGGTGGCGCGGGTGTCACGCCCACGGCCATGCTGCTGTCGCTGGTGGAAATCTCGCGCGCCTGCGCTGCCACCTCCTCGATGATCGGCGCGCATTACCTGGGTACCGATGCGGTGCTCATCGGCGGCAGCCCTGAGCAGCACGCACGCTGGCTGCCGCGCGCGGCCAGCGGCGAGTGGCTGGCGGGCTTCGCGTTGACCGAGCCGCGCGGCGGCTCGCATCCGGCCGACCTGCGCACGCGCGCCGTGCGTGAAGGCGAGCATTACCGCATCGACGGCGTGAAACATTTCATCTCAAACGCGAAGGAGGCCAGGTTTCTCGTGGTCTTTGCCAAGACCGACCCGGAAGCGGGTGCGCGCGGCGTCAGCGCCTTCGTGGTGGAGACTGACTCTCCGGGCATCAGCATTTCATCGCCCGAGAAGCTCATGGGCATCCAGGGCGCGCACGCGTTCGAGGTGGCGTTCGACGGCGTGCGCGTGCCCGCCGCGAACCGCCTGGGCGCCGAGGGCACGGGCTTCAAGACGGCGATGAAGGTGCTGGACAACAGCCGCCTGGACGTGGCGGCCACGGCCCTGGGCATCGCCGAGGCCGCGCTGGCCGACGCCACGCGCTGGATGCGCGAGCGCCAGATCGGCGGCGAGCCCATCGCCAGCAAGCAGGGCCTGCAATGGATGCTGGCGGACATGAAGCTGCGCCTGGAAGCATCCTGGGCCCTCACACTGCAGGCGCTCGCGCTGCGCCAGGCAGGCCTGCCATTCACGCTGCAGTCGGCCATGGCCAAGCTGCACGCCTCCGAGATGGTGGGCTTTGTGACCGACGCCGCGCTGCAGATCCACGGCGGCTACGGCTACACGCGCGAGATGCCGCTGGAGCGCTACGTGCGCGATGCGCGCATCTTGCGCATCTACGAGGGCTCGTCCGAGGTGCAGCGCAACATCATCGCACGCATGGTGCTGGCCGACTGATCGGCCCTTGCGGTGCCCCGTTGCGGGAAGCGCCGCAGCGTGTTCCCGGGAGGTGGGAAGAAGGCCGTTTTCCTGACGTCCGAGCAGTGTATTCCTGGTGTTTACCCTGTATAGACAGGTACGAGGGAGCCCCGATCATCGCGGCAAGGAAGCAATGCCTGCTTCCCAATCTGGGCAAGCCAAAGAACTTTTTCCTACAGGAGACGATATATGAGCCAAGCGGTTGTGAGGATGGCGTCGCTAGCGGCGGCGGTGGCAGGCGTGGTGGGGTTGGTCGCACCGGCGCAGGCCCAGGAGGCCAAGGTGACGCTGGGTATGTCGGGCTGGACAGGTTTTGCACCGTTGACGCTGGCCGACAAGGCCGGCATCTTCAAAAAGAACGGCCTGGATGTGGAGCTGAAGATGATTCCGCAGAAGGACCGCCACCTGGCCCTGGCCTCCAAGGCCATCCAGTGCGCCGCGACCACGGTGGAGACGCATGTGGCCTGGAACACCAATGGTGTGCCCATCGTGCAGATCTTCCAGTTGGACAAGTCGTATGGCGCCGATGGCCTGGCGGTGCGCAATGAGGTCAAGAGCTTTGCCGACCTCAAGGGCAAGACCATCGGTGTGAGTGCCCCGGGTACGTCGCCGTACTTCGGCCTGGCCTGGATGCTGTCCAAGAACGGCATGAGCCTCAAGGACGTCAAGGTCGTCTCGCTGGAGCCCCAGCCCGCGGCCCAGGCCTTCGTGTCGGGCCAGAACGATGCGGCCATGACCTATGAGCCCTACCTGTCCACCGTGCGCGCCAACCCGCAGGCCGGCAAGATTCTGGCCACGACGATCGACTATCCCATGGTGATGGACACCGTGGGTTGCGACCCCGCCTGGCTCAAGGCGAACCCCAAGGCCGCGCAGGCCCTGGCCAACTCGTACTTCGAGGCGGTGGAGATGGTCAAAGCCGACCCCGCCAAGTCCTACGAGATCATGGGCGCGGCCGTCAAGCAGACGGGCGAGGCCTTTGCCAAGTCCGCGTCCTACCTGCGCTGGCAGGACAAGGCGGCGAACCAGAAGTTCTTTGCGGGCGAACTGCAGCAATTCATGAAGGATGCCGCGGCCATCCTGCTCGAGGCCGGCGTGATCCGCAAACTGCCGGACAACTACGGCGCGATGTACGACGGCAGCTTCATCAAGTGAGCACATGGTGCCAAAGGACAGCGATATGAATCAAGCAATGAGCGTAACGCCCCCGCTCGGGGCGCAGGAGGCGGCGCCGCGCCGCCGCCGTGCCCTGGCACCGCTGGAGCCCGTGAGCGCCCGCGCGCGGGTGGCCCTGGGGGTGGGATTTTTTGTGATGTTCTTTGCGGTGTGGGCCTTCTTCACGCTGGGCGGCTTTGTCTCGCCCACGTTCCTGGCCAGCCCCATCACCATGGCCCGGGAAGGCTGGCTGCTGTTCACCGAGTTCGGCTTTCTGCACGACATCGGCATGACCGTGTGGCGCGTGCTGGGCGGCTTCATCCTGGCGGCCATCGTGGCCGTACCGCTGGGCGTCGCCATGGGCGCGCACAAGGGAGTCGAGGCGTTTCTGGAGCCCTTCGTGTCGTTTTGCCGCTACTTGCCGGCCTCGGCCTTCATTCCGCTGCTAATTCTGTGGGCGGGGCTGGGCGAGGTGCAAAAGCTGCTGGTGATTTTCATCGGTTCGGTGTTTCAGATCGTTCTGATGGTGGCGGTCACCGTGGGCAATGCGCGCAAAGACCTGGTGGAAGCCGCCTACACACTGGGCGCCAAGCCCTCGGGTATCGTGCGCCGCGTGCTGATCCCGGGCGCCGCGCCCGACATTGCCGAAATCCTGCGCCTGGTGCTGGGCTGGGCCTGGACCTATGTCATCGTGGCCGAGCTGATTGGCTCATCCTCGGGTATAGGCCACATGATCACCGACAGCCAGGCTTTGTTGAATACGGGCCAGATCATCTTCGGCATCATCATCATCGGCCTCATCGGTCTGGTGTCGGATTCGTTCTTCAAATACATCAACCGCCGCATGTTTGCGTGGAGTGCCCTGCGATGAGCCATCTGTCGATCCAAGGTGTTTCGCGCACATTCACCAGCGAAAAAGGAAAATCCACGCAGGCTCTGCTGCCGGTCGATTTCGACGTCAAGGAAAACGACTTTGTCACCATCCTTGGCCCTTCGGGCTGCGGCAAGTCCACGATGCTGCGCATCGTGGCGGGGCTGGATCATCCGACCTCGGGCCGCGTGCTGCTCGATGGCCGTCCGGTGGAGGGCCCCGGCGCCGATCGCGGCATGGTGTTCCAGAGCTACACGCTGTTTCCTTGGCTCACGATCGAGCAGAACATCCGTTTCGGCCTGCGCGAGCGCGGCATGCCCGAATCGCAGCAGAAGGAGCGCGCGCAGTATTTCATCGCCAAGGTGGGGCTGCGCGGCTTCGAGCAGCATTTTCCCAAGCAGCTTTCGGGCGGCATGCAGCAGCGCACGGCGATTGCCCGGGCCCTGGCCAATGACCCTAAGATTTTGCTCATGGACGAGCCCTTCGGTGCGCTCGACAACCAGACCCGCGTACTCATGCAGGAGTTGCTCTTGGGTATCTGGGAGGCCGAGCGCAAGACCGTGATGTTCGTCACGCACGACATCGACGAGGCCATCTTCATGGCCAACCGCGTGGCCGTGTTCAGTGCGCGCCCGGGGCGCATCAAGAGCGAGATCGCCGTGAATCTGCCGCACCCGCGCCATTACACGATCAAGACTTCGCCCGAGTTCATGGATCTGAAGGCGCGCCTCACCGAGGAAATCCGCGCCGAGTCCATGGCCGCCGAGGCGCATTGAGGGCGCGCAGCACCATGCCGACAGCATCCGACTTCCGCACCAAGGCTGCGCAACTCGAGACTCCGGCTCTGGCCCTGTACCAGCAAGTCAAGGACTATATTGCGCGCAAGATCCAGGACGGCTCGTGGAAGGCGGGCGACCGCCTGCCCTCCGAGAACGAACTGGTGCTGCAGTTCGGCATCTCGCGCATGACCGTGAACCGCGCCCTGCGCGAGCTCACGGAGCAGGGGCGCATCGTGCGCGTGGCGGGCGTGGGCAGCTTCGTGGCCGAGGAAAAGCCCCAGTCCACGCTGCTGCAGATCGCCCATTTGGCGAGTGAAATCCGCCAGCGCGGGCACGACTACGACTGCCGACTGCTCAGCGTGGAGCGCGTCGCCGCCACCATGGACGTGGCGACGGCCCTGGACATGCGCCTGGGCGAATCGGTGTTCCACGCCCTGTGCGTGCACCTGGAAAACGGCGTGCCGGTGCAGCTGGAAGACCGCTATGTCAACCCGCGCATGGCGCCCGATTTCTTGCAGCAGGATTTCGTCCAGGTGCCGCCCTCCGAGTATTTGGTGCGCAACGTGCCCTTCGACCAGGCCGAGCATGTGGTTGAGGCCGTGCTGCCCACGGCCGAGCAGGCACGCCTGCTGGAGATGGGCGCGGCCCAGCCCTGCCTGCTGCTCATCCGGCGCACCTGGAGCCGGGGCGTGCCCGTGACCATGGTGCACTGCCTGCATCCCGCATCGCGCTATCGCCTGGGCAGCCGCTTCCGTGCAGACGGAAACCCGGTGCTTGGATAAGACTTCACACCTTCTTTTTCGCTTGTGTCAACTTGTATATACAGGATTAAACTTATGACTACTGCAAATCAAGCCTCTTGTGACACTCTGGTGCTGCGGCCTGGACATGTCAGCCTGGCCGAGCTGCGCCGCCTGAGCGCGGGTGGCGTACTTCTCACGCTCGATCCCGCAGCGTTAGCGGGCATGCTGGCGGCGCAGGCCACGGTGCAGACCATCGTCGATGAAGACCAGGTGGTCTATGGCATCAACACCGGCTTTGGCAAGCTGGCCAGCACAAAGATCGCCCACGATCACCTGGCCGACCTGCAGCGCAACCTGGTGCTGTCGCACAGCGTGGGCACGGGCGAACCGCTGCCCGACCCGGTGGTGCGCATGGTGCTTGCCACCAAGGCCGTAAGCCTGGCGCGCGGCCACTCGGGCGTGCGCCCGGCACTGGTCGATGCGCTGTTGGCCCTGGCCAATGCCGATGTGCTGCCGGTGATCCCGGCCAAGGGCTCGGTGGGGGCCTCGGGCGACCTCGCGCCGCTGGCGCACCTGGCCTGCGTGCTGATCGGCGAGGGACAGGCCAAGGTCAAGGGCCAGATCGTCTCAGGCCGCGAGGCGATGGCGGCCGTGGGGCTGGCGCCCTTCGTGCTGGGCCCCAAGGAGGGGCTGGCGCTGCTCAATGGCACGCAGGTGTCCACGGCGCTGGCGCTGGCCGGCCTGTTCCAGGCCGAGAGCGTGTTCGCGGCCGGCCTGGTGTCGGGCGCGCTGACGCTCGAGGCCATCAAGGGTTCGGTCAAGCCGTTCGACGCGCGCATTCACGAGGCGCGTGGCCAGGCGGGCCAGATTGCCGTGGCGGCCGCCGTGCGCGCGCTGCTCGAAGGCAGTGCCATCGACCCCTCGCACCCGCACTGCGGCCGCGTGCAGGACCCGTACTCCATCCGCTGCGTGCCCCAGGTCATGGGCGCCTGCCTGGACAACCTCACGCACGCCGCGCGCGTGCTGCGCATCGAGGCCAATGCCGCGTCGGACAACCCGCTGGTGTTCACCGATACCGGTGAGGTGATCTCGGGCGGCAACTTCCACGCCGAGCCCGTGGCCTTCGCGGCCGACATCATCGCGCTGGCGCTGGCCGAGATCGGCGCCATCTCCGAGCGGCGTCTGTCGCTGCTGCTCGACCCCGGCCTGTCGGGCCTGCCGCCGTTCCTGATCCGCGAGAGCGGTCTGAACTCGGGCTTCATGATCGCCCAGGTCACGGCCGCGGCCCTGGCCGCTGAGAACCAGTGCCTGGCCCACCCCAGCAGCGTGACCAGCCTGCCCACCTCGGCCAACCAGGAGGACCATGTCTCCATGGCCACCTACGGCGCGCGGCGCCTCGCGGACATGGCGCGCAACACGGCCGTGATCGTGGGCATCGAGGCCATGTCGGCCGCGCAGGGCATGGAGTTCGATCGCAGCCTGAAGTCTTCACCGCTCATCGAGGCGCAGTTCGCCGCCATTCGCCAACGGGTGGCCTTCCTCGAACAAGACCGCTACCTCGCACCCGATATCGAGAGCATGAGCCAGTGGGCCTTGCGCGCGGTACTGCCTGCCGCGCTGCTGAGCATCCTGCCCAGCCACATTTCAGCTTAAGGAGACTTGTCATGACCCAACAAGACACCCGCTTCAACGCCAGCCGTGAAATACATGTTCCCCACGGCAGTACATCTGGGCAGCAACAAGAACCCATTCAGTGCCAGCCCCGCTTTGCCCGGTCATTCTGAGCAAACTTGATATGAGCATCAACAAATACAGCCAGTCTCTGGCAAGCACCCGGCTCTACGAACAAGAGACCTCCCTCGAATTCTTGGCGGAGAGACACGGCCTCGAGCAATCGAACATGATCGATTTCTCCCTGAACGTAAATCCGTTTGGCTGCTCCGCAGGCGCAATCGATGCAATTAGCCTGTCACTTGGGCAAGTGCAGCTTTATCCTGATGTCAATCTTTCCGAGCTGCGACTCGCGCTCTCGAGCAAGCATTGCCAATCACCGGATCGGTTCTTCTTCGGCGGGGGGCTCGACGATGTCATCAAGCTTTTATTACAGGCCTGGGCCTCAGAGGGGGACAAGGTTCTCATCCACCTGCCCACGTTTCCCCGCTACGCGCTTGAGGCGCGCCTACGGGGGTGCCAGGTAATTAGCGTACAGGGCGAAGTGGCAACACAGTTCGATGCCGAGCGCTACGAACGTGCATTGCAGAAAGATGACATCTCTGTCGCCTTTATCTGCACGCCGAACAATCCGACTGGAGAGATCATCCCGGTGGAGGTGATCGAGCATCTGGCCGGGGCCTACCCGGACACGATCTTCGTGGTCGACGAAGCACTTATCAATCCCATCAAAGAGGGGGCTGTCGGACTGGTCGACAGGTTTGACAATGTCGCCATTTTGCGAACCTTCTCGAAGTTTTTTGGGCTCGCTGGCATGCGCGTGGGCTATGCCATTGCTAACCAAAAGCTCATTGATATCGCCAACATCGGACGCCCACCGTTCAATGTTTCGCTTCCTGCGGCGGTTGCAGCCATCGCCGCCCTTCAGGATGAGAATTTTCTACGTCAATGCAGCGAGAAATTTTTGGAGGAAAGCACCTACTTCCGTGCGCAACTCAGTAGCCATCCGTCGGTTCGCGTTGTCGGTTGCCATGGAAACATGATGCTGCTAGAGCTTGCCTCTTGCTCCTCCGCCGAAGTTGCATCGATGCTCGCGAGCCAGGGCATTGTTGTGGCAGATGCGACATCCTTCGACGGCCTTCAGAACACGGCCACGCTGAGGGTGTCGCTTAAAGGACGCGAGCAGAACGAAAGGCTTATCGCTTCCCTGCGCAATATTGACTGTGAAACTGCGACAGTTCGTTAATCAAGCACAACCTGAAAAGCCCACCGCTGTTAGAGGCCGAATTTGGCAAGCTGCGCGAAAAGACCGCTTTCCTGAAAGCCGACCTCTATCTGGCGCCCGATATCGAGGCCGTGCGCCAGTGGGCGCTGAGGGCCGATCTTCCCGCCACGCTGCTGAGCATCCGGCCCAGCCCCGTCTGAACCCTGTCATTGTTTTTTTTCACTGGAGTATTTGCCATGAACGCCACCGAAAAATTCATTCCCGCCGATCCTCGCTTTGACGCCAGCCGCGTGATCCGCGCGCCGCGTGGCAGCGAGCTGCACTGCAAGAACTGGCTCGCCGAAGCCGCCTACCGCATGCTCCAGAACAACCTGGATCCGGACGTGGCCGAGAACCCCAAGGCCCTGGTGGTCTACGGCGGCATCGGCCGCGCGGCGCGCAACTGGGAGTGCTACGACCAGATCCTGGAGTCGCTCAGGAAGCTCGAAGCCGATGAGTCGCTGCTGATCCAGTCCGGCAAGCCCGTGGGCGTATTCAAGACCCACGAAAACGCACCGCGCGTGCTGATCGCCAACTCCAACCTGGTGCCCAAGTGGGCCAACTGGGAGCATTTCAACGAGCTCGACCGCAAGGGCCTGTTCATGTACGGCCAGATGACCGCCGGCAGCTGGATCTACATCGGCAGCCAGGGCATCGTGCAGGGCACCTTCGAGACCTTCGTCGAGGCCGGCCGCCAGCATTACAACAACGACCTGACGGGCAAGTGGATCCTCACGGCCGGTCTGGGCGGCATGGGCGGCGCCCAGCCTCTGGCCGCCACGCTGGCCGGCGCCTGCTCGTTGAACATCGAGTGCAAGCAGTCCAGCATCGACTTCCGCCTGCGCACGCGCTATGTGGACAAGCAGGCCAGGGACATTGACGATGCGCTGGCCCTGATCAAACACCACACCGAAAGGGGCGAGGCCGTCTCCATCGCCCTGCTGGGCAATGCCGCGGAAATCCTGCCCGAGCTGGCCCGCCGCGCCAAGGCTGGCGGCATCCGGCCCGACATCGTGACCGACCAGACCTCGGCCCACGATCTGATCAACGGCTACCTGCCCATGGGCTGGACCGTGGAGCAGTGGAACGCCGCCGCGGCCGATCCCGGCCAGCATCCCACGCTCAGGGCCGCGGCCGCCAAGAGCTGCGCCGTGCATGTGCAGGCCATGCTCGACTTCCAGGCCATGGGCGTGCCCACGGTGGACTATGGCAACAACATCCGCCAGGTGGCGTTCGACGAGGGCGTTCAGCGCGCCTTCGACTTCCCCGGTTTCGTGCCCGCCTACATCCGGCCCATGTTCTGCGAGGGCAAGGGGCCGTTCCGCTGGGTGGCGCTGTCGGGCGATCCCGAGGACATCTACAAGACCGATGCCAAGATCAAAGAGCTGTTCCCCGAGAACAAGCACACGCACCGCTGGCTGGACATGGCCAGGGAGCGCATCGCCTTCCAGGGCCTGCCCGCGCGCATCTGCTGGCTGGGCCTGGGCGAGCGCCACCTGGCGGGCCTGGCCTTCAACGAGATGGTGAAGAACGGCGAGCTCAAGGCCCCCATCGTCATCGGCCGCGACCATCTGGACACCGGCAGCGTGGCCAGCCCGAATCGCGAAACCGAGGCCATGCGCGACGGCACGGATGCCGTCTCCGACTGGCCGCTGCTCAACGCCCTGCTCAACACCGCCGGCGGCGCCACCTGGGTCAGCCTGCACCATGGCGGCGGCGTGGGCATGGGCTACAGTCAGCACTCGGGCATGGTCATCGTGGCCGACGGCACGGACGCCGCGGCCGAGCGCCTGGCGCGCGTGCTGGTCAATGACTGCGGCTCGGGCGTGATGCGCCATGCCGATGCAGGCTACGAGCTGGCCATTGCGACGGCGAAGAAGCAGGGCCTGAAACTTCCCATGATCAAGTAAAGCAGGGGACACCATGAGCGCACCCTTTGTCTGGCAAGGCCGCATCGACACCGAAGAAGTGGGCGACAGCCGCCGTTGGCACCAGTGCGTGCAGCCTTTTACACCGCAGAGCCGCTCAGGCGTGGCCCTGATCGGCTTTGCCGTGGACGAGGGCGTGCGCCGCAACGGCGGCCGCGCGGGCGCTGCGCAAGGACCAGCGGCGGCGCGCAAGGCGCTGGCCAACCTGCCCATTCTGGGCGAGCCGGCGCTCTGGGACGCGGGTGATGCGGTCTGCGAAGGCGATGCGCTCGATGCGGCGCAAACCGCCCTGGCGCAGCGGGTGGCGCAGGCCCTGGCGCAGGGCTGCACGCCCCTGGTGCTGGGCGGTGGGCACGAGGTGGCCTGGGGCACCTTCCAGGGCGTGGCGCTGGCACGGCCCGGCGCGCGCATCCTCATCGTCAACCTGGACGCGCATTTCGACCTGCGCCAGGCGCGCGAGGGCAATTCGGGCACGCCGTTCCGCCAGATCCAGGAACACTGCGCCGCGCGGGGCCTGCCGTTTGACTACCGCGTGCTGGGCATCAGCCGCTTTGCCAACACCCAGGCCTTGTTCGACCGTGCCGATGCCTTGCAGGTGCGTTATGTGCTGGACGACGCCTTGCAGACCGAAGCCGGCGTACACGCCGCGCTGGCCGATCTGGCGCCCGACCTGCAGGCCTGCGACGCCGTGTACCTGACCCTGGATACCGACGTGTTGCCCGCCGCCGTGGCCCCCGGCGTGTCGGCGCCTGCGCCGCTGGGCGTGCCGCTGTGGTGCGTGGAGGCCGTGGTGGATGCGGTGCTCGCCAGCGGCAAGCTGGTGGCGGCCGATGTGGCCGAATTCAACCCCGCCTTCGACCGCGACGGCATCACCGCCAAAGTGGTCGCCCGCTTGGCGGCGCGCATTGCCAGGGTGTGCTGAACAGGCGTATTGAAGAGGGGCCCGCATTCCCATTCTTTGACTTTGGTACTGCCGCCATGACCCACAGTGTTTCCCTCACCGCGGTGCCCACGGCCGACCGTGTGCTGCAGGTGCTGGCCGTGCTGGCCCAGCAGGGCAAGGCCTTGTCGGCCGCCGAGCTCATGGCGCACACGGGCCTGGCGCGCAGCACCCTGTACCGCCAGCTGGCGCGGCTCAAGCGTTGGGGCTTCGTGCTCGAAAGCGACGGCTATTACGCGCCCGGGCCGCTCGGCCTGCAGCTCGCGCTGGGGTTCGACCTGGCCTCGCACCTGGTGCGCCAGGCGCGCCCCGCGATGGTGGAGCTGGCGCAGCAGTCGCAGGAAAGCGTGGGTCTGGTCGTGGCCGTGAACGACCGGGCCATCTGCCTGGACATGGTGGAGAGCCAGCAGTCGCTGCGCTGCTCGTTCGAGAAGGGGCGCAGCGTGCCTCTGCGTGCGGGCGCCTCGGCCAAATGCCTGCTGGCCCACCTGCCCGAGGCGGCACGCGCGGGCGTGCTCGACGCCCAGTGGGGCCCGGGCACGCCCGCACGCCAGGCCGCGCAGGATGAGCTCGATGCCATTCGCCGCGCCGGCTTTGCCATGAGCGCTGCCGAGGTGGACCCCGGCGTCTGGGGCTGCAGCGTGCCGCTGTTCGGTGCCACGCGCCAGGCCGTGGGCGCCCTCACGCTGATGGCGCCGATCCTGCGTGCCCAGGGGCAGGAGCAGGTGCTGATCCGCATGGCCGTCGTCGCTGCGGCGCGCATATCGCGCCAGTTGGCAATCCACTGAATCCTCTGCAAGCCCTGATCTGCCCATGCACTCCTTCGACCTCGCGGCCGTGCCGCACACCCCCTGGAAGAACGGCGGCGGCCACACGCGCGAGCTGGCCTGCTGGCCGCCTGGCGCGGGCATGGAGGGCTTCGAGTGGCGCGTGAGCGTGGCCACCATCGCCGCGCCCGGGCCATTCTCGGCCTTCGCCGGTGTGGATCGCCGCATCATGCTGCTCGATGGCGACGGCATGCAGCTGCGCGCCCGGGACGGCAGCCTGGACCACCGGCTGGACAGGCGCTGGCAGCCGCTGGCCTTTGCGGGCGAGGTGGCCGTGGACTGCACCCTGCTGGGCGGCACCTCCACCGACTTCAACCTCATGCTGCGCCGGGGCCGCTGGCGCGGCGAGGTGCAGGTGGTGCGCGACCCACGCCAGCCCGGCAGCACGCCCGCGGGCCTGTGCCTGGTGCTCGCGGGCCGCTGGAGTCGGGGTGACGATCGGCTGACCGCCGGCCAGGGCCTGTGGTGGAGCGCCGCCGAGGCCGGCCCTGCGCTCGTGCCGCAGGCGGGGCAGGGCGGCGATGCGCCCGCCCTGGCCTGGGTGGAATTGCGGCCTGTTATTTGATGAAATATGCCACTTGCGCTTGATGGGCAAGCGCCGATAGCTATAACTAATGTAGTAAATGAGCCATGAAACACGCTGATTCCACCACTGCCCCCGGCGCCGACGGCGTCTGGGAAGACCTGCGCCTCGCCCCCGGGCTGTTCCGTGACGACAGGCCCTTGGCCGAGCATGAGGCCGCCAGCCTGGTGGTGCAGGGCGGGGTGCTGCGCTGGGTGGGACCGTCCTCGGCGCTGCCCCTTGACTACGCAGGACTGGCGCGCCATGCCGGCGGCGGCCTGCTGGCCACGCCCGGCCTGGTGGATTGCCACACGCACCTGGTTTATGGCGGCCAGCGTGCGGGGGAGTTCGCCATGCGCCTGGCCGGCGCCAGCTATGAAGAGATTTCCAGGGCCGGCGGTGGCATCGTCTCCAGCGTGCGCGCCACGCGCGCCGCCAGCGAGGACGAGCTGTTCGCTGCCGCGCTGCCGCGCCTCTCGGCACTGCTGGACGAGGGCGTGTGCGCCATCGAGATCAAGTCCGGCTATGGCCTGGCCCTGGAGCATGAGCGCAAGCAGCTACGCGTGGCGCGCCGCCTGGGCCGGGCGCTGGGCGTGACGGTGCGCACCACCTTCCTCGGCGCGCACGCGCTGCCGCCCGAATATGCCGGGCGGAGTCAGGACTATGTCGATCTGGTATGCAGCGAGATGCTGCCCGCTATGGCGGCCGAGGGCCTGGTGGATGCCGTGGATGTGTTCTGCGAGCGCATCGCCTTTTCGCTGGCGGAAACCGAGCAGGTGTTCCAGGCCGCGCAAAAGCTTGGCATCCCGGTCAAGCTGCATGCCGAGCAGCTCTCGGACATGGGCGGCGCGCGGCTCGCCGCACGCCATGGCGCCCTGTCCTGCGACCACATCGAGCACCTGTCGCAGGACGGAATAGACGCCATGCGCGCCGCCGGCACCGTGGCCGTGCTGCTGCCCGGCGCCTACTACACGCTGCGCGACACGCATCTGCCGCCCATTGAGGCGCTGCGCGCGGCCGGCGTGCCCATGGCCGTATCCACCGACCACAACCCCGGCACCTCGCCCGCATTGAGCCTGCTGCTCATGGCCAATATGGCCTGCACCCTGTTCCGCCTCACGGTGCCCGAGGCGCTCGCGGGCATCACCACGCACGCGGCGCGCGCGCTGGGCCTGTCGGAAACGCACGGCCTGATCGCGGCGGGCCGGCCCGCCAACTTTGTGCTGTGGAACCTGCGCGAAGCCGCCGAGTTGGCCTACTGGTTCGGCCACAACCCGGCGCGTACCATCGTGCGCCAGGGCCGCATCGTCAAGGGAGCGTGAAGCCATGCACATGATCCAGACCCTGGCGCGGCCCGAAGTGCCGCAACTGCCCGCCTACAACGCCGGCCTGTCGTCCGAGGCCGTGCGTGCGCGCTACGGCGTGAGCGAGATCGCGCGCCTGGCAAGCAACGAGAACCCCTACGGCGCCAGCCCCGCCGTGGCGCGCGCCCTGGCCGACCTGGCCACGCGCGTGGGCTGCTACCCCGACGCGAACTGCAGCGCGCTGCGCGCGGCGATTGGCGCGCGCACGGGCGTGGCGCCGGCGGCCATCGTCATCGGCAACGGCTCCGAGGACATCCTGCAGATGCTGTGCCAGGCCTTCCTGTCCGCGGGCGAGCGCGTGCTCACGCAGCGCCCGGCCTTTGGCCTGCATGAGATCTACCCGCGCATGATGGGCGCCCAGGTCGAGCTGCTGGCGCTCACGCCGCGGCTGGGCTTTGACGTGGATGCCTGGTGCGCGGCGCTGGCGCGCGGCCCCAAGCTCGCCATGCTGGCCAATCCCTCCAACCCCGTGGGCTGCATGTTCAGTGCGGCCGAGATGCAGCAACTGCTCGCCGCCACGCCCGCGCACACCCTGCTGGTGATCGACGAGGCCTATTACGAATATGCCCGCCTGGCCCCCGGCTACCCCGATGTACTGGCCCTGCTGCGCGGCCGCGCCATGCCCTGGATCGTGCTGCGCACCTTCTCCAAGGCCTGGGGCCTGGCCGGCCTGCGCGTGGGCTACGGCCTGGCCAGCGATGCGGCGCTGGTGCAACTGCTCGACCGCGTGCGCACGCCCTTCAACGTGAACCATGCGGCGCAGACGGCGGCGCTGGCCGCCTGGGGCGACGAAGACTTCATGCGCCGGGGCGTGACCGAGACCGTGCGCCTGCGCGGGCGGCTGGCGGCGCGGCTCGCCGCGCTGCCGGGCGTGCGCGTGGCGCCTTCGGCCACCAACTTCCTGTTCCTCGACCTGGGCCGCCCCAATGCGCCCGTGAACGAGGCGCTGCTGGCCCAGGGACTGATCGTCAAGCCCTGGAAGGAGGCGGGCTTCGAGCACTTCATCCGCGTCTCCATAGGCACCGAGGCCGAGAACGAGCGCTTCGCGCGGGCGCTTGAAGGCATCCTGGCGCTTTAGGACCTGTTCACAACCTTCCAGGGACTCACACGATGCCGGACACCGCCCCCGCGCCGTTCCTCTTTCACCAGGGCACGGCGCCGCTGCTCATCTCCATGCCCCATGCGGGCACCCATGTGCCGCCGGCCATCGCCGCGCGCCTGACGCCCGAGGCGCGCCAGGTGCCCGACACCGACTGGCACCTACCGCGCCTGTACGACTTTGCCCAGGCGCTGGGCGCCTCCATCCTCGTGGCCACGCATTCGCGCTACGTGGTGGACCTGAACCGCCCGCCCGACGGCACCAGCCTCTACCCCGGCCAGAGCGTGACCGGCCTGTGCCCCGTCGATACCTTCGACGACCGGCCGCTGTACGCCAATCCCGCCGATCTGCCCGATGAGGCCGAGGTCGCCGCGCGCCGCGCCGCCTACTGGGCGCCCTACCACGCCCAGCTGCGCGCCGAGTTGGAGCGCCTGCGCGCCGCGCACGGCGTGGCCGTGCTCTGGGACGCGCACTCCATCCGCTCGGTGCTGCCGCGTTTCTTCGAGGGCAGGCTGCCCGACCTGAACCTGGGCACGGGCGACGGCATCAGCTGCGACCCGGCCCTGGCCCAGACCCTGCTGGGCGAGGCCCGCGCCGCCACGGCTTACACCGCCGTGCTCAACGGCCGCTTCACGGGCGGCTACATCACGCGCCACTATGGCGCGCCCGCGCGCAACATCCACGCCGTGCAGCTGGAGATGACGCAGTGCAGCTACATGCAGGAGGCGCCGCCGTTCGACTACCTGCCCGAGGTGGCGGCCGGCGTGCTGCCGCACCTGCGCCGCATGGTCTATGCGGCCTTGGCCTTCGCCCGGTCGCGGCAGTAGCGGCAGTAGCGGCAGTAGCGGTAGTGGGGCTGGTTCGGATTCAGCCCTGGGGCAGCGCCGCGCAGCAGTGGGCCGGCAGCTGCAGCCAGCGCCCGGCCGCGGCCTGCAGTGCGCCCAGCTGGCCCGTGGTGTAGAGGCTGATGCGTCCCGGCGCGGCCGGCTCGCCGTCCGCCGCCTGCTCGGGCGCCAGCGCCCCGGCCTGGGTCAGGATGCGGCGCGTCTGGCGCGCCACGGCGGCGCCGGTGTCCAGGATCTGTACGTCCGGGCCCACCAGCGCGCGCAACACATCCTTGGCGAACACATAGTGCGTGCAGCCCAGCACCAGCGTGTCGATGTCGCCGGTTTTCAGGCCAAACGGGCCTAAAGCGCCCGTGTATTGTGCGCAAAGCGCTCTTATTTTTGCTGCAGATTCGAGCGCCGGCAGGGGCTCCTCGGTGCTCTGCTCTATGGCCCGCGCCAGGCCGTCGCAGGCCTGCACGGCAAAGCGCGTGTGCGCCGAATGCTGCTCGCGCAGGCGCTCAAAGCGCGCGCTGCCAACCGTGCCGCGCGTGGCCAACACGCCCACATGGTGCGTCTGGCTGCGCGCGGCGGCGGGTTTCAGCGCCGGCTCCACGCCAATCGCCGGCAGATCCGGCAGGCTGGCGCGCAGCCGCTCCACCGCCGCCGCCGTGGCCGTGTTGCAGGCCACCACCAGGGCCTTGATGTCGTGCCGCTGCAGCAGCCACCGGGCAATGGCCAGCGTGCGCTCTTGCACAAAGGCCTCGCCCTTCTCATCGCCATAGGGCGCGTTGCCGCTGTCGGCCAGGTAGATGAAGTCCTCGTGCGGCAGCTCGTGGCGCAGGGCCTGCAGCACGCTCAGGCCGCCTATGCCGCTGTCGAATACGCCTATGGGACGGGCGGCGGGGGGCGATGTCATGGAAGGCGTGGGGAGGGTTGGTGTAGTCGGGCGCGCCTGCCGTCGCGGCGGCGGCGCGGGTGGCAAGTATGCCTGGGTGGGTGCCAGCCCAGTGCATCCAGCGTGAGAGGCGCGACGGCAAGCTGTGCCTGCTACCATGCTGCATCGCAGCAAATCTTGCGCAACGGAGATCATGCACCTCGACGATTCTTACCACGAACTTGGCCTGGCACCGGGTTCCAGCGATGCCGAGGTGAAGGCCGCGTGGCGCCGCCTGTCAGCGCGCTGGCACCCGGATCGCAACGACAGCCCGCAGGCCCTGCGAAAGATGCAGCGTATCAATTGGGCACTGAAAGCGATCCGCCAGGCCCGGGCTGAGCCGGCGGCCGAAGCCGAGCATCCCGCCCCTGGTGCAGAGGAATTCACCGTCGAGCGCTCCGTGAGCCTGACGCTTGAGGATGTGGTGAGCGGCTGCGTCAGGGAAGTGCGGGGCGAGGTGGTCGAAGACTGCGTCGAATGTGAAGGCAGTGGCCTGCAATCGCAGGCGACCGAGTGCAGCGAATGCAATGGCGCCGGCCACATCCGGCAGCACCTCTGGTTCACCTGGGTATCGTCCACCGTCGAGTGCGCCGCCTGCCAGGGGCAGGGGAAGACGCACCAAGCCTGCACCGCCTGCGGGGCCAGCGGGAAGGCGCCGGCGACCAAATACCGCTGCCGAGTGCAGGTCGCGCCGGGTGCGCATGCGGGCGACCTGCTGAATGTCACGGCCAACGTGCAAGGCAGGCAGCGTCAGCACAGGCTGGCGCTGCGCGTGCGCGTGGAACTGCAGCCGCACGAGTTCTTCACGGCCGAAGCCGACGGAACCTTGAGGTGCGAGCTACCCGTCGACGGTTTTGCATGGATGGCCAATCGCTGGATCGAGGTTCCAACCCCTCGCGGCCTGCAACAGATGAAGCTGCGACGAGGCTCCCTGAGCTATCGCATCAAAAATGCGGGCCTGCCTTGGACGAACACTGGAGAGGCTGCGGACTGCATCGTCACCGTCGCGCCGGTGTTTCCGCAAGAGTTCAGCCCGGAGCAGGAGGCAGCGATCGATCGGCTGGTGAGTAGCAACTCCGGGGCGGCAGGTACATCGGCTGGCGACCAAATGGCGGCATGGACCCGGTTGGTGGATAGCTGGCAGGATCGGCGCAGGTGAGACCCCTGACGGCCATCAGCATGATGGCCCGCTGCCCGCTTTTGGCCGGTAGAGCCCAGCCTCGGGTGTAACCGTGAGCCCCACTGGTGGTGGCCGCATCGCCGGATGCGGTTGTTCGCTTCACTTGAATAGGTCCTTCAGCCGGCACTGCCGCTGGGAATGTCTGCTTGCTTTCAAAAAAATAGCTTCTCGCGCTTATGGGGTGGGCGAATAATGTCAATAACATCCAAGGTGTGTGCCACAGTGGCGGGGCTGCAGCAGCCAGCCTATGCGCCGGCCGGCGCCCCGCGGCGAAACACCAGCAGCCGGTTGTTGGCCGGCATGGCGTTGTCCGCCTCCAGCGCCAGGTCATGCTCTACGCCCAGCGCCACGATGTCCTCGAAGTGGCGTATGCCGCTTGCCGCATCGCGCTGGCGCAGCCAGGCGTCAAACGCGCGGTTGCTGTCGCTGGTGAAGCTGCCGCCGTAGTTGAACGGGCCGTACAGCGCCAGCGCGCCGCCTGCGGGCAGGTGGGCGCCGGCCAAAGCGAACAACCGCTGCACCAGCGGCCAGGCGACGATGTGCGTGGTGTTGGCGCTGAAGACGGCGTCGAAGGCGCCGTCGGGCCAGGCGCTGCCTGCCAGGTCCAGCAGCAGCGGCGCGCGCAGGTTGGGCGCCGGGTGTGCGGCCTGCCAGGCGCGTATGCCGGGGTGGTTCTCGGCCAGGTCGCTGGTCTGCCAGACGAGGTGCGGAAGGCGCGGCGCAAAGTACACGCCGTGCTGGCCCGTGCCCGAGCCCACCTCCAGCACCTGGCGCCGGTCGGCAAACGCCTGCTGCAGCACGGCGAGTATGGGGGCCTGGTTGTTCTCGCAGGCCTGCGAAAAGGGAAGGGCGTCGGCGGGTGGGGTGGTCATGCCGCGCATGATCCAAGATTTGCCATGGCCCCGCGTTCAATAGGCCGCGCTCGGGCCGCTTGCCGCAGGGGCTGCGCCCGCGCCGGCAAACTGCCCGCGCAGGCGGCGCGCCGCGTTCACGAACAGCAGCACGTCCACGCCCACGGCGACAAAGCCGCAGCCCAGGTCGAGGTAGCGCTGGGCCAGCGCCGGGTCGGATGTCAGCGTGCCGGCCGCCTTGCCGCTGGCGATGATGGTCTTCATCGCGCCCGCTATGGCGGCCTGCACCTCGGGGTGGCCGGGGTTGCCGCGGTGGCCCATGGATGCGGCCAGGTCGGCCGGGCCTATGAAGATGCCGTGCACGCCGTCCACGGCGCAGATGGCTTCGAGGTTCTGCAGGGCCGTGGCGGTCTCGGCCTGCAGCAGCAGGCAGACTTCGTCATTGGCCACGTTCAGATAGTCGCTGCGGCTGCTCCACAGCGACGAGCGCCCCGTGGCACTGCCGACGCCGCGCACGCCCTGCGGCGGGTAGCGCGTGGCGGCGGCGATGGCGCGGGCTTGGCTTGCCGTGTCCACCATGGGCACCAGCAGGGTCTTGGCGCCTATGTCCAGCATCTGCTTGATGAGGGCCTGGCTGCCCTCGACCACGCGCACCACCGGATGCGCCGGGTAGGCGTTCACGGCCTGCAGGGCGGCCAAGGTGCTGCGCAGGTCGTTGGGCGCGTGCTCGCCGTCGATCAGCAGCCAGTCGTAGCCGCAGGTGGCGGCGGCCTCGGCCTGGTACGGGTCGGCCATGGACAGCCACAGGCCGATCTGCGGGCGGCGTTCGGCCAGGGCGGTCTTGAAGGGGTTGCGGGCGGTCATGGGGCGTCCTTGTTCAGTCCAACTGGCCTTGGCAGATGTACTTGGTGTGCAGGTAATCGTCCAGCCCGTGGGTGGAGCCCTCGCGGCCGTAGCCCGATTCCTTCACGCCGCCAAAGGGCGCGGCCTCGGCCGAGATGGCGCCCTCGTTGATGCCGACGATGCCGGATTCGAGCGCGTCGGCCACGCGCCAGATGCGGCGCACGTCCTGGCTGTAGAAGTAGGCGGCCAGGCCAAACGGCGTGTCGTTGGCGGCCTGCAGCACCTCGTCCTCGCTGTCGAACATGGTCAGCGGTGCGACGGGGCCGAAGGTTTCCTCGCAGGCGCAGGCCATGCGGGCGTCGGCGCCGCTGAGCACGGTGGGGGCGTAGTAAGTGGCGCCGAGCTCGGGCAAACGCTTGCCGCCGGCAAGCACCTTGGCGCCCTTGGCCACGGCGTCCTGCACATGGCGCTCTATCTTCTCGACCGCGCGGTCGTTGATCATGGGGCCGATCTGCGAGGCCGGGTCGCTGGCGGGGCCGACTTTGAGCGCCGCCACGCGCGCGGCAAGTTTCTGCGCGAAGGTATCGAACACGCCGCGCTGCACGAACACGCGGTTCGGGCAGACGCAGGTTTGGCCGCCGTTTCTGAACTTGGCGGCCATCAGGCAGTCCACGGCGGCATCGACGTCGGCGTCGTCAAAGACGATGAAGGGGGCGTTGCCGCCCAGCTCCAGCGAGAGTTTTTTCAGCGTATCGGCGCTGCGCCGCGCCAAATGCTTGCCCACGGGGGTGGAGCCGGTAAAGGTGATCTTGCGCACGCGCGCGTCGTCGAGCCACACATCGACCACCTCGGGCGTCTTCTCGCGCGAGGCGGTGACGATGTTCAGCACGCCGGCGGGCACGCCCGCCTCCTGCGCCAGCAGCACCAGGGCGAGGGAGGTGAGCGGCGTGTCCTCGGCTGGCTTGCAGACCACGGTGCAGCCCGCGGCCAGGGCCGGAGCGATCTTGCGCGCGATCATGGCGGCGGGAAAGTTCCAGGGCGTGATGGCGGCCACGACGCCCACCGGTTCCCTGAGCGTGAACATGCGCCGGCCCGGCAGGGGCGCGGGGATGATCTCGCCATTCATGCGCGTGGCCTCTTCGCCAAACCATTCGATGTAGCTGGCGGCGTAGGCCACCTCGCCCTTGCCCTCGGCCAGGGGCTTGCCTTGCTCACGGCTGATGAGCTTGCCCAGGTCGTCCTGGTGCGCCAGCACCAGGTCGTTCCAGCGTTTGATGATGGCCGCGCGCTGTTTGGCCGGCACCTTGCGCCAGGCGGGGAAGGCGGCGTGGGCGGCGTCGAGCGCGGCGCGGGCCTCCAAAGCGCCCGAGTCGGGCACCTCGGTGATGGTGGCGCCCGTGGCCGGGTCGGTCACGGCCAGGCGGGCGGCGGGCGTGGCGCTCCACTGGCCGGCGATGAAGTTGGCGCTGCGGATGAGGTCGGGGCGGGTCAGGGTCAGAGGCATGGTGTTATCAGTCAAATTGGCTGCTAACGCTTGATGGATAAGCGCTTGAAGCTATGGTTTTAGCTAACAATGCCCAGGTGCCAGGGCACGAACTCATTGTCTCCCAATCCCAGTTGTTCGCTCTTGGTGGGCTCGCCGCTGGCGTGGCGCAGGATCTGTTCAAAGATGCGCTGGCCCATCTCGGCCACGCTGCATTCGCCGTCCACGATCAGGCCGCAGTTGATGTCCATGTCCTCGGACAGGCGCTGGTACATGGGCGTGTTGCTGGCCAGCTTCATGGTCGGCGCGGGCTTGCTGCCGAACATGGAGCCGCGCCCGGTGGTAAAGCAGATCAGGTTCGCGCCGCTGGCGATCTGGCCGGTGACGGCCACCGGGTCGTAGCCGGGCGAGTCCATGAAGACGAAGCCATGCTCGGTGATGGGCTCGGCGTATTCATACACCGCGCGCAGTGGCGTGGTGCCGCCCTTCATGGCACTGCCCAGCGATTTTTCAAAGATGTTGGCCAGGCCGCCGGCCTGGTTGCCGTGGCCGACCACGCCGTTGAACTGGGCGTTCTGGCCGGCCGCGTAGCGCTCCCACCAGGCCAGGCGGTCGAGCAGCTTCTGCCCCACCGCCGGGCTGATGGCGCGGCGCGTGAGCATGAACTCCACGCCGTGGATCTCGGGCGTCTCCGACAGGATGGCCGTGCCGCCGTGGCGCACCAGGATGTCCATGGCCGCGCCCAGCGCCGGGTTGGCGCTGATGCCGGAAAACCCATCCGAGCCGCCGCACTCCAGGCCGATCTTGATGTGGCTGGCACTGACCGTCTGGCGCCGCAGCTGGTTGGCGATGGGCAGCATCTCTTCGATGGCCCGGATGCCGGCCTCTATGGTGACGCGCGTGCCGCCCACCTCCTGCATCACCAGGGTGCGCAGCAGCTGGCCGTTGGCCGGGTCGTCCTTGAGGCCCTGCGATTCGACCAGCGCGCCGACCTGGTTGCGCTCGCAGCCCAGGCCGACGATGAGTGCGCCCGCCAGGTTGGCGTGGCGCGCGTAGCCGGCCAGCGTGCGGCGCAGCACGTCGAAATGCTCGCTGGGGGAGGACATGCCGCAGCCGCTGGTCTGCGCAAAGGCCACCACGCCATCCACATGGGGGAAGGCCGCCAGCCGCTCGGGCGTGAAGTGCGCGGCGATCTGCCGGATCACCGTGGCCGAGCAGTTCACCGACGACAGGATGCCAATGAAGTTGCGCGTGCCCACGCGGCCGTCGGCGCGCACATAGCCCTGGAAGGTGGCGCGCTGCTCCTCGGGCAGGTAGTCCACGGGGCGCACGTCGGCACCGAAGGCGGGGTCGCGGTAGTAGTCGACGATCTTCAGGTTGTGGCTGTGCACGTAGTCGCCGGGCGCCAGGTCGCGCGTGGCCACGCCGATCACGGTGTCGAACTTCTTCACCTGCTCGCCCGCGGCGATGTGGCGCGCGGCAATCTTGTGGCCGGCCGGCACCTGGGCGCGCGTGCGCACGCCCAGTTCGGAGATGGTCTGGCCCAGCGCCAGGGCGGACTTGGCAACGAAGACGTTGTCGTCGGGGTGCAGATGCAGCAGGGGGCTGTCGATGGTGGCCATGGCTCTGTCCTTCAGCTGCGCATCAGTTCGCGCAGCTTGAGCTTGTCGATGAGCACGGTTTCCTTCTGGTAGACCGTATTCACGTATTGTTCATAGTCGGGGCCATCTAGGTAGAGCAGCGGGGCGTCAAGCTTGTCCGTCACGGCCTTGAACTCGGCGCTGGCCACGGCCTGTTTGAAGGCCTCGCGCAGCCGGGCCAGGATGGCCGGATCCACGCCCTTGGGCGCGCCGATGCCGTTGGGGGCATCGACCACCACGTTGTAGCCCAGCTCCTTGAGCGTGGGCGTGTCCCTGAAGCGCTGCGTGCGCTGTTCGCCCCAGGTGGCCAGCAGGCGCAGCTTGCCGGCCTCGACATGCGGGGCCCAGGAGCTGGAGTCGGCAAGCACATCCACATGGCCGCCGAGCACGCCCTGCAGCGCCTCGGCGCCGCCCTTGTAAGGCACATGGCTCAGCTGAATGCCCGCGGCCATGGCGAACTCTTCCATGCCCACATGGGTGGCGCCGCCCACGCCGGCATGGGCGTAGGTGACCTTGCCAGGGTTCGCCTTGGCGAAATCGACAAAATCCTTCAGGGTCTTGAATTGCGAGCCCGGCAGCACGGCGATGCCGAAGGTCTGGCCCGACGTGCGGGCGATATAGCTGTAGTCCTTGCGCGGGTCGGCGGCGAGCGTGCCTAGCTGCGAAAAACGTGTCACCGAGATCGGGATCTGGCCAATGGTGTAGCCATCGGGCCGGGCCGATGCCAAAGCCTTGGCACCGATCATGCCCGAGGCGCCCACGCGGTTTTCCACGGCGATGGCTTGGCCCAGCACGCGTGCGGCCACGGTGCACAGGGCGCGCATCGACTGGTCGGCCGTACCGCCGGCGGGCCAGGGGCAGATGAAGGTGATGGAGCGCTCGGGCCAACCCTGGGCGAGCAGGCGGGCGGGGCTGCTGGCGAGCGCCGTGGCGCCGAGGGCGCCCAGGATGAGCTGACGCCTGGTATTGCGTTCTATGGTCATGCTTGTCTCCGTGTCGTGGGTAAAGCGCCATTGTTGGAACTTGGTGCATAACAATCCAATGAAAATACGCGATGTATTCATTGCAAAACAGTTATGTACTTGGTGAACCAGAAAGGTGGTGATCGATGGCGTTGATTGACCGTGTGCTGCGCAGCAACCTGAAACTGCGCCATTTGCAGATGCTGGTGGCGCTGGATCAGTTTCGCCACCTGGGACGGACGGCGGAGTTCCTGTCGCTCACGCAGCCGGCTGTCTCCAAGACGCTGGCCGAGATCGAGTCCATGTTCGGCCTGCCGCTGTTCGAGCGATCCACGCGCGGCACCGAGCCCACGGCGGCCGGCGCCAGCGTGGTGCGCTTTGCACGTTTGGTGCTGGCTGGCTACGAGCGCACGCGCGAGGAAATTGCCGCCGAGGCCAGTGGCGCCATGGGCCGCACCAGCGTAGGCGCCATGGTGGCGGCTACGCCTGTGCTGCTGGCGCAGGCTGTGCAGCGGCTGAAACAGCATTCAAGCCGCACGACGGTACTCATCGACGAGGGCGACCTGACACGGCTCCTGCCCAAGCTGCGTCTGGGGGAGCTGGACTTGTTCGTGGGGCGCTTGGAGCCTGCCTATGCCTCCCCCGACCTGGAGACCGAGGCGCTGTATGAAGATCCGATGGCGGCCGTGGTGTGCACAGGCCACCCGCTGGCAGATGTGCGCGCCGTGCAGTGGGCCGACATCGCCGCCCAGCCCTGCGTGCTGCCGCCGCCCTGGGCCTCGCTGCGCGTGAAGCTGGAGCAGCAGTTCTTTGCCCACGAGCTGCCTCCGCCGGCGGACATCATCGAGTCGGCGTCCTTCCTGGTGCAGCTCACCTTCATGCAGCAGCGCGGCGCCGTGGCGTTCATGGCGCGCAGCGTGGCGCGCCACCACGCGCAGCTGGGCATGGTGGCGCTGCTGGACCTGCCCGTGCGCATAGCGCTGCCGCCCGTGGGCCTGATCACGCTGCGCGGACAGCGCATGACCCCGGTGACGGCGGCGCTGGTGGAATGCCTGCGGGACGAGGCCAGGTTATTGGCGCAGTAGTTCAGCGCGGTGCGCAGGAGTCGCCCAGGCCGGCCACGCTGGCCAGTTTGTCCAGGCGCGAGCGCTGGTCCAGGCAGGCCTGGCGCGCGGCCTCGGAGGCCTTTTGCTGCGCCAGGCGCGTGGCCTGTGCGCGCTCGGCCTGCAGCTGCGCAATGCGTTCGCGGATCTGCGCCATGGCGGCCAGGGCGGCCTTCTCGCCTTCGGCGATGGCCTGGGTGCGCTGGTTGAAGTCCACCGGGCCCATGTCCAGCACCTGCGGGCGTATCACCACGTCGGCGCGTGCCAGCTCGGCCTGGCCGAGCTTCTGGCCCATGATGGCGATCGACTGGTTCAGCGCGCCCAGCATGTGCTCGGGCGTCTTGCCGCGCGCCTTGTTGGAGATGTCCACGGCGATCACCATGTCCGCGCCCAGCTGGCGCGCCGCATCCACCGGCACGGGGCTGACCACGCCGCCATCGACGAAGTGGTATTTGCCAATGCTGACCGGCTGGAAAACGCCCGGCACGCTGCTGGAGGCGCGCACGGCCTGACCGGTGTTGCCGCGCGCAAACAGGGTGCGCTCGCCGTCCTCCAGCCGCGTGGCCACGGCCACGAAGGGCTTGGCGAGCTGCTCCAGGCTCTTGCGGCGCACCTGTTCGTTCACGTAGTCCTCCAGCTTCTGGCCCTGCACCAGCCCGCCCGAGGACAGCTGCAGGTCGCGCACCTTGGACTCGTCCAGCGCCACGGCCTTGTCCTGCAGCTCAAACGCGTTCATGCCGCTGGCGTACAGCGCGCCCACCACGCTGCCGGCGCTGGTGCCGGCCACCACCGCCGGCGCCAGGCCGTTGGCCTCCAGCATCTTGATCACGCCGACATGGGCAAAGCCCTTGGCCGCGCCGCCGCCCAGCGCGATGCCGATCTTGATGGGGGCGGGCGGGGCGGTGGCCGTGGCCTGCGGCGTGATCGTGGGCTGGCTCGGCGTGGTGTTGCTGCATGCGGCCAGTCCGGCCAGGCCGATGGCGGCCAGTGGGCGCCAGACAGCATGCCGGCGCATGCCAGAAAATCCTGCATTCATAGGGGCGGGGAGTATAGGGCGGGTGATTCTCGGCCTCGTCGGCAATGTTGTTCTGGTGCGAAGAGATCAGGGCAAAAATGGCCGTTTTCGCTTATTTGGCAAGCGCTGATAGCTATTAAATTGGAAGTGTCTTGATGGTGCTTGCCATGCCGGGCACCGCGCGCTGCGCCGCTCAGCGCATGGTCACGAATTCCTCGGCCGCCGTCGGGTGGATGGCTACGGTGTCGTCCAGGTCGCGCTTGGTTGCGCCCATCTTGAGTGCCACCGCAAAGCCCTGCAGGATCTCGTCCATGCCATGGCCTATGCCGTGGATGCCGACGATGCGCTCCTCGGGGCCGGCGCAGACCAGCTTCATGCGCGCGCTCTGGCGGTGCCGGGTCACGGCCGTGTACATGGCCGTGAACGCCGCCTGGTAGACCTTGACCTGGGCGTCGCCAAAGCGCTCGCGGGCCTGGGGCTCGGTCAGTCCCACCGTGCCTATGGGTGGATGGCTGAAGACCACGCTGGGGATGTTCTCGTAGTCCAGATGCTCGTCCGGCCGGTTGTTGAACAGGCGCTCGGACAGGCGCCGGCCCGCGGCCACGGCCACGGGCGTGAGCTCGATGCGGCCGGTGATGTCGCCCACGGCGTAGATGCCGCCGACATTGGTGTTCTGGAACTTGTCCACCTGTATGTACCCGCCTTCGTCCAGCGCAACGCCCGCGGCCTCCAGCCCCAGGCCCGAGGTGTCGGGCCTGCGGCCTATGGCCCAGACGATGCAGTCCACGTTGTGGCTGCGGCCATCCTCCAGCTGCAGGCACAGGCTGCCGTCGGCATTGCGCGTGACGGCCTGGGGCGTGGCATGGCGGTGCAGCGTCGGGCCCTCGGCCTCCATGACCTGCATCAGCGTCTCGCCCAGCATGGGATCGAAATGGCGCAGCGCCGATGCGCGGCGCAGAAACAAATGGGTCTGCGAGCCCAACGCGTGGAGCACGCCCGCCAGTTCCACGGCGATGTAGCCGGCGCCCACGACGGCCGTGCGCGCGGGCAGGGCGGGCAGGGCGAAGAAGCCGTCGGAGTCCAGGCCCAGCTCGGCGCCCGGTATCGCCGGCCATGTGGGACGGGTGCCGGTGGCGATCAGGATATGGTCGGCGCTCAGGCGCCGGCCGCTGACCTCTACGGTGCGCGCATCCACGAAGCGGCCGAAGCCACGGATCACATCCACCTTGTTGCGTTGCAGGCCACTGTCGTAGGACTCGTGGATGCGCGCGATGTAGGCGCTGCGGCTCTCGATCAGGCGCTGCCAGTCGAAGCGGTTCACGTGGGTGTCGTAGCCGTAGTCGGGGCCGTAGCGGTGTATGGCCTCGGCGATCTGGGCCGCATGCCACATGACCTTCTTGGGCACGCAGCCGACATTCACGCAGGTGCCGCCGATCTCATGGGCCTCGATCAGCGCGCATCGGCGCCCGTGCATGGCTGCGCGGTTGGCCGATGCGATGCCGCCGCTGCCGCCGCCGATGACGATGTAGTCGTAGTGCTTCATCCCGGACTCCTGCTGTTTGGCTGTCTTGCAACGGGGCCATCTTGCCCTGTCCTGCAAGCAGGGGGCCGAGCAGGGGCAATGCCGGCGCCGGCGCCGGCTGGCGGCGGTGGGCGTCAGCCCTTGGTGATCGTCGCCGCGATGGCCTTGCCCACCTGCTGGGTGCTGGCCTGGCCGCCCAGGTCGGGCGTGCGCGGCCCGCTCTTGATGACCTGCTCGATCGCGGCCACGATGGCATCGTGCGCGGCGCGGCCCGCGCCCTGGCCTTGCGTCAAAAAGTCCAGCATCAGCGCGCCCGACCAGATCATGGCGATGGGGTTAGCGATGTTCTTGCCGTAGATGTCGGGCGCCGAGCCGTGCACGGGCTCGAACAGGCTGGGGAAGCTGCGCGCGGGGTTCAGGTTGGCGGACGGCGCCAGGCCAATGGTGCCGGTGGTCGCCGGCCCCAGGTCGGAGAGGATGTCGCCAAACAGGTTGGTGGCCGCCACCACGTCAAAGCGCCCCGGCTGCAGCACAAAGCGCGCCGTGAGGATGTCGATGTGCTGTTTGTCCAGCGCCACCTCGGGGTAGTGCTTGGCCATGTCCTCGGCGCGCTGGTCCCACCAGGGCATGCTGATGGCGATGCCGTTGCTTTTGGTGGCCAGCGTCACATGCTTCTTCGCCCGGCTTTGCGCCAGCTCAAAGGCGAACTTGAGCAGGCGGTTCGCGCCGTGGCGCGAATAGACCGATTCCTGGATGACGATCTCGCGCTCGGTGCCCTCGTACATGATGCCGCCCAGCGAGGTGTACTCGCCCTCGGTGTTCTCGCGCACCACGTAATAGTCGATGTCGCCGGGTTTGCGGCCGGCCAGCGGGCAGGGCACGCCTTCGAACAGGCGCACCGGACGCAGGTTGATGTACTGGTCGAACTCGCGGCGGAACTTCAGCAGCGAACCCCACAGCGACACATGGTCCGGCACGGTGGCCGGCCAGCCCACGGCGCCGTAGTAGATGGCGTCCATGCCTTGTAGGTGCGCCTTCCAGTCGTCGGGCATCATCTTTCCGTGGGCCGCGTAGTAGTCGCAATGCGCCCAGTCGAAGTGGTGGAATTCGAGCGACAGGCCAAAGCGTTGGGCGGCGGCCTCGACGGCGCGCAGGCCTTCGGGCATGACTTCTTTGCCAATGCCGTCGCCGGGCAGGACGGCAATCTTGTAGGTGGTTTGCATGGGGTGCTCCAAGGGGTGATGGGCGCTATTGTTCACTGATCACGAGGTTCATACAATGAGCCATTTCGTGGTTTCATTGTTCACACATCGTGCAGAAAATACCACCCACCGACGATTTGCGCGTGTTCTGCACCGTGGTGCGCAAGGCCGGCTTTGCCGCCGCCGCGCAGGAGCTGGGAGCCTCGCCCGCCTATGTCAGCAAGCGCATCCGCCTGCTGGAGCAGGAACTGGGCGTACCGCTCTTGCACCGCACCACGCGCCGCGTAGTGGTCACCGACCAGGGCGAGCGCGTGTTCCACTGGGCGCAGCGCATCCTGGACGACATGGATCAGCTGCTGCAGGAGGTAGCGGTCACGCGCTGCGAGCCGCGTGGCCTGCTGCGCGTCTCCAGCAGCTTCGGCTTTGGCCGCAACGTGGTGGCGTCGGCGCTGTCGCGCCTGGTGCGCCAGCACCCGGGTCTGCAGGTGCGGCTGGAGGTGTTCGACCGGCTGGTGGACGTGGCGGCCGAGGGCTTTGACCTGGACGTGCGCGTGGGCGACGAGATCGCGCCGCACTTGATCGCGCGGCGCCTGGCCGACAACCACCGCGTGCTCTGCGCCGCGCCCAGCTACCTGGCGCGCCGCGGCACGCCGCGCACCCCGGCCGAGCTGCCCGCGCACGACTGCCTGGTGATCAAGGAGCGCGACCACCCGTTCGGCGTCTGGCGCCTGCGCGCGGGTGCGCAGGAGCAGTCGCTGAAGGTAACGGGCCCGCTGTCGGCCAACAACGGCGAGATGGTGGTGCAGTGGGCCGTCGATGGCTGCGGCATCGCGCTGCGTTCGCGCTGGGATGTGCAGCAGCACCTGCATGCGGGGCGCCTGGTGCAGCTGCTGCCCGAGTGGCGTCAGGAGGCCAACGTGTGGGCCGTCTACCCCACGCGGCTGCAGCTGTCGGCCAAGGTGCGCGTGTGCGTGGAGTTTCTGCAGGCGTACTTCCGGCAGGAATGGGGGTGATTGCGGGGTGCCCGCTGTGCACTACAGGTCGAAATCGCCCGCGGCTTCTGGCTGGTAAAGCACTTTCTCAATCGAAATGCGGCGCGTGCGGTTCGGAATCCGCCAGTCGAAGGCGTCACCCTCCTTGTAGCCCAGGATGGCGGTGCCGATGTCGGAGTAAACCGACAGCTTTCCGGCACTGTCGTCGGCGTCCTGTGGGTAGACCAGGGCCACCTCCACTTTCTCGTCGTCCAGATGCAGCAAGGCCCTGGAGTTCATCGTGACCACATTGCGCGCCACTTGCCGGGCATCGACGACGATGGCGCGTTCGATCTCGTGTTCCAGATCGACCACATGCGCGTCCAGCTCCAGCGCCACCAGGTCCCGCAGCCGCGCCTGGTCGACTTCGGTGATGTGGATCTGGCAGGAGTCGCCCATGGTGCCTGCGCGCAAGTGCTGGAGATAGTGCGCCGAGGTCATGGCATAGGACTTCAGTGTGGGCGTTGCGCCGTCAGGCAGAAATCCGCAGCGCTGAAAGGCCTTCAGCGAGCGCGTGTTGTCGGCGTGGATCTTGGCGACAAGCCTCTCGGCGCGCATGTCGAAGAAGGCCAGTTTCATGCCTTCGCGCAGGGCGCTGGCGCCAAGGTTTCGGCCCCAGTTGTCGCGGCTGCCGATGAGCAGGACGATCTCGCAGTCCGGCCCGTTCTTGACCAGGCGGACAAAGCCCACCGGCTGGTCATGCCGGTCGTAGGCCATGAAGAAGCGGCCGCCCTGGTTGAACAGATGGGTCAGGATCGGCAGCTGAACCCGGCCGATGACCTGTTCGATGAACCGCGAGACATGGCGCGAATCGCTCAGGTAGCGGGTGACGCTCTCGTCCTCCAGCCAGTCCATCAAATGCAGCGCGTGTGCCCGCGTGATCTCCGGGCGCAGAGAAATGAAAGGCTTGCTCATCTTCACCACGGTTGGTTGCAAGAATGAAAGCCTTTCATGGCCGTGGCCATGACGGTTCTTTCGACAGGGCGCCCATCTTAGTGCAGTGCGCGCGAGCGGGGCGTGATGCCCTGCAGTAGCCGCATGGGGCGTGCCGTTGTTCCAAATAAAAATAGCTTCAAACGCTTGTTTATCAAGCGCTTGAGGCTATTAAAATAATAGTAACTGGGACTAAGGCCGAATCGATGCTCAACCCGCCAGCGCGGCCTTCACGGCGCTGGATACCTGGCCCATCTCGGCCTTGCCGGCCAGGCGGGTCTTGACCACGCCCATGACCTTGCCCATGTCGCCTGGGCCTGCCTGGCGTCCGAGTTCCGCGCCCAGTTCGGCGACGATGGCCTTGACCGCGTCGAGGATCTCGGCCTCGGACATGCGCGCCGGCAGGTAGGCCTGCAGCACGGCCATTTCGGCCTTTTCCTTGTCGGCCAGATCCTGGCGGCCCGCGCCCTCAAACGCCGTGATGCTGTCCTTGCGCTGCTTGATGAGCTTGTCCACGATGGCGACGATGGCGGCATCGTCCAGAGTGATGCGCTCGTCCACCTCCTTTTGCTTCATGGCCGCCTGCAGCAGGCGGATGGTGCCCAGGCGCTCGCTGTCCTTGGCGCGCATGGCGGTTTTCATGTCTTCGGTGATCTGGTCTTTGAGGCTCATGGGGTTTCTCCAAGTCAAAAAAGCAAAAACCCGCGCTTGGCGTCCCTAGCGCGGGTTTTGTGGGCGTCAGTAAAAACGCCGGGCTGTGCTTAGTACAGCTTCTTGGGCAGCTGCATGCTGCGCACGCGCTTGTAGTGGCGCTTGACGGCGGCGGCCTTCTTGCGCTTGCGCTCGGCGGTGGGCTTTTCGTAGAACTCGCGGGCACGCAGGTCGGTCAGCAGGCCCAGCTTCTCGATGGTGCGCTTGAAGCGGCGCAGGGCAACGTCAAAAGGCTCGTTTTCTTTAACGCGAATGGTGGTCATTAGCTAAGGTGTTTCCAAAATATGCCCACAGAGGGTAGCCAGGAAGATCGGGCCGGGCTGCCATGTGCGGCGGGTTCCCCGTCTTGTAACTAGTATCCGGCCGACGGGGTTTGCCAGCAAAGCCAAGCATTATAGCGATAAGCCGCATGCGAGCAAGGCTATGCGCGCCGCAAGCCGGCGGGTGGGGGTTGAAAGGCGACAATAGCCCTGGCGCGCATACAGGGACAGCCTGGCGCTTTGCTGAATCTGCAAAAGATTCATACCATATGAATGTTTAAACGCTCATCGAATGGCCATGTCTACACCGTCAGAGAATTTGGATACGCCCGTAGAGCAGGCGCCGGCGCTTGAGCAGGCGCTTGCGCGCCCCTACCAGCATGGTTTTGTCACTGACATCGAGTCCGTCAGCCTGCCGCCGGGCCTGGATGAGGACACCATCCGCTCCATTTCGCGCATCAAGCGCGAGCCGCAATTCCTGCTCGACTGGCGACTGGCGGCGTTCAAGCGCTGGCAGGCGATGGAGCTGCCCGACTGGGCGCGGCTGAACATCGCGCCCGTCGACTTCCAGGCGTTGTCGTATTACTCGGCGCCCAAGTCCATGAAGGATCGCCCCAAGAGCCTGGACGAGGTCGATCCCAAGCTGCTTGAGACCTACGAAAAGCTCGGCGTGCCGCTGCACGAGCGCGCGGCGCTGGCCGGCGTGGCGGTGGATGCGGTGTTCGACTCGGTCTCGGTGGGCACGACGTTTCGCAAGCAGCTGGCGGACGTGGGCGTGATCTTCTGCAGCTTCTCGCACGCGGTGCAGAACCACCCCGAGCTGGTCGAGAAGTACCTGGGCACGGTGGTGCCACAGGGCGACAACTTCTACGCCGCGCTCAACTCGGCGGTGTTCTCCGACGGCTCCTTCGTCTACATCCCCAAGGGCGTGCGCTGCCCGATGGAGCTGTCGTCCTACTTCCGCATCAATGCCCAGAACACCGGGCAGTTCGAGCGCACCTTGATCATTGCCGAGGAGGGCAGCCAGGTGAGCTACCTGGAGGGCTGCACCGCCCCGCAGCGCGACGAGAACCAGCTGCACGCCGCCGTGGTGGAGCTCGTCGCGCATGACGACGCCTTCATCAAATATTCGACGGTGCAGAACTGGTACCCGGGTGATGAGAACGGCAAGGGCGGCATCTACAACTTCGTCACCAAGCGCGGCCTGGCGGCGGGCAAGCGCTCGCGCATCGCCTGGACGCAGATCGAGACCGGCTCGGCCATCACCTGGAAGTACCCCAGCGTGGTGCTGCGCGGCGATGAGTCGAATGGCGAGTTCCACTCCATCGCCGTGTCCAACCACTGGCAGCAGGCGGACACCGGCACCAAGATGATCCACCTGGGCAAGAACACCACCAGCCGCATCGTCTCCAAGGGCATCAGCGCCGGCAACGCGCAAAACAGCTACCGCGGCCTGGTGCGCATCAACCCCGGCGCCGCCGGCGCGCGCAACCATACGCAGTGCGACTCGCTCTTGATTGGCCCGCACTGCGGCGCCCACACCTATCCCTATGTGGACACGGCGCGCAGCGATTCCGTGGTGGAGCATGAGGCCACGACCACGCGCATCAGCGAGGAGCGCCTGTTTTATTGCGAGCAGCGCGGCATAGACGCGCAGGACGCCACGGCGCTGATCGTGGGCGGCTTCTGCCAGGCCGTGCTGGAGGAGCTGCCGATGGAATTTGCCCTGGAGGCCAAGGCCCTGCTGGCCGTGTCGCTGGAAGGCGCGGTAGGCTGATATTCAGATAAAAACGGGCTGTAGCGCTTATGTATAAAGCGCGAGAAGCTATCAAAATAATAGGAACCCACATGACACACACCCCACCCCTGCTGCAAGTGCGCGACCTGCGCGTGAACATTGGCGAGCGCACCGTGCTGCATTCCGTATCGCTGGACGTGCAGCCCGGCCAGCTCGTCGTGCTGATGGGCGCCAACGGCAGCGGCAAGAGCACGCTGGGCATGGCCCTGGCCGGCCATCCGCACTACCAGGTGCAGGGCGGTCAGGCGCTGCTGGCGGGGCAGGATCTGCTGGCGCTGCCGGCGCATGAGCGCGCGCGCGCCGGGCTGTTTTTGTCCTTCCAGTCGCCGCCCGATGTGCCGGGCGTGAAGAACAACCTGTTCATCCGCACCGCGCTGAATGCCCAGCACGAGGCGCGTGGCCAGGAGCCGCTGGATGCCTTCGACTTCCTCTCCAGCGCCAAGAAGGCCGCCAAGGATCTGGGCCTGCCCGAAGCCATGCTGGGCCGCCCGGTCAACGAGGGCTTCTCCGGCGGTGAGCGTAAGCGCAACGAGCTATTGCAGCTGTCGCTCTTGAAGCCGCGCCTGGCGCTGCTCGACGAGATCGACTCGGGCATGGACGTGGACGGCGTGCGCGCCGTCGTCGCCCTGGTGCAAAAGCTGCGCGCCGAGGGCACGGCCTTCATCGTCATCTCGCACTACCTGCAGATGATCGAATCCCTGGAGCCCGATGCCGTGCTGCGCCTGCACCAGGGCTGCATTGCCGAGACCGGCGACCTGGAGCTGGCGCGCGAGATCGCGCGTACCGGCTTTGCGCGCGCGCCGCAGGCCGTGGAGGCATGATGGACAGCGCAAGAGCCGACATCCTGGCCGCGCGCCAGCACCTGCAGCAGCAGGGCTGGATCGCGCGCAAGAGCGAAGCCTTTCACCACCTGCCGCCGCCGGCGCTGGACCAATGGCTGGGCGCGCAAGGCGAGAGCGGTTGCGAGATCCCGGCCCTGAGCGGCGCGGGCTGGACGCTGCACCCCCTGCATCGCCCGGACGGCAACCACGGCGCCAGCGGCATCCATGCGCGCTGGCTCGATGCCCACGACCCCGCCGAACGCAGCGAGCTGTTTGCCGGCCTGCCACGGCCGGGCAACACAGGCGTTGACGGCGAGGCCGCGCCCTTCGCCTGGGCGCACCGCGCGCTGTGCCGCCTGGGCCTGCGCCTGCGCATCAGCGCCACGCCGGGCAAGGAGCGCGAACCCGTCTGGCTGGAGCTGCGCCACCAGCCGCGCGCCCGGGCCGAGGCGCCGCTGCTGGTGCTGGAGGTGGACCCTGGCGTGCAATGCGTGCTCATCGAAAGCCATGAGCGCGAGGCCGGCAGCTGCCAGCACGCGGTGGCGCAAAACCTGCACGCCCATATCCACCTGGGCGCCGGCGCGCAGCTGCAGCACCTGCGCATCGCCGCGCCCGTGGCCGATGACAGCGTGGCGCACCACCTGCACATCAACGTTGCCGCCGGCGCGCAGTACGCACAGGCGCTGGTCGCCACATCGGCCGGCTACCACCTGCAACGCAGCCTGGTGCAGCTGCAGGGCAAGGGCGCGCAGGCGCACAGCGCGGCGCTGCTGCTGGCCGGCGCGCACAAGATAGACCACCAGAGCTACACCCGCATGCAGGCCGCGCACAGCGCCAGCACGGTGGAGACGCTGACGCTGGCCCAGGGCAAGGCCCATGCGGTGGCCAATGCCCACACCACTATCGCCGCCGGCGCCGACGAGGCCAACGTGCGCCAGCGCCTGGCGGGCGTGCCGCTGTCGGGCAACCCGCGCCTGATCCTGCGCCCGCACCTGGAGATATTGCACGACAACGTGCAGGCCGCGCATGGCGCCACCTGGGGCGCGCTGCCCGAGGACGCGCTGTTCTACGCCCGCCAGCGCGGCCTGGACGAGGCCAGCGCGCGCAGCCTGATCATCGAAGGCATGGCGCGCGCGCTGCTGCAGCGCTGCCTGGGCCAGGACGACGACGGCTTGCTGGCGCAGTGGCTGGGCGGCGGCTGGCTGGCGCGCGCCATAGCGGTGCAGCTGCAGGCGGATATGGAGGAGCGGCATGGCTAACACATTGGCTGAGCATGTGGGCGTCGCCGGCCCTCACCCCCACCCTCTCCCAGGGGGAGAGGGGGTTGATACCGGCGCGGCCTCGCTCCCTCGCCCCTCCGGGGAGGGGGCTGGGGTGAGGGGCCAGCCAGGCGAGCAAGAGCAGCAAGACCTGAGCCACCTGCGCGCCCAATTCCCCATCCTGGCCCAATCGATCCACGGCCACCCCCTGGCCTATCTGGACAACGCCGCCACCACGCAAACCCCGCTGGCCGTGCAGCAGGCCATGCAGCAGTTTGAACAGCGCGACCGCGCCAACATCCACCGCGGCGTGCACACCTTGAGCCAGCGCGCCACCGACGCCTTCGAGGCCGCGCGCGCCACGCTGAAGGCCTTCGTCGGCGCCGGCCCGGCGCATGAGCTGGTCTTCACCAGCGGCACCACCGAGGCGCTGAACCTGGTCGCCCAGGGCCTGTGGGCCGCGGGGCCGGGCAAGGCCTGGCTGAAACCCGGCGACGAGATCATCGTCAGCGGCCTGGAGCACCACGCCAACATCGTGCCCTGGCAGCAGGCCGCGCGCATGAGCGGGGCCACCCTGTCCGTGCTGCGCCCCGACGCCGAGGGCCGCATCCATACGCAGGATCTGCAGCGCCTGCTGGGCGCACGCACCCGAGTGTTGGCCATGACCGCCGGCGCCAACGCCACCGGCGAGCGCCCGCCCTACGAAGAAATGCTGGCCCTGGCGCGCCAGGCTGGCGCCCTGACGGTGCTGGACGCCGCCCAGGCCGTGGGCCACGCCATGCCCGCTCTGTCGGCCCTGGACTGCGACTTCATGGCCTTCTCTGGCCACAAGATGTATGGCCCCATGGGCACGGGGGCCTTGGTAGGCAAGCGCGAGGTGCTACAACTTTTATACCCATTGCGCCTGGGCGGCGACATGGTGGACTGGGTCAGCTACGAGGCAGCCGGCTACGCCCAGCTGCCCGCACGCCTGGAGGGCGGCACGCCCAACGTGGCCGGGGCCGTGGGTCTGGCGGCCGCCGCGCGCTTTATCGACGAGGTGGGGCGCACCGCCATCGACCAGCACCTGCATGCCCTGCGCGCGCAGGCGCTGGCCGGCTTGCAGGCAATAGATGGCATCAGCGTGCTGGCGCCGCATGCCACGCAGGCCTCGCTGGTGTCCTTTGTCTCGCACGACGTGCACCCGCACGACATCGGCACGCTGCTGGACGAGCGCGGCATCGCCGTACGCACCGGCCACCACTGCGCCCAGCCGCTGCTGGATCACCTGGGCCTGGGGCCGACCACGCGCGCCTCGTTCGCGCTCTACAACACCAGCGACGAGGTTGATCGCTTCGTCGCCGCCGTGGCCCATGCCGTCAAGGTTTTTCAATGAGCACTGCAGAAAACGACCTCTACCAGGAAGTCGTGCTGGAGCACAAGCGTGCGCCGCGCAACTTTGGCCAGCTCGCGCACCCCACGCACCAGGCCCAGGGCACCAATCCATCGTGTGGCGACCGCGTGTCGGTGCAGTTGCAGATGGACGGCCAGCGCGTGGCCGACATCCGCTTCACAGGCCAGGGCTGCGCCATCTGCATGGCCTCTACCTCGATGATGACCGAGGCCGTCAAGGGCCGTGACTTGGCCGTGGCGCAAGAGCTGCAGCAGCATTTCCGCGCCGTGCTCACGGGCGAGGAAGACCCCGAGGACGCGCCCCTGGGCAAGCTCGTCAGCCTGGCCGGGGTGCGCCAGTACCCGAGCCGCATCAAGTGCGCGCTGCTGGGCTGGCACGCGCTGATGCACGCCATTGCCGACAACGACGGCCAGGCCGTGTCCACCGAACAGGAGGGCCAGCCATGATGAACCGCCGCCACCGCGAAGACGTGCTGGTGCGCCGCAACGTGATGGTCGAGACCATCCCCAGCGGCCAACCGGTGGAGCTGGAGCAGGGCATGCTGGCGCAGATCACGCAGGCCCTGGGCTCGTCGTTCACGCTGCTGGTCGAGGGCCAGCTGATGCGCCTGAAAGGGCTGGATGCCGACGCCATCGGCAAAACCCCGCCCGAGACCATTGCCGTGCCCGAGGATTTGCACCTCGACGACCTGGAACCGCTGGTCTGGGAGACCCTGCGCACCTGCTACGACCCCGAGATTCCCGTCAACATCGTCGATCTGGGCCTGGTTTACCGCCTCGAATTCCAGCCCTCCGACGAAGCCGACAAGGTTCGCGCGGTGATCGACATGACGCTCACCGCCCCCGGTTGCGGCATGGGCGAATCCATCGCCAACGAGGTCTGCGACAAGGTGCTGGCCCTGCCACGCGTGGCCGACATCACCGTGAACCTGGTGTTCGACCCGCCCTGGGATCGCTCCATGATGAGCGAAGAGGCGATGCTGGCGCTGGGCCTCTGATCGTTTCTTGAATTTTCTCCCTCCCCCTCTGGGGGAGGGCAGGGGTGGGGGCCAGCGACGCTCGCGTGTTGATGCCGGCAAGATGCCGGCGCTCCAGCCCCCGTTCCAACCTTCGCCCACGGGGGGGAGGAGTTTGAGACAAGCTGCTCATCAAGAATCGATTACGCGGCCGGCAGCGCCTGCGCGCAGGCCGCGGCGCTGGCCCAGGCCCACTGGAAGTTGTAGCCACCCAGCCAGCCGGTGATGTCCACCACCTCGCCGATGAAGTACAGGCCGGGCTGGCTTTTACACTCCATGGTCTGCTGCGACAGGGCGCGCGTGTCCACGCCGCCCAGTGTGACCTCGGCCTTCTTGTAGCCCTCAGTCCCCATGGGCGTCAGCTGCCAGCGCGCCAACCGCTCTGCCAGGCGTGCCAGGGCCTTGTCGGCGGCCTCGTTGATGGGGCGCTGCCAGTCGGCGTCGGTGCTGGCCCAGGCCTCGGCCAGGCGGCTGGGCACCAGGGTGGCGAGTTCATTGGCGATGCGTTTCTTCGATCGCGCCTTGGCCTGCTGCAATGCATCGACCAGATCCACGCCTGGTGCCAGGTCGATGGCAATCGGCTGGCCTGGCTGCCAATAGCTGGAAATCTGCAGCACCGCCGGCCCCGACAGGCCGCGGTGCGTGAACAGCAGGTCTTCGTGGAAGGCCATGCGCTCCTTCTTCGCTCCCACGCTGATCTCCACCGGCAGCGCCAGGCCGGCCAGCTGCGCATAGGGTGCCCAGTCGGCACCGTCGAAGGTCAGCGGCACCAGGCCCGGGCGCTGCGCCACCAGCGGCAGGCCGAACTGCCGCGCGATGCGGTAACCCAGGTCGCTGGCGCCGATCTTGGGGATGGACAGACCGCCCGTGGCGATCACCAGGCTGCGCGCCTGCACCGGGCCGAAGTCGGTATTTATTTGATAGCTGCCAGCGCTTTCCCCTGCTGCGCTACTGGCATAAAAGACCACATTCTTCACGCCACAGGGCTGCCAGCGCTCAACGCCACCATCGGCGCATTCGGCCAGCAGCATGGCGATGATGTCCTCGGCCGAACGATCAGCAAACAGCTGGCCCTTGTGCTTTTCATGAAAGGCAATGCCGTGGCGCTGCACCAGGGCGATGAAGTCCTGTGGTGTGTAGCGCGACAGGGCCGAGCGGCAGAACTGCGGGTTCTGGCCCACGAAGTGCCGCTGCGGGGCGCGCATGTCCAGCTCGCGGTTGGTGAAATTGCAGCGCCCGCCGCCCGAGATACGGATCTTCTCGGCCACCTTCTCGGCATGGTCGATGAGTAATACCTTCAGTCCGCGCTGGCCCGCCTGGGCGGCGCAGAACAGGCCGGCGGCGCCGGCGCCGATGATGACGGCATCAAAGAATGGGGTGGACACGGGGCTGCAGGGGGGTGGGCAAAGCCGGACATTGTCGCCCAGCGCGCGCGTCGCCCTGGCTTTCTACAATAGCCGCATGAACCTGCCCGCGCACCAGCTCAGCATGACCGTGCTCATGTCGCCCGACATGGCCAATTTCTCCGGCAACGTCCATGGCGGCGCCGTCCTCCGGCTGCTCGACCAGGTAGCCTATGCCTGCGCCAGCCGCTACTCGGGCTGCTATGTGGTCACGCTCAGCGTGGATCAGGTGATGTTCCTGCAGCCCATCCATGTGGGTGAGCTCGTGACCTTCCTGGCCAGCGTGAACCACACCGGCAAGTCGTCGATGGAAATCGGCATCAAGGTCATTGCCGAGGACATCCGCACCCAGGTGGTGCGGCATGTGAACAGCTGCTTTTTCTCCATGGTGGCGGTGGATGACGCGGGCAAGCCCACGCCCGTGTCACCGTTCACCCCCGCCAGCGACGACGAGCGCCGCCGCTGGGACGCCGCCCTGCTGCGCAAGGCCCTGCGCCACGAGCAGGCCCAGCGCCACGAGCAGATCCGCCGCGCCCACGCGGCGCGCTGATCAAGGCTGGCCCGCGCTGGCCGCGGCGATGCCGCGCAGCACATCGCCGATCACGATGATGGACGGGCTGCCGAGTCCCTCGCGCGCTATGGTTTGCTGCAGCTGCCCCAGCGTGGTGACGGCATGGCGCTGCTGCGGCAGGCTGGCGTGCTGTATCACCGCGGCCGGCGTGTGCGCGGGCAGGGCGGTGAGCAGCTCTTGCTGGATGCGCGCGCAGCTGGCGACGCCCATGTAGATCACCAGGGTCAGGTGGGCATCGCGCGCCGTGGCGGCCAGCTGGCGCCAGTCGCCACCCGCGCCGCCGGGCTGGCTGTGGCCGGTGATGAAGACCACGCCCTGGGCATGGCGGCGGTGCGTGAGCGGCGCGCCCAGCAGCGTCATGCCGGCCAGGCCGGCCGTGATGCCGTTGACCACCTGCACGGGGATGCCGGCCGCGCGCAGGTGCTCCACTTCCTCGCCGCCGCGGCCAAAGATGAAGGGGTCGCCCCCCTTGAGGCGTACCACCGTCTCGCCGGCGCGCACGGCCGCCAGCATGCGCGCCTCGATGTCGGCCTGGGGCGTGCTCTTGCAGCCGCCGCGCTTGCCCACATGCTCGACGCGCGCGCCGGCCGGGGCCAGGGCCACGATGGCCTCGCTCACCAGGTCGTCCACGAACAGCACCGTGGCCGCCTGGATCGCCTTCAGCGCCTTCAGCGTCAGCAGCTCGGGGTCGCCCGGGCCGGCGCCGACCAGGGTGCAGCTGCCGGTCATGGCCGCTCCTGCGCCGTGATCTGGCGCGTGAGCAGCAGGATCTGATCGACCTGCTGCTGCAGCGCCACGGGCACGGGCGCATCACCCGCCAGCACGCGGCGCGTGTAGTCCGCGGTGTGATCAACGTCGATCTCGGCCGGCAGGCCCGGCACCTCGGCGGCCGTGCCGCCCTGCTGCTCCTGCAGCAGCTGGTGCCGGCCGACGACGTAGCCGTCATAGCGCGGCTGGCGCCGTGGGTCGGCCGCCACCTCGCCCTCCAGGCCGCGCGAGAGCAGGGCATGCATCTGCATGGCGCCGAAGGTGGCGCCCAGCAGCTCGAAGTACTCGGCGTGCGTGTAGCTGGCCACCACCAGCGCCGGGCCGGCGCAGGGGGCGATCAGTTTGGCCACACTGTGGCCGGGGGTGCGCAGGCCGATCGCCTCGCGCACCGCCAGGAGACGCGCCAGGCCCGGCAGCAGCGCGCCGGTGGCGATATGCGCCACGCTGCCGGGTGCTATTGCTTCAGGAGCTGTCAGCGCAGGTATGTCAAGCGCTTCAAGCACATTGGATGCCAACACCCGGCGCGCCTCGGTGCGCATGCCGTGCAGCAGCACGCTCTGGCCGGCGCGCGCCAGCAGCAGCGCCAGCAGGGGCGTGAGCACGGGCAGCTTGCGTGCGCCGTTGTAGCTGGGCAGCACGATCAGCGGCCGCCCGTCCGCGCAGGCGGGGAACCGGGCGATGCGCGCCTGCACGGCATCCAGAAAGCCGCACATCTCGTCCACGCTCTCGCCCTTGATGCGCATGGCCACGCAGAAGGCGCCCAGCTCCAGGTCGCTGACCTGGCCGTCCAGCACCTGGCCGAACAGATCGGCCGCCTGGGTGCGATCCAGCGCCTTGGCGCCGCGCGCGCCGCGGCCGATTTCCTTGATGTAGTGGCTGATACCCATGGTGTGGTCTGTGATGCAGTGGCCGGCCGATTGTCGGTCAGGATCGCTATCGGCTGGCGCATGAGCTTATGCCTGCCAGGGCACACAGGCGCTGCCGGGGCTTCACGGCGTTGCGGGCGCCGCCCGGGGGGATGCAGCAGGGGCGCGCCCGCCCGGGCTGCTCCAGGTGCGGGTCCAGCGCACCTGCATGACGCGCAGCACGGCCAGCATGGCCAGGGCCAGCAGGGCGAAGGCGATGAAGCCCCACAGGTAGCTGCCCAGGTATTGCTTGGACAGGCCCATGGCGTTGGGCACCAGGCCGCCGCCCAGGGCGCCGATCTCGCCGATCATGGAGCCGGCCACGGCCGTGGTCAGCGGCCAGCGCAGCGGCACCAGCTGGAACAGCGCGCCGTTGCCCGCGCCCAGCGCGGCAAAGCACAGCATGAAGAGCAGCGTGGTGGCCAGCAGATGGCCCTCGGCCAGGCCGCAGGCGACCAGCGTGGCGGCGACCAGGATCAGCACGCTGCTCAGGGTGTTGACGCCGCCGAAGCGGTCGCCCAGATAGCCGCCGACGACGCGCACACCCGAGCCCATGAGCGCGGCGAGCATGGTCAGCTGCCCGGCCTGCACCTTGGTCACGCCGAACTGGTCGTGGAAGTAGGTGGGCAGAAAGCTCACCAGGCCGATGAAGCCGCCGAAGGTCACCACGTACAGCAGGCTGAAGGCCCAGCCGTCGCGCTCGAACAGGCAGGCGACATGCTGGCGCAGGCTCTGTTTTTCATGATCCGGCGGCTCCTTGGCGAAAACGGCCATCACCGTGAAGGGCACCAGCATGCACAGGCCCGCCAGGCCATAGACGGCCTGCCAGCCGTAGGCCTGGGCCAGCGGCGGCGCAAACAGCACGGCCAGCACGGTGCCCGAATTGCCTGCGCCCGCGATGCCCATGGCCAGGCCCTTGTGCTGCGGCGGGAACCAGCCGCTGCCCAGGCTCAGCGCCACGCCGAAGCTGGCCCCGGCGATGCCCAGCAGCACGCCCATGGCGATCACATGGTCGTAGCCGCGGATGAAGAAAAAGCCCAGCGCCAGCGCCGCCATGATGAGCGCCATCTCCACCATGGCGGCGTTCTTGCGCCCGATGTACTGGGCCAGCACGCCCAGCGGGAAACGCATCAGCGCCCCGGCCAGGATGGGCACGGAAATCATGAAGCCCTTCTGTGCGGCGTTCAGTTGGTAGGCCTCGGAAATGAACGGGGCCATGGCGCCGTTGAGCACCCAGACCGCAAAACAGAAATCAAAATACAAAAAGGCCGCGAACAGCGTGGGCGCGTGGCCGGATTTGAGAAAGGTGCGCATTCCCGTCATGGTGCTTCTCCGGTGGGTCGTTGAAATGGTGAGATGGGGCGTCGTGGGTTCAGGCACCGGCTAGTACAGCAACCTGGAAGTAGCGGAACAAAATGAAAGCGATGGATTCGCGCCCATGGCTAGGCGCAAACCGCAGCGATAGCCGTAGCTATCGCGAGGATTTGCAACACCGACATGGGTGTGAAGACGCGCTTTCATGTTTCGATATTTCCGGGTTTCTGTACTAGGCTGGCCTGCACCATGCGCTGCAGCTGCGGCACGCAGGAGCCGCACTGCGTGCCGCAACGCAGCGTGTCCTTGAGCCGCTGCAGGCGCGCCGGGGCGTCGCCCGCGCAGCGCTGCAGCAGGTCGGTGATGGCGTTCTCGGCCACGCCCTCGCAGGCGCAGACGTTGGCGCCGCGTGCGGCCAGCGGCACGGGCGCCTTGGCACCGGGCTGCAGCAGGGCGCGGCGCAGCGGCTGGGCGTCGTGGCGCTCCTGCCGCAGCGGGGCGATCCAGGCCTGGGCGCTCACGTCGCCCGCCAGCAGCACGGCCTGCAGCCGCTGGCCGCGTTGCGCCTCCTGCAGCCTGGCGCGGCGCCACTGGCCCCGGCGCGCGTCGCGGTAGCTCAGCAGGCCCGCGCCCTGCAGATCCAGCAGCTGGGCGATGCGCTCGACCAGTGCCTCGTCCGGCGCCTGGTGCGCGGCGGCGCGCAACTGCAGGCCGGTGCCAAGCTCGGCGCGGCCGAACAGGCTGCAGCTGGCGAAGGGAAACTCGGCCATCAGCGCTTCGAGCTGCTGGCGCGCGCGGTGCACCTGGTGCAGCGGCAGCCAGGCCTGGGCCCACAGGCCCCAGGGCAGCTCGGCCTTGAGCACCTTGATGGCCGCGTGCTTGAGCTCGGGCTGCAGCGACTGCGGACAGCGCGCCGCCGTGGTCAGGGCATTGACCCCCGCCAGGCGCCGGCCCGTGCTGCTGGCGCCGCCCAGCACCTCGTCGCCCCAGTGCATGGGCAGGAACACCTGGCCCGGCGCCAGGGTGTCGCTGGCCTGCACCGGCGCGACGATGCTGCCGCGCCGGCTGGTGAGGTAGGCCAGCTCACCCTCGGCCAGAGCGAGCCGCGCCAGGTCGGCCGGGGCCATCTGCACGCGCGGTTCGCTGGCGTGCGCCCACAGGTTTTCCACCAGGCCGCTGCGGCTCAGGCCGTGCCACTGGTCGCGCAGGCGGCCGGTGATCAACGCGAAGGGGTAGCGCGCGTCGGCGGGCTCGGCCACGCTGCCGGGCTGGGCCGCGATGAAGCGGGCGCGCCCATCGGGGGTGGTAAAGCGCCCGTCCCGGTACAGGCGGTCGCGGCCCTGCGCCTGTCCCTGCGGGCAGGGCCATTGCTGGGGCGCGGCGTCGAGCCGTGCCCAGGACAGGCCGGTGATGTCCAGGTCGCGCCCGCGCGTGCTCTCGCGGTGCTCGTTCCAGATCGCCTCGGGGCCGTCGTAGGGGAACAGGCTGGGCAGCCGTGCGCGTTCGGGCAGCAGCGGCTGCAGGCGCCGCGCCACGGTGGTGACGATGCGCCAGTCGGCCCAGGCCTGGCCCGGCGCGGGCACGGCGGCGCGCACGCGGCTGATGCGCCGCTCGCTGTTGGTCACGGTGCCTTCCTTCTCGCCCCAGGTGGCGGCGGGCAGCAGCAGGTCGGCGTAGCGCGCGGTGGCGCCGGTGGCGTAGGCGTCCTGCAGCACCACGTATTCGGCGCGCTGCAGGGCGCGGCGCACCAGGGCCTGGTCGGGCAGGCTGTGCGCGGGGTTGGTACAGGCTATCCACAGCAGCTTGACCTGGCCGTCGGCGGCGGCCTCGAACAGCTCGACCGCCGCCTTGCCGGGCGTGGCAGGCACATCAGGCACGCCCCACAGCGCGGCCACTTCGGCGCGCTGCTGCGGATCGGCCAGGTTGCGGTGGGCGCTGAGCTGGTTGGCCAGCGCGCCCACCTCGCGCCCGCCCATGGCGTTGGGCTGGCCGGTGAGCGAGAGCGGCCCCGCGCCCGGCCGGCCGATCTGGCCGCAGGCCAGGTGCAGGGCGATGAGGGTGCTGTTGTTGTCGGTGCCATGCGCGGACTGGTTCATTCCCTGGCAGTACAGGCTGAGCGTGGGGCGGCGCGGGCCGTCGTCCCGCACCCCGGCGAACCAGCGCGCGGCCTGCAGCAGCTCGGCCGGGGCGATGCCGCAGTGCCGCTGCACCGCCTCGGGCGTGGCCTGTGCTGCCTGCGCGGCCAGGGCCTCCCAGCCGCTGGTGTGGGCGGCGATGTAGGCCTCGTCCAGCCAGCCCTGCTCCAGCATGCAGCGCAGCATGCCGTGGTAGAGCCAGACGTCCGAGCCCGGCCGCAGCGCCAGGTGCAGGTCTGCCAGCTCGGCGCTGTCGGTGCGGCGCGGGTCGCAGACGATGATCCTGAGCGCCGGATTCGCGCGTCGCGCGTCCTCGATGCGCCGAAACAGGATGGGATGGGCCCAGGCCGGATTGGCGCCGCTGATGAAGATCGTGGCCGCGTGGGCGATGTCCTCGTAGCAGGCAGGCGGCGCGTCGGCCCCCAGCGTGGCCTTGTAGCCGGCCACGGCGCTGCTCATGCACAGGCGCGAGTTGGTGTCGATGTTGTTCGTGCCCAGCAGCCCCTTGGCGAGCTTGTTGAAGGCGTAGTAGTCCTCGGTCAGCAGCTGGCCAGAGACGTACAGGCCCACGGCGTCCGCGCCGTGCTGCGCCACCGTGGCGGCGATGCGCCCGGCCAGATCGTCCAGCGCCGCATCCCAGGACAGCGGCAGGGCCTCGGCGCCGCGCCGGGCGCGCCGCAGGGGCTGCAGCAGGCGCACCTGGGACTGCACCTCGGGGCGGGCCGTGAGATGCAGGGTGGTGCCCTTGGAGCACAGGCGGCCGAAGTTGGCGGGGTGATCCGGGTCGCCGCGCACGCCGGTGATGCGGTCGTCCTCGCTCTCGATGAGGACGCCGCAGCCCACACCGCAGTAGGGGCAGGTGGAGCGGGTGGTGTTTTTCATGTGCAGACGGCCGGGCCGGCCAGGGGGCGGGTTTCGTGCAGGGCGTGGCTGGCCAGCTCCTGGGCGTGCAGATAAACGGCGCGCCCCGCGACCCTGACCTGGAAGCGGGGCGCGCAGCCCACGTCGGGCGCCAGCGCCTGGCCGTCGCACAAGCCTATGGTCCAGTTGTGCAGCGGGCAGGCCACGCTGCGCCCGAACACCATGCCCTGCGAGAGCGGGCCGCCCTTGTGCGGGCAGCGGTCGAGCAGGGCGAAGACCTCGTCGGCGGCGGTGCGAAACAGCGCCACCTCCAGCCCCTGCGCGCGTGCCACGCGGCGCGCGCCCTGCGTGGGGATGTCGTCGATCGTGCAGATGTAGGTCCAGTCGGTCATTGCTATTCCTTTGGAAGCTATTGGCGCTTGTCGGTAAAGCGCTACATGTGCTTTTGTCTTATACGGCGGTGATGGGGGTGGGGATGGGGATGAACTGGCGTGCATCGACGCGCGCCTTCTCGCCCTCGAACCAGGGGTCTGGCGCGCCGTCCAGCGCCGCCTGCAGGCGCGCCCACAGGGCCTGGCGCTGGGCCGCGTCCTCGAGCACCTTTTTCTTCACATGGTCCAGTCCCACGCGCGCCACGTAGTGCACCGTGCGCTCCAGGTACCAGCCTTCCTCGCGGTACAGCTGCAGGAAGGCGCCGCTGACTTCGAGCACCTCCTCGGCGGTCTTCACCTTGGTGAAGAACTGCGCCACCTCGGTCTTGATGCCGCCGTTGCCGCCCACGTAGATCTCCCAGCCCGAATCGACGCCGATCACGCCCACGTCCTTGATGCCGGACTCGGCGCAGTTGCGCGGGCAGCCGCTCACGGCCATCTTCACCTTGTGCGGCGCGTACATGGCCCAGAGCGCGCGTTCGAGCTGCTGGCCCAGCTGCGTGCTGTCCTGCGTGCCGAAGCGGCACCATTCGCTGCCGACGCAGGTCTTCACCGTGCGCAGCGCCTTGGCATAGGCCAGGCCGCTGGGCATGCCCAGGTTCTCCTTCTTCACGCCCAGCAGGTCGATGCGCTGGCCGCCCGTGACCTTGACGCTGGGGATCTGGTACTTGTCCACCACGTCGGCGATGCGGCGCAGCTCGGCCGCCGTGGTTCCGCCCGCCCACATGCGCGGCACCACGCTGTAGGTTCCGTCCTTCTGGATGTTGGCGTGGCTGCGCTCGTTGATGGCGCGGCTTTGCGGGTCGTTCAGCGCCTCTTTCGGCCAGGTGCTGATCAGGTAGTAGTTGATGGCCGGGCGGCAGCCCGGGCAGCCGTCGGGCGTCTTCCACTCCATGAAGGCGAAGACCTCTTCCTTGCTGATCAGGTGGTTGGCGCGGATGGCGTCGCGCACCGCCTGGTGGCCGTGCTCGGTGCAGGCGCACAGCGGCTTGGTCTTGGTCGTGGCCGCGTAGGCGCCGCCCACGGTGGCCATCAGGATCTGCTCGACCAGGCCGGTGCAGGAGCCGCAGCTGGCGCTGGCTTTGGTGTGCCTGCGCACCTCGTCCAGGGTGAACAGGCCCTTTTCCTTGATGGCCTGGCAGATGCTGCCCTTGGTCACGCCGTTGCAGCCGCAGACCTCGGCCTCGTCGGGCATGGCGGCGGCCTGGTTCTGGCCCGCGTGGCCGCCCTCGCCGATGTTGCTCTCGCCAAACATCAGCCTGTCGCGCAGGTCGGCGACGCTGCGGCCCTCGCGCAGCAGCTTGAAGTACCAGCTGCCGTCCACCGTGTTGCCGTACAGGCAGGCGCCGACCAGCTTGTCGTCTTTCAGCACCAGCTTCTTGTACTGGCCGCTGCCGGGGTCGCTGAGCAGGATTTCCTCGGTGTCCGCGCCGCCCATGAAGTCGCCGGCCGAGAACAGGTCTATGCCCGTGACCTTGAGCTTGGTCGAGGTCTGCGAGCCCTGGTAGCGGCCGATGCCGAATTCGGCCAGGTGGTTCGCCAGCACCTTGCCCTGCTCGAACAGCGGCGCCACCAGCCCATAGGCCACGCCCCGGTGCGCGGCGCATTCGCCCACGGCGTAGATGCGCGCGTCGGTGGTGGTCTGCATGGTGTCGTTGACCACGATGCCGCGGTTGACATGCAGGTGCATGCTCTCGGCCAGCCCGGTGTTGGGGCGTATGCCTACGGCCATCACCACCAGGTCGGCGGGCACCTCGCTGCCGTCCTTGAAGCGCACGGCGCGCACGCGGCCGTCCTCATTGCCCAGCAGGGCCGAGGTCTGCGCCTGCATGAGGAACTGCATGCCGCGCTCCTGCAGCGCCTTTTGCAGCATGTGGCCGGCCACGGGGTCGAGTTGGCGCTCCATCAACCATTCGGCGGCATGCACCACGGTGACCTGCATGCCGCGCTTCATCAGGCCGTTGGCCGCCTCCAGGCCCAAGAGGCCGCCGCCGATGACCACGGCGTGCCGGTACCTGGCGGCGGCGGCGATCATGGCCTGGGTGTCGGCAATGTCGCGGTAGGCGAGCACGCCGGCCAGATCCTTGCCGGGCAGCGGCAGCATGAACGGGTTGGAGCCCGTGGCCAGGATCAGGCGGTCGTAGGGCACGGCCATCGTCTCGCCCGCCGCGTTGCTGGCGTGCACCATGCGGCGTGAGCGATCCACCTGCGTCACGGTGCAGCCCGCGTGCAGCGTGATGCCGTGCTGCTGGTACCAGGACCAGTCGTTGAGGACGATCTGTTCCAAGGTCTGCTCGCCCGCCAGCACCGGCGAGAGCAGGATGCGGTTGTAGTTGGGGTGCGGCTCGGCGCCGAACACCGTGATCTCGTATAGGTCGGGCGCGATCTTGAGCAGCTCCTCGAGCGTGCGCACCCCTGCCATACCGTTGCCCACCATGACCAACCTGGATCGCTTCATCATCCTCTCCCTGGGGCATGCCCCGCAGCCATAGATAAGCCTGCGCGCGCCCCGGCTCCGTGGTCGCAGGTGGCGTGCGATGCAGCCCGTAGCGGCTGCACCCGGATCAATGCAAGCTGCATGCCAACCGCTGCCGCTGCCCTGAGTTCAAATGGGATTGGCTTACAGCGCTTTATGAACAAGCGCTTGTTGCTATGAAAAAAGAAGTTTGATGGGCGGGCCGCATTGGTGCCTGGAGCGCGCGCCTGCCCCGCCGTGGTGCGTGCAGATGCCGCCGCTCTGCCGCATCGCTGCCCATGGCCCGGGCTCATGAAGAGCTAAGTCTTGCTGCCTACGCTGTCCCTTACGCAAATCCTGCGTTTCCTGTGGAGAGACACCATGTACCGCAATACCCAAATTTCCTTGCTGGCCCTTTGCATGGCCGCAACCGGCGCCGTGGCCTATGCCGCCAATGGGGGCGCCGAGAACGACGCGCTGGCCATTGCCAACGCCAAGATACCCCTGACCCAGGCCGTCACCGTGGCCGAACAGCATGTGAACGGCAAGGCCACGCATGCCGAGTTCGAACATTCCAAAAAGGGCTGGATCTATGAGATCGAGGTCGTCAGCTGCGCCAAGGTCTTCGACGTCAGGGTCGATGCCGACAAGGGCACGGTGAATGCATCCCGCGAGGATGCGCCGGATCATCGCAAGGGCCACGACAAGGACGATTGAGGCGGCCAGGCCGGGCTGGTCATTGCAGCACGGCCTCACAGAAGCTGATGAAACACATCAGCCAGGCCTTGTGTCATTGACTCGACGAGCCGGCACCGATCCGCGTACGAAAACCATGAGCCAGGCGTCGGGCCCTATGACGAAAGATCGCCCCATTTCCCACCTGCAAGGAGCGCAGGGGGCCTCTACTGTGGTGGCGGGAAGAATAGCGGCGCATGCGCGCCGATGGTGGTGGAACAGCGCCGGTCAGATCAATCGAGTGTTATCCGTCGCTTACTTTGACCGTCTCGGCGTACCCCGGCTCTATCCATTCTGACCTTGCGCTCTCGAACCGCCCGGTGCGGATTCGCATGCCGGGTGGTGTGGCAGGGGCGCGGTTCACACGAACTGCCTCCTATGCCGATTGGGTGCAATTCCCGCCACGGGTTGGTCACAGCAAGTGAAGTGAAGCGTAACTGCATGAGGGCGACCGAGTGTGGGAAGCCTGCAGGCACTGATCCACCCGGAGAACCTGCAGCTGCTCCAGGCCAATGGGTTGCTGCGCGATGCGCACCAGGCCTGCACGGCGGGGGGATATCCGGCGGTTTCAGCACCTGGCCTAGGTTCACAAGGTCAACTCGCTGGGCAAGCTGGCGAGGTTAGTGGATCAATCGGCGCTGGAGAGCAGTGTTTTGGAGGCCCGGGTGTTTCGGGGGCGGCGGCAGCGGTTTCTGATCCTGTCGCAATGACTTCAAGCGGAACGGCGTCTGGCTAGCTCATCGGGAGCAGCCTGTAGGGAGGCGATATGACGAACCGAAGGACGAAAACTCGACCTATAGTGTCCTGGGCTCGTATGCAGTTGTTCCCGGAAATGGTGCCGCAGCGCCCCGGCAGAGCCAAAGCCTGTGGTCGTCGCAACAGCTTCAATGGCCCAATCCGTTCCCTCCAAAAGGGCGCAGGCTTTTGACAGCCTTTCTTGCATGACCCATCGACCTGGGGACACGCCGGTTGCTTCCTCAAAGCGCCGGATAAAAGTGCGTCGGCTCATGTGTGCCTTTTCTGCCAAGCGCTCAATGCTCAAGTCTTCGCCCAGATGTGCGCGTGCCCATGCAAGCAAATCGGCTAGCGGCTCGCCATCCCCGCACACCGGGCGAGGAGTCAACTGCGCCTGACCACCTTCTCGGTGCGAAGGGATAACAAGGCGACGTGCCACGTTGTTGGCAACCTCAGGGCCGAAGTCCCGGCGAACGACATGCACGCACAGATCCAGGCCCGCAGCGCGGCCCGCCGAGGTCAGCACATCGCCGTCATCTACGTAGAGAACAGAAGCGTCAACCTTCAGCGAGGGGTAGCGCATTGCGAGTAAATCGGCGTGCGCCCAGTGCGTCGTGACACGTCGGCCATCGAGCAGACCTGCGGCAGCAAGCACAAACGTCCCCGAACAGATCGACATGATGCGTGCACCTCGGTCATGGGCGCACCGAAGAGTCGCCAGCAGCGCAGGCGGTGGAGCTACATCAATATCGTGCCAGCCGGGGACAACCACGGTGCCAGCATTGGCCACAGCGGATAAACCCGAATCCGCCACCACCTGAAGTTGTGCGCCTGTACGGCAAGGGTCGCCAGGGCGCTCGTTGCATACCGCGACACGGTACCAGTCACTTCCCATGTTCGACAAGCCGAACACTTCATGGGCAGCTGCCAGGTTGAAGGCATTGACACCATCGTAGGTCAGCAAGGCCACCAAACGGTTGGCTTGGCCAGACTGCCGTGCGCTCACAGTCCGAGCAGTAGGGTGCATCTTTGTAATTGGCATGATTTTGACGATAGTTGTCATTGATGTCAATTGTCAATAGGCTGCCAATAGCAAAAAATCATTTGAATAAAACTGTTGTCTATTAGGCAATTTGATGAACGGTTTGCAGCAAGCTTCAGCGCACGAATCCGCCGAAACAAGGCTTGCCGCAGCCAATGAATCGCGCAAGGCAAACATGGGTGATACAGCAGTGTTTTTGAACTTACTGGTTCCGCAATGCTCGGCTATCGCGCCCATCGCACCAATGCGCGACCGCACCAAAGTGATTTTCTGATATTCGCTTAATCTTATTGATCATATTAAAAATAATGGTATGCAGAAAAAATTAATGCAATTAATAGAAAATTCGAAAGAAGACAGCGCTTTCATTAGCTCAAAGGCGCAAATGGATTTTTGGCTGCTTCTGGTTGGAACATTTCTCGTATTTTTAACCGTTTCTGCAGTGGCCGTTTTTGCCATCATCTATGAAAGAAACGGATTGCGCCAGCCACTCATCGGAGTCGTTCTAAGTGTTTATGGCGCTGGCACCATCATGGCAGTCATGCTTTCTGGGAATCTATCCAGAAAATATGGATCAATACGTATGATGCATATTGGCTTGGCGATCATGTTGCTCAGCTATCTAAGTTTTTCATACACATTAAATAGCTTCTCGCTTTCAATTGCGTCGCGATTGGCTCAAGGTATAGGTTACGGAGTTTTTCTTGCGCCAGCAATGGTTGTTGCAAAAGGGTTACTGACAAAGAAGAAATTTGTCACCCTGTTTGGCATATATGCAGCATCCATTCCGATGCCGAACATCATTGGTCCAGCGCTAGCCCAAATGGTGTTGGATACATTTGATGTCGCATGGTATATCCCTCTGACATCCATACCGATGGTTCTCGGGGTTTTCATTATTTCTCGCATTCATCAGAACGTGCGAAAATCAACCGGAGAGGGGCAGAGCTATAGTGAACTACTGAAAAACAAGAAATTTCTATATGCATGCGGGCTAATTTTGTTTGTGGGTCTGTTTTTTGGATTCATTCCAAATTACATGGCAACTTATTTATCGGAAAAACATATCTCGCTAAGCAGTTTTTTCACTACCTTTTCTTTGTCTCTGATATTGGTGCGATTCTTAATAGCGCCGTTTATTGAGAAAAAAGGGCATGAGGTTATTGTGGGGGGAGGCATAGTGGGTATTAGTGTTTCGTATCTATTGATGGGCGGTGATGATTTAACCGAAATGCTATCTGTTGCGGCTGGAATAATGTTTGGAATTGGTTACAGCCTTTGCTATCCGCGCCTTAGCACCATGTCAATTGCCCCATTTTCCGAATCCGAGAGGGAAAGACCGGTTGCTCTCTTTAATGCAGCATTCATCTTTGGAACAAATTTCACGCCACTCCTTGTGGGTTTAATGCGCGAGCACGTTGGCTTGGATGCAATCTTGTTTTCTAGCGGGGGTGTCGGCCTCCTGGTTGGGATAATGTTATTGATTAAAAAAAGTGGTTGAATAAAGTGGAAGTATTAGTAGCATAAAAGTGAATCCAGTCAATCTGATGGTCATCAGATATCATTAATCACGTATCGGCTGAATTATATTATGCATTCAAGTTTAATCAAATTTGCATCAGATTATTTTGATGAGCAATCAAGTCAATATGACAATGATTTCTCGGATTTTTCCATATGGGCACTGGCTCACTACAGTGGAAAGAAGATACTAATTGATGCTCTTGGTGACAAAAGAGATTTGGCCGTTGCGGATGTGGGTTGTGGGACAGGGAAATGGTCTGCTTATGTAGTGGGTAGAACATCTGAATTACTTTTGTCGGATGTCGCCGAATCAATGCTTAATATTGCTAAGGAAAAATTCAATCAAGTGCCTAATGTAAAAACATTGCAGGCATCGGTAGAGAATTTAAGCCACCTTCCAGCGAATAAATATGATTTGGTTCTATGCATGGGAGACCCGCTTTCATATGCCTCTGACTACGAATCAGGAGTACGAGAGCTCTGCCGAATAGCAAAACCTGGCGGCTATATTTTCGTAAGCGTCGATAGCAGACTTGGATACTTGAGAATTATCAAAGATAAAGCAAAATCGGATCTTCGAGTTTTGCATGATTTTTTGAAGACGGGTAATATTATTGGATGGGAGGGGTTGCCTATTCACGCTTTTACGCGGGCTGAATTGCATTCGTTTTTTATTAATGCTGGCTGCGAAGTCATGAGTATTCATAGTCTTCCAAGTTTTTCCTCGTACTTCTTGTTTGAGTCAAACTTTCTGAATCAAATTAAAGATCAAGTTCAATTTAAGAAAATGGTTGAGCATGAGATGGATTTTATGAACGAAGGTTCACCGGGGCCGCATCATCTCTACGGGTTGTTTATAAAATCCAGGAAAAGTCTAGACTGAAAATTAGTTTCTAACAATGCCAGTAAAAATTTTCCATTCCTCTATTGATTTTTATGCTTTGCGACCAGACGTCGGCTGGCATGTTGATTCGCAGAGAGTCTACGTATCAAATTTCAGAGACTTAAAGGAGATTGGATTTTCCTTGAGAGGAATCGATTCGCAGATTATTAGATTTGTGATGGCGCAACTGTACGCAGGAACTACTCGACATGATTTACTGTATATCCTGGGGCGATCCGTTTTGCGCAGGATTGATCAACTAATAAGAGAATTAAACGATAACGGATTAATTGATTTTAAGGCATTATATGCACATTACTCGAGCGCGCATAAAAATATTATTTCTATCAATTATTCGTCTGAAAAAGTAGTTCTTCCAAAATCAGAGACGCTTATTTTTGCAGGATCGTTCAATTCATCCCTCTTGCCTGCGACAATTACACGAATGGCGTGCCCTCAGAGGATTGTTTTCGATTTAAAAGTTGCGGGCGGCTATTTGGTACTGGCTCGTGCGCAGGATGCCGACATGTGTTTTCTGTGCATGTTGCTCTGGTTTCTTGGCAGTCGTTCATTGCCATCCAGTTTTTTGGGGGCAAACCTGAATTGCGGCAATTATTCGGGAAAATTAAGAAAATTACGAATTGATAGTGCAATTGACAGAATGCGAAAGCATTCCTCAATAATCATGTACTACCCGGACACGAATGACACACCAATTGTATGCAGTCTGCGAGGCGCTCATCCTGCATGTTCTTGTTTAAGCTTTAGAAGACACGATGATCGACTGCTGACGAAGTAGTCTTCGAACTCGGCGAAGTGATATATCAGATAGATGTATTACTTCGTGGAGCTGGCGCTATCGATATGAGACAAATTTCTTGTTTCAACTCGATGCGTTAACACGCGAGTCCTTTTTGGATTCGTATTTTTAATCTTTAGAGGAGTTTGATATGTTTAATAATAAACACATATTCGAATCGGCAATCACCGAGTCGGCCATCACTGAATCAGAAATTACCGAGTCGGCTATCACCGAATCCGCTATTACTGAATCGGCAATTACCGAATCTGCCTAAGACCCAGTAGGAAAAAAGCATGAGGTCTTGCGCCTCATGCTTGTTTCGGATATGTGCTAATCTTATATAGCGTTTAATATGTCTCTACTCGATGCCATTTCTCTCATTAAGAATCAACGGACGGTGCGAAACTATGGCGATCGAGTGCCTGACACGGCGCTGATAGATAAATGCATTGCTCTAGCACAAAGATCACCATCAACATCGAATCATCAGCCTTATTGCGTGCTGAAGCTAGAGGATGCTGAGCTAAGAAAAAAAGTCTTAGCCGAGATGGTATGTCAGCCCTATGTGTTCAAAGCCCCTGTCCTACTACTTGTCTGTGTTGATTGGTCTAGGCAAGATATGCTGGCCCAAGAAATCGGTGTAACAAATGAAATAAATAAAATAAGTAAATTAATTGTAGGAATTTCCGATGCAAGCATATTTTGCCACAGCTTAGTCCTCGCCTGCCAAGCTTCGGGTTTGGCAGTATCCTACATTGCAAGTCCGTATACGGCGATGAAAGAGGTGGCAAACCTACTGGAAATTCCCCTCAATAAGGCAATGCCACTTCATATGCTTTCGATTGGCTTTGCCGATGAGGATCCGCCAGGCGGCCCTCGGTACCCTTTCGATTCTATTGTCCATATCAATAAATTTCGCGTGCCGAATCGGAAGATGATTTCCGAGTATTTCAATAATGGCTCAAAAGAGCTTGAGAAGCGGAATTATTTCGAAATTACAGGTGATCAAATATCGTCGTGGCGAGAACACTATCGAATTAAATTTGGCAGGATTGCAAATGAAAGAACCTGGGGGCCTCTGGAGGAGGATATTCGATATTTTTTCGAGAGTGAGAAGTGATGCGAGATATGAATAGTCTGTTGGGAGTTCTTCGTCGCGTCTGCGAGCCATTTGGCATCGTTAGTGATCTCAGGGGGGAATCATTCGAGTGTGCCGATAAGACTCTTCACCTTTATCGTGCCAGAATCCACTCAATTTCTCGATCTGGTTTCTTGCCCCAGACGCTTACTGGTTTTGGGTTTTCCGATGATGCCCAATTGGCCGAAATAAAAGCTATTGGCGAGGGATTGGAGCGTTTTTGTGGCGTCAATTTTTCCTCTAGGAATGCGATTCATACCACTTGGAAGGAGATATCTGCTTCTGCAATTCATCCAAGCGCATGTCTGCAGTATGATGACGATCAATATCTGCACAAGGATTGTCCTCTGCAAAAATTCGATGAGAGAAAAGTTAGCGAATGGGTGCCTGCCTATCGCTATAAGACCAAGGAGCAATTATTTATACATGCTGATCTAGTTCGCATGTCTCATTTATCAAAGATCGCTAAAACATCTTCAATTGGTATGGCGATACATACTAACATCGGAGTGGCCGAAGAGTCCGCCTTGCTTGAACTTATCGAGAGGGATCATCTTGCTCTCGCTTTTTGGCACGGGGAAGGGGGAGGACAGCTTGATCTTGAGGGGATGCCTGATCGAATTCAAGTTCATCTAAAAGCGTTGCGGGACGATGGATTTAGAGTTTATGCATTGTTGTATCGTTTTAACTTGAATTTTCCAGTGGTTCTCTGGTTGGCCTTCAGATCAACAGGGCTTCCTTACTTTCTCAAGGGTGCTTCTTCCCATAAAGATATTCATGTTGCGTGTGAAAAATCTTTTGATGAATTATTGCGAAGCTTTCTTTATTACAAAAAGCATCCTTTTGTGTTTGAAAAAAAATCACAAGGAGCCGCGAAAAATCTAATGTTTTATCAGACGCCAGACGCAGAAATGATGCTAAATTTTCTCCTTGATACAGGAACGGTAGCAAAGATGGAAGATAAAACAGGAAATTGTTCTGCGTCAATTTTCGATTGCGTTGAGGAGGCCGGATTCCCTGTATTTTTTGTCCAAATGAGCCACCCTCTGGTTGTCGATCTTGGAATGAAGTGTGTTCGAGCAGTAGTTCCTGGATTAGTTCGCACTCCTTTGGGTTCGGAGCCATGGCAACTAGCTGCTCGTCGGCTACGTAGAACTGGAAGTGATCGGGATACTTTGCTTGCATCAAGACATATGCCGCATTTTTTCTCGTAAATTCCAGAGCAAGCCTAGTACGCCGGCTCATAAATAACGAAGGCTCTTTTCGCGAAACGTATGGATGGGCTCACGCCCTGATAGCCAAAGCCAGCACCGAAGCGGGCTCCGGGGTAGATCCGGGGACGCGATCGAGCATGCGAAACCAGCCCAGGTAAGACGCCAGGTAGTCGGCCCTGCAAATCGCCGCTACCCTGCATGAACACTGGGTTTGCGCGGATTCCGGCGGGTGTCCAATCCCCCGAGAATCGCTCCATCAGAATCTGATTCCTGGGAGTTTTGCTGATGCCGGAGTTCCGCGAGCATGCCGATTTCTTCCGCCAGCCGCTGGCCCAGATGATCGACCCGCGCCACCCGCTGGCGACACGGCGGTGGCCTCCAAGGCCATCCGGCCGGCCGAGTTCGAACGGCTGATCGTGGACACCACGGTGCAGGAGAAGGCTATCGCGCACCCGGTGGACTTGCGGCTGCTGGAGACAAGCTCGCCACAAGGTAGTGGCCGCGGCCAAGCGTGCGGGCATCGTACTCAAGCAGACCTTCGCGCGGGAAGGCAAGAACCTGCGCCGCCGTGCCGGTGGCTACGCCCACGCCAAGCAGTTCAAGCGCCTGCGCAAGGTGGTCAAACGCCAGCGCACGATCCTCGGAATCGTGCTGCGCGAGGTGGCGCGCAAGATCGCGCAGGCGGGCGAAGCAACGGCACTGACGCTGACGAATCTGCAAACGCTGCTGCAGCGCGCCGAGCGCATCCGCAGCCAACACCAACAGCCCAAGGACAAGAACAAGCTGTACGCTCTGCATGCCCCCGAGGTCGAGTGCATCGGAAAGGGCAAGGCCAGGAAGCCCTACGAGTTCGGCGTGAAAGTCAGCGTGGCAGTCACGCATAAGCAGGGCCTGATGGTCGGTGCGCGCAGCTTCACCTGCAACCCCTACGACGGCCACACATTGAATGAGCAACTGGAGCAGGTGACGATCCTGACCGAGGACACGGGAACCAGGCCCAAGCAGGTGAGCGTGGATCTGGGCTTTCGAGGAGTGGACGCGGCCAACCCGGGCGTTGAGATCATCCACCGGGGCAAGTTCAAAAGCCTCACCGATCAGCAGCGGCGCTGGCTCAAGCGCCGGCAGGCGGTGGAGCCAGCCATCGGGCATCTGAAACACGACAACGGCATGGATCGGTGTTGGCTCAAGGGACAGACGGGCGATGCGCTACACGCGGTGCTGTGCGCGGCCGGGTACAACCTGCGCTGGCTGCTGCGGACCATCGTGCGTCTGGGGCTCAAGGGCCTTTTTGCGCCTGTGTTTGCGCTGCTCGTCATGCTGACCCAAGCACTCGCAACGGCTTCAGGCGCGAGGAAAACCGGCGCGCGGCAGATCGCCTAGTCGGCTGCGTGAATTTTGCAGGGCCGACGATGTAGTGGCTGATGCCCATGACTGCGTGCAAGAAGAGGGGAGGTGGTGGGGATTGTCCTGCATTGCTGCCGGGGGCGCGGGCTCACAGGGGTTAAGCTTGCAGCCGCCAAAGGAGCAGAAGATGGGCCACGCCACTGCATCACCCTGGGCCAAGGTGCCTGAGCTCACGCTGGGTTTCTGGATCATCAAGATTGCCGCGACGACGCTGGGCGAGACCGGGGGCGACGCCGTCACGATGTCGATGCAGCTGGGTTATCTGGTGGGCACCGGCATCTTTGCTGCCGTCTTTGCCATTTGCGTGCTGGCACAGATCAGGGCGGGCCGGTTCCACCCCTTCCTCTACTGGGCCACCATCATCGCCAGCACCACGGTGGGCACGGCCCTGGCGGACTTTGCCGACCGCTCGCTCGGCATCGGCTATCCCGGCGGCGCCAGTTTGCTGCTGGTGCTGTTGCTGCTCTCGCTGCTGGTATGGCACCGCGTCATGGGAACGGTATCAGTTGCCAGCGTCCGCGAGCCCAGGGCCGAGGCCTTCTATTGGCTCACCATCATGTTTTCTCAGACCCTGGGCACGGCCTTGGGCGACTGGATGGCCGACAGCATGGGCCTCGGCTACAGCGGCGCGGCCGTGGTGTTTGGCGCATTGCTGGCGCTGGTGGTGGTGGCCTATTACGTGACGAGCCTGTCGCGCACGCTGCTGTTCTGGCTTGCGTTCGTGCTGACGCGGCCGCTGGGCCCCGTGGTCGGCGATTATCTTGACAAGCCCCTCGGTGCTGGCGGCATGGCTTTGAGTCGCTATAGTGCTTCGGCGGCGCTGATCGTATTCATCATCGCCTGCATCCTGTTACTGCCGCAGCGCCCGGCCGAAGCGAGTCACTGAACCATGCATGTGGCGGTTGTCGAACTAATCCAGTCCTACGGCTATCTGGCCGTGGCTGTGGGTACCTTTCTGGAGGGCGAGACCGTGCTCCTGGTCGCCGGTGCCGCTGCCAGCCGGGGCCATCTGTCGCTGCTTGGGGTGGTGGCGGTGGCGGCCGTGGCGAGCTTTGCCGGGGATCAGCTGTGCTTTTTTCTGGGGCGGCGCTATGGCAACCGGATATTGGCGCGCTACCCCTCGCTCGTGGCGCGCACGACGCGGGCGAGAGCCTTGCTGGAGCGGCACAACCTGCCGGTGATCCTGTCCATCCGGTTCTTGTACGGTCTGCGCATTGCCGGGCCCATAGCCATCGGCATGAGCGGTGTGTCGTGGCTGCGCTTTTTCGTGCTCAACGCCATTGGGGCTATGGCCTGGGCCGGCATCGTGGCGGGCGTGGGCTATGGCTTTGGTCATGCCATGGCGCGCTGGCTCAAGGCCGTGGATGCCGATGAGCTGTGGGTGCTGGCGGCGGCGCTGCTGCTGGGGCTGCTGTGGTGGCTGTGGGTGCATCTGAGGCATGCCGTGCATGCCATGCGGCGCTGAACGTCAGCCACCGCCTGGAGCATCGGCACCCAGCCATTGCCCACCCAGCACCTTGTAGAGCGTCACGCGGTTGGCCTGCTCGGCCAGTTGCAGCGCGATCTCGCCCTGCTGCGCCGCGTACAGCGAGCGCTGCGCGTCCAGCACCGTGAGGTAGTTGTCGGCGCCCAGGCGAAAGCGCGCGTCCGACAGCTCCAGCGCGCGCTGCGTGGCGGCTACCAGCGATGCCTGCGCGGCCAGGCGCTCGTCCAGCGTGGCGCGCTCGGCCAGGGCGTCAGCGACCTCGCGGAAGGCCGTCTGTATGGTCTTTTCGTACTGGGCCACGGCCTGGTCGCGCGTGACTTCGGCCACGCGCAGGTTGGCCTGGTTGCGCCCGGCGTCGAAGATCGGCAGGCGCAGCTGGGGCGCGAAGCTCCAGGTGCCGTTGCCGCCGTCGAACAGGCCAGAGAGCGCATTGCTGGCCGTGCCCACCGAGGCGGTGAGCGTGATGGCCGGAAAGAACGCCGCGCGCGCCGCGCCAATGCTGGCGTAGCTGCCGCGCAGCGCATGCTCGGCGGCGCGCAGGTCGGGGCGCTGTAGCAGGGCGCTGGAGGGCAGATCTGTGGGAATCGCCAGCAACGCCGTGGCGGGCGCGGCTGCGGCGCCGAGCGTGGGAAGCTCGTTCCCGGTGGCCGTCATGGCGAGGGCAGAAGTGGCGGCGGTCACGCTGGCCGGCAGCAGGGCGTCGGGCGCGGGCGTGCCCAGCACCAGCGCCAGCGCATTGCGGTCGCGCGCCACCTGCGATGCGAAGCTCGCCACGTCCACGCGTGCGGTGTCGGCGCTGGACTGGGCCTGGGCCAGGGCCAGGGCGGAGGTGGCGCCTAGCTCGAAGCTGCGGCGCGTGAGGTTCAGGGCCTGCGCGCGTGTGCGCAGGGTCTCGCGCGCCAGCGTGAGGCGGCGCGCGTCGGCATCGAGCGTCAGCCAGGCGTTCATGACCTCGGCCACCAGGCTCAGCTGCACGCTGCGGCGGTTCTCGGCGACGCGGAAAAACTCCTGCAGTGCGGCGTCGCTCAGGTTGCGCACACGGCCGAAAAAGTCGATCTCGTAGCTGGCAAAACCCAGCTGGGCGCTGTACTGGCTGGTGGTGCTGGGGCGGCCCGGTGTCGTCAGATCATCGGCGGTGCGTGCGCGGCTGGCGGCGCCGCTGGCGTTGACGGTGGGAAAGCGATCCGCCTGCGTCACGCCGTACTGCGCGCGCGCCTTCTCCACGGCCAACAGTGCCACGCGCAGGTCGCGGTTGTTGGCAAGCGCCATGCCGACAAGCTCGCGCAGGCGCGGCTCCTGCACGAAGTCCTGCCACTGCATGGGGCCGGCGTTGGTGAGCGCTACGGCGTCGGTGCTTGCGGCGCCCTGGGCGAGCGGCGGCGCCACAGTCTCGGGTACGGGCAACTCGGGCGCCTGGTAGCGCGGCGCCAGGTTGCAGCCGGCGAGCAGGGCGCAGGTCAGCGCCGCGGCCAGGGGTTTGAAGGGGGGGCGATGCGTCATGTGGCGCTGGTCGAATCGGGTTGCACGGGATGGGCCGCGTCTTCATGGCGCGACTGGCTCTTGAACCAGCTGCGGATCAGCAAGAAGAACACCGGCACCATGAAGATGCCCAGCACGGTGGAGGCTACGGTGCCGCCCAGCACGGCCGTGCCGATGGCGTTGCGCCCACCCGCGCCGGCGCCCGTGCCCAGGGCCAGCGGCGTGACGCCAAGGCCGAAGGCCAGCGAGGTCATGAGGATGGGGCGCAGCCGCATGCGCACGGCCTGCAGCGTGGCGTCGAAGAGCTGTTTGCCCTGCTCCTGCAGCTGTACCGCAAACTCGACGATCAGGATGGCGTTCTTGGAGGCCAGGCCCACGGTGGTGATCAGGCCGACCTGGAAGTACACGTCGTTGGCGAGACCCCGCGACCAGGTGGCCAGCAGCGCGCCCAGCACGCCCAGCGGCACGGCCAGCATCACGGAGACGGGCACAGTCCAGCTCTCGTACAGCGCCGCCAGGCACAAGAATACGAACAGGATGGAGACGGCGTACAAGGCCGGCGCCTGCGCGCCCGACTGGCGCTCCTGCAGCGAGGCGCCAGTCCACTCGTAGGCGATGCCCGCAGGCAGATCCTTCAGGATGTCCTCGACGATCTTCATGGCCACGCCCGAGCTCACGCCCGGCGCGGCGCTACCCACCAGCTCGTAGGCCGGCGCGCCGTTGTAGCGCAAGAGCTGGGGCGAGCCATAGGCCCAGTAGGCGCGCGAGAAGGCGCCGAACGGCACCATCTCGCCGTTCTTGTTGCGCACCGTCCATTTGCCCACGTCTTGCGGCAGCATGCGGTGTGGCGCATCGCCCTGGATGTAGACGCGCTTGACGCGGCCGTTGTTCAGAAAATCGTTCACATAGGTGCCGCCCATGCTGCTGGAGAGCACGCTGTTGATGGCGTCGTAGCCCAGGCCCAGGGCCGCCGCCTTGCGGTCGTCGATGTCCAGGCGCAGCTCGGTGGCGTCGTCCAGGTTGGTGGTGCGCAGGCTGGTCAGTTCGGGGCGCTTGCGCGCCTCGTCCAGGAACCGATCCTTGGCGGCCAGCAACGCCTGGTGGCCCAGGCCGTTGATGTCCTTGAGCATGAAGTTGAAGCCCGAGGTGGTGCCCAGACTGCGCACCGCCGGCGGCGGCGAGATGAAGATGCGCGCGTCGCGGATCTTGGCCAGATCCTTCGTCGCCTGGTGGGCTATGGATGCGGCGGACTGGCTGGCCAGCGGGCGCTCGTCCCAGGGCTTCAAACGTATGAAGGCGCGCGCCGAGCTCTGGTCGCCGTTCAGGCCCGACACCTGGTTGAAGCTGATGATCTCGGGAATCGTCTTGATGTATTCGTTCATCTGCTCCAGCACGCCCTGCAGGCGCGCGTCGGTGGCGCCCGCGGGCAGGTTGATGCTGGCCAGGATGTAGCCCTGGTCTTCCTCGGGCAGGAAGGAGGTCGGCACGCGGGTGATGATCCACCACACGGCCAGGCAGATGGCGGCAAAGATCAGCAGCATGCGTTTGGCGCGGTGCAGCATCCAGGCCACGCGGCCCTGGTAGCGCGCGGCGCCGGCGTCGAACTGGCGGTTGAACCAGAGAAAGAAGCGATCGCTCAGGCCCAGCAGACCGGTGCGGATGCGGGGCGCGCCGCCCCCGTGCGTGGGCGCCTTGAGGATGCTGGCGCACAGCGCCGGCGTGAGCGTGAGGGCCACGAACACCGACAGCGCCATGGCCGCGACGATGGTGATGGAGAACTGGCGGTAGATCACACCGGTGGAGCCGCCAAAAAAGGCCATGGGCACGAACACGGCGGCCAGCGTGACGCCGATGCCCACCAGCGCGGGCGTGATCTCGCGCATGGAGTGGCGCGTGGCCTCCTTCGGCGGCAGGCCGGTGTCGTGCATCACGCGCTCCACGTTCTCCACCACCACGATGGCGTCGTCCACCAACAGGCCAATGGCCAGTACTAGGGCGAACATGGTCAGGGTGTTGATGGAATAGCCCGCGGCCGCCAGCACGCCAAAGGTGCCCAGCAGCACCACCGGCACGGCGATCGCCGGGATCAGCGTGGCGCGCAGGTTCTGCAGAAAGACGAACATCACCAGCACCACCAGCACCATGGCCTCGGCCAGGGTGATCACCACCTCCCTGATGGAGGCGCGCACGAAGGGCGTGGAGTCGGAGCTGACGAAGTAGTCGATCTCGTTGGGGAAGAAGGGCTTGAGCTCGGCCAGCTTGGCCGCCACGGCGTCGGACACGGCCATGGCGTTGGCGCCGTCGGCCAGCACGATGCCCATGCCGGCTCCGGGCCGGCCGTTGAGCTTGGCCTTGATTGAGAGCGTGTCCGGGCCGAGTTCCACACGCGCTACATCTTTGATAGTGACTACCGCGCCATCGGTGGCGGTTTTGAGCACAATCGCTTCAAATTCAGGCACGGTCTGCAGCTTGGTGCGCGCGGTGATGGTGGCGTTGAGCTGCTGATCCGGCACGGCCGGCAGGGCGCCCAGCTGGCCGGCCGAGACCTGCGCGTTCTGCGCGTTCAGCGCGGCGATCAGGTCCGAGGGCATGAGCTGGTACTTCTCCATGCGCGCCGGATCCATCCAGATACGCATGGCGTAGAAGGTGCCGAACACGCGGATGTCGCCCACGCCGTCCAGGCGGCCGATCACGTCCACCAGGTTGGAGTTCAGGTAGTCGCCCACATCCACGGCCGTGACCTTGGGGTCGCCCGAGAAGAAGCTGTAGGTCACCAGGTAGTCCTGGCCGCCCTTGTTGACGAACACGCCGCGGCTCTTGACGGCCTCGGGCAGGCGGTTCATGGCCGACTGCAGCTTGTTCTGCACCTGCACCTGGGCCACGTCGATGTTGGTGCCTGGCGCAAAGGTGAGGGTGGTGGCCGATCGGCCCGACGCGTCCGACGTCGAGCTCATGTAGATCATGTTGTCTATGCCCTTGAGCTGCTGCTCGATGATCTGCGTCACCGAGTTTTCCACCGTCTCGGCCGATGCCCCCGTGTACTGCGCCGAGATGGTGACGCGCGGCGGCGCTATGTCGGGGTATTGCTCCAGCGGCAGCGTGAAGATCGCCAGGCCGCCGGCGAGCATGACGATGATGGACAGCACCCACGCGAAGATGGGGCGGTTGATGAAGAACTGGGCCATGTGCGCCTGCCGCTTATCGAGGGGCGCCGGCCTGCGGCGTGGCGATGTTCACGCCCTGGCCATTTCTGGGGCGCAAGCCGTCCTCGGGGGCCTGGGGCGGGCCGGCCTCGCCCTTGCTGGTCTTCAGGACCACCGGTTGGGGGCTGACCTTGTCGCCGGGCTTGACGCGTTGAAAGCCGTCCACCACCAGGCGCTCGCCGGCGACCAGGCCGCTGTCCAGCAGCCAGCGGCTGCCCAGGGCGCGCGCCAGCTCCACGGGGCGCTTTTCGACCACGTCGTCGGCGTTCACCACCAGCACATTGGCGCGGCCCGTCAGGTCGCGGTTCACGGCCTGCTGCGGTATCAACAGGGCGTCGCTCGCCAGGCCCGTGGGCAGCAGTGCCTGCACATACATGCCGGGCATCAGCACGCCCTCGGGGTTGGGCACCACGGCGCGCAGCGTCACCGTGCCCGTGCTGTCGTTGACGATCATGCCGGCGAATTGCAGCCGGCCCTCGTGCGCGTAGTCGCTGCCGTCGTCCAGGCGTATGCGCACGCGCGCCTGGTTGCCGTCCAGCTTCTGGTAGCGGCCCGCGTCCCAGTCGCGGCGCAGCTGCACTATCTCGTTGCTGGACTGGGTGAAGTCCACGTACATCGGATCCATCTGCACTATGGTTGTCAGGGCGTTGGTCTGGTTGGCCGTGACCAGGGCGCCGGGCGTGACGCTGGACAGGCTGATGCGCCCGGCGATCGGCGCCTCGATGCGGCTGTAGCGCAGGTTGATGCGTGCCGTCTCCAGGTTGGCGCGGGCCACGCCCATGTCGGCGCGCGCCTGCGCGGCCGCGGCCTGGCTCTCGTCATGGGCCTGGTGGCTGATGGCGTCTATCTTCAACAGCTCGGCGTTGCGCCGTGCCGTGGCCTCCAGCGTGCGTGCGCTGGCCTCGGCCCTGGCCAGGGCGGCCTCGGAGCTGGCCTCGGCGGCGCGCAGCGCGCGGTCGTCGATCTGGTACAGCGCCTGGCCCTTGCGCACCAGGGCGCCTTCGGTGAACAGGCGCTGCTGCACGATGCCCGAGACCTGTGGCCGCACCTCGGCCGTGAGCGAGGCGCGGGTGCGCCCGGGCAGGGTGGCGTCAAGCTGCTGCTGCTGCGTCTGCAGCGTGATCACGCCGACCTGGGCCGGCCCCTGCTGGGCCACCGGGCTTGCCGCCTTGTCACCACAGGCCGCCAGGGCCAGGGCCAGGCTCAGTGATCCCAGCAGCCGTCCGCCGTGGCGGCGCAGCGGGTGCGGAAATACGAGGGCGGTGGGGCGGTGGTCGCGGGTCGCGGTAGTCATGGGGGCGCAGCGCAATAGTCCTGGCGAAGCCATCATTGTCTTCGTGGTGTGGCAAGCCTCGGTTGAATGTCACCGAAGGTAAACGTCGCACTGTCGCATATCGCCGCCGGGCCTGTTGCGCTGGCTGCGTTACTTCATTTTTCTTTACTCGCCCCTGCCGCGCGCAATTGTCAAACTTGGTTGCTTGGCCGGGCCTTGCCGCATGTCCGGTTTCGGGTAGCGCATACCATGCATGGTTGGGTCGCTGTCGCTGATCCCATTGACCTTGCATAGGAGCAACCTGCCATGAACACCCCCGCATCCACCCCCCTGTTGGCCCAAGAGTTGATGCAGCACCTGCAGGGCGCGCCCCTGCAGCAGATGGCCCAGCAACTGGGTTCGGACCAGGCACAGACGCAAAGCGCGGTGGAAATGGCCTTGCCGCTGTTGCTCGGCGCCCTGGGCCGCAACGCCCAGGACGAGCAGGGCGCGCAGTCGCTGTTCGGCGCCTTGCAGCGCGACCACATGGATGCGGCGTCGCAGCAGGCACTGGGTCTGGGCGGCATGGATCTGGGCGGCCTGCTTGGCTCCGTGCTCGGTGCTGGCGCACCGTCCGGTGCTGCGATGGGCGGTGGTGCCGGCGCTGCCATCCTGGGGCATATTTTTGGCGGTGGACGCGAGCGTGCCGAATCCGGGCTGGGCCAGGCCAGCGGCCTGGGGGCAAACGCCGGCCAGCTGATGCAAATGCTGGCGCCCATCGTCATGTCCTTTCTGGCCCAGCGCGTGAGCTCGGGCGGCATGGACGCCGGCGGCCTGGGGCAGATGCTCGGTCAGGAGCGTGCCAGCGCCCAGCGCCAGGGCGCGCCCGGTGGCGACCTGCTGAGCAGCCTGCTCGATCAGGACGGCGACGGCCAGCTGGGATTGGGTGACTTGCTCAAACTTGGTGGTAGTCTGTTGGGCGGGCGGCGCTGATACACGCTGACAGGTACCGGGTTGCATTCAGGCCCCGGTTCGGCGGAAACTCAGGCCCTCGTTTCACTTGACAGCCTGGGAGGCCGCTTTGACAACTGTTGCAGAAATCATCAAGTCCAAACCCGACGGCAAGGTGCATTCGGTCAAGCCGACGGACACCGTGCTCTCCGCCTTGAAGCTCATGGCCGACATGCACATCGGTGCGCTGCTGGTGATGGAGGGCGACAAGATCGCCGGCATCTTCACCGAGCGCGACTATGCCCGCAAGGTGGTGCTGCTGGGGCGGGCCTCCATCGACACCCCGATCAGCGAGGTCATGACGCGCGCCGTGCGCTTCGTGCACCCGACCAACAGCGCCGAGGAATGCATGGCGCTGATGACCGAAAACCGCCTGCGCCACCTGCCGGTGATGGACGGCGAGCAGGTGGTGGGCCTGGTGTCCATCGGCGACCTGGTCAAGAGCGTGATCTCCGAGCAGCAGTTCATCATCACGCAGATGGAGCAATACATCACCCGCGTCTGGTGATGCCGCGATAGCCCCCGCGGCCGCGGCGCCGCGGGGCGCCACTACACTCCCGGGCATGAGTCAGCTGATCCTGGGCATCGAATCTTCCTGTGACGAAACCGGCGTGGCCCTGGTGCGTGCCGAGGGCGGCGGCGTGCCGCGGCTGCTGGCCCATGCCCTGCACAGCCAGATCGACATGCACCAGGCCTATGGCGGCGTGGTGCCGGAGCTTGCCAGCCGCGACCATATCCGCCGCGTGCTGCCGCTGACGCAAACCGTGTTGCACGAAGCCGGTGAACATCTGGACGCCGTGGATGTGGTGGCCTACACGCGCGGCCCCGGCCTGGCGGGCGCGCTGCTGGTCGGCGCCGGCGTGGCCTGTGCGCTGGGCGCGGCGCTGGACATTCCGGTGCTGGGGGTGCATCACCTGGAAGGCCATCTGCTGTCGCCGTTTTTGAGCAGCGACCCGCCCGAGTTTCCCTTCATCGCCCTGCTGGTCTCCGGCGGCCACACCCAGCTGATGCGCGTGGACGGCGTCGGCCGCTACGAAATTCTGGGCGAAACCATAGACGACGCGGCCGGCGAGGCGTTCGACAAATCCGCCAAGCTCATGGGCCTGGGCTACCCCGGTGGTCCCGCCCTGTCGCGCCTGGCCGAGCAGGGCGACGCCAAGGCCTTCAAGCTGCCGCGCCCGCTGCTGCACAGCGGCGACCTGGACTTTTCCTTTGCCGGCCTGAAGACGGCGGTGCTGACCCAGGCCAAAAAGCTGGGCGACGAGCTGGTGACGCGCAAGGCCGACCTGGCCGCCAGCACCCAGGCCGCCATCGTCGAGGTGCTGGTCAAGAAGACCCTGGCGGCCCTGGACCAGAGCGGCATGCGCCGCGTGGTGGTGGCCGGCGGCGTGGGCGCCAACCGGCTGCTGCGCGCGCAGCTGGACGCCGCCTGCGCGGCACGCGGCGTGCGCGTGCATTACCCCGAGCTGGAACTGTGCACCGACAACGGCGCCATGATCGCGATGGCCGCCGCCATGCGCCTGCAGGCTGGCCGTCAGCAGGCCAACCGTGACTACGCCTTTGACGTCAAGCCGCGTTGGCCGCTGGATGCCATAGCTACCTGAAGGTTGCGCTGCGTCTTTACAAAAGTTCATGCGCCGCTGGCGGGCGCTACAAATGGCGCGGTAACAATGCCGGCATGTTTGTTACGCCGCAATCTCCCCTCCCGGCAGCCCGGCCGCGAGCGTTGGCTCTGGCGCCGCTGCTGGCCTTGGCGCTGGCCGGCTGCGCCGCTACGGGTCCATCCGAGCCGCTGGGCAGCCCTGTGGTCGTACCCACAGCCTGGGCGAATCGGCCAGCCACGCAGGCTGCGCCCGGGCCAGACAACCTGGCCCAGTGGTGGCAGCAACTGGGCGACGCCCAGCTCACTGGCCTGATCGACGAGGCGCTGCAGGCCCACACCAGCATGCGCAGCGCGCGCGCCGCCGTGGAGCAGGCGCGCGCCCAGCGCGACATGCAGGCCGCGGGCCTGCTGCCGTCGGTGGATGGGTCCGCTTCGGCCCAGCGCAGCCGCAGCAGCGGCAATACAGCCAACAGCTTCCAGGCGGGGCTGGACGCGAGCTGGGAGCCCGACCTGTTTGGCCGCATTGGCAGTGGCGTACGCGCTGGCGACGCCGACCTGCTGGCCGCCGAGGCCGGCCTGGCAGCGGCCCGGGTGGCGCTGGCGGCCGAGGTGGCGGTGAACTACATCGACCTGCGCGGCCAGCAGCAGCGCCTGGCGATTGCCGAGCGCAACCTGGCCGCGCAGCGCGAGACGGCGCAGATCACCCAATGGCGCGTGCAGGCGGGCCTGGCGAATTCGCTGGCCGAGCAGCAGGCGCGCACCATCGTCGAGCAGACGGCCGCCCAGCTGCCCGCGCTGCGCTCGGCCATGGCCCAGTCGCGCCATGCGCTGGCCGTGCTCACCGGTCGCCCGCCCGCGGCGCTGGACCAGGCCCTGGCGGCCACCGCCGCCGTGCCGCTGCCGCCGGCCGACCTGGCGCTGGCCTTTCCCGCCGATACCCTGCGCCAGCGCCCCGATGTGCGCCAGGCCGAACACCGCGTGCGCGCCGCCTGGGAGCGCGTGGCCCAGGCCGAGGCCCAGCGCCTGCCCAGCCTGCGCATTGGTGGCACGCTGGGCCTGCGCGCGCTGACCCTGGGGGCGCTCACGGGCGGCGGCGCCACGGCGGCATCGCTGCTGGCCAGCGTGTCGTTGCCGGTGTTTGATGGTGGCGCGCTGCGCGCCCAGGTGCGCGCGCAGCAGGCCGCGCTGGAGCAAAGCCGCGCGGGCTATGAAGAGGCGGTGCTGGGCGCGCTCAAGGATGTGGAGGACGCGCTGGTGGCGCTGCAGGGCGAGCGCGAGCGGCTGACGCGCCTGAACGCCGCGGCCGATGCCGCGGGCAACGCGGCCCTGCTGGCGCAGCAGCAGTACGCCAGCGGTCTGGTGGACTTTCAGACCGTGCTGGACACACAGCGCCAGCTGCTCTCGGCCCAGGACGGCGTGGCCAGCACCACCGCCAGCATAGGCACGGGCCATGTGCGCCTGTACAAGGCACTGGGCGGCGGCTGGCAAAGCAATTGACAGGGACAGGAATGAACAAGCAAACACAAGCAGCGGCGCAGGCCGCCTCGTCCACCGATCTGCAGACCCTGCTGGGCGACGGCCTGGCCCGGCGCTGGTGGCAGAGCATTACGCTGTGGCTGGGCCTGCTGGCCGTGGCCGCCGTGGCCGGTGGCTGGTGGTACTGGCAGTCCAGCCAACAGGCCCAGGCCGCGCCGCGCTATGTGACGCAGGAGGTGCAGCGCGGCCAGGTCAAACTGACCGTGGCGGCCAACGGCACGCTGCAGCCCACGCGCTCGGTGACCATTGGCAGCGAGCTGTCGGGCACGGTGCGCCGCGTGCTGGTGGATGTGAACGACCAGGTGAAGAAGGGCCAGGTGCTGGTGGAGCTGGATACCACCAAGCTTGACTCCCAGGTGCTGCGCTCGCGTGCCTCGGTGGCCTCGGCCCAGGCCAGGCTGGCGCAGGCTACGGCCACCACCAAGGAGGCGCGCGCCAGCCTGGCGCGGCTGGAAGAGGTGGCGCGCCTGTCTGGCGGCAAGGTGCCCTCGGCCGCCGAGCTGGACGCCGGCCGCGCCGCCTACGAGCGCGCCCAGGCCGACGAGGCCGCCGCCCGCGCCAGCGTGCAGGACGCCAGGGCGGCGCTGGCCACCGATGAGACCAACGTCACCAAGGCCTCGATCCGCTCGCCCATCGACGGCGTGGTGCTGTCGCGCGTGGTCGAGCCGGGCAATGCCGTGGCCGCCTCGCTGCAGGCCGTGACCCTGCTCACGCTGGCCGAAGACCTGGGCCGGCTGCGCCTGGAGGTGAACGTGGACGAGGCCGACGTGGGCTCGGTGCAGCCGGGCCAGCAGGCCAGCTTCACCGTCAGCGCCTACCCCTCGCGCCCTTACCCGGCGCGCACCACGCGCGTGGCCTTCGGCTCCACCAAGACCGACAACGTGGTCACCTACATCACCTACCTGGAGGTGGACAACGCCGACCTGAGCCTGCGACCGGGCATGACGGCGGCGGCCACCATCACCTCCACCGAGCGCAATGACGTGCTCACCGTGCCCAACACGGCGCTGCGCTTCACGCCCATGGGCGCGGCCGGCGACGGCGCCGCCCAGGGCGCCAAGCCGGCCGCCGGCGGCGACAAGGCGGGCGGCGGCAGCGGCATCATGGGCCAGCTGATGCCGCGCATGCCGCGCCCCACGGGCCAGCGCCGCAGCGCCGCCGACGGCAATGGCAAGGCGGGCGCCGGGCAGCGCCAGATCTGGGTGCTGGAGGCAGGCAGCCCGAAGGCCGTGCGCGTGCAGACCGGCATCAGCGACGGCCGTGTGACCGAGGTACACAGCGACGCGCTGCAGCCTGGCATGCAGGTCATCACCGACCAGCTGGCGGCGGGGGCCAAGCCATGAGCGCCCAGGCGCAGCCGTCGCAAGACAGCCAGCCGCTGATCCGCCTGCGCGGCATCACCAAGGTCTATGGCGAGGGCGCGCTGGCCTTTCAGGCGCTCAAGGGCGTGGATCTGGACATAGCGGCCGGCGAGTTCCTGGCCATCATGGGCCCCAGCGGCTCGGGCAAGTCCACGGCCATGAACGTCATCGGCTGCCTGGACCGGCCCAGCGCCGGTGACTACCTGTTTCGCGGCGTGCCGGTGCAGGCCCTGTCGCGCGACGACCGGGCCAGGCTGCGCCGGCGCTTCATGGGCTTTGTGTTCCAGGGCTTCAACCTGCTGGCGCGCACCTCGGCGCAGGAGAACGTGGAGCTGCCGCTGCTCTACCGCGGCGAGAGCGCGGCCGCGCGCCACGCGGCCGCGGCCCGGGCGCTTCAGGCTGTGGGCCTCACGGGCTGGGAGCACCATACGCCGGCCGAGCTCTCGGGCGGCCAGCAGCAGCGGGTGGCGATTGCACGCGCCATGGTCAGCCAGCCGGCGGTGCTGCTGGCCGACGAGCCCACGGGCAACCTCGACACCCAGCGCAGCCGCGAGATCATGGAGCTGCTCTGGCGCCTGAACGTCGATCAGGGCATCACCGTGCTGATGGTCACGCACGAGATGGAGATGGCGCAGTACGCGCGGCGCATCGTGCGCTTTGTCGATGGCCGCATCGACAGCGACCGGGCCAACCCCGAGCCCTACGCGCTGGCGCGCGCGGCGGCGGCGCAGCCGGCGGAGGTGGCGCCATGATGCTGCTCAACTCGCTGCTGCTGGCGCTGCGCTCGATACGGCGCAACCTGATGCGCTCGTTTCTCACCGTGCTGGGCATCGTCATCGGCGTCAGCGCGGTGATCACCATGGTCACGCTGGGCAACGGCGCCACGCTGTCGGTGCAGGCGCAGATTGCCAGCCTGGGCACCAATTTGCTGCAGGTGCGCCCGGGCCAGCGCATGGGGCCGGGCGGCGCCAGCGGCGCGCCGGCCTTCAAGGACGTGGACGCCGACGCCATCGCCCAGCAGATCGGCGGCATTCTGGCCGTCGCGCCCGAGGCGCGCACCAGCGCCACCGCCGTCGCCGGCGGGCGCAACTGGACCACCAGCGTGCTGGGCAGCACCAATGACTGGCTGCAGACCGGCAGCTGGACGCTGGCGCGCGGCCGCGAGTTCACGCCCGACGAGCAGCGCGTGGGCGCGGCCGTGTGCCTGATCGGCCAGACCGTGCAGCGCGAGCTGTTCGGCGCCAGCACCGACCCGCTGGGCGAGCGCGTGCGCGTGCGCCAGTTCTCCTGCGAGGTGGTGGGCGTGCTGGCCTCCAAGGGGCAGGGGGCGTTTGGCAACGACCAGGACGATGTGGTGCTGCTGCCGCTCAAGACCCTGCAGCGGCGCGTGATCGGCAGCACGCGCGTGCCCACGCTGCTGGTGTCGATGAAGGACGGCAGCGACGCCGAGCGCGTCAAGGCCAGCCTGACCGAGCTGCTGCGCGAGCGGCGCAAGCTCTCGGACAGCGACGACGACAACTTCAACGTGCTCGACACCAAGCAGCTGGCCGACACCTTCTCGGGCACAACGCGCGTCATGACGACGCTCTTGGGCGCGGTGGCCGCGGTGAGCCTGCTGGTGGGCGGCATAGGCATCATGAACATCATGCTGGTGAGCGTCACCGAGCGCACGCGCGAGATCGGCCTGCGCCTGGCGATCGGCGCGCTCGAGCGCGAGGTGCTGATGCAGTTTTTGATAGAGGCCGTGGTGCTGGCGGCGCTGGGCGGGCTGATAGGCATCGTGCTGGCCACGGGCGCCTCGATGCTGCTGGCCGGGGCCATGGGCATTCCCTACATCTTCCATCCGGGGGTGAATGTGCTGGCGTTCGTGTTCTCGGCCGTGATCGGCGTGGTGTTCGGCTTCTTTCCCGCGCGGCGCGCGGCCCGGCTCGATCCCATCGAGGCGCTGCGGCATGAGTGAGGGTTGAAGGAAAATTGGCCGTTTACGCTTTATGGATAAGCGCAAATAGCTATTTTAATTATAGCAAAATCGATGCTGCCAAGGGCCTTCGGCCGGCCACGGCCCCGGCCGGCCTGCACAATGCGGGTTGCACTGCCGACTGTTTCGCCGTGATTGCTTCCCTGATTTCATCCCCACGCCTGTTCCTTGCCGTTTGCACCGGCCTGCTGGCCAGCGCCCTGGCGGGCTGCGCGCGCCTGCCCGAGGCCATGCCCGGGCTGGAGCAGCGCCACCTGCAGTTCACCCCGAACGATTTCGATGCCGCCAGCATGCACACGCGCCATGTGCTCGATTCGCAGGCCAACACCTGCGAGGCCGCGCGCCGCGCGCTGCTCAGCCAGGGTTACCTGGTGAACACCGCCAGCGCCGACACGGTGGCCGGGCGCAAGTACTACCAGCCGCACCAGGACGTGCACTACGAGGTACAGATGCGCGTGGTCTGCGCGCCCGAGGGGCAGGGCGATGCGCGCACCTCGGCCTTCGCCAGTGCGCTGCAGGACCGCTACGTGATCAAGAAGGTGAACAACTCTGCCTCGCTGGGCGTGGGCGGGCTGGGCTCGGTGTCGCTGCCGGTGTCGGCCACCGACGACACCCTGGTCAAGGTCGGCAGCGAGACGATCACCGACGCGCAGTTCTACGCCCGCTTCTTCCAGCTGTTCGAGCGCTATGTGCGCCTGGCGCCGCCGGGCACCGAGCCGGCGCTGATGCACCCGGCCAGCACCCCGGCGCAGGCGCCGGTGCTGGCGCCAGCCCCGGCCACCACCGCCGGTGTGGTGCAACCGGCAGCCAGTTCCCAGCCGCTGCCGCTGCAAGAGCCCGAGGCCGAGCAGCGTGCCGCAGCCACGGCGTTGCCGCCGGATGCGGCCATGCCGCCCGCTGCGCCCGTCGGGCAGCAGTAATTTTTCTCAGGTTCTTCCATGCCCTCCCTATCCCGTCGCCAGGCCGTGCGCGCCTGTTCACTGGCGCTGCTGCCGCTGTCTGCCACCACCACCAGCGCCCAGGGCGCGCCCACCAAGCTGGCGCTGATCGAAAGCCTCTCGGGCAGCTTTGCCAACACCGGCGAGGCGGTGTTCCGCAACCTGCTCTGGGCCACCGAGCGCGTGAACGCGCGCGGCGGCGTCAAGCTGCCGGGCGGTGCCAGGCCGCTGCAACTGCTGCGCTACGACAGCAAGGGCAGCAACGAGGAGGCGCTATCCGCCCTGCGCGCGGCCATCGACGATGGCGTGCACTTCGTGCTGCAGGGCAACAGCTCGGCCACGGCGGCGGCGCTGATCGAGGCTATCAGCAAACACAACCAGCGCGAACCGGGCCGGCGCGTGGTCTTCCTCAACTACTCGGCCGTCGATCCGCTGCTGACCAACGAACGCTGCAACTTCTGGCATTTCCGCTTCGACGCCCATGCCGACATGCGCATGGCCGCGCTGATGGAGGTGCTGCGCGAGGACAAGGCTTTGCAGCGCGCCTACCTGATAGGCCAGGACTACAGCTTCGGCCAGGCCGTGCTGCGCGAGGCGCGGCGCCAGCTCTCCGCGCAGCGGCCGGACGTCACCATCGTCGGCGACGAGCTGCACCCCGTCGGCCGGGTGAAGGACTTCGCCCCCTACGCCGTGAAGATCAAGGCCAGCGGCGCCCAGGCCGTCATCACCGGCAACTGGGGCAACGACCTGACGCTGCTGGTCAAGGCCGCGCGCGAGGTGGGCTACGACGGCATGTTCTACACCTTCTACGGCAACGCCCTGGGCGCGCCCGCCGCCCTGGGCGAGGCCGGCGTGGGCAAGGTGGTGGCCGTGGCCGACTGGTTGCCGAACCTGCCCACCGAGGGCAGCGCGGCCTTCTACCGCGCGTTTCGCGAGCGCTTCCCCAAGCCGCAGGACGACTACGTGCACATGCGCATGCAACTCATGGTCGAGTCCCTGGCCCAGGCCATGGAAAAGGCTGCCAGCACCGACGCACTCCCCGTGGCGCGCGCGCTGGAGGGCGCCAGCGTCAGCCTGTACGGCCAGGCTGGCGCCATGCGCGCGGCGGATCACCAGTTCCAGCAGTCGCTGGTGGTGGGCGTGATGGATCGCCTCGGCGCGCCGGGCGTCAGGTTCGACGTCGAAGGCTCGGGCTACGGCTTTCGCGTGGTGCGCCAGATCACGGCGGAGAAGGCGGCACAGCCCACGACCTGCCAGATGCAGCGGCCTTGAGCCTGTGAATTAATTGTGAATTAATTGGAATTAATTGGGGTCAGATTACAATTAATTTTGGCATTCAGCGCTTGCTGGTAGGGCGCTGGCAGCTCTTCTTTTTGATGTGGCTGGCCGGGTCTCGCCCCGGCGGGCGACCTCCTTTCTTGCTCGTGCAAGAAAGGAGGCAAAGAACACGCCCCCAAGTCTGCGACCCCAACGCTTGAGCTACGGGGCAAACCTGGGTCGGGGCGCTTGCGGGGTGTGCCGCAGAACTCACTGCGCGCCTGCGGCGCTCCGTTCAAACAACCGCGGCAAGTTAGACAACGATGCGTGGGCGCTGCGACGCCCACGCTCACCCCGCAAGCACCCCGCCCCAGGCGCAGCCACAGGGGGGTGAACAGCCCGACACGGGCCATCGCTGCGCTTGGCCCGGCAGAAGACGCGCCCCTCACGAGGCCGAGCGCAGCGATGGCCCGTACCGTTCCCCCCTCCCTTCTGGCCGTGCCGAGAAGCGCAGGGCGCGGGGCGGGCTGGCGCCGCAGGACGCCAGCCTTCGTGAACTGACTTGCCGCAGTTGTTTGAGCGTAGCGCGCAGCGCGTAGCGAGTTCTGCGGCACGCCCCGCGAGCGAGCATCGCAGGTTGCCCCGTAGCGCAGCGAAGGGGACACGGACAGTAGGGTCGTCTTTCTTTGGCCTACCTTTCTTTGACGAAGCAAAGAAAGGTAGGTGCGCCGCCGGGCGCACATCCCGGCCAGCAACATCAAAAAGAATAGCGGCCTGCGCCATAATCAAAATGGCTAGAACCAGATTCGGCACCTAATTGGAGTCTGACCCCAATTAATCCATTAATCCCTAATTGGATTCTGACCCCAATTAATCCGACCCCAATTAATCCCAATTAATCCCAATTAATCCCGTGCCGCCAGACCACCGGCCCTGGCCAAGCCCAAGCCCAAGCCCAAGCCCGTGGCCGCGGAGAGCGGTGGCGATGGGGAGTTTTGTAGCCGTCAGGGCACGCCGCGCGCCGCCGCCACCGCCCGGCCCAGCTCGATCACCGCCATGGCGTAGTAGCTTGACCAGTTGTAGCGCGTGACGGCGTAGAAGTTTTCGGTGCCGGCCACGTAGCTCGCTGGTGCGGTGCCGTTTTGCAGCTCCACCAGGGCTAGCGGGCCGGCGTACGTGGCGCCGTCGCCCTGCACCTGGGCGCCCTTGGCGGCCATGCTGGCCACGCTGAAGGTGGGCAGGATGTCGGGGGCCAGCAGCTCGTCAAGCTGCAGGCTGGCGGTGTCGAAGGCCACGGCGTAATGCGTGGCCATGCCGCTGTGCCAGCCATGGGCCACGAAGTAGTTGGCCACCGAGCCTATGGCGTCCGGCGCGCTGCGCCACAGGTCGATGCGGCCGTCGCCGTCAAAGTCCACCGCCCAGCGTGACCAGCTCGATGGCATGAACTGGCCCAGGCCCATGGCGCCGGCGTAGCTGCCGCGCGGGCTGTGCGGGTCGGTGCCGGTGCGATCCATCAGGGACAGGAACTGCTCCAGCTCGCGCTGGAAGAAGGCGCGCCGCTCGGGCGCGCGCGGGTGGGCGTCGGGGAAGTCGAAGGCGAGGGTGGCCAGCGCGTCGATGACGCGGTAGCCGCCCATGTGCTGGCCGTAGATGGTCTCCACGCCGATGATGCCGACGATGATTTCGGCCGGCACGCCGTACTCTTTCTCGGCCCGCGCCAGCGTCTCGGCGTTGTCCTGCCAGAAGCGCAGGCCGGCGCGTATGCGCACCGGCTCGACAAAGCGCGCGCGGTAGGCGGCCCAGTTCTTGGGTTGGCCCTTGGGCGGCGGCAGCACCAGGCGCGGTACCTCGCGCAGCAGGCGTGCCTGGCCTATGGCCTGGCGCACCCACTCGCGGTCCAGGCCGCGGCGTTCGGCCAGGTCGTCGGCGAAGCGCATGGCTTCGGCGCTTTCGGCGTAATGCGGGGCGGGGGCTGCCTTGGCAGTCTGTTTTTTAGGGTTGTTTTTGGCTGTAGCGCTTATGGATAAAGCGCAAGCAGCTATCAAAAATGTAGTTTTGAAGGTCAAGAATGTCATGGCGTTCCTGTGCCGCGCGATTGTGCCGTGGGCCACGGCAGGCGGGCGAACTCGCGCCGCAGCTGCCCCAGGGTGGCGCCGGGTTGGGGGGCGTAGCGTGTTTGCTCCAGGCGCAGCAGCCATTGCGCGGCGGGCTCGGCGGGTGCGCCCAGCCGCTCGCGCGCCTGGCTGGCCATGGCGCGCGGCGGCAGGTGGGCGGGCAGTGCCAGGCCGGCGCGTGCCAGGCGCGCACGCGCCTTCAGCAGCAGCCGTTGCCAGGGGTCCTGGCGGCTGCGCTCCCACAGCGCCCACAGGGCGCCGGCCAGGGCGGCGGCGCAGATCAGCAGGCCCAGCAGGCGCACCAGGTCCAGCCAGCTGGGTGCGGCAAAGCCCAGGGTCTTGAGCAGGTCGAACTGGCGTGCCTGAGTGTAGTTGAGCACCCACTGGTTCCAGCCGTTGTTGGCCGCCTCCCAGACGGTGCGCAGGTGCTGCACCAGGGTGGGGCTGACGACGGCGTCCATGGCCGTGCCCAGCATGCCGCGCGGCGCCTGCAGGCGCTGCAACTGGCCGACGCGGCCGGGGGCGACGGCGCTCGTCGGATCCACGCGCACCCAGCCGCGGCCGGCGATCCAGACCTCGGCCCAGGCATGGGCGTCGCTCTGGTGCACGGTCCAGTAACCGTCTATGGGGTTTTGCTGTCCGCCCTGGTAGCCGGTGATGATGCGCGCGGGTACGTCCAGCGCGCGCATCAGCACCACGAAGGCCGAGGCGATGTGCTCGCAAAAGCCCTCTTTGCGGTCAAACCAGAACTCGTCGGCGGTGTGCGCGCCATACAGGCCGGGCTCCAGCGTGTAGCGGTAACCGCCGCTGCGCAGTCGCTGCAGGGCGTCATCGACGAAGGCCTGGGCGCCGCCAGCGGCGAGCCGGGGGTTGGCCTGCATCTGCCGCGCCAGGGCCAGGGTGCGCGGGTTCAGCTCGGGCGGCAGTTGCACATAGGGCTGCATCTGCGGCGTGCGCCGCTGCGGGCCGTGGGTGAAGCGCAGGTGGCTCTCGGCGCGGTAGCGCAGCACGCTGTGGATGGGGCGGGTGGCGCTCCACTGTAGCTCGGGCGACATCAGCGCGCGGCCGCCATGGGGCAGCTCGGGCGGGGCTTGGGCGGCGTCCAGGGTCAGCAGCCAGGTTTGCTGGTGCGGCTCCAGCGTCAGTTCGTAGCCCAGCGGCGCGCCCTGCACCTGCAGGTTGGCGGCCGTGGGCGCGGCCCAGCCGGCGACGGCGCGCGCCTCGGGTTGCGACAGGGCAAACCATTCGCGCCCATTGAAGGCCGTGAGCACCGGGCCGCGAAAGTACAGCTCCTGCGGCGCTGGAGGCTCGCCGCCGTCAAAGCGCACGCGCAGCGCCACGCTGCCGTCCTGCACCAGCGACGCCATGCTGCCTATGCTCATCTGCGCCGACAGGCCGGTGCGCGCGCTGGTCTTGTCCACGGGCAGGCCCCACAACGGGGCCATGCGCGGGAACAGCACAAACAGCAGCGCCATCAGGGGCGCGCCCAGCAGCATCATGTGCGCCGCCGTGCGCATGGCCTGCAGGAACGGCGGCCGGCCCACCGGCATATGTGCGTTGACCAGCGCCGTGAGCAGGCCCAGCAGCGCCACCAGCATCAGCGCGGCAATCGGCAGCGCCTGCGAATAGAAGAAGTTGGCCAGCAGCGTGAAAAAACCCAGGAAGAACACCACCATGGCGTCACGTCGTGCGCGCAACTCCAGCGTCTTCAGCGCCAGCAGCATGACGATCAGGGTCACGCCGGCGTCGCGCCCGACGATGGTGCCGTGCGACAGCAGCGTCAGCAGCACCACCAGCGCCAGCAGCAAGGCCGTGAGCCAGCGCCCTGGAAGCGGCCGACCGCCCACGGCCAGCCAGCCGCGCCAGGCCAGCAGCGTGGCCGTCATGGCGCTGGCCCAGGCCGGCAGGTGCGCGGCCAGCGGCGCGATGCAGCAGGCGATGACGGCCAGCAGAAACAGCGTGTCGCGCGCATCGCGCGGCAGGCGCGACAGCGGGGCCAGGCGGCCGGCCAGGGTCATGGCCGGCCTCCAGTGCTTTTGTCGTCAGTCTTTTCGCTATATAAAATATAGCTGTTTGCGCTTGGTGGCATTGCGTTAGTTGCCAATTTTGTTCATATTTCCGATCAGCACAGCGCCAGGGCCTCCAGGCAGCGGCGCCGGTGTGCCGGGCCATGGTCGGGCGCGATCTCCCGCCCGGGCAGGCGCAGGCCGTAGTCCTGCCCCAGGCGGTCGGCCTGCAGCACCCAGGCCGTCAGGCGCGACAGGCGATCCTCGGGCGCCGGCAGGCCGGTGGCGGCAAAGTCCAGCCACAGCTGCTGGCGCTGGGACTGCTGGGTATCGCGGCTGACCAGGTCGTTGCTGCCGGTGGCCAGCGACTTGGCGGCCTTCTTCCAGACCACCAGCTTCAGCGGGTCGCCGCGCTGGTAGGCGCGCACGCCGTCAAATTCTCCCAGGCCACGCGCGCGGGCCTGGCCGGGGCCGCTGCTGTGCGGCTCAGGTGGCGGCAGCGGCGGTGCAGGGGTCTCGGGCCGGGGATAAACCAGCACCTGCGCCGCCGGGCGCCACAGCGCCCAGCTGCGAAAGGTGCCCAGCGGGTAGCGCGTCTCCAGCTTCAACAGCGGCGCGCCTTGCAGGCCGCGCCGCGCGGGCGCAAAGGCCACCTGCACCGTGGCGCTGCCCTGGCCGGGCACGTCGCACCAGACCCATTCGCGCGACTGATGGCTGCCGCGCACGGCCACGCCTATGCCATAGCGTGTGGCGCGGGCGGCGTTGTGCAACTGCACCTGCAGGACTGCGCCCGCGCCCAGGAACTGCGGCTCGGGCACCAGCAGGCGCAGCGACAGGCCGCGCAGCGTGGCGTGGCACAGGTACAGGCTGGCGGCCGCGCTGCCAGTCAGCAGAAAGGTCAGCAGATAGCCCAGGTTGAGCTGGAAGTTGATCGACGCCACCAGCAGCACCAGCAGTGTCAGCGCCAGCATCCAGCCCGCGCCGGTGGGCAGGATGAAGACGTTGCGCTGGGTCAGCTGCAATGTGTCGGTGCGCGGCAGGCGCGCGCTCCACCAGCGGTACCAGCGCGCGAGCAGGCCGGTGCGGCGCCTTGCCGGTGGGCTTGTCGGAGGAAATGGGGCCGCGGGGTTCACCGCCTGGCCAGGGGTTGTTGGCATGTCAGGGCAGGGGCACGGATTCGAGCATGGCGCGCACCTGCTCCACGCTGCCGCGCCCGGCGTCGCCCACGGGCACCAGGCGGTGGGCGATGGTCTGCGGCAGGATGGCCTGCACGTCGTCGGGCGCCACATAGTCGCGCCCCTCTATCAGCGCCTGGGCCTTGGCCGCGCGCATCAGCGCAATGCCGGCGCGCGGCGACAGGCCCTGCACGAACCAGCGCCCCGAGCGCGTGGCGGCGATCAGGTCCTGCACGTAGTTGAGCAGCGGAGCGGCCGCATGAACGGCCAGCACCTGGTGCTGCAGAGCGGCCAGCTCGGCCTCGGACAGCAGTGGCGGCAGGGCGGTCAGCATGTCGCGGCGGTCGCCGCCGGCCAGCAGCTGGCGCTCGCTGGCGCGATCGGGGTAGCCCAGCGAGATGCGCATCAGAAAGCGGTCCAGCTGGCTCTCGGGCAGGGCAAAGGTGCCCAGCTGGTCGTGCGGGTTCTGCGTGGCGATGACGAAGAAGGGCTGGGGCAGGGGGCGCGTGGCGCCCTCCACCGAGACCTGCTTTTCCTCCATGGCCTCGAGCAGCGCGCTCTGCGTCTTGGGGCTGGCACGGTTGATCTCGTCGGCCAGCAGCACCTGGGTGAACACCGGGCCGGGGTGGAACACGAAAGACTCCTTGCCGCGCTCATAGATGGACACGCCGGTGAGGTCGCTGGGCATCAGGTCGGCCGTGAATTGCACGCGTGTGAACGACAGACCAAAGGTGCGCGCCAGGGCATGTGCCAGGGTGGTCTTGCCGACCCCGGGAACGTCTTCTATCAGCAGATGCCCGCCCGCCAGCAGGCAGGTGACGCAGTCCTGGACTTGTAAGCTTTTCCCGGTGATCACCGTGTTAAGCTGATTTAAAAGTGATTGGATCTTGTGCTGTGCGTGCATGGCCTGACGTTATCCGAAAACAATTGATACACGGGAGATTGACTGTGAGCAAGACGGGCTATTACACGCATCGCGACTGCCGCCTGCACGAGATGGGGCCGGGTCACCCCGAATGTCCGGCGCGGCTTGATGCGATCGAGGACAGGCTGTTGGTCTCCGGCGTGTCGGCCGCCCTCGATCACCGCGAGGCGCCGCTGGCCTCCCTGGCCGACATCGAACTGGCACACGACCGCATGCATGTGGCGGCGCTGCGAGGCCTGTCGCTGCGCCTGGTCGAGGAAGAAGAGGCCGGCGGCTCACCCTATTTTCAGCTCGACACCGACACCGCCATGAATCGCCACACCTGGACGGCGGCGCTGCGCGCAGCGGGTGCGGCGGTCGATGCCGTGGATGCCATCATGGCCGGCGAGCTGGAAAACGCCTTCTGCAGCGTGCGCCCGCCCGGCCACCATGCCGAGCACAAGAAGGCCATGGGCTTTTGCTTTTTCAACAACGTGGCCGTGGCTGCCAAATATGCGCTGCAACGCCACAACCTGAAGCGTGTGGCCGTGATCGATTTCGACGTGCACCATGGCAACGGCACCGAGGACATCCTGGCCGGCGACGAGCGCGCCCTCATGGTCAGCATCTTCCAGCACCCCTTCTACCCCTACAGCGGAGACCAGGATCCGGCGCCCAACATGCTCAACGTGCCCGTGCCCGCCTACACCAAGGGCATGGACGTGCGCGAGATCGTGGAGATGGTCTGGATGCCGCGCCTGGAAGCCTTCAAGCCCGAGATGATCTTTGTCAGCGCCGGCTTTGACGCGCACCGCGACGACGACATGGGCCAGCTCGGCCTGACCGAGCAGGACTACACCTGGATCACCATGCGCATCAAGGACGTGGCGCGGCGCTTTGCCAACAAGCGCATCGTCTCCTGCCTGGAGGGCGGCTACGTGATGGGGCCACTGGCGCGCAGCGTGGAAGCCCATGTGCGCGTACTGGCCGATCTGTGAAGGAGTGGGCACCAATGTCCGATGAAGCCGACTTGCTGCAGGTGGAGCGCGATGCGCGCGGCGTGGTCACGCTGACCCTGAATGATCCCAAGCGCTTCAACGCCCTGGGCCACGAGATGCTGGCCGCGTTGCAGCAGGCGCTGGCCGATGTGGCGCGGGACGAGGGCGCGCGCGTGGTGGTGCTGGCCGCGGCCGGCAAGGCCTTCTGCGCCGGCCACAACCTCAAGGACATGGCGCAGCACCCGGATCTGGCCTGGTACCAGGACTTGTTTGGGCGCTGCAGCCGCGTGATGCTGGCCATCCACAAGCTGCCGGTGCCGGTGATCGCGCGCGTGCAGGGCATGGCCACGGCGGCCGGCTGCCAGCTGGTGGCGCAATGCGACCTGGCCGTGGCCAGCGAGGCCGCCAGCTTTGCCACCAGCGGCATCCACTACGGCCTGTTCTGCGCCACGCCCAGCGTGCCCCTGGTGCGCAACGTGCCGACCAAGCGGGCCATGGAAATGCTGCTCACGGGCGATTTCATCGACGCGCGCACGGCCCTGGAGCAGGGGCTGGTGAACCGCGTCGTGGCGCCTGGGCTGCTGGACGTCGAGGTCGAGCTGCTGGTGCAGTCCATCGTGGAAAAGCCCCGCGCGGCCGTCGCCATGGGCAAGGCCCTGGTCTATCAACAGCGCGAACTGGGACTGGAGGCCGCCTATCAGCTGGCCGGTCAGGCCATGGCCTGCAACATGATGGACGCGGCGGCCCAGGAGGGCGCGCGCGCCTTTGCCGAGAAACGTCAGCCGGCCTGGAAGCCGGGCTGATCGTCCCGGTGGCAAAGGTGTCGCAGCCGCTTGGCTGCGCATCGGTACCCTGGCATAATCATTTAAAAGCACGATCGTTCTTTTTTAAAAAGTGCGGGCTTGCAGGTATTGCCGATGGTCAAAATGCTGCAGTGCGCAATAGAATGATCCGATTTACGTACACGTCAATCAACAATTGAAGGAGCAGCAGCAATGAAGGTCTTGGTCCCCGTCAAACGCGTGGTGGACTACAACGTGAAGGTCCGCGTGAAATCGGACGGCACGGGTGTGGACATCGCCAACGTCAAGATGAGCATGAACCCCTTTGACGAAATCGCCGTCGAAGAGGCCGTGCGCCTGAAAGAAAAAGGCGTCGTC
>Ga0209369_1000124_pt1 | contig 169653 bp, 173 predicted proteins | sample EBPBio142010_DNA_FD_185865 | JGI IMG/M metagenome (GOLD analysis project Ga0209369, IMG submission 185865) | Wastewater treatment Type I Accumulibacter community from EBPR Bioreactor in Madison, WI, USA - Reactor 1_10/4/2010_ DNA (SPAdes)... | ecosystem: Engineered > Bioreactor > EBPR >... | reverse complement strand
GTTGCGCGAGGAGCGGCGCAGCCGCGGGGAAGAAGATCGCCGGCACGCTGTTGCGGGGAACAGGCCGGGTCTTGAGACCGCATCTCGGGGCAGATCCGCCCAGCAAGGCTCGTCGGTCGCAGGCATCACGGCACCCCGGAAGAACCTCCCGGCTCAGGTCGGTCTCGCACGGCACGAGCGCGCCCGGCACAACCGCTGACTGACGTTCAACAATCGCCCCGACCATAGTCCCGCCTCCACATGCAGACGGAGGCGACATGCCGACAGGAGTTTATGTTCGTAAGAACGCGGTCTGGGATCGGTTGAAGGCAGGAATGGCCGCGGACCATGCAGCGGACTTTGCTCAATGGCTTCGTGAGCGACGATATACGCCACTGACGATCGTCGAGAGGATGCGGCTGCTTGCGAGTTGGACGCACTGGGCGCGCGGGGAAGGCCATACGCTGGCTGCAATCCGTGAGGCGTACGCAGTCTCGTTCGCCTTGATCGAAGCGGGACATCGGCCGCGCTTCCGCGGCGATGTCAACAAGGACGCGGTCGAGACCGTCAAGCTGTTCATCGCCTACCTTGAGGAGCGAGGCGTGTTGACGCGATCGCGGGCCAAATCGGCAGCACCACTGGTGGCCGAGTTCGCAGCCTGGGCTCGCGAGCAGTGCGGCTTGGCCGAAACGACACTCGCCACGTATCTTGGGACGATCACTCCCTTCGTCGATGCGCTGGGGGATACCCCGACAGCCTATGACGCCGTGACGATCCGGGCATACATGATCGAACGTGCAAAAGCCGTGTCGGTCGCACGAATGAAGGGCATATCGGTTGGCATTCGCGCGTTCCTGCGCTTCCTGATCGCGGCAGGACGATGTCCGCCCGGGCTCGACCATGCCATGCCGAATGTTGCGGGATGGCGGCTGGCATCGATCCCGCGCTTCCTGCCTGATGCCGATATCGCGCGGATCATCGGTGCGTGCGACGGAGAGCGGCGCCTGCGCGACCGAGCCATCATCTTGCTGCTGGTCCGGCTCGGGCTTCGGGCGAGCGAGGTGGCACGGCTCAGCTTCGACGATATCGACTGGCGGCAGGGCAGCATCCGCCTTTGGGGCAAAGGCCGACGCGAGGAGTTGCTGCCGCTCACCCAAGAGATAGGCGACGCGCTACTCGCCTATATCGAACGCGGACGACCGGCACTGGCCACACCAACCCTGTTCATCACCGAATATGCGCCACTGCGGCCCATCGATCGCATCACGGTCAAATGTCTGGTCAAGCGCGCGCTCAAGCGTGGGGACATCGAGAGCCGCTGCAAAGGTGCGCATATCCTGCGTCATTCGGCGGCCACGGCGATGCTCCGCCACGGCGTCAGCCTGCCGGACGTGAGCGCGGTGTTGCGTCACCGATCACAGGCGATAACGGCGCATTACGCCAAGGTCGATATCGCGCTGGTGTCGGCCATCGCGCGGCCCTGGCCGGGGAGGTCGCCATGCTGATCGACGATGTTGATCGCTATATCGAGCTGCGCCGCTCGCTCGGCTTCAAGCTCGCAAAGACGGCCCGGCACCTCACCGCGTTCGCGCGCTATGCGATCGACCGGGGTGATACCCATGTTCGCCGCGAGACCGCGATCGCCTGGGCGGCAGCCGTCTCGTCGACCCCGCGCAGTCACCAGCGGCGGCTTCGCGAGATCGCGCACTTTGCACGCTTCCTCTACGCGGAGGATCGCAAGCATGAGGTGCCGCATCATCATCCGAACCGCACTGCAGCACGTCCCGCACCCTATATCTACACGCCAGAGGAACTGGCCCGCATGCTCGATGCTGCAGGAAATCTGCGGCGGCAGAGGCCCAGCCCACTCAGGCGCCACATCTATGTGATGCTGATCGGGCTGCTCGCGTCGACGGGTTTGCGGATCTCCGAGGCTCTGAATCTGAGGTTGGACGATCTGCTGCCCGACGGGGTGCTGCATATCCGCCAGACCAAGTTCAACAAGAGCCGGCTCGTACCGATGCACGCCAGCGTGGTCGATGCGCTGCAGGCCTATCTGAAGGTCCGACGGCGGTTTGCCGGGATGGACGACCATGTGTTCCTGTCGGTCGATGGCAAGCCGATGGGGCATCGAACCGTCCATGGCAACTTCGGCGTGATCCTGCGCAAGGCCGGCGTCGGTCAGGATCGATCGCGGCGTCCGCGTATCCATGATCTGCGTCACACCTTCGCGACGCGCGTGCTGGAACAATGCGCGATGCGTCGTGATGACGTTGCGCGCGACTTCGTCGCTCTCGCCACCTATCTCGGCCATGCGCACATCCGGAATACCTACTGGTATCTGGAATCCACGCCGGACCTCATGGCCGATATTGCCGGTGCTGCCGAGGCCTTTGTCGCCGGGGAGGTCGCATGACGCCGATCGCCCCGCTCATCACCAGCTTCATGCGCGAGCACATGCCGCAGCAGCGCGGCTACAGTCCGCACTCCTGCGAAACCTATGCGTACAGCTTCCGGCTGTTATTGGCGTTCGCCGCTCAACGCCTGCACACGCGCCCCTCTCTGCTTCAGCTCGAGCAGATTGATGCGGACATGGTGGTCGCGTTCCTACATCACATCGAACATGATCGCGGCAACGGCGCAGCGACCCGCAATCTGCGGCTCGCCGCGATCAAGTCGTTCATGCGCTATGTCGAGTGGCGGCATCCCGGCGCCCTGGAGCAGATTACCCAGATCAACGCGATCCCGGGCAAACGTCATGGCCAGAAGCTCATCCGCCATCTGACCATGGACGAGGTTCGCGCCGTGCTCGATGCGCCCGACTCGACGACACGCTTGGGGCTACGGGATCGGGCGATGTTGCATCTGTGCTTCGCCGGCGGCCTGCGGGTCTCCGAGTTGACCGGCCTCACCCTCGAGAATGTCACTTTGCAACCGAGGCCGAGCATCCTGGTGTTCGGCAAGGGCCGGCGCGAACGCAGCCTTCCGCTCTGGAAGGAAACCGCTCGCGACCTGCGCGCCTGGCTTGCGGTGCGGGGAAAGCCGCCGGCAACGGAGCTGTTCGTCAACGCACAGGGGATGGCGATGACCCGCGCCGGCTTCGAATACATCCTCGAAAAGCACGCAAAAGCCGCTGCGGCCCGATGCCCGACGTTGAGCGGTCGCACGCTGTCGCCACATCTTCTGCGGCATAGTTGTGCGGTCCTGATGCTGCAGGCCACCCGCGATATCCGCAAGGTCGCGCTCTGGCTTGGCCACGCCGATATCCGCACCACCGAGGTGTACCTGCGGATGGATCCGTCCGAAAAGCTCGAGGCCATCGAGGCGGTGCTGCCGCCGGAGCTTCGACGCGGTCGGTTCAAGGCGCCCGACGCATTGATCGCGTCGCTGATGGCCGATGCGGACACCGCGCCGACATGAATCCGTGAGGGAGCGGATAGTCATCATGGCAGGGTGGTCCGACCTGAGCGGGAGGTTCTCCGGACGTGCGGTGATGCCTGCGACCGACGGGCCTTGCTGGGCGGATCTGCCCCGAGATGCGGTCTCAAGACCCGGCCTGTTCCCCGCAACAGCGTGCCGGCGATCTTCTTCCCCGCGGCTGCGCCGCTCCTCGCGCAACAACAAGATCGCCGCACGCCGTCCTTCGCATGCGCTGCGGCCTGACGGTGCGGGCCGGCCGTCCCGGGGCTCTCGATCGCCACAAGGCCGCGATGGTCGCGGGCTTGAACACAGCACAGGAGATCCACCATGTCCCAGATCGGTTCGTTCACCCGCAGCAACGACGGCATCTACACCGGCACCATCAAGACGCTCGCGATCGACGCCAAGGCGCGCCTCGTCCCCAGCGATCCCGCCTCCACCAGCGACAAGGCGCCAGACCTGCGCGTCATCGTCTCCGGTGTCGAGATCGGTGCCGCCTGGCGCCGGACCTCGAAGGACGACCGCACCTACCACTCGGTCAAGCTCGACGATCCCTCCTTCACCGCGCCGATCTACGCCAACCTCTTCGAAGGCGACGATGGCGAGTTCGCTCTGATCTGGTCGCGATGACCAATACCGCGGCGCTCCGATCACAACGGGGCGCCGCGGACAACGCCACCGTGATTATGCGGAGCCGCACCGCAGGACAAAACCCGCAAAACCGCAGCTACCAGCCAACGACCCCGCATAATCCCGCGCTACGCATAATCGACGGCGCCGGAGTAGATGCGGAAGTGTGGGCCCTTGTCCGAGGGGTTTTCGATGCGCTCGAGGCGAGCCTTGACGTTGAGGGTGAGGGTCTTGATCGAGCCGGTGAAGTTGCCGGTGGTGGTGGAGGTGAAGGTGCCGATGGTAGCCATGGTGCCGTTCCTTTGCAGTTTCGGGCCGCGCCCTTCGCGACCTCGATGGCTGTCGACAGGACCGGGGGCGATCGGACCGCACCCCACCGGGGTCCCCGGCGCGCTTGCGCGCTGGGGTGGTCCTTAGGGGCCGGAATGCAATGGAGGACGGCTGGAAGCGGCTTTCTTGCCGCGCGAGGAATGGCGCGCAGCGCCAGGGGAAGAAAGTTGCGCGAGGCCGTTGCGGGAGGACGATCGAGGCGAAGCCGCTCTCCGGTCAGACATGCCCCATCGAGCCCGCGGGAGGCAGGCCTGGATCAGGCCGATAAGGAACGGCACAATGGCTGCCGCCGCGTCGGCGCACAGATTCCCCGCCGGCTCACGCCGGAACGATCTGCCCGGCAACCTTCCGCGAATGCGACACTCGCCCGCCCGGAGAACCGAGGCCAGGCGCCAACGCAGCCTTCCACTTCCCGCCCCGGAAACGTGCCCGCGCGCCGGCATCACCGGCAGTCGAGAGGTGCGGTACCCCTCCGCAAAGCTTTGCGGCGTGGCAGGCTTTCCGCGGTGCATCCTGCCCCAGCCGCGGACGTCGAAGGTTCGGACGGCCCAGGTCTGCTTGGGTCACCGTGCCATGGACAGGCACCATGTTCCGAAGCACTCGTGCCGCCGCCCGAGGGACCATTGGCTGGAGGGCGATCTCGCCTTGAACGAGCATGGCGTTCCAGACAGGCATCGCGCCTCTGCGATCTCTCGGACAAGCGATCGTAACCGGAATCGGCGGAGACGGCCGCAGGCTGGCTCCGTGCCGCAGGCATAGAGCGCGGCCGCCCGGAACGGGCGGTGGCCCCGTCCCATCTCATGGCTCAGTCACTGCCGGGGATCGTGCAGCCGCCGATCCCCCTACCCCCGGCCAGGTGAGGTCCACCTTTGGCCATGAGAAAACAGCCCGCTCATGCGCTCCTGCTTTTGCTGGCCTTGATCGCCAGCAATTCGGCATAGCGGCCATGGATCGCGTCCCGGTCGAGAAACCGGGCATTCAATCGGAGCAGGTCGCTGACTTCCGCCCGGACCTCGGCCAACAACTCGGCTTCCGTGTCGGAGAGCATTCGTGTCGGCCATCCCTTCACATAGAGCATCGACCGGCTGATGCGGTGCTCCGCGGCGATGCGCCGGGCCGCCATCTCCTTCGCGAACGCCAACGCATCACGAGCGTCAGGATGAAGGAGATGCGGTGCGATGTCGCCGAGCCAGCGCGCGCCCTGGAATGCGAAGGTGCTTCGGCATTCGAGATCGACCATGCGGCGATAGAGGCCTTGGGCCTCGAGTTGGCAGCTTGCTGCCTTGAGGTCGGAGAGGCTCGACATGATGCAGAACCGGCACGAGACGCGCGTCATCCCGAATTGCCGGTAGGCCGGATGAAGCGCAACGCCCCAGGCGTCGATCGCGTCGAAGACCTCGGCCTCGGTCCAGTCGAGGATCGGCCGCCAGGTCCATATCCCGCTGCGGTGGTTTCGATCCGCGATCCCGGCCCGGGCACGCTGACGGCTTTCCTGTCGTCTCACGCCGACAACGCTGATGACGGTAAGCCCCTTGAAGCTTCGGCCAAGCGCGGCATGGATCTGGGACGTCTTCAGCTCCGAGGTGCAGAAGCGCAGGGCCGGCGTCGACCAGCAGGGCACGAGAGACACGGTGGAGAGATCTTCATACCGCGCGACGTTCGAACGCCATCGGCTCTCCCAGCGCTGCATGAGGCCGCCCTGCTTCCGGCGAACGATGACGAGCTCGACACCGAGGAGAGACGCGAGGTGCTCGCAGACCGGGAGCGAATCCGCCCATTCGACGATGCCGAGATCGGCATGGATCAACAGCCGGGGGCCGGTGTGGCCGATCCGGTCGAGATATTCGAACGTGGCGATCGCTGCCGCCTGGCTGTCCTTGCCGCCCGATACGCCGATGGCGACAGGAGCGTGCTGCCAGAGGAGCGCGGCAATCGCCGGCGTGATTGCGATCGGCCGAGATTTGTGACGCAGAGGCAGGCGGGCAGGCTCGAAGTCCTTCCGCTTTGCGATGGGGAAAGCCTGCATCAGCCTGCCTCCCCGACATGGTCATCCAGCCGGAGCGGACCACGGTAATGTTCGATTGCCGGCATGTAGACCGGTGCGCCGCGCGTGGTCGCGGCAAAGCCAAGGATCAGCAGACAAGAGGAACGACCGGCAGCCATTATGCGGCCTCCCGTTCTTCACAGGACGCCGGCTGAAGGCCATGCAGATAGGTGACAGCCCGCTGCGCATGCGCCGCGGCCTGGAAGATGGCGCGCTTGTCGTCGGCAAGGACGCGTAGCCAGGAGTCGAGATAGGAGGCGTGATCCGGCCGGGGCTCGAGTTCGGGAACGATGCCGAGGTCCGCGCACAGAAAGCATGACCCCAGCTCTGAGATCAGCTCCTCGCGGGCGCGTTCGCTTTTGTCTTTGCTGTAGCGGGAAAGATCGCGGTTCACACGATGCGGTGCCGCCGTCCAATGGCATGCCTCATGGCTCAGGGTGGCGACATACGACGCCGCGTCGCAGAAAGTCGCGAATGGCGGCATCTGGATGAAGTCGCCAGCGGGCGAGAAGAAGGCCCTGTCGCCGCCGTGCCGGATAACCGCGCCCGTGTTGGCGAAGAAGCGATCGGCATGTTCAATGCGCGCGACCGGATCCTCGACCGGCTTCGCCGCGGCATAGTATCGATCGGGCAGGCCATCGATCTGTGCGACATTGAAGGCCGCGTAGGCCTTCAGGAACGGGATCTCCCGATCGAACTCCTCGCCGGAAGACCTGACCTCGGTCTTGGTGAACCGGCTGGCGAAGACGACGGTGGTTCCACTCTCACCCTTGCGGACGGCGCCGCCGAGCTCGATGGCCTGCTTGAAGGTCATCCAGATCGGCGAGGTGAAGCCACGCGCCATCGCCTCGGACCAGAGCAACAGCACATTCATGCCAGCGTATGGCAAGCCATTGTGCCGCAATGGGCGCGTCACCCGGCCGATGGCATTTCCAGCCCGCCAGGGCTGCATCCAAGGCCGCACGCCCTTTTCCAGGTCCGCGACGATCTTCTCGGTAATCCGGGTGTAGACATCAGCCCGTTCGCCTTCATTCTTCCTCTTCATGGTCCTGAACCTCCGATTTGGAGGTCGCGCCGCTCGCGACCCCGTCACGGCGGTCCGCAAGGCCGGGGGCGTCGAGGACGCGCGCACCCGAGCCGAGCCCATGGCAACGCCAATGGGATCGCGAAGGGCCAAAACACATGTGGAGGACGGCGCAGCCGTTGCGCGGCTCCTCGCCTCCGGCAGGACCGCGGCCGGGACGGGACGCGGCGAGCGCTTTCCCCCTCACTTTTCCTGTTCGTTCGTTGCCCTGGTCGGCGCGCAAGCCCCCTGAGCGAGCTGCGGAAGAGCAATCGGACCAAGGCGAAGCTCAAGCCAGGCGAGACGATCCGGGCGGGCAATGCGAGAAAGGGCGGAGCCGGAGCTCCGCCCCGTGCGGCTTAGCCGAAAGCCGCCATCTGGAGATCGGCCGCCTTGCGGTCGACGGTGGCACCGATGTTGTCCATCGGGCGCTCGAAGGGCTTCCATGTCTCGCCGACGACCTGTTCGTAGGCTCGAACGGCGCCCTCGGCCGCCATGCGCAGCGCATGGGCCTGAATCCCCATATCGGCGGCGAATTCGCGGCGGCGCTGTGCCTGGCCATCGAAGCCGACCGGGCCATCGAGGTCCTCGTCGCGGGCATCACAGGCCGATTTGGCCGTGGCATCTCGCGCCTCGGTGACGGCGCGGGAGTAGAACTGGCCGGCGCCATGGGCCGAGCCGACATAGGCCCCGACGATGCGCTGGAGGTGGATCTGCATCGCCCGCTCGCCGAGCCCATCTTGGAGACTGTCGGCGGTCTCGACGAGCAGTCGCTCGTGCAGGTCACGGATACCGTCGCTGTCCAGCACGGCGAGCCCGAAGCTCTCGGAGATGCGCATGGCCTGTGTCATATCCGGGCAGGCGAGGCGGACCATTTCGAGGGTGGTGCCCTTGCGCAGTTGCACGACGCGGGCGGTCTGACGGGGAGATTGAGCGGTCGTGGCCATGTCGTCATCCTTTCTTCGGTTGCTCCCGGGGATGCTCGCCGGCGCTTGCCGGCATTCCCTCGGGTGCGGTCGAAAGGAACCGGCGCAAGCCGGGCGCTTCACAGGTCCGGCCTTTGCCAGGCGAGCGGGCCCGGGCGTGCGGACGAGCAGGGCGTTCCGCCCTCGCGAAGGACGCAAGCCCCGGCTTGCGAGATCGGCGGAGGCTGGCCGCCACGCGGCGCGGCACGCGGCCTTGAAACGCACGGCCGACGGTTCAGACCGCAACAAACCCGAGGTGATGGCGACAAGCGCGGCTCAAGTCGGATCGCAGTCGGAGAAAGGCGGCGTGGCCTTCCGCTCCTCCCGAACGAGCCTGCGCTCCGCGACGCGGGATCACGATGGTCGCCTGCCTCCGCGTCGGGCATGAATCCGGACTCTCGTGGTTTGCCGGTCGATCGCGACCGTGGCCGGAAGACGGGCGTGCCGGGACTTCGCGCCTTTCGATCAGACCGGACCGGGAAACGAAGGGATCCACAGACGTTCGCCGGCGCCGTCGTCGTGCGGTCCAATGCCTCCCGCACATGCTCGTCGCGGGCTCCAAGCAGGCTCCAGACCGACGTCGAGACCCCGGGCGAGCGTGGTCAAGGTCTTCAAGGTGGGATTGCCGCGGCCCTAGCGAAGCAGGAGGAGCGTGCTGCGCGATAGCCGCGAGGCTCTTATGAACGCTGCCTGGGTCGGAAAGGTCCGCTCGATCTGCCGCAGGCGTAGCGCCAGGATGCAGGACAGAACTGGATGCGCTGACGCGTCTTGTAGGTTCTCACGCTCGAAGGCGACGCTTTCGTCACCATCGATTCCAATCGGCGCTATAGCTTCCACCGCTATAGGTGGCTGGCCGCCGCTTGTCAGACATCGTATCCGTGCGCCGTCAGCACCGTGTGCATGTTCGATCCTTCCCACGAGCCGGGGCGTCGAATGACGGTGGCGGCATCCTCAGTCAGCATCGTAATTAAGCCTTCGACGGTGAGTTCACCGTGCGACGTCGCTCCCTCGCGCTCCTTGTTGATCTCCGAGCAGCGCGCCGCCAATTGCTCAAGGAGAGCGGCTTCCGCCTCGGAAATCTCGATCTCGATGCGCCTCATGGTTCCCCCTTCAGACATGTCCGGGAGCGTCTGACCCAGCCCCCTGTCGTGAACGATTCCCAACGCGGAAACTTGCCGGGATATCAAAACGAGCATATCCTTATATCCTCAAAAGGATATGCTCCATGCCTCTCTATATCAAGGATCCGGAGGTCGATAAGCTGACCGCGGAACTCGTCGGCCTTACCAGGACCTCCAAGGTCGAGGCCGTCAAAACCGCCCTCAAGCACGAAATCGCCCATCGAAAAGGCAGTCTGCCGATGCGAGATCGGCTTGCCAAGTCCCTCGCCATGGCGCGGGCGGCAGGTCCATTCGCGCCCGGCGATCACAAGCGCGAAACCGACGAGATGTGGGGCGAGGACTGATGCTGTTCGTCGACGCGTCGGTCATCGTCGCCATCCTCGCGCAGGAGAGCGACGCCGGCAATCTGATGGACAGGCTCGGCGAGCATGACGGACCGTTTTACGTGTCGGCTGTCGTGCGAATGGAAGCGGCGCTGTCCCTGACGCGGCGGATGGCCGAGGCCAAAGGCCGCGACAAGTCCGCGACGCCTGACATGCTGGCACAGGCCCGGCAGCTCGTCGATCAGTTCATTGCCGATATCGAAGCGAAGGAGGCCATGATCTCTGGCGACGTCGGCACGAAGGCCCTCGATGCGGCCCAGCGGTTCGGCAAGATCGTCAATCATCCCGCCAGGCTGAACCTGGGCGATTGCTTCTCCTACGCCTGTGCCAAGGCCTACCGGATCAAGGTCGCCTATAAGGGCGATGACTTCGCGGAAACCGATCTGGGCTGGTAATGCACTACCGCCCGGATGCATCATGCGCGGCATGACGGTATGATCCGGCCCGCTTCGCTGTACCCATGTCCTGAAGGCAGCGAAGTTCCCCGGCGCTCTCGCAGCGCGGCGATCGCCCGGTCCTGCCGCACGAGCTTGCGCGAGAGCGCATCGATTTCGGGCTGCCGCTCCGCGGTCAGCGCGGCGAGGTTCGAGCGGTAGCGTTCTAGGAAGGCGCGCGGATCAGGCGGCTTACCCCGCCGGTAGCTGGTTCGACGCGGCTGGAGTGTGGGAATCAGCGCCGTCATGCGCCGCGTGATCTGCCGCTGGATGATGTCGAGCTGGCGCTGCGTCTGTCGGCGAGCCGCTTCCATCCGGAACAGCTGCACGCGGCGATCCTGGGAAGGGCTCATGGCGACCTCCCCTGCCAGCCGATGAAATCCGATGGCCCGCCATAGACCTGGTGACGGTCCGGATCGATCACGAAGCCGAAGCGGCCGACCTTGTATTCGTCGGCGGGAACCAGAAAACGCCGCTCCTCCGCACCGCGTCCACGCTTGCCGCCGAGCGCCGCGACGCATTCGACGAAGCCCTGCTGATGGTCGGACGTGATCGCCGAGACCACGATCCAGTCCTCGGTATGCTCCCGCTCGAAAGCGCGGCGGTCTTTCTCGACGGACTCAGCCTGCTGCAAAACAGTCCCGGAGATCACCTCCCAGGCGTCGGGCCAGCTATCCTTCAGCGTACGCTCCGCGCAGCGCCGCTCGAAGCCGGTGAAGAGATTCGGAAAGGTGATCGCGACGATCGCCCAGGCTTCATCCTCCTCATAGTAGCCGCCGGGCAGCCGCAGCACGGGGTGAACCATGCAGTTGCGTTCGGCTGACAGCTGAAAGCCGCCATGTCCTGCCATCGAATGGCAGATGACGCCCTCGGTATAGATCACCGCCCCCTGCGATGTGCCCCATGGCGTGCGCGCGCGGGAATGAACCTCGCGACGCCCGAGCGCCTTGCGCTCGTGCTGATGCTCGGCGTTCTCCGCGACCCTGGCGCGAAACGCCGCCTCGTCGGAGAGCTCCGCACCATGGCCGTAGAAATCGGACTGCCGCCATTTCGCAAGCGGCCGGCTGATCCGCCAGCCGGATGCGAGATAATGTCGGCGGTCGCGCCCCTGCAGCATCGCGAAGGCGTTGTCGCCCACGCGCGCAACCGGGAAGCCCTCGCTGCAACGGCCGAATTCGACCGGAGGGAAAGCCTCGGTGCCGGCTGCCGCGTTCTCAGAGGGAGGCGCGCTCATGCTGCCCTCCCCTCGACGATATCAGCGCCCACCTCATCGGCCGTAACCGCTTCAAGAACAGCGCGGGGATATCCGTAGCGCGAGAGCCATTCCTCGGCCGCGGCGCGATGCGCGGCGAGGTGCACGAGTTCGGCCGCCGGGCCGGCATGGCTGAACACACGCACCGACCCGACCGCCGGACGCTCGAGGATCGTGAATTTCAGCCGCGATTCCAGCGAGAAGGAGCGATGAATGCGGATGGCGATGACGCCGCCCGTCCCGAGATCCGCCTCGTGCAGAGTGAAGCTCGCCGAAAGCGTGACGTTGCCGACGCTTCGCGTGCCCTGCTTCTGGATCAGGCGCCCCTGACTGTTCTGGCTCTGCCAGGCCGACAGCTTCTTGCGATGGCGGTCCGGCGGCCGCGGCGTACCGTCCGACCAGGCAACGATCGAGCCGAGGGGTGCGTTGTCGAAGATGGTGTGCGCTGACATGGAAGACCTCGTGCGCGTGCAGTGAAAACGAAAGCGCCGCCGGCATGGCCGGCGGCGGGATGTCGTTCGGAAAAGGATGGCGAGGCGCTACTCGGCAGCGTCGAGGAATTCGCCGGGCTCCTGGTCGGCCGGATCCTCGCCGATCGCCTCTTCGGCCGCCTCCTCACCCTCTTCGTCGTCATTGGCGGCGACAGCGTTGGACGAGAGCCACTTGGAGAGTTCGGCCTCGTCCGGCGCGAAGCGTGCCGCGGAATGAACGAAATGCCCCTCCTTGTAGTGCTCGACGAGCGCCGCGCGGGTGTCCCGCACGCGCTGGCGGGGCAGCACCGGCGTGTCCTTGCAGGACGCCTCCAGCGCCGGGCGCGACAGGCACGACAGGAAATCATCCGTGCCCATATTCGGCAGGAACGCATTCGCACCGATCGTCTCACCGGCGACCCGGGCGACGATTCCGCTCTTGGTCGCATTCTCCCGACACGAGAGCACCTCGATCAGCATCGAGCGCGCCGCGATGCGGAGCGTGTCTACATCGCAGGCCAGATGACCTTCAGCGTCGAACAGCGCCACCGCGTGCCGCGCCAGCCGGCTGTGCCCGTAATAGACGCCGCCGGCGCCGGTCGTAACCGAGACGTTCTGACCGGTGAAGGCGAGGATCAGCAACGCCATCAGCGTGTCATCCTCGATCGGAGCCCGGCCGAGCGCCTCATGCAGCGCATCGGTGCGATAGTCGCCGATCATCTCGATGCCCTTGCGGGTGACGTCGGGACGAGGCTTGGCGACGGACCCGACACCACCGTCGTCCGCGACATCGGAGCCATCGGCCGAATTCCCCTTCGGCTTCTTCACGTCAGGCATGCGGTAATGCACGGCCTGAACCCGGCCTTCGCGATCCAGATACATCGCCGTGCAATCGCCCTTGCCCGGCTTGCCGTGAACACGCTCGGCCTTCTTGGGCAATTCGGCCTGGCCCCAGCTGTTGACCTCGGTGATGATCCCCTTCTTGGGAAGGTTGTTGGTCATCCATTCCTGCTGGGCACCGAGGAAGGCCTCAACATTGGTGGTATAGCGATTGTCCTGATCACCCGGCGCGAACAGGTCCTCCGCCCATTCGATGCCGTAAGCCTGGGCGAGATCATCACCGAAGCTGGCATCGCGCGCATACATTCGCTTCTTCTGCAGCGCCTGGGCGACGCTCCACCACGACACCTGCGGATCGCCCTTGGACGGCTTGTGCTTCTTCCAGACCTCCTTCTGCTCATCGAGCGCGGCCACGGCGATCGTCCGAAGCTGACGCTCGTCAGGCATGTCGCCCTTGGCCATCTGGTCGAGCATCGCGGGCAGAACGTTGGCGAGCAAGCGCAGCTTTTTGATCTGGCGCACCGGCAAAGCGAGCGCGATGGCGGTCGCTTCCTCGGTCCAGCCGAGGGCAATAAGCCGTTCGATTGAGCGCCAGAGATCGACCGGATTGAGGGCCTCCCTGGCGAGGTTCTCGACCATCGAGCGCATGGCACCGTTGTCATTGAAGGGCTCGACCACGATGACATCGATTTCTTCGAGGCCTGCGGCGATGGCCTGTTTCACGCGCCGGTGGCCAGAGTCGATGATGAAGCCGTTGCCGCCGCCCGTTTCGGGCGCGATGACGGGCGGCTGCACGACGCCGACCGCCTTGATCGTCGCCAGCAGCAACGCGTCCGCCTGGGGTGAGGATTTCGTCTGGCGCGAGCGATCGGGATTGTCCTTCAGCGCGCGCGGATCGACTTTGGTGAGATGCATGGAGATGCTCCATAAGAGGTTGCCGGACGCGGCCCTTCGCCGGTCCTTTTCCGTCTTCTTCCCGAAGACACCTCCCGGCCCGCGGAGCGGGCGGGCCGGCACAATTGCGGCGGAGCATCACTGGCCGGATGGCCGAGCGGGGCTGGAAGCCCTGCGAGGATGACGGGCGGGGATCGCGACCGCGGCGCTTGAGCGTCAGCGCTGCCGGTCCTGCCGATCCGCGACGGAACCCTTCTTTCCTCCTTCTTCCCCCTTCTTGAATTGCCACCTTAATGGTGGCATATGGAGCCATGGAGAAGCGCCGCCCGACCTATGATCTCGAAGCGATCAAGGCAGCCTTCGGATCGGTCGACCAGTTCGCGATGACGTCGTCCGCCCTACGCGATGCGACGGCGCTGGGCTTCGATCGGGCCGGCGTGGCCGAGACGATCGTCGGGATTGAACGGCGCATGTTCTACAAGTCGATGACGGCCTTCGCCGATCATCGCATCTTGCAGGACGTCTATCATGTGCCGGCGCGGGGCCTGATGCTCTACATCAAGTTCCAGGCGGACATCATCACCGAGTTCACGGTGATGTCGTTCAAGGAGAAATGACCATGGCGCTGTCGAAGCAGAAGCTGCCCGAGACGATGGTCTCTCCGGAGACCGGGGAGACGCTGCGCCGCGACGTGCGTCCCTTCATCGTCAGCTACAAGGGCAAGAGCATCACCGTGGAGCTGCCGGGCTACTATCCGGAGAATGGTGACGAGGGCGTGCATGTCGGCGACGACATGGCTGTCACCGACATGGCGTTGCGCAACCTGAAGGAAGAGATCGAGGGCATCCCCTCGCCGACCACCATCAAGCGGGTCCGCGAGAAACTGCGACTGTCGCAGCGCGAGGCAGGGGGCCTGTTGAGGGTCGGCGAGAACGCGTTCGACAAATATGAGCGTGGCCTGGTCGAGCCGAGCGGCCCGACCAGCCAGTTGCTTCGTCTCCTCGACCATCACCCCGAGCTGGTCGAAGAGCTGCGCGGGACGGCCGCCTAAGCCGCAATCGCATTGCCCTCTCCGCTCCTCTCGACATCAAGGGCAAGCGCTCGCTCGATCTCCATGAGCTGGCGGCGCTTCTCACCGAGCTCATTGGCGAAGGCGAACTCCCCCTCCCCACGCGACTGGTAGGAGACGAGCCGGCGCCTAGCATCCGCCAGGCGCTGGCGATAGCGTTCCAGTTCGACCTCGAACTCATCGAGCGCATGTTCGAGGCGGGCGATGGCGCCGAGCGGCGTCACCGTCATGGGCAGGTTGATCTCCTGTTCGGAATTCGTCCGCAGCAATATCGTGCTGAAGTGATAGCCGTCGCGGCCGAAACGCTCGCCGGAATAGGCGAGCTCGAAGCCGCCGATTGACGCGATGACGGCCTCGCCCTCGTGCTGGCGCTGCACGAGCGTCAGGATCTCCTTCATGAGCGCCCTGCCCGCCTCTTTACGCTCGGCGAACTGTTTGCCTGTGACGGTCATCGTGAAGGCCTCGCCAGCGGTCGGAACAAGGCGCTCGATGTCCTCGCCGATCTCGGGGATACGGCGGGTCGAGACGTCGATGTCGCGCTCCGCGTCACGGATCTGCCGGCGCACGGCATGCTGATCATCGAGATGGGCAGCTCGCAGGCGTTCGAGTCGGGCGATGTCGGCTTCGAGACCCGCCTTCTGCATCAGCCGCTGGTCGCCCGACGCGATCGCCTTGGCCATGGCGAACTGGTTGGCCTGGCCCTCGCCGAGATCCTCGAGCCGGCGGATCGAGGTGTCTCCCGAGAGCGCCGCGGCGATGAAGCGGGCCTTGCGCTCGTTATTCTGCCACATGGTGGCATCGAGCGAGCCCTCGGTGGCGTAGGCATAGATCTCGACCACATCGTGCTGATTACCCTGGCGGACGATGCGACCTTCCCGCTGCTCGATCTGCGATGGCAGCCAGGGCACGTCGAGATGGTGCAGCGCCTTGAGCCTAAGCTGCGCGTTGACGCCGGTCCCCATCGTCTCGGACGAACCGATCACGACGCGAACGCGGCCGGCGCGGATATCGCCGAACAGCCGCTGCTTCGCCTCGGATTTCCTGTAGTCCTGCATGAAGGCGATTTCGGCCGCCGGCACGCCGCGGCGAACGAGCTCATCCCGGACCCAGCGATAGGCGGAAAATCCCCTGATCTTCTCGACGCTGATCGTGCCGAGATCCGAGAAGATCATCTGCGCGGCGCCCGGCAGCTCGTAGGGCTTGCCGTCCGGCTGGAGGTACCTGTGCGCTTGCGTCTCCCGCCAGATGCGGAAGACGGTGTCGATCATCCGGTTGAGCTTGTTGTCGGGCTCATTGTCGTTGTCGGCATCGACCAGGCGCAGATCGATCGCGGCATGGCGGCCATCGGTGATGACGGAGAGCAGAATGTCGTCGCCGGGCTCCGGCGGCCGGTCACGCTGCTCGATCGCCTTGATGCGGGCGTCGAGCTGGAGCTGGTAGCGCTTGAACGCGCCCGTCGGCTTGGCGGTGACGATCTGACGCCGCCCGGTCGCGATCGCCGGAACCTTCACATACAGCCGCAGATCCTCAGGCATCACGACATCGGCGAAGGAGCGGAACATCGCAATCAGCTCGGGCACATTGACGAAGCTGGCGAAGCGGGAAACCGGCTTATATTTGCCGGAGGGCTGCAATTCGAGCTCGGTCGTGGTGTCGCCGAACGTGCTCGCCCAGGCATCGAACTCGTGCAGGCCACGCTGCAGCAGCGCCGCATGGTCCATCAGCCGCTGCACCGAGAACATCTCGCCGAGCGTATTTGTGATCGGAGTCCCTGAGGCCAGGACGAGCGCCCGGCCCGGGTTCTTCGTCTCGATGAAGCGCGACTTCACATAGAGATCCCAGGCGCGCTGCGAGCCGTTCGGATCGACGCCCTTCAGCGTCGACATGTTGGTGGCGAAGGAGAGTTTTCTGAACTCCTGCGCCTCGTCGACGATAATCTGATCGAAGCCGATCTCGGCGATGGTGAGGAGATCGTCCTTGCGCGTCGCGAGCGCCTCCAACCGCTCCTTCAGCCCTTCCTTCAAGCGCTCGAGGCGCTTGCGCGAGACGCGGTCGTCCCTCTCGACCTTGGTCAGCAGGGTCTCGAACAGTTCGAGCTCGTCCTGGATCATCTGCTGCTCGAAAGCCGACGGCACGCCAATGAAGCGGAAGGCCGAATGCGTGATGATGATCGCGTCCCATGTCGCGGTCGCGGCACGCGACAGGAACCGGGCGCGCTTGTCCTTGGTGAAATTGGTTTCGTCGGCCACGAGAATCCGGGCGGATGGATAGAGCGCGAGGAACTCGCGTGCGACCTGCGCCAGGCAGTGACCGGGAACGACGAGCATCGCCTTGGCGATCAGGCCGAGCCGGCGTTGCTCCATGATGCCGGCGGCCATCGTCATGGTCTTGCCGGCGCCGACGGCGTGCGCGAGATAGGTCGAGCCCGCCGCGATGATGCGCCAGATGCCGCGTTTCTGGTGCCCATAAAGCACAAAGGCGCCTGAGGCGCCCGGGAGCTTCAGATGCGAGCCGTCGAATTTGCGCGGCGCGATATTGTTGAAGCGATCATTATAGACCCTGGCCAGGCGATCGGTGCGATCGGGATCGGACCAGACCCAGGCCTGGAAGGCGGTCTTGATCTTCTGAAGTTTCTCCTTCGCGGCCTCCGTATCGACGACGCTGAGCACGCGGCGCTCGCTGTCGCTGTCCTTCACGGTATCGAAGATCTGCGGCACGCGGCTGTTGAGCGCATCGGCGAGCAATTCGCCGGCATGCCGCCGATCCGTGCCCCATTCCGAGGTGCCCGCCGCCGCCCAGCCGAGCTGACGCGCCTCCACGGTCCATGACGCCAGTTCGGGCATATGGTGGATGCGGATTTCGGCGCCCATCGTCTCCTTGACGAAGGCGACGACGTCCGCGGCCGGAATCCAGGGTGCGCCGAGCCGGGCGGTGATTTCTGAGGGGCCGAGATCGGCCGGCTGGACCTCAGCAAGCGCGCGTGCATTGCGCTCGAAGCTGGGATCGAGCGCCGCGGCGGCTTCGGCCGCCTTCAGCTTGTCGCGCACCGGACCGGAGAGATAAGCATCCGCCGTCTGCCATGAACCATCGGCCGGATCCTGGAAGATCGCGTCGCCGAGTTCCGCGATGACGCCAGCAACATCCTGATGCAGCAGCTCGGCGATATGCTCGAGATCGACGCGCCCGCGCTCATTGAGCACGACAGCGAGCGCATCGGCCGCCGAGGTGATGACCGGCGCTGCCGGCGGCGCGATCACGCGCTCGGAGAAGATCGGCCCGGGCTTGGCCGTGTCGGTATCGAGATCGTAGGTCTCGATCGAGGCGACGAGCCAGCAATCGGGATCGTCGAGGAGGGGCTGGATGTTGGGCCGGCGATGCGTCTCGCGCACCTCGCCGCTATCCTCGTCCTCCGTGACAGACACGGTCGTGTGGTTGATTGGGCCGAAATCGCGCACGAAGCTCGACCAGGCGATGCGCAGACGCACCTGTGCGTCCTTCCAGGGTCGATCCTGCTCCTGGCATTTGAGCACCTCACGCACCGCGTCTCGGATCGGGATCATCTTGCGAATGATGCGGACCTGCTTTTCCGGAATGCCTTCGGCGCTGCGGCCTTTGCGGACCTGCACGGCAACGGGCGTGCCATCGATGAGCTGCATGAGGCCGCGGGCATTGTCGACGAAGAAGCTGCCTTCGCGGACATACCGCCCGGCCGGCAGATCAGCATCATCGCGATCGTCGGCATCCTCCAGATCGAAACCGATCTCGCTGGGTTCGCCGTCATAAAGGGCTCCCGGAAGGAGACGGATGGCCGCGTCGAGAGCTGTGCTGAGATCGACGCCGGCGCGCGGCAGGCAGGTATAGCTCTCGCCGAAAGGTCCCGAGGTCAGCCCATGCGTGCCGAGCACGAAATCGGGATGCTGGGCGAACCAGCGATTGACGCGGATCGCGCCTTCATCCTGCGATGCCGGCTGCACCTCGTCGAGGTCGAGCCAGGACAGGTCGCCTTCCTGTTCGGCGACCTTGCGCTTGCGGAAGAACAGCACGTCAACGACAACGTCCGTGCCGGCGTCGGCGCGGAAACTGCTCTCGGGCAGGCGGATGGCGGCGATCAGGTCGGCGGATCTCGCGATGTGTTCGCGCGCCGTACTGCCGCCCTTGTCCATCGTCCCGGAACTCGTCACGAAGGCGGCGAGTGCGCCCGGCTTCAGCAGGTCGATGGACCGCGCGATGAAGTAGTCGTGCAGGCGCAATCCCAACGAACGATAGGTGCGGTCGGAACGGACGCTGCGATCGGAGAAGGGCGGATTGCCGATGGCGAGATCAAAACTCGCCGGCAGGTCAGTGCGGGCGAAGTCACCGCCAATGATCCGGGCTCGCGGCTGGAGCAGGCGCGCGATCCGCGCCGTGACCGGATCAAGCTCGACCCCGGTGACATGGGACACGTTGCGCAGGGATTTCGGCATCAGCGCCGGAAACAGTCCCGTGCCGATGCCGGGCTCGAGCACGCGGCCGCCGCGCCAGCCGAGACGCTGGAGTCCGGCCCAGATCGCCCGGACGATGAACTCCGGGGTGAAATGGGCGTATTGCGTGCAGCGGGCGAGCGAGGCGTAGTCGCCCTCGCTCACGGCATCCTGCAGTTCGGCGCCGAGCTCTTCCCAGCTCTGGCGGAAGGCAGTCTCGCCGGGCCGGCGAAAAACGCCATTGGCGAGACCGGACGCGCCGAAGCCTGTGAACCGGATCAGGTGCGCCTGCTCCTCGCGCGTGGCCGGGCGGTCAGCAGCCTCGATCTCGGCGGCCAGCCGGATCGCCCGGATGTTGTCGCGGGCACGGGCCTTCCAGCCCTTCGCCAGAGCGCGATCGCCGGCGAGATAGAAATTGCTGCCGCGCGGGCGCGCCACGGCCGAGGCAGGACGTGCGACCGCCTGCCTCGCTACTGCGGGCGCGGGTGTCGGGGGCTCCGGATCGTCGTCGTCATTGGACTCGACCGTGAAGTCGCCGGCGAACGCCGTGACGCCGAGACCGAGCCCGGAGGAAAGAGCCGTATTGCCGAAGAGGTCGATGGTGAAAGGATCGTCCTGCGCCATGAGATATGCTCCTGGGTTAAACGCGCGCGCCATCGGCCAGCCGGGCGCTTCCCGGCCGGAGCGATGATCGCGAAGGAGTTCGGGGAGCGGGCCTGCTCGGCCCGGCGGTCAGCGGCGGATCAGGGAGACCGAGAGGCTGGCGTCGGTCATCGTGATCGTCAGATGGGTCGCCGTGGGCGAACCCGTGATCAGTTTCATGAGCATCTCGGCGTCGAGAAACTCGATGCCGTCATCCCCGCCGAAATGCTGGCGCTTGTAGTGCCAGTAGTCGGGGTTGGTCTTGGGATCGCACTCTTCGGCATAGACGACGAGCGGCCGCTGCCCTTCGGCGAGCTTGCCGTTTGAGAGCGCGTAAACACCCTCGTCGCCGACCAGCCAGAGACCGGGCTTCTCGCCTTCGCCTGGGCGGAGGCCGTAATAGGGATTGCGGAAGCCGCCATTATTGAAGGCGTCGATCCGTCCGCGCATGATGACGGCGCGGACCTCCGTGACGGAAAAGGTGAACATTGCCGCCACCCGTCATGCTGCGATCGCGTCGGGAAGGTAGCGCAGATGGACCGGCAGCTTGGCCGAGACCTCAGCGTCGGTGAGCTCGTCGAGCAGCTTGAAGTCGCGGGCCTGCCAGGAGGCGCACATCATGACGATGCGCTGTCCGTACTGCGCGCTGGGAAAGCGCCCCTCGGCATAGCCGCGGTACTCGTCCTGGGTGCTCGACCAGATGTGGTCCAGCCGCTCTTCCCGCGTCATCGCCCGGACCGGGCGGGATTCGCGCTCGATGATCGCGTCGCTCATCAGGGCCGGCGAGGCCTTGTCGGCGAGATCGCAATAGCCGTGAAAGTAGCGGTCGCACCCGTCGATCGAGAGCGAGAAGAAGATGCTGGTGATCGAGCCGGTCAGGAATTCGCGCATCGAGAACATGTCGCCGCACATCCAGAGCGGCGGCAGGATATCGAGCATGTAGTCGTGCTCGACCAGGCCGACCTCGAACCACTCGCCGCGGTAGAGCGCGCTGTCATCGCCTTCCCAGCGGTTCGGGCGCTGCGCGTGGCGGTCGAACATGCGGAACATCTGGCGCCGGTCGGCGACGCCCTGGAAGACCTTGCGGATGGGAGAGAGATTCATGGCGGGCTCCTGCGGCCTGGTCGGGCCGGAGCGCGGTTCCCCGTCACGGGATCACCATCCTCTCTTCAGCCCTTCATGACCCCTCTCCCGCGGCCGCCTCTCCGTCCGGCCGGGTCAAGGGCCGGCGCAGCCGGGCGAAGCGTCACCCTTGAGGCGGCCGGCGGGCATGCGGCAGCCCGGTCCCCTTCTCTCCTTCCTTTCTCCTCCTGACCATTCGCCGTCGCCGCTTGCAAGCCGGCGTTCCAGTCGACCTGCACCGGTCGCAGGCGCTCAAATCCGCAGCCGATCTCGCGGGCTATCACCATCAACCGCTGGGCGTAGGTCTCGCCTTGGTGGTTGTTGTCGGTCGCGGCAATCAACAAGGCCCCGGTGCGCCCCGCCAGCATACGGATCGCGGCGGCGGTTGCCGGCGACCATCCTCCGCCGGTGCTGAGATAGAGACTGTCGGGTCTCGATCGCTCAAGGGCGGCGAGGCTCATGGCGTCGATCGCGGCCTCGGTCACACAGAGGCGCGCCGCCTCAGGCGAGCCAAACCGGAACAGCAACTTCGCGCCACCGGTCGAGAAACCGCGCCACTCCCGACCGCGCTCCTCCCAACCGATGACCGCGCCGGCCTCGTCGCCGTGCGCTGCCCACATGCTGCCATACGGGCCTTCACGCAGGAGATCCTGGCGGATCGCAGCCCGGATGACGGCGTCCGGCAGGAAGCGATCGTCGCGCAGATAGCACCACATCATCGAGCCGGGCCACGGTCTGCGACGGCTCGACCATCGCTCGAAGATAGACCGTACCGGTCTGGAGTCGCGCGGCGGCCGGAGCCAAGCTGGATCTTTCGGAACGAAGCCGACCAGTGCAGCGACACGGTCGAGGCCTTCGACGAAGGATACGCCGTTGAGATGTTCGACCAGGCCGAACACATCGCCTTTCGCATCGGACCGAGGATCGAACCAGCCCCGCCCAGCATGGATCACGATGACGATCGCCTCTCCGCGGCGATACTTGATCGCCTTGCGGCTGCTTTCCGGCAGGTCGATCGTGAAGCCCGCCTGCTCGAGCACCGCGGCGCACGGCACGCGGACCCGCAACTCCTCCAGTTCATTCCGTTCCATGATCCTGCCGGCACGCGCTCGCGTCCGCCTTTCCTTGCCTGTTTCCTTTCTCCACACCTCGCGGAGCGGCTTCCGGACGCCGCGAAGAGCAAAGGCGGCAAGGGCGCGCTAGCGGCGTGAGCTTCCCTTACCGCCGCAGCTCGCAAGCGGCACTCCCGGAAGGAGAAAGGCCGGCTCAACGAGCCGGCCGGCTTTCAAAGGGGTCGAATTCAGCGGAAGGCGGGAGGGAGAATGGCCCGTCCGTCCGGAAGAGCGTGACCGGAACGACGAGAACCCAGGCGGGCTGGAGAGCTTCAACGCGAAGCTGCGTGACGAGCTTCTGAACGGCGAAATCTTCTACAGCCTCGCCGAAGCGAAGGCCGTCATCGAGAGCTGGCGCCAGCACTACAACCGCGCATCAGAACACCCATCTGGCTATGTGATTGAAGTGAAGAGGTTTTGCTGTGCCGGCAGCGATCCTGCGGGGTATTTGGGGTTCTGCCGGGCCCGTGCTGTGATGGATTGGGCGGCATCTGTGGCCAGAGCGCTGCGTGCGAAGACCCAGGGGCCGTCCGGCAGGGGATGGGTGGCTTCGATCTCGCCGGCTTCAGCTGCGAGCCTGAGCGTCCTGGTCGAGACCTTGAGGAGCCTGGCGGCGTCGGTGAGGTTGAGCCAGGGCTCGACGCCATCGGCCGCGGGCCTGAACACAGGGATGCGGTAGTTCGACCGCATGGAGGCGACTCGTTCGCGCGTCCAGCGATTGCCATTGCCGGTCTTCAGGGCGTTGCGATTGAGAAGGCCGGCGATCAAGTCGTCGCTCGCGATCAACACCAGTTCGCGCACGGCTGCGACGATATCGGTCGATGTGCTGTTGCGCTGTCCGCGCCGGCGCTTCGGCAGGCGCATCTCGCTATGGGCGCCGCCGGCCCAATGCACGATGAGAACGATCTCGGAGGTGGCATCGTCGATATCGGCCACCACTTCGTTGATCAGGATGCGCACGACCCGCTTCTTCAGCCGAGCGTCGGTGGTCGGCGCCGACCATACGGTTTGCAGGTTCGACGCGAGCAGGCCGAGCATGGCGGGATCGACGCTTGCCGCGGGCCGGGCCGTGTCGTGTGCGGCGACCCTGCACTCGATCTCGCCAACCTTGGCGAGCGCCCTGTTCCAGCGCGCTTCGAGTTCACCGGCTACGAGCCGGTTGGCCGGGTCCGCGGCATCGTATTGCCGGAAGGCACGGTCGGCGGCATAGCGCGCCGCTTCCAGGTCTCGGCCAAGGATATCGCGAACCTGATCCCGCTGCCCAGACGCCTGTGACGCGGCCTCCTGCGCCGCGGCGACGGCGCCAGGGCCGACCACGCCAAGGAGCGCCTCCTCGATCGCATCGTCGACGCGCAGGCCGCCGAAGGCGATGCAGGACGGGCCACCATGGTCCATCCAGGCACGCGAGCAGCTGTAGCGCGGGATGCCGTGCCTGGCCCCGGTGTAGCGAAGCGTCAGCTTGCGGCCGCAGCGCCGGCAACGGATCAGGCCGGCGAGCAGCGCCTCGCCATGCTTGGGCGCGCCGTGATGCCTGCCGGTCGGAACATTGCCTGCCACCATCGCGCGGATCGCTTCGAACCTCTCCCAGCTCACATAGCCGTCATGGGCACCGGGCTTCAGGGCGAGCCACTCATCCCGTGCCCTGCGGCGGGTCTTCACCCTGATGACGTCGGCGGCATAGGCTGCCGCGGCGCTGGTCTTACCATAGGCATAGGCGCCGCCGTAGACCGGGTTCACGATGACCCGGTGGATGGAAGCATAGTTCGGCCGGCGCCAGATCGTGACGCCGTTGCGCTGCTTCACGGGCAGGTCGAGATCATGTTCGTGCAGCCAGCACAGCGCCTGACGCGCGCTGCCGAGCTCCTGGACCTTGTCGAAGACGAGCGTGATCGCCTCCTGAACACGCCGATCCGGGTCCTTCTCATATCGGTCATCCGCCTTCACGAAGCCGATCGGCGCGGAGACGATCAGTTCGCCCCGGCGCGCCTTGGCGTAGCGGGCCGCGAGAGAGCGCTGACGCAGGAGATCGAGCTCGTACTCATTGAGGCTGCCCTTGAGCCCCAGCAACAGGCGATCGTCGCCATGACGCGGCGCATAAACGGTCTCTTGATCGATGAGCACCGTGTCGACAACCCGGCACATCTCGATCAGCTGCTGCCAATCGCGGCTGTTGCGGGCAAAACGCGAGACCTCTCGGGCGCAAACCGCGCCGACCTTGCCGAGGCAGACCTCCGCCACCATCCGCTCGAAGCCCATCCGCTGGACGGATCCCGCCGCGGAGCGGCCGAGATCATCGTCGATGACCTCAATCTGCGACCATCCCAGCGCAGTCAGGCGGTCCCGCATGGCATATTGCAGCGCGCCGCTTTCGCGGTTGTGCAGCACCTGGTGGGCGGAGGACTGGCGCACATAGAGGATCGCCTTGCGCTCCAGGTGATGAGGCCGAACCTTCTCAGAGATCATCGCCGGCCTCCTTTGCTGGAAGCGGAACGGCCGTGGCGGCGTGGGCGAGGATCAACCGCGCCATCAGCTCCGTCAGCGCCGATCGTGCTCGCTCCGGCAGCTCCGGCCAGAGCGGCGCGCCGCCGGCCTGCGGCCTGGCGCTGTCGAACAAATCCATCTGCTGACGCCCGCGCGGCCGCTTGTGCCTGCCGCTGTTCACCGCCGTCGCCGTCGTCGCTCGCATGGGCCTCTCCCCGAATCTGGTCGTGAGAGGACCGGGATGCGCCAGAAAGCGGGGCATTCGATGATGCCGCAAACGTCTTCAACGCCCGATCGAGCAGCCCCGACAGCTCCGCCAATGCCTCCAGGCCGACGAATGGGGCAGCGGTCAGCTCAAGATCGCCAGGACATGACGCTCGCTCGAACATCCAGGCCGGAACCTCGAGCCAGCGGTCCCCCTGGCCGCCGGCTACCGCGCAGCGGAAATACATGCCGTCGCACTTCGCCACGGCGCCATGAATGCCGACCTGATGGCCAAACCACGGATGATACCGATAGAGAACTTCGCGGAACTCGGTCCCGTGGGCGTTCTCAAGCCTTGTTGTACAATACCAGGCGCCCGCACTCCTCGCTCGGCTACAAGCCGCCAGCCCCGGCGGCTATCGTAGCGTCGTCAAATATGGTCGTGAAACCGACCATGCATTAGATTGAAACCGGACCACTCAATCGGGGCAGGCCAGCCCCAGTCGAGCTACGTTTTAGCGAATTTATTGATTTTTGCTGAAGGAAGGCGCTTCGTTTCGTCTTTGATTTATAAATTTTTGACAAAAACTATTTGCTTGGCGACCGCTTGTGGGTTTTCAGAAGGGGCGAGGCAGCTGGGCTTTTGTGTCACGGACGAGCTGGACATCCGCAGGAACCTACCGGTCTTGCTGGTTTCGTGATTCACTCGGCCATCGGCACGGTCGGCGGGCGGGCTCATGGAACAGCGATCGTTTTTCGGGTTGTCTGAGCATCTCGCACGTCTGAGCGCGATCGGCGGTCCGCTGGAGGTTTTGGAGCAAGCGGTCGATTTTGAGTATTTCCGTGGCTGGCTCGTCGAAGGGCTCGGCTACGGAGACGGCAGCAAGGGCGGGCGGCCACCCTTCGACCCGGTCTCGATGTTCAAGGCGCTGATCCTGCAGGCGCAGCACAATCTGAGCGATGCGAACATGGAGTTCATGATCCGGGACCGTCTGTCCTGGATGCGCTTCCTGCGCTTCGACCTCGGCGGGCCGACGCCGGATGAGAACACGATCCGGCTGTTTCGTAACAAACTGACCGAGACCGGCACGCTGCGACGGGCGATGAAGGCCTTCGACTGGCAGTTGCAGAAGAGGGGCTATATCCCGATGTCGGGGCAGATGGTCGACGCCTCGCTCGTGCCGGCACCGAAGAAGCGGAATACGGACGCTGAGAAGGAGGCGATCAAGTCCGGCAGGACGGCCCGCGATATCTGGCCGGACGAGCCGAGCAAGGCGGCGCAGAAGGACGTCGATGCCCGCTGGACGCTCAAGATTGGCGGCAAGATCCGGTATCGGCCGGATGGAGTGCCTCTGCCGCAGATCGCCTTGCCGGTGTTCGGCTACAAATCCCACGTCGCGATCGATCGGCGCTTCGGCTTTATCCGGGAGAGCATGGTGACCTCGGCCTCGCAGGCGGACGGGCGGATGCTGCCGCGGCTGGTGACGACGCAGAAGACCGCGTCCGATGTCTGGGCCGACAGCGCCTATCGGTCACGGAAGAACGAGAAATGGCTGTCCTCGAAGATGCTGGTCAGCCGGATCCACCGTCGCAAGCCGCCGGGACGACCGATGCCGCAGCATATCGCCCGCGCCAATGCCTGGAAGTCGGCCATCCGCGCGACTGCCGCGCACGTCTTTGCCCATCAGAAGAACAAGTTCGGCCTCTTCATCCGGACCATCGGCCTGGCGCCAGCGGAGGCGAAACTCACCCTGGCCAACATCGCCTACAATTTCGACCGGCTGATCTTCCATGAGCGCGCCAGCGCCAGGGGATGAGTCTGTCTGGAATCCGCCCAAGTGCCGGAAACCGGCCATCGATGGTCGCCGATCAGGTCACAGGAAGGCCGATCCTCGCTCTCAACCCGCTCACCGCCGACGCAGCCGCCAAAATCAGCGGGTTCTTGCGGGTATCCCGCTGGCATCCCTTCGCCAGCGCCGAAAAAGGATGACTCTGCAAAAGTCAAGACTTTTGCATAAGCGCCCCACCCCTGTCCTGCCAAGGGGTTAAATTATGCAAAAGTTACTTGCATAAGCAAGGCGCCGGCGTAGGCTGTTCGCATGCCGATTTATGGATACGCCCGCGTCTCGACAGACGGTCAAACCCTCGATGCCCAGCGGGCCGCTTTATCGGCCGCCGGTGCGGAGAAAATCTTTCAGGAAACCGCCAGCGGCGCCAAGACCGACCGCCGGGAGTTATCCAAGGCGCTGAAGGTGCTGAATCCGGGTGACACGCTGCTGGTGACCCGCCTCGACCGTCTCGCGCGATCAACCCGCGATCTGCTCAACATTCTGGATGTGGTCAGCAAGGCTGGCGCAGGATTCCGGTCGCTGGCCGATGCCTGGGCCGATACCACCACCGCGCACGGTCGCCTGATGCTCACGGTTCTGGGCGGGCTGGCCGAGTTCGAGCGCGAGTTGATCAAAGCCCGCACCGCCGAAGGCCGTGCCCGCGCCAAGGCCAGAGGCCAGCATATGGGCAGGCCGGGCGCCCTCACCCGGCATCAGCGCCAGGAAGCCTTGGAAGCCCTTGCCGCCGGGGACATCACCCAGGCCGATCTGGCGCGCCGGTTCAACGTCAGCCAGGCCACGATTTCACGTCTGGCCCAAACCGTTCCGCCCTATACTAATCGTTAGTTTCAGGTGACGCCGGAGACCGTTGCGGCTGGCAACCATATTCACTGCTTGTTCGCCCTTGGCGTTGCTTAGCGTGCTCCCGACGCTATGCCCTCATATTCCGCTAGCGCGGAGGCTTCCACTTGCGCGAGATGCGCCTGATATAGGCCACCAGCCCGTCGGTCTCGTTCGCAAGCAAGCTGAACTCCGGCATGCCAGGATGACGAACGACCGTACCATCGATCAGAACGGGCGCCGGGTTACCGTTCGGATACCGCTCGGCAATCAGCGGGAACGGCGGCGACTTCGGGTTGGGGCTGAGGCCCGTCGCCTCAATCGCATGGCACCTGCTGCAATACTGCTGAGCCACGCGCTTGCCCACTTCGGCGCTTTCGGCGTTCTCAGGCCGCTGCGCATCGGCGGGCATGGCCTGGCCGGGTCGAGTCGCCATCTGGTTGGCGCCGATCGCGACGAAGCCGATCAGCAGAAGCCGTGTCGCGGCGGTTCTCACAGTTCCCAGCATGGCCTACCCGTCATGATTGCGACCCTCGAAAATACGCTGCGCTGCCATTTGAGCACCTGTGCGCCGGGGCGCACAGGCCAAACTTGCATGACCGGCCGGCTTTCAGGCCTGCTCAAGAGCCCCGGCAATCCGGTCCTTGAGCGATAGCCGCTTTTTACGAAGAGCCGCCTCGGCGTCATCGCTGACCGCCGCAATCCGGGTCTCGGCCCGGTGAATCTCGTCATTCACCTGATCGTACTCTTCCAAAATCCGGGCGAAGTCAGGGCTGCCGGCCTTCAGAGCGTGGATCGCATCCATCCGGTCCGGGAATTCATCGCGAAGCGTATGCGGTGTGTTCGACAACGTGTTGCTCTCCTCGAAGGCCCATGTGTTTGGGAACAGGGCATCTTCGCCGTAGCTTCATAGCCTCCCTTGCCAAGCTTCCCCTTGATGTACGTCAAGGGGCGTGACGGCAGCCCGTTCTGAAAAGCCCTCATTATCCTACGGTAAAAGCTTGAGGTCAGCCTGAAGAATGTGGGCGACGTAAGGAAACCGTTGCGCCGTGATCATCCGGCGGTAGTGTCGGACTTCATGCGGAACCTCGCTCTTTCAATCCCGGCGTTTGTGCTCCTGGCCTCCGGCGCGTCCTCTGCCGCAGAGGTTCCTCCCAAGCCTGTGGTGGTAAAGTCGATCGTCCTCGACGGTAAAAAGATAGCGCCCGGCGGCGCAGTGGCCGAAATCGTCGGCCTCCGCAAAGGCGGCGACGGCTTCGTATCGGTCCGTGCTGCCCCCTCGACCCAAGCGGCCGAGATCGGGCGATTAGACCAGGGTGCGCGCATCATCACCGTCTTGCTTGTGGGCTGGGAAGCAGCGAGCTTCGTGGGCGTCATCTATGCGCCCGAAGGCACGGCCGACACCCCGCTGATGGAGGTTTGCGGGCTGCCCGAGGCTCCGCCTTACTTTGACGGGACCTATACCGGACCATGCCGGTCAGGTTGGGTTGCCAAGCGCTTTGTCCGGGTTCTGGCGGACTGATGCTGCGCCGGTCGATCCAGGGGCTGGGTCTGATCTGCATGGCCGTATCGGCCGCCTGGCGGTTCGCGTTTTCCAAAAGGTCAGCCTGGCCACAGGCGGTACGCATACGCTGAAGGCCGCAGGATAGAAGCCCGCGCGCGTGCGATGCCGGTGCTATGCTAGTGGATCGCGCGGGTCAGGCGGCCTGCTGATCCGCAGGCTGTTCGGCTTCGCGCAGGCGTTTCCACTCTCAGGGCAGCAACTCGCGCAGACACGTGCCGCGGGCAGATCGGCGATGCGGGCCAAGACGTCGGCGAGCCAGGCCTTCGGGTCAATGTCGTTGAGGCGGGCCGTGATGATCAGCGTGAGCATGACGGCGGCGCGATCAGCACCGCGCTGCGAACCGGCGAAGGTCCAGCTGCGTCGCCCGAGGGCGATGCCGCGCAACGCTCTTTCGGCCGCGCTATTGCTAAAGCAGATTCTGCCGTCGTCGAGGAAGCGGGCGAAGTCGTCCCAACGACGAAGCATGTAGTTGATCGGCTTCAGGGCCTCGGCGGAGCGCGAGAGCGTTTCGCGCTCGCGCAACAGCCAGGCCTGCATGTCGTCGAGGAGCAGCTTGCTCTTCTCCTGGCGCCCGGTCTGCCATGCGGTGGCGGGTTTGCCGCTGATGGCACGCTCGATCTCGAACAGCGCGTCGAGGCGCCTGACGGCCTCCAACGCGATCGGGGAGATCGGTTTGCCCTTCACGCCGTCGCGGGCCTTCTTGGCGATATCGGCCAGTTCGAAGAAGCCGCGCCGGGCATGGGCGAAGCAGAACGCCGGTGTGATGGGCTGTTCATTCCGTTGCGGGTCGAACAGTGGCTCGAAGCCACCATAACGGTCGCACTGAAGGATGCCGGTGAACCCGGCCAGATGCTTCTGTGGGTGCTCGCCGCGCCGGTCGCCTGAAGCGTAATACACCGTCGCCGGCGGCGCGGGGCCGGCGAAGGGGCCATGCGGGCCGATGAAGCCGCGCGGCGTGGCATGGAAGGGCGCCGGCGGCTGGCTGACCTTGCCGCAATCGCGGCAGCTGAACTTCTCGCGCACCGTCTCGATCAGCTTGAAGCGGCGCGGGATCTCCTCCAGTGTCTCAGTGACGTCCTCGCTCAGCTTCGACAGCCGCGATCCGCCGCAACAGGTGCAAGCCGTGGGAGAGGCAATGACGACCCGCTCACGCTCGCTATCCTCCGGCCAGGGTTTGCGCACCGGCCGCTTGCGCGTGAAGGAACGTACGTTCCCACTCTTCGCCGCCGCGGCCGCCGCGGCCGCCGCGGCAAGCTCGTCCTCGCTCGCCGCGGTCACGAGCTCGTCGAGCTGAAGCTCCATCTGCTCGATCAGTCGCGCCGTGCGTTCGGAACGCTGGCCGTATTTCTCGCGCCTCAGCTTTTCGATCATCAGCTGCAGATACGCGATTAGCGCCTCGGTTTCCGAGAGTTTCGCCTGAGCACCGGCGGCCTGCGCGACCGCCAGATCGCGTTCGACCTGCAACGCCTCGCGCTCCGCCAGCAGCGCCATGTAGGCGCTCGCAAGATCGGAAGGAAGAGCAATCGGCTTCAGCGCCACGAGGCCAGTGAATCAGATTTTACCTGCGATTTCAAAGGTCAAATCCTAGCCGACCCGCGTCGGGCGCCAGGCTTCCTGCGGACTGCGCCAGTCGATTCCGGACAGCGAGGGTATTAAGGAATGTCCCTGATTGTGAGCCTGACGAATCCTCGCTCGAGATGGTCGAGGTTCGAGACCCGCACCATCCGCTGCCCGCTCAACGGATCCCGACGAAGCACTTCCTGGATCTGCAGCGACAAGCCTGGGAAGCCGCGGCGCAAATCCGTGTAGCCCGTCGCCAGCCAGAGCCGAACACTCGTCGGAACCGGGATCACGCAAGCCGCTCCAGCGCTTGCACGATCCGCAACAGAGCTTCGACGTCGACATCACGGTCCACGATCACCCGCTGCTCGTTCGCCGTCATGATCTCGATCCGACCGCGGCCCTCTGCCGTCAGCGAGCCGCTCGTCACCGCGACCTCCGGCACGATCACTGCCGGAACAAATCCGGCGCTCGAAAGCGGACCGAACCGCCCGGCCCGCGCGGCATCGCGCCAGTCGTTCAACTGCGAGCGCGTGATCCCGTATCGGCGGGCCGTCGCCGAACCCAGACGCGGACCCGAACAGCTCTCCTCGACGATCCGCAGCTTCGCTTCAGCGCTGAAGCGCCGCCGACGCCCGTCGCCACCGACGCTCGCCGTCTGACGATCTGCTTCAAAACACTTTGGCTTTGTAAAGAGATAGCGAGATGGGCATTGTGAAGCGGACTCGGTGCCACCGACGAGGACGACGTTGCGCTGATGGACGATGAAGTTGCCGCAGGCCAGGTCGTGGACGGACGTCTCGTTGAGCGGCGTGCCGTCGAAGACGAAGTCGCCGCCATCCTTGGCGAGCGGCAGCTTGGCGATGGTGATCTGGTACTTGATCGAGCGCGCCTGCTTCTCGACGATCTCCACCGATAGCAGGTCGCCGACGATGCGCTGCGGCTGGTGCTAGCGCTTCTCCGTCGTTTTCACCGACTGGCTGTCGATCACGCCCGCCGTGGAGCTGGCCTCGCGTCCGGCCTTCTCGCGCGCCGCGATGACCAGCGCATGGTTGATCGCGGCGAACCGGCCCTTGCGCGACCACGCGTATCCCTGGACAAGAAGACCGTCGCGAGTTTCACCAGCCATTCCTTCTTCAACCTGTCAGGAGATCTCGGCGCAGAAATCCTCGACCATGTTGTCACGGTCAACGCGGACCACTTCCTGCCTGTCGACGAGCATATGATCCCAACCGGCGAGATCGCGCCCGTATCGGGAACTGTCATGGATTTTCGCGAACCCAAGGCATTCTGGGCTGATCTCGGCGCGGATGACGAGCAACTGATCCGGGCGAACGGCTACGACCATCACTTCGTGGTCAACCAGACCTCAGCGGGCGAAATGACCTTCCAGGCCCGCGTGGAGGATCCGAACTCGGGCCGGTCGATCGAAGTCTGGTCGACGGAGCCCGGCCTTCAGCTCGTAACCGGAAACGTCCTGTCCGGTGCGATCCCGCGCGACCTGGGCAAGGGAGGAACGATCTACAACTTCCGCACCGCGTTCTACCTCGAACCGTCGCGCTTTCCGGACTCGCCCAACAAGCCGGCGTTTCCCTCGACCGTCCTGGAGCCCGGCCAGATTTACACCGGCCGGATTCTCTACAGGTTCGGCGCCTGACGCCGGGAAGGGATCACGCGCCCGTTCGGGTCACTTGAGCGATCTGCGGAACGCCCTGAGCGAAAAGCTGAACAGGGTGGCCCCGATCGCGATCAGGGCCAGGAATTGCGGCCAGACCACGGAAAAGCCGGCGCCACGATAGAGAATCGCCTGAGCCAGCGAGATGAAGTGCGTGTTCGGCGCCGCCAGCATGATGAACTGCACGATATCCGGCATGCTCTCGCGCGGCGTCATCCCCCCCGACAGAACCTGAAGGGGCAACAGCACCATCATCAGCAGCAGCCCGAACTGCGGCATCGAGCCCGCGATGGTCGCGAGGAAGATGCCCAGGGACGTCGTGGCGAAGAGCTGCAACGCCGCTCCGAACAGAAACAGCGCCAGCGACCCCTCGATCGGCACGGCGAGCAGGCCCTGGACCACCACGATCAGCGAAAAGGCCGAGGCGGCGAGAACCACCAGCCCCATCGACCAGACCTTGCTGATCATGATCTCGGAGGGCGTGATCGGCATGACCAGGAGGTGCTCGATCGTGCCGTGCTCGCGCTCGCGGATCAGGGCCGCGCCGGTCAGCACGATCGAGAGCATCGTGATGCTGCTGATCACGTTCATCACCGCGCCGAACCAGGCCTTGTTCAACTCCGGATTGAAGCGTGCGCGCAGAACGAGCTCCACCGGCGGCGCTTCGCTCCCGCGATAGCGCTGTACGAACTCGCTGACCTCGCTGGTCACGATGCTCTGAATATAGCCATTGCCGCTGAAGGCCTGCGACATCCGGGTCGCATCGACATTCAACTGGATGGCCGGCGAGCGCCCCGCGAGCAGATCGCGCTGGAAATTCGGCGGGATGTCGAGCGCGAACGTGTCCAGACCGGCGTTCATACGCTGGTCCATCTCGGCTGCGGTGATGATAACGGGCTTGGAGAAATAGGGCGCCTGGAAGGCGCCGATGATGCGCGCGGAGAGCGGCGAATTGTCTTCGTCGACGATGGCGATCGGCGCCTTGTTGAGCGTCTCCGGCATCGCCGTGGCGGCCGTGTAGATCGACAGCGTGAACGAATAGACGATCAGCACCAGCAGCATCGGGTCCCGCAGCAGCCCGCGGAGCTCCTTGATGCCGAGTTGCAGGATGTTTGCCACGCGCATGGCTCAGCTTGCCTGCTTCTTGAGGAGAACAGCGGTGAGCCCGAGGAGGACGGGGACCGCAATCAGCAGCGGTATGAAGGCCTGCCACAGATCAGCGAACTGCAACGCCTTGGAAAAGGTCCCGCGCGCGATGGTGATGAAATGGGCAGTCGGGTAGATTTGTCCGAGAAATGCGCCCGCTCCCTGCAACGAGGAGACCGGATCGACCATCCCGGAATACTGCACGGCGGGAATCAGGGTCAGGATGGCCGTGCCGAAGATCGCTGCAATCTGGCTGTTCATGAAAGTCGAGATCAACAAGCCCATGCCCGTGGCGATCGCGACATAGAGCAGCGCGGCCAGGGCAAGCGTCGGGAAGCTGCCGGTGATCGGAACCCCGAAGACGAAAACCGCGAGCGCGGCCAGGAGCAGGAAGTTCAGCATTCCCAGCCCGATGTAAGGCAGTTGCTTGCCGAGCAGGAATTCAAGCTTGGTGATCGGCGTCACATAGAGGTTGACGATCGAGCCAAGCTCCTTCTCGCGGACCACGCTGAGGGCCGACAGCATGGCCGGGATCAGCAGAAGGAGCAGCGGGATGACAGCAGGCACCATGGCCGGCAGGCTTTGGACATCCGGATTGTAGCGGAAGCGCGTCTCGAGCTGGAATGCGCCGGGCTGGGCTGCGTCGCCGAGCAGCACGCGGGCCTTCTGGGTCAGCCAATGGGCATGCATACCCTGGACATAGCCGCGCACGGTCTCGGCGCGGGCGGGCATGGCCCCGTCGATCCAGGCCGCGACCTGCGCGTTCCGGCCGCGCGTGGCGTCCCGCCCGAAACCGGGGGGGATTTCGATCGCCAGGCTGATCTCGCCGCTGCGCATACGCTGGTCGAGATCGGCGTAGTCGGAAATCGGCGGCTTTTCGACGAAGTAGCGCGAGCCGGCGATATCCTGGATGTAATTTCGACTGACGGTTGACTGATCGTGGTCGAGCACGGCGAAGGACAGATCCTCCACATCCATGTTGATGCCATATCCGATGACGAGCATCAGCAGGACGCTGCCGAGCAAGGCCAGCGTCGCCCGGATCGGGTCGCGGCGCAGTTCCAGCGCCTCGCGCCGCGTGTAGCTGAGCATGCGCCGCGCCGAGAAGACGGGGTTGGCGGACGGGATGGTGATGGGGCGTCCCATCCCGTCCGCTGCCAAGGCCCGCCTGGGAGGCTGAATGGGCCTTGACGATGTGTCGCCTATCGCTTCTTCGAGATAGGCGACGAAGGCATCCTCGAGCGTCGCCGCGCCGCGTCTCGCGACGATGCCGGCCGGCGTGTCGCTGACCAGCACCTTGCCGGCATGCATCAACGAAATCCGATCGCAGCGCTCGGCCTCGTTCATGAAATGCGTCGAGATGAAGACGGTGACGCCGTCGCGGCGCGAGAGATCGATCAGGATCTGCCAGAGGGCATCGCGCGCAATCGGATCGACACCGGAAGTGGGCTCGTCGAGGATCAGAATCTCGGGGGAATGGATCAGCGCCACGGCCAGCGACAACCGCTGGCGGATGCCGAGCGGCAGTGCGTCAGGCAAGACATCCAGGACATCGGCAAGATCGAAGCGGCGGGCCATGTCGGCGATCCGCGGCGGGATCGCATCCGGCTCCATCCGGAACAACCGCGCGTGCAGGTCGAGATTTTGCCGGACCGTCAGCTCGGAATAGAGCGAGAAGGCTTGGCTCATGTAGCCAACGCGCTGGCGCACCGCCATGTCGTTGGGGTCGACCTCCTGTCCGAACAGGCTGGCCCGCCCTTCGCTGGCCGGCAACAGACCGGTCAGCATCTTCATGGTCGTGCTCTTGCCGCAGCCGTTCGAGCCGAGGAAGCCGAAAATCTCGCCGCGCGGAATCTGGAAGCTGACATTGTCGACGGCGACGAAATCGCCGAACCGCATGGTCAACCCTTCGGCCGCGATCGCAATCTCGTCCTGGGGCGGGCGCGGCGGAATCACGACGGCCTGATGGCGTTTGCGTATGTCTTCCGGCAGGAGCGCGATGAAAGCATCGTCCACTGTCGCCGTTCCGGTCCGCTCCAGCAGTTCGTCCGGCGTCCCGCTTGCCAGAATACGGCCAGCATCCATCGCGACCAGCCAATCGAAGCGGGCCGCTTCTTCCATATACGCGGTCGCGACGATGACGCTCATGCCCGGCCGCTCGGTACGGATCTCGTCGATCAGATCCCAGAACTGACGCCGGGACAGCGGATCAACGCCCGTCGTGGGTTCGTCGAGGATCAGCAGGTCGGGGTCGTGGATCAATGCGCAGCAAAGGCCCAGCTTCTGCTTCATGCCGCCCGAAAGCTTTCCGGCCGGCCGGTCGACGAAGGGGCTCATCCCGGTGCTTTGCAGCAGTTCGGCGATCCGTTTCTCGCGCTCCTCCTTGCCATGGCCAAACAACCTGCCGAAGAAGTCGACATTCTCGAACACCGACAGGGTCGGATACAGGTTCTTGCCCAGGCCCTGCGGCATATAGGCGATGCGCGGGCAGACATTGTTGCGATGGTCGGCATTCGCCATATCGCCGCCCAGCGCCTCGATCCGGCCTTGCTGAATGGCGCGCGCGCCGGCGATCAGCGAGAGCAGGCTGGATTTGCCGACTCCGTCAGGGCCGATCAACCCGATCATGCAGCCTGAGGGCAGATCGAGCGTGAGCCCGTCCAGTGCCCGGGTGGAGCCGTAGCTCAGGCCGACATCGTAGAGCCGAACGGCAGGATCGAGAACCTCCTGCGGAGGAGCGGCCCGGCTCATTTCACCAGACCGTCCTGCAGGCGTGCCGGCCACTGGGCAGCCGGATCGATTTTGACATAGGCCATGCCGGGCAGTCCGGTCTTCACGTGCTGGACATATTTGCGCAGCAGCTCCGGCGCGATCCGCGCCTTGATCCGGAACATCAGTTTCTGGCGCTCTTTTGCGGTTTCGACCGTCTTGGGCGTGAACTGCGCGACGTCGGCCACGAGCGAGATCGTTGCGGGGATGACATAGCGCGGCGCGGCGTCCAGCACGATGCGGGCCTCGGCGCCGAATGCGACGCGGCCAGCCTCCTCCGTCGGCAGGAAGAAGGTCATGTAGACATCGCCGAGATCGACCATGTTCAGCACGCGGCCGCCGGCAGGGAGCACTTCACCGGGCTGCGCCACACGGTATTGGACCCGCCCGTCGCGCGGTGCCTTGAGCACGCTGTCGGCCAGATCGGCATCGATGCGGTCGATCGTCGCCTGCGCGGCGACCACGCTGGCTTCGGCCGCGATGACCTGGGATCCGGCAGCGCCGATCGCCGCCGCCGAGGCCGCGGACTGCGCCTTTGCAGCGCTGACCGCCGCCCTGGCGCCCTCGGCGCGGGCGCGGTCGTCATCGCGGGTCTGCTCCGAGGCATTGCCGCGGTCGGCAAGCTGCTCGGTCCGTTGCAGCTTCTTCTGGGCCGCATCGAACTCGGCCTCGCGCTGCGCGATAACCGCCTTGGCCGCCTCCAGCTCTGCCTCGCGCTGTGAAACCTGACTCCGGCTCGTCTCAACGCCGATGAAGGCGCGCTTCAACTGGGCTTCAGCCTCACGGCGCTGGGCGCGGAGCTGGTCGGTGTCCATATGCGCGATGATCTGACCGGCCGTGAGGAAATCGCCTTCGTTGACGAGGATTTCACGGATTCGGCCGGCCGAGCGGGTCGCGATATCGATCTCGACGGCCTCGATCCGCCCGTTGCCTGCGGCAATCCCGTCGGGCAGCTCCGCGGGCTTGAACCGCTGCCAAGCGGCATAGCCGCCGCCTGCCAGGAGCACCGCGATCAAGGCGATCCGCCAGCCGCGCTTGTTGTCCTTCATCGTCTCAGCCCTTCACTTCTCGGGGCGATGCCCGCTCATTCGTATGCCGGCACCGGTTTCGAGCGGCAGCGCTGTTGCGCCCATCGCCAGGCGCGCAAATGCGCGCCCGCTTCCGCTGGATGCGGGGCGGGCGCGCCAGGATCATCGGCTTTTTAGCTGCGGGAGGGGCCGATCGAATACTTGCCCATCGTGGCGAAGGACTTCTGAGCCCCATGAAGGGTATCAGCCCAAACGCCCTGGACGAAGCTCGCCTGAACCCCCAACGCCTGAGGCAAGTCCTTGCAACGCGCCAGATCGTTGAGGAAATCAGCCTGCTTGCGCAGATGATCCGCCGCCCCGGAGAGCAAATCCCCGTAGAGTGCGGCCACAGCCACCGGCTGCGCCTTCCAATCGATCCCGGTGAACGTCCTGGAATCGTCCCCAACGGATGCCGGATCGGGCCCCATCGATTTCTGCGACTTTTCTGCGGCCATGCAGACCTCCTTGTCGACTGTGTGAAGCGCCCTTCATCCAGGCTGCCCCATGGGAAAGCCGATTCTGAGCCCGTTTGATGCCGCCCGCCTTGATCTATGTCAACACGTGTTGATATTCGGAATGATAGCTGTCACCTCATGTGCGGAGAACCCATGCCGATCGTCACGGCCATCAGGCGCTCGGGGCAAGCGACCCGACAGCGCATCCTACAGGCAGCGATCCTACGCTTCGCCCGGCACTCCTATGAGACGACGACGCTGCGCGACATCGCAGCCGATGTCGGGGTCGACGTCGCTCTGGTCCATCGCGCCTTCGGCTCCAAGGAGGACCTGTTCTCCAGCGCGATTGAAGCAGCCCTCGATGACGGCTTCCGGCAGGCCATCGAGGCCGACGATCTCGCGGTGACCATTACCGACCACGCTTTCAAGCCGCGCCTCGATGCGGAGCTGATGATCGTCGATCCGCTCGACATTCTCGTCCAGTCTCTAAGCAGCAAGCGTGCCAATCCGCTTCTGCGTGAGCTATTCCAGCGCAGGCTCCTTCAACCCCTCACGGCGCGGCTCGGCGCGGAGGGCGCGACCCGCGCCGCCGTGGCCCTGTCCTGCTTGACCGGCCTGGCGATCCTGCGAGACGTTCTGGGCGTCCGCGCCCTGCAGGACGATGGCCGTGGGGCCGTCAGGCAATTGCTGGAGGATGTCCTGAAGCTGTGCCTCGAGCCGGCGGAGAAGGCTTCAGACCAGGAAGCCTCGCAAGCCGCCCTCACTCAATCTCCTTGAACCGCAGCAAGGCCGATCATGACACCCGTGAAATCATCGACAGAAACAACGGATGCCGGCGTCCTGGGCTCCGAGGCGTTCCACGCGATGGATCGGATTCGCGAGGCGCTCTCGGGGAAGCTCACCGGCGGCCTCTCGCCAGCGGCGATCGCCCTGGCGTATTTCGACTGGTCGATCCATCTTGCCGCCGCTTCGGGCAAGCGAATGGAACTGGCTTACAAGGCCGCGCGCAAGATGAGCCGGCTCGGAACCTATCTGGCCGCCGCGACGGCCAACCCGGATACACCGCCCTGCATCGAGCCGCTGCCGGGCGACGCCCGCTTCAAGGATGCAGCCTGGCGCCAGCAACCCTATCATGCCTGGTCGCAGGCCTTCCTGCTCAGCCAGCAATGGTGGCACAACGCTACCCATGAAGTGCCCGGCGTCAGCCGGCATCATGAGGACGTCGTCTCTTTTGCCGCCCGTCAGATGCTCGACATGTTCTCGCCCTCCAACCTGCCCTTCGCCAACCCGACGGTGATCGCGAAGGCGATGGAAACCGGCGGCGCCAACTTCGTCGAGGGTTTCCGCAACTGGGCCGACGATGTCGGCCGGCAGGCCAGCGGCCAGCCGCCGCTCGGCACCGAGAATTTCGTCGTCGGACGCGATGTCGCCGTGACGCCAGGCAAGGTCGTCTTCCGCGACAAACTCATCGAGCTGATCCAGTATGAGCCGGAGACCGACAGCGTCATCGCCGAGCCGATCCTGATCGTCCCGGCCTGGATCATGAAGTACTATATCCTCGACCTGTCGCCGGGGAACTCGCTGGTCCGCTTTCTCGTCGAGAAGGGACACACCGTCTTCTGCATCTCGTGGCGCAATCCCACAGCCGAGGATCGCGACCTCGCCATGGACGACTATCGCGAGAGCCTGATGGCCGCGCTCGACGCGGTCGGCGCCATCGTCCCGGAGCGCAAGATCCATGCGACCGGCTATTGCCTGGGCGGAACCCTGCTCTCGATCGCCGCCGCGGCGATGGCCCGCGCCGGGGACGACAGATTGGCCTCGGTGACGCTGCTTGCCGCACAGACCGACTTCACCGAGCCCGGCGAGCTCGCGCTCTTCATCGACCCGAGCCAGCTGCACTTCCTCGACAGCATGATGTGGAATCGCGGCTATCTCTCCGCCGACCAGATGGCTGGAGCCTTCCAGCTTCTGCGGTCCAACGATCTCGTCTGGTCACGGGTCGTCAGCGACTATCTGATGGGCGAGCGCAGCCCGATGTTCGACATCATGGCCTGGAACGCCGATTCGACCCGGATGCCCTACCGGATGCACGCTGAGTATCTGCGGCGCCTCTATCTCGACAACGAACTGGCAAGCGGGCGTTTCCTGGTCGACGGCCGGCCGGCGGCCCTTCAGAACATCCGCGCGCCGATCTTCGCCGTGGGGACGGAGCGCGACCATGTCGCGCCATGGCGCTCGGTTCACAAGATCCATCTGCTGACAGACGTCGAACTGACATTCGTCCTGACCAGCGGCGGCCACAATGCCGGAATCGTCAGCGAACCGGGACGGCGAAACCGCCGCTTCCGGATCACGACGCGTCATCACGGCGACGTCTGGAGCGGCCCCGACGAGTGGTTCGCCGAGGCCGAGCTCCGCGACGGGTCCTGGTGGACGGCCTGGCTGGAATGGCTTGCCGCTCGCTCGACGCCCGAACGGGTGCCCGCCCCCGCCATGGGCGCCCCGGCCAAGGGCTATGCGCCCCTCGCCGCCGCCCCCGGCAGCTATGTCCTGCAACGGTAGAGTCTTCGCATGCAGCCACTTCATCTCAGAAACCGCACCTTCGACGAGCTCGCCATCGGCGACAGCGCCTCGATGGTCCGGATCGTCGGTCGCGATGATATCGATCTCTTCGCGGCCGTTTCGGGCGACACCAACCCGGCCCATCTCGACGCGAGCTTTGCCGCAGGCGACATTTTCGGCCATGTCGTCGCCCATGGCATGTGGACGGGGGCCCTGGTCTCCGCCGCGCTCGGCACCCGACTGCCGGGCCCCGGCACGATCTATCTCGGCCAGGATCTGCGCTTCTGCAAGCCGGTGGTGCCTGGCGATACCGTCACGGTAACCGTCACGGTGCGGGAGAAGCGCCCGGAAAAGAACATCGTCCTGCTCGACACAATCTGCACCAACCAGCGCGACGAGGAGGTCCTGACCGGCATTGCGACCGTGATCGCTCCCGCCCGAACCATCGAATGGCCGCAGATCGCGCTGCCTGAGGTCGCGCTCAAGCGCCATGATCGCTACGGGCGCTTCGTCACGCAGGCGAAGGCGCTGCCGGCGCTGCGCGCCGCGATCGTGCACCCCTGCTCGCCCGAGGCAATCCTGGCAGCGGTCGAGATTCGCGACGAAGGACTGCTCGAGCCCCTGCTGGTCGGCCCCGAAGCGAAGATCCGCGCCGCGGCCGAACGGGCCGGCGTCTCGCTCGCCCGCATCCCGATCGAGGCGGTCGAGCACAGCCATGCCGCTGCATGCAGGGCCGTCGAGCTGGCTGTCGCCGGCAAGGTCGCCACCCTGATGAAGGGCAGCCTGCATACGGACGAGCTGCTCGGCGCCATCGTCGCTCCCGGCTCGGGCCTGCGCACCGACCGGCGCGTCAGCCATGTCTACGCCATGGACGTCCCGGCCTATGCCAAGCCGCTGATCGTCACGGACGCCGCCATCAACATCCAGCCAACGCTCGATCAGAAGCGAGACATCTGCCAGAACGCCATCGACATGCTGCATACACTCGGCATTGCCGAGCCGCTGGTCGCGGTTCTCGCGGCGGTCGAGACCGTCAATACCAAAATGCCCTCGACGCTCGACGCCGCAGCGCTCACCGTGATGGCAGCGCGCGGCCAGATCTCCGGCGCGCGCGTCGACGGTCCGCTCGCCTTCGACAATGCGATCAGCCCGGACGCCGTGCGTGCCAAGGGCATCGTCTCCTCGGTGGCGGGGCAGGCCGACATCCTGCTCGTGCCCGATCTGGAGGCCGGTAACATGCTGGCGAAGCAGCTCATCTATTTCGCCGGGGCGGATGCCGCCGGGCTCGTGCTCGGTGCCCGCGTGCCGATCGTCCTGACCAGCCGCTCGGATTCGCTGAAGACCCGGATCGCCTCGGCGGCGCTCGCCAAGCTCGTGGCGGCGCGGCGCAGCCTCGGGAGGGTTCCGGCATGACCGGAAAGCTGCTCTTCACCTTCAACGCCGGCTCCTCCACCGTGAAGATCGGCATGTTCGCGCTGGAGCGGGCGAGGCCGCGCCGCATCGGCAAGGGCATGATCGACTTCCGCAAGGCGCCGCTGCGCTTCACCCTCAGCGAAGGCCACGATACCTTCGACATCGCACTCGAGGCCGAAGCCGGCGATGAGCTCGACGAGGTCGTGAGCGAGGCCTTCCGCCGTCTGTCCTGGCATTTCGACATCGACGGCGTCGCCGCGATCGGCCATCGCATCGTCCATGGCGGCGACGGCTTCGCCGGTCCGGTCCGGATCGACGGCGACGCCATCGCCGCTCTCGAGGCGCTAGTCCCGCTGGCGCCGCTGCACCAGCCGCAGGGACTGCGGCTGGTCCGCGCGATCGCGCGGCTGCGCCCCGGACTGCCGCAGACAGCCTCCTTCGACACCGCCTTCCACCGCAGCCATGCCGATGTCGTGCGCCGCTTCGCCATCCCGCGCGCGCTGCACGACCAGGGCGTCAAGCGCTACGGCTTCCACGGCCTGTCCTACAAATTCATCGCCGCCGAGCTGGCGCGGCGCGAGCCGAAGCTTGCTGGCGCGAAAGTCGTTGCCGCTCATCTCGGCAGCGGCGCCAGCCTGTGCGCTCTCGAGGGCGGCGTCAGCCGCGACACCAGCATGGGCTTCTCGGCGCTCGATGGCGTGCCGATGGCGACGCGCTGCGGCGCGATCGACCCCGGCGTGCTGCTGCACCTGATCGGCTCCAACGGCCGCACGACCAAGGATGTCGAGGATATCCTCTATCGCCGGTCGGGCCTGCTCGGCATCTCCGGCATCAGTGCCGACAGCCGGGAATTGCTGGAGAGCGACCGGCCGGAGGCGCGACAGGCGCTCGACGTCTTCACCTTCAGGGTCGCCGGCGAGGTCGCCAGACTGGCGACAACGCTCGGCGGGCTCGACGCCCTTGTCTTCACCGCCGGCGTCGGCGAGAACCAGCCGCGGATCCGGGCCGATGTCGCCGCGCGCCTCGCTTGGCTCGGGCTGGAACTCGACGAGACCGCCAATGCGGCCGATGCCGGCACGATTTGCAGCCCCTCCAGCCGCATCTCCGCCTTCGTGATCGCGACCGACGAAGAGCAGGTCATCGCGGACGAGGCCCTGTCCATTCTCGCCATCGGAAGCTGAACGCATGAACCCCATCGTCGATCTTTGCGGCAAGCGCGGCCTCGTCGTCGGCATCGCCAACGCGCACAGCATCGCCGCCGGCTGCGCTGCGGCGTTCAGGCAGGCCGGCGCCGAACTCGCCGTCACCTATCTCAACGAAAAGGCCCTGCCTTTCGTGCAGCCCGTCGCGGAGGCGCTCGAGGCGCCGATTCTCATGCCCTGCGACGTGCGCATCCCCGGCCAGTTGGAGGCCGCTTTCGCGCGCATCGAGAGGGAGTGGGGCCGGCTCGACTTCCTGCTGCATTCGATCGCCTTCGCCCCGCGCGAGGATTTGCAGAGCAGCCTGGTCGACTGCTCGGCGGAAGGCTTCGCGCTGGCGATGGATGTCTCCTGCCATTCCTTCATCCGCATGGCGAAGCTCGCCTTGCCGCTGATGACCGATGGCGGCTCGCTGCTGACGGTGAGCTTCTACGGCGCCGACCGCGTGGTCGAGAACTATAACCTGATGGGACCGGTGAAGGCGGCGCTGGAATCGAGCGTGCGCTATCTCGCCGCCGATCTCGCCGCCAGGAAGATCAGGGCGAACACGATCTCGGCCGGCGCCATCAGGACCCGCGCCGCCTCGGGCATCGGCCGCTTCGACGAGCTGCTCGACAAGGTGCGGGACAAGACGCCGGCCCAGCGCCTAGTCGGCATCGAGGATGTCGGCCGCGTCGCCGCCTTCCTCGCCAGCGAGGCCGGAAGCTCCCTCACCGGCTCGGTCGTCTACGCCGACGGCGGATTCCACACGATCGCCTGAGCGATGGCGTCTCTGGCCGAGCCCGCTGCCACGCGGCGCGGGACGCGGCCCCCTGATAGACCAGTTTGCGGAGCTTCACGATGCCGGGCCAGCACGCCGAGACCTTGCCGACACCATCCTCGCTCCTGCCGCCGGATCAGCTCGACTTGATGCACGCCTGGTGGCGCGCCGCGAACTATCTGTCTGTGGCGCAGATCTACCTGCTCGACAATCCGCTGCTGCGCGAACCGCTCAGGATCGAGCACGTCAAGCCGCGGCTGCTCGGCCATTGGGGCACGACGCCGGGGCTGAACTTCGTCTATCTCCACCTCAACCGCGTCATCAGGGCGCGGGATGTCGAGGTGCTCTACATCGCCGGTCCCGGCCATGGCGCGCCCGGAGTGGTCGCGAGCACCTATCTCGAAGGCACCTATAGCGAACTTTACCCCGAAATCTCGCAGGACGAGGACGGCCTGCGGCGGTTCGTGCGGCAGTTCTCCTTTCCCGGCGGCATCCCCAGCCATGCCGCGCCGGAGACGCCGGGCTCGATCCATGAGGGCGGCGAGCTCGGCTATTCGCTGGTGCACGCCTTCGGCGCGGTGTTCGACAATCCCGCTCTGATCGCGGCCTGCGTCATCGGCGACGGCGAGGCCGAGACCGGGCCGCTCGCGGCCTCATGGCATTCCAACAAGTTCCTCAATCCCGCGACCGACGGCGCGGTGCTGCCGATCCTGCACCTGAACGGCTACAAGATCGCCAATCCGACGGTGCTGTCGCGCATCCCCGCCGACGAGCTGGAGGCGCTGCTGCGCGGCTATGGTTATGCGCCGCTCTTCGTCGAGGGCGAGGAGCCCGAGGCGATGCATCGTGCGATGGCTCAAGCCCTCGACGAGGCCTTCGCCGGCATCGCGGCGATCCAGAAGGCGGCACGCGAGGGCGGCGCGACCGAGCGGCCGCGCTGGCCGATGATTGTGCTGCGCAGCCCAAAAGGCTGGACAGGCCCCAAAACCGTCGACGGGCTAAAGAGCGAGGGTTTCTGGCGCTCGCATCAGGTGCCGTTCAGCGACATGTCCAAGCCGGAGCACCTGCAACTGCTCGAGGACTGGTTGCGCAGCTACCGGCCGCAGGACCTTTTCGACGAGAGCGGCATGCTCCTCCCCGAGATCGCGGCGCTGGCTCCTGCCGGCGACAAGCGCATGAGCGCCAACCGCCATGCCAATGGCGGGGCGCTGCGGCGGCCGCTCAGGATGCCGGACTTCACGGCCCATGCCGTACCGGTCGCGCATCCCGGCGAGAGCAGGGCCGAGGCGACGCGGGTGATGGGCGCCTTCCTGCGCGAGGTGATGAAGGCTAATCTGGACAGCTGCAACTTCCGCGTCTTCGGCCCCGACGAGACCGCCTCGAACCGGCTGCAGGCGCTTTTCGAGGTCACCGACCGAGCCTGGAACGCCGAGACGGTTCCCGACGACGAGCATCTGGCCCTTGACGGCCGTGTCATGGAGATCCTGAGCGAGCATCTCTGCCAGGGCTGGCTCGAAGGCTATCTCCTGACCGGCCGCCACGGCCTGTTCTCCTGCTACGAGGCTTTCATCCACATCGTCGATTCGATGGTCAACCAGCACGCGAAATGGCTGAAGACGGCGAAGGAGGTGCCCTGGCGGCGGCCGATCGCCTCGCTGAACTACCTGCTCACCTCCCATGTCTGGCAGCAGGACCATAACGGCTTCAGTCATCAGGACCCCGGCTTCATCGACCATGTCGTCAATAAGAAGGCCGATATCGTCAGGGTCTACCTGCCGCCCGACGCCAACACGCTCCTCCACGTCACCGATCATTGCCTGCGCAGCTGGGATCGCATCAACGTCATCGTGGCCGGCAAGGCGCCCGCGCCGCAATGGCTCGACATGGAGGCCGCGATCAAGCATTGCGCGCAGGGCATTGGCATCTGGGCATGGGCCAGCAACGACCGCGGGTCCGAGCCAGATGTGGTGATGGCCTGCGCCGGCGACGTGCCGACGCTGGAGACGCTGGCGGCGGTGACGCTGCTGCGCGAGCATCTGCCGGAGCTGAAGGTGCGCATCGTCAACGTCGTCGACCTGATGACGCTACAGCCGAAGACGCAGCATCCCCATGGTCTGACCGGCCCTGATTTCGACGCTCTGTTCACCACCGACAAGCCGGTGATCTTCGCCTATCACGGCTATCCCTCGCTCATCCACCGGCTCGCCTACAAGCGGATGAACCATGCCAACATGCATGTGCGCGGCTATGAAGAGGAAGGCTCGACGACGACGACCTTCGACATGGTCGTGCGCAACCGGCTCGACCGCTTCCACCTCGTCGCCGACGTCATCGACCGGGTGCCGAAACTGGGCGCGGCCGCCGTCTACGCCAAGCAGGCGATCCGCGACAAGCTGATCGAGCATCACCGCTACATCCGCGAGCACGGCGTCGACATGCCGGAGGTGCGCGACTGGCGCTGGCCGGGAAGCGTGTGAGGCGGGAGGGCTATGTCTACCGGAAGCCAGGACGAGGTGGTCGCCTTCCTGCAGTTGGATGCCGGATTCAGCTGCGGAAAAGCGGCTCCGCAGCTCGTCGAGACCCATATCTCGCTCGTGATCCTGTCCGGTCCGCATGCGATCAAGCTGAAGCGCACCGTCCGCCTCGGCTAAGTCGATTTCTCGCCCCCGGATGGGCGCCTTGCCGCCTGCGAACGGGAGCTCGAGCTCAATCGCCGCACCGCGCCAGGATTGTACAAGGCCGTCCACAGGATCATGCGACAGGCCGACCGCGGTCTCGCTTTGAACGGCAGCGGAGCGCTGGTCGATGCGGTCGTGGAGATGGCCCGCTTCGACGAGGCCGGGCTCTTCGAGCGGACCCGCATCGCGAACGCCGCCCTGTCGGCAGACGTTCCGTTTTAGGGGGGTATGGCTCGACGCCAATCCCGACAGGCTGCTCCAGCGCGTCCGCTCGAGGACAGGCCCGGCCGAAGGGAAGACCGACGGGGACTGTCACCGAGAGAGGCTGCCGACAGGGGCACAGCGCCAGCGATCGTTCCGCGATCATCGACGACGTTCCAGCCAAGTCGCAATGGTCGTGATCTCGAACAGGCCCCAGTCAGGTAGTCTGCGCAGCGCGCGCCCAGATCTCCGGGCGCCACAGACGGGTGATCGCCTCGATCTCGGCACTATATACATCGGGTACTCGGCGGTTGATCGGCCGCGAGCCAAGTGAAGACCGTGGCCATGTCCTATCCGATTACCTGATCGACGGCGAAGATGTCGGTGAGGTCGGTGTCGCCGAGATCGTCGGCATCCCACCAGGCCAGGATTAAATTCGCGACACCGAGCGACTGGCCGGGATCGTGCGAGCGTGTCGCTAGAGCCGCTCGAGAGCGTTCGAGGGGCGGCTTGAATACCTGGATGGCAGGATGTCCGTAGCTTATCCGGATCAGGTGTCGTCGAGATTCTCGAACGGGTTCGGGAAAACGCGCCGGGCCCAAAACAGCCCGAAGATTTTCGCGGCTGGGTATCTCGTATGCAGGACCGCCTGCGCCGCCTTGAAATGCGTTCCTGCCGTGAGGACGTCATCAATCAGAGCAATTTCGGTAGGCTCTGGAAGCTCGACGCTGGTGTCGATCTCGTAGAGCTGGGCTAGATCCGCCACGCTCATTCGATCGCCCTCGTGAAATGGCGCGGTCGAGACGGTCTGCCTGAGGAGATCACGGATTTCCACCGCGAAACCAGCCGCATCGGAGATGCGTCGGCAGACGTGGAGCATGCGCGCGTCGTGCTCAGGATCGCCACGCACCTTCGAAGGAGGAATGGGGACGAGGGTGCCCGTGCGCAGCCAGTCGACACTTAGACTCGCGAACATCTCGCGGGCGCAGAGCGCGATCGCCCCGCCCTTATACTGGTAGCCGCCCTGCCCGCGCTTCTTCTTGAGGTTGCTGATCTGCTGATTGGTTTCCCCACCCCGCCAGCCAGCTCCGGACGTGTATTCGCGCAGATAGGCGCATTCGTCTTCCGGCATGAGATGGAAGTGGTCGCCCCGGGTCGTCTCATCGATGAGCTGAAAGCGCATCTCAGAGTCCGTCCCGGAACTCATGACGCTCGCGCGATGCGGCGGATAAGAACCATGGCGGCGGCTGCGTAGAGGAAGGCCGTCGCGGAGGCGATGGTGGCTTCGGCGTCCTTCCAGAGCCGTCTATTTCGATTGATCCAGGCGAAGAAGCGCTCGACGACCCACCGCCGGGGCTGAACGGCGAAGCCGATTTGATCGGGCTTGCGCCGGACGATCTCGACGGCGATGCGGGTGGCGGTCGCGACACGCGGGCCTTGGTAGCCAGCGTCCGCGAAGACCTTCTCGATGAAGGGGAACGGGCGGCGCGAGGCGGCCAGCAGCGGGCCCGCCCCATCGCGATCCTGCACGCTGGCGGGATGGGCGAAGAGGACGAGGCCACGCCCGTCGGTATCGACGAGGGCGTGGCGCTTGCGACCCATGATCTTCTTGCCGGCGTCGTAGCCACGGGGCCCACCGGCTTCGTTCGTTTTCACGCTCTGGCTGTCGATGATGCAGGCGCTGGGCGAGGCCGGCCGACCGCTGCGTTCGCGATCGATCATCAGCAGCGCATGGTTGAGAGCCTCGAACACGCCCCCGTCTCGCCAGGCCGCAAACCAGCGATAGGCCGTGCTCTTGGGCGGAAGGTCGCTCGGCAGAAGCCGCCAGGCGACGCCTCCGCGCATGACGTAAAAGATCGCGTTGACGATCTCGCGCAGCGGCCAGGAGAGCGGCCGGCCCGTCCGCTTCGGCGCCGGTAGCAACGGCGCAATCAGCCGCCACTCCGCATCCGTCAAATCCGTTTCATATCGAAGTCCCGCGCGACTATGCTGCCGGCGAGTGGCTGGGGTCCACATCGCTCGCTCCAAGATGGCCTGAACAACCCCTTGGAATCACGAGTGCCCCAGTCGCTCAACCCTTTCGGGACGGGCTCTCAGCCATCAAGGTGAGCCATCAAATCCTTGAACGACCGGACACGGATGGCGCCCTGCTTCTCAAAGCGAGCGGGCCAAGTCAGATCTGGGCGGCGGAAAGCCGAGTCGAGAATGAAGAGCTTGCGCTTCTGGTGGAGCGCGGCACGCGCTTGGATGAGGGTGCCCGATGTTTCGCCGGCCTCGACGATGATAGTCGCTTCGGTCAGTGCGCTCATCGTCACATTGCGTTCGGGGAAGAACAGGCGGTTCTGGCTCGGGTTCTGCTTCGCGTAGCGCAGCGCCGGAACCTGTGTGATCAGTAGGAAGTCGCGGGCGATGCGCTCCTGCAGAATCTCGTTCTCGCGCGGGTAAACGGCGCCAAGAGGCGTCCCCACCACTGCAATCGTGCGACCGCCAGCTTCCATCGCACCCGAATGGGCTGCTGTGTCGATCCCCTTCGCCAAGCCGGAAACTACGGTAACGTCATGCTTAACTAGGCCATAGGCGATCTGCCGAGCGAGATCGGCTCCCTCTTCGCTTGGCTCGCGGCTTCCTACGACGGCGACGCAGCGGGTCTCTGTCAACTCCCAATTGCCTCGATAATACAGCAACTCGACAGGATGTCTGGCATCCCGGAGCTTTCGCGGATACTCGCCCGCATGGTTGATGCGAATGCCATATTGCTTGATGCCGGCCGCGGCAAAGCGCTCGCGAACCTGTCGAAGGCAATCCGTTGCCTGACTGGGGCTGACGAAGTCGGACGGCCTGGCTGTAGGATCAGCCGCAAAACGATCCGCGATGGTTTTGAATGTCGCGCCCGGCTCAAGCCACATGGCTTCGTACGCGCCGATCTCTCGCCCTGGAGATATCGGGGCAACCGCCGGGCCGTCTGCCTTCCGTGCGATAAGACTCATTCGAACAAGCTGCCATCATTCTGCGGCCCTTGCGAGCCGCTTTGTTGAGCCCCGCTTACACAAGGCCGCACGATTGCAAAAGTGCGACAGGATCGCCGTACGGCGTTCTTCACGATATGCGCTGAACGCGAGGACTGTTGTACTGACCGAAACGAAATCGCCGCCGGGCGAGCCGGCGGCGAGTATCCTGTGGAAGAACGATGCAATGGGCTGCTAGGCGGCCTCGCGCAGCGGCTCGGCGTCATCGTCCTGGGGCTCGCGCCGGTGTCGCTATGTGCACGGCGGTGAGAAAACCATCCAGTGGAGCGCCTGCGTTTGTGCCGGCGCGGGCGGCGTAAAAGTCGGCCATTGGATAGGCTGACCCCTTTCGGGGTTGGCGGGGATGTTCGCTGTGGAGATTTACGCGGCGGTTCGCGATTTCGTTTTCAACCAGGAGAAGAGCCGGCGGGAAGCGGCTCGCGTGTTCGGGCTGAGCCGCGAGACGGTTGCGAAGATGTGCCGGTTCTCGCTGCCGCCGGGCTACACGCGCACGAAGCCGGTCGAGAAGCCGAAGCTGGGTCCGCTTCTGCCGGTGATCGATGCGATCCTGGAGGCGGATCGGACGTCACCGGTGAAGCAGCGTCATACGGCGAAGCGGATCTTCGAGCGCCTTCGTGACGAGCACGGCTTTGCCGGCGGCTACACGGTGGTGAAGGACCATGTGCGGCTCTGCCGGGCGCGGGGCCGGGAGACCTTCGTGCCGCTGGCGCATCCGCCTGGTCACGCTCAGGTGGACTTCGGCGAGGCGATCGCGGTGATCGGCGGGGTGCGGCAGAAGATTCACTTCTTCTGCCTGGACCTGCCGCAGTCGGACGCCTGCTTCGTGAAGGCCTATCCGCGCGAGACGACGGAGGCGTTCCTGGACGGGCACGTCTCGGCCTTCGGCTTCTTTGGCGGCGTCCCGCTGTCGGTGCTCTATGACAACACGCGCATCGCGGTGGCGAAGATCTGCGGCGATGGCCGGCGCGAGCGGACACGGGCGTTCACCGAGCTGGTGAGCCACTATCTGTTCCGGGATCGGTTCGGCCGCCCGGGCAAGGGCAACGACAAGGGCAAGGTCGAGGGGCTGGTGAAGTATGCCCGCTCGAACTTCATGACGCCGATCCCGGTGGCGGCGAGCTTGGCCGAGCTGAACGCGATGTTGGCCGAGCGTTGCCGCCGGCGGCAGGACGAGCGCGCCGGTCGTCACGCGCAGATGATCGGCGACCGTCTCGCTGCCGATTGTGAGGCCCTGCGCCCCTTGCCGGCGGTGCCGCTGGAGCCGTGCGAGAAGCGTGGCGGGCGGGTCTCATCGACGGCGCTGGTCCGTTATCGCTCCAACGACTACTCGGTGCCGACGGCCTATGGCTTCCAGGACGTGATGGTGAAGGGCTTCGTCGAGGAGGTCGTGGTCCTGTGCAGGGGCGAGGAGATCGCCCGGCATCCGCGCAGCTACGGGACCGGCGTGTTCGTCGCCGATCCGCTGCACTATCTGGCGCTGATCGAGGTCAAGCCGAACGCGCTCGACCAGGCGGCGGCGTTGCAGGGCTGGGACCTGCCCGAGACCTTCCAGCACCTTCGCCATCTGCTGGAGGCGCGAATGGGCAATCGCGGCAAGCGCGAGTTCATCCAGGTGCTGCGGCTGATGGAAGCCCTTCCGCGCGAGGTCGTGAGCTTGGCCGTCGGCGAGGCAATCCGGCTCGGTGCGATCGGCTTCGACGCGGTGAAGCTGATCGCGCTGGCGCGTCTGGAACGGCGCCCGGCCCGCCTCGACCTGGCGGCCTATCCGCACTTGCCGAAGACGTCGGTGAAGACGACCTCGGCCGCCGATTATGCCGTGCTCCTGCCAGGAGCGGCAGCATGACGGGCGCGGCGAAGGAGTCGATGCCGGCGGGGACCACCGCGGGAACGCCGCAGATCCTGCTGGCGCACCACCTCAAGCATCTGAAGCTGCCGACCGTGCTGCGCGAATACGACAAGGTGGCGCGGGAATGCGCCCGGGACGGCGTCGATCATCCCCGCTATCTGCTACGGCTGGTCGAACTCGAACTGATCGACCGGGAACGGCGCATGGTCGAGCGGCGGATCCGGGCGGCGCGCTTCCCGGCGGTGAAGAGCTTCGACACCTTCGACTTCACCGCGATCCCGAGCCTCAACAAGATGCTCGTGCTGGAGCTGGCGCGCTGCGGCTACATCCTGCGCCGGGAGAACATCATCGCGCTCGGCAACAGCGGCACGGGCAAGACCCATGTCGCTCTCGCGCTCGGGCTGGCCGCTTGCCAGAAGGGCTTCTCTGTCGCCTTCGCGACGGCGGCTTCCCTGGTAAATCAGCTCCTCGAGGCCCGCGACGAGAAGCGCCTGCTCCGGCTCCAGCGCGAGTTGCAGGCGGTCAAGCTGCTGATCGTCGACGAGCTTGGTTATGTGCCGCTGTCACCGACCGGCGCCGAGCTCCTGTTCGAGGTCTTCTCGCAGCGCTACGAGCGCGGCTCGACCATCGTCACCTCGAACCTGCCCTTCGAGGACTGGACCTCGGTCCTGGGATCGGAGCGGCTGACTGGCGCGCTGCTTGACCGGCTCACCCACCACGTCAGCATCCTGGCCATGAACGGCGACAGCTACCGCCTCAGGCAATCCGCTGGCCGCCGGCGCGCCACCGCCGCGGCGGAGCAAAACCAGGCCACCCCAGACAACGCCGATCCAGAAACCGGCGAGATCATCCCCTGATCAATCCCGACAGCGGATATGGCGAGGGCCCCGATCGGGGCCCTCGCCATATCCGCCGCTCCCCAACGCCAGTGGCCTGCTTTTACTCCGCCACGATGGCCTGGAATCCGACCGCCGTTGACAACGGAGGCTATGACCCGCGCAGATCGCGTTTCTGGATTCAGAATGGGGCTCACGAAAACGATTCGACCACGCGATGGGGGCGCGTCACCTGACGAGATTTGGACAGATTGCCCGTTCTTAATCATTGGAAGCTCGGACGTTGGCACGGCCAGCTCGATCCAGACGGTCTTGAGATCCGCTACGACAAAAACCTCCTTGCTTTCACCTTCTCCGCCCATCGGGGAGCCCAGATTAACAAGGCGCTCAACAACCTGCCCCGCTATTGGCGAACGGATCGAGTACCGCTGCAGTCCGGGAACGTCGGCGCTTCGAGGGTTTGTACTGTCAGTCGTTCCAGAGCGTAGCGAGACGGTCCTGATCTCCAGTGCTTCGATATCGCTATCGGTGAGCCCCAGCGCCTGCAATTTCTGGATAGCGAGCTGAACGCGAAGCTGTGCTTCGATCAGCGTATTTCGGGAACGAAGATATTGGTTCTCCGCGGAGATTTTTTTGTCCCAGAGAGATTTATCCCGCTCGAACAGGGTCTGCTGCAGCTCTAAATTTGTTCTCGCAGCATAATATTCGCTTTTGGCTTCAGCGACCTCTCTGCTGTCCAGTACTGCGACAATTTCCCCCTTTTGGACATCGTCACCCAGGCGCTTACGCAGTTCTGCAACGGTCCCAACAACCCTACCAGCGATGCGCGCCATGCGGTCGGGATCGGGCTGAACCGTCCCCGGCACCACAATATGCAGTCCAAGGACACCTGGGCCGGCCGGGGCAACTTCGATTCGGGCCGTTTGGATCTGCCCAGGCGACATCTTGATGTTGCCTTCCGGCCCCTCATCGTCTCCTTCTGGTCCCTCGTTCTCGCCGGTGTTCTGGCTGACGACGGCTGCCTTTGGCGACGAAAGAGCGGACGTAACCGCGACGCGGATACCGCCGGGAACATCAAGCAATAGAGCACCGGCAACCACGCCGAGCCCAATAATTGCCGAATAGACGATCGTATTCTTCATTGCTTGATACCTTGTGGGGCCGGCGGAGGGCACGAGTTGGACAGCCGCTCAACGGCGGGTACCCGCATCGTGGGTACCAGCGATGCGGCCCGAGCTACTTCACATCGATATTGTACCGGGCCTTGCCCAAATCCTGATCGCCCGACTTCAGGGTGATCGTCGTCCTAAACTTGGACTCGATCGGAAAGTCGACGGGGCCGGCGAGCTTGTTTTCGCCGGACGGGCGCAACTCTATCGTTTTGATCTCATTTCCCTTCGCGAGAGCCGAAGCCGTCGCGGAGAACTTCGAGGCGTCAACCTTCTTTTCCTCCTCGTCAACGAGGTAAAGCGTGGCTACTCCCTGCTTCAGGACCAGCTCGCCTTCAAACTTGCCGATGGACTGCACTTGGCCGCCATTGGTTGAGTGGGCATGGCCCTTCTCGGCGTACGCAGCTCCTCCGGCAGCCAATCCGACTGCCAGCGGCAAGAGCAGCGCAAGGCGCCACGTTACAACGTTCCCACGCTCAGCCATCACAACATATTTCGGCATGAACACTCTCCTGATTACATCAAATAGATGACACATATACCTAGTCATTTTACCGGTTTTGCATCCGAAAGGATGTGAATACGTTCACACCCTTCGATACCCTGCGGCACCTCTGGCAGAATTTTGGATCTATCTACGACGTGCGCTTCCGGTATCCGGATTTGTCTCCGAGAAACTCGTCGACCCGGCTCTGGAGTTCTTCCACCCTCCGGATGACGAGCTTTCTCCCAGACCGGAGCAACACCCCCTCCTTCGCGAGTTGGTTCAGCTGCTTGGTAACGGTTTCGCGTTGCGATGCGACACGCCTGGCCAACTCTGCATGGGTTGGCGACGGCGAGATCACAATTTCGCCCCCCGCTGCCCCCCTGCAGAGGCGCAGCAACTCGGCACAAAGCCGCGCCTTCATCGGAAGAACGCGATGCTCAATGTGCAGCCGGTTCAGCACCCGCAAGCGATCGCATAGCTGCCTGGTGAATTCGAACGCGAAGCCCGGCGAACACCTCAGAGAGTCTAGAAATTGGCTTCGCCTGAGAACCACGACGCTCGTCTCGGTTACTGCTTCATAACTTATATCGAGATTATTGCCGTCAATCGCCGTCAGCTCGCCGACATAGTCGCCGGCGACCAGGTCAGCAAAAAGTGCGTCATCTCCGGTAGGGCTTGTAAAGAACGGGCGAACCACCCCCTTCTCAATCCGGTAGACGGTTTGCGGCGCCTCATCGGGATGGCGGATTGTCTCCCCGGCAGCGAAGACCTTCCTCGGCATGCTACCGAGATCAGGCCCGCTTGCCTGGTGATGAGCGTGAGAGCACGAATATTGAATCATTTGTTTCACCGCTTGCGCTGCGATGCAGAGCGGCTGCGATTCGGCATGCGTCCGCCCAGCTCCTGGCCAGCCCGGACACCGCAAAAGAATCTAACCGCATGTGCAAAGCAAATATCGTGGGCAATCAGTCGAGCTCCTGTGATCTCGACCAACTCGCACTACGCGCGTGGTGGGCGCTCCAATTGCGATGGACGGCGCGCTACGATTGAGGCCGGAAGCGAGTCAAAAGGCTCACCTCGAACATCGGCGCTCCCGAGTTTCAGGGCATCTATCGAGCAAGCCATGTGGCAGCTGATGTCGCAACACTTCTCGATTTGAGCAGCTCTCGCACAGCCTTCCGACTGCGCGGTCTCGCTGCAGCTCAGCATCACCACAAGCTTGTCGATCTCGCTTTGAATGTGTGCCCGTGGACCAGAATATCGGCCATCTACCTTAGCCGCGGCTAGCGGCAAGGCCTCGATGACGACATAAGGCGCAGCTGCATTCAGCGAGGCACCAACCAAAGCAAGCGCCAGAAAGCAAACGTTCAGCAGGCGTCGGAGGCGCGAATGGAACGCTCCTCCCTGCCTTGCCATGTGCGCCCGCTGGTTCATGGGTCTCTCAAATCGAAAGTTTCGACGACTGACATACGCCTCTCAGCGACGAACTCAAGTGAACAAATTCACCATATCTTGGAGCGTGACAATAATTCGCACAACATCATCGCGCCACAAAATCGCCATCGACTCTCCTTTTACTAGTGCAGTAGATCTGAATCTGTATATCGACTCCGTCACATCCGGTGCAACACCCATTGAGAAATGTCTATACTCTGACATCTTTGCGCACTCATTCGGATTTTCCAGTAGTGGATTGCGAGAGCGCAAGCAGCTTAGCCAAGGCGCATCGCTTCATAGAACCTTTAGTCGCTATAGGATCAAGCACCCACTTGCCGCACGCCGAATTGGCCGTGGGGCGCAACAGGACGCGCATCACCTGGCTATCCCCTGCGGCCAGAAGCCGGAGGACCTGACCCGTGTCATTTTGGCGCACGGCAGCGGCCCGTAGGGACGGAGCTGCAGACTGCTGCATATGGCCGAGCCAATAGGCCTGCTGACTCGCCGTCCGCGTCTTTCCTTGGAGCCAGAAGCTTACCGCTACCGCTAGGGGTCCGGGAGGTATACCATGCACAAGCCCGCTCCAGAGATGCAGTCCTGCATCGACGAATGCTTGCAGTGCTATCAAACCTGCCTCGGCATGAGCACGAGCCACTGCCTTAAGCTCGGTGGAGCGCACGCCGCCCCCGAGCACATCCAGCCCGAGCGGATCGGAGACATGGACGATTGCGTCCAGGCCTGCCGCAGTGGCGCAGATAGCTGCCAACAGATGGCGGCGTAGTCGGTCTTGCCCTCGAATTTATGGAGAATTCAGATGATGCGCTTCGTTTTGATCGCTGGCCTCGCGGCCTCGATGATGACCGCGGCATTCGCCCAGCCAGCTTCCAAGCCTCAGATGGGCGAAAGCATGCCCATGAAAATGATGCCGGAGGCCTCCGACTCCGCATCGACCAAGGAATACAAGGCGATCATGATGCGGATGATGCAGACGATGCCGTCGAAATTTACCGGCGATGCCGACGTGGATTTCATGATGCAGATGAAAGCCCACCATCAAGGCGCGATCGATATCGCCAAGGTTGTCGTCGCGAATGGCAAGGACCCGACCGTCAAGAATCTCGCCACCGAAATCGTCAGCGCGCAGGAAAAGGAGATTAAGACGATCGACGAATGGCTGAAAACAATGGGCAAATAGCGCGACTTTTGAAAGCAAAGAGATTACCCGCGCGATCAACGGCAAGGTCTGTGCCACGGCATGCGGGGCGCACTTCACCTTCGATAATGATGGGCGCTTCTCGTATGATGCCTCCGGCAAAGCAGCGGGAAATTCATTCTTGGCGATAGCGCGGTTGTGGTGGCCTTCGACAGCGGCCTCCAGCGCTCTTTCAAAATCTCCAAGCGAGACGGCGCGCTCTACATGGATCAAACCCGCGTCGTCTGCACTGCGAAGCAATAATGCGATTGTTCAGCCGGACGAGAAGCTCGCTCCAGCTTCCGTTCCATCGCGGATCCGATCAGACCTGCTGAAGCCCTCGGTAGCGCGCAAACACGTGCTGCTTGCCGGCCGAAAAAATAGCGATCTCGTAGGACTGCGGCGCTTGACCAGGCACCTCCATGCCGGGCGAGCCGACCGGCATGCCCGGAACAGCGATACCGATCGCCTTCGGGCGCTCGGTAAGCAAGCGCTTCACCGCCTCGGCCGGGACATGTCCTTCAATGACGTACCCGCCAATCTCGGCCGTGTGGCACGACATCAGAGCCTCCGGCACGCCAAGCCTGACCTTGAGTGGCATCACGTCATCGACCTGAACCACGTCGACCGAAAAGCCCGCGGCCTTGATATGCTCGACCCAGCTGCCGCAACAACCGCAGTTTGGATCGCGGGTCACGGTCATCTTCGGCAATGTTTCGGTCGCCGCCGCCGTTCGGGTCAGCGACAAGGATGTGAAAGCTTGCGCCGCTCCGATCATCAGTCCGCGGCGAGTCAGTGAAATCTCGATCTGCATGCTTGTTCTCCTTCAATCTTGACCGCGTTCTTCACCGGAAGAAGACGTATTTGACCAAGGCGGCAATCGCCAGCAGCAGCACGGCGACGCCGAACCAGTGCAACGCTCCCATGCTCCAGCCCATTCCGTTCATCATGTCGTTCATGTCGGTCACTCCACGCTAGTCAACGACCATAGCTTTCCGCTGCACCGGCATAGGTATGACGGCCGCGCTATCGGTTTGCCCGGCAGGCAGAAGCCGCCAGCCCTTCACCAGACCGTAGATTGCCGGGATCACCAGCAGCGTCAGCACGGTCGACGAGATCATGCCGCCGATCATCGGCACGGCGATCCGCTGCATCACCTCGGACCCCGTGCCGGTATTCCAGAGGATCGGCAGCAGGCCAGCCATGATCGCGACCACGGTCATGATCTTAGGCCGCACGCGCTCGACAGCGCCCAGCATGATCGCTTCATGCAGGTCGGCGCGCGTGAAGACCCGGCCTTCTGCTTCGCACCGCTCTCGCACCTCACTCAGCGCATGGTCGAGGTAGATCAGCATGATCACGCCGGTCTCGGCGGCAACGCCGGCGAGAGCGATGAAGCCAACGGCCACGGCGACCGACATGTTGAAGCCGAGCCACCAGAGCAGCCAAACGCCGCCGACCAGAGCAAAAGGCAGCGAGAGCATGACGATGATAGTCTCGGTCAGCCTGCGGAAGTTCAGGTAGAGCAGCAGGAAGATGATCGCGAGCGTCACCGGCACGACCAGCTTGAGGCGCGCTTCAGCTCGTTGGAGATATTCGAACTGGCCACTCCAGGCGATGCGGTAGCCTGCCGGCAGCGTGATGCTCTGCGTGATCGCGTCCTGGGCATCACGGACATAGCCGCCAAGGTCGCGACCGACCGTGTCCACAAAAATATAGACCGCGAGTTCGCCGTTCTCGGTGCGGATCGAAGTGGCGCCACGCTTGCGCTCGATGCCTGCAACCTCCCCGAGCGGCACGCTGACACCGGACGGTGTCGAGACCTGGACCTCTCGCGCAATCGCCTGCGGGTCGGAACGCAGATCGCGCGGATAGCGAATGGCGACTCCATAGCGCTCGCGGCCCTCGACCGTCGTCGTCACGGTTTCGCCGCCCATCGCCATCACGATCGCATTCTGCACGTCGCCCACGGAGAGCCCGTACCGGCCCAGCGCAATCCGGTCCGGCACGATGTCGAGGAAATAGCCTCCGATGACGCGCTCGGCATAGGCGCTACTCGTGCCCGGCACGGCCTTCAGCACGGTCTCTATTTGGCGCGAAACTTTTTCCATCTCCGCCAGATCGGTGCCGAAGACCTTGACCCCGATCGGCGTGCGGATGCCCGTTGCCAGCATGTCGATGCGGGCACGGATCGGTTGCGTCCAGGCATTGGAGACGCCCGGGAACTGGAGCGCCTTGTCCATCTCCGCCTTGAGGCTGTCGAGCGTGACGCCCTGGCGCCACTCCGCTTTCGGTTTCAGATTGATGATGGTCTCGAACATCTCGGTCGGCGCCGGGTCGGTTGCAGTCTGGGCACGTCCGGCCTTGCCGTAGACCGAAGCGACCTCCGGGAAGGAACGGATGATCCGGTTCTGAGTTTGCAGGAGCTCGGCCGCCTTGGTGACCGACAGGCCTGGCAGCGTCGTCGGCATATACATCAACGTGCCTTCATCAAGCGTCGGCATGAACTCCGAGCCGAGCTGGCGCATCGGCCAGAGGCTCAGGCCCAGCACTACAACCGCCAGCAGGATGGTGAGCGTCTTGACCTTCAACACGCCGCGGATCAGAGGACGGTAGAGCGCGATCAGCATCCGGTTGATCGGGTTTCTGGCCTCCGGAATGATCCGCCCCCTGACGAAGATCACCATCAGGGCCGGCACCAAGGTCACCGACAGCAGCGCTGCTGCTGCCATGGCGAAGGTCTTGGTATAGGCCAGCGGCCCAAACAGGCGGCCCTCCTCCGCTTCCAATGTGAAGATCGGCAGGAACGAGACGGTGATGACGAGCAGGCTGAAGAACAGCGCCGGGCCGACTTCGCTCGCCGCCTCGATCAGGATTTCGACGCGCGGCTTGTCCGGTGGTGCCCGTTCGAGATGCTTGTGGGCGTTTTCGATCATGACGATGGCGGCGTCGATCATGGCGCCGACGGCGATGGCGATGCCACCCAGGCTCATGATGTTGGAGCCTAGGCCGAGCGCCTTCATCGCCGCGAAGGCCATCAGGATCCCGACGGGCAGCATGATGATCGCCACCAGGGCGCTGCGCAGGTGGAGCAGGAAGACGACGCAGACCAGCGCAACGATGATGCTTTCTTCGATGAGCGTGCCTTTCAGCGTCTCGATCGCCCGCTCGATCAGCCCGGAGCGGTCGTAGACCGGCACGATCTCCGCCCCGCCCGGCAGGCTTGCCGCCACCTCCGCAAGCCGTTCCTTCGCATGCTCAATCACCGCGAGCGCATTTGCACCGAAGCGTTGCAGAATGATGCCGCTTGCGACCTCGCCCTCACCATTGAGTTCGGTGATGCCACGCCGCTCGTCGGGACCGAGTTCAACCCGCGCCACATCAGAGAGGCGAAGCGCCGCTCCTCGATCGCTTTTCAGGACAATATTCTCGATATCCGCGATCGATTTCAAATAGCCGCGGCCGCGAACCATGAACTCAAATTCGCTAAGCTCGACCGTGCGTCCGCCGACATCCAGGTTGCTGCTGCGGACAGCCTCGCGCAGCGTTGCGAGCGAGACGCCTTGTGCCCGCAGACGCACGGGATCGACGACGATCGCATACTGCTTGACGAAGCCGCCGACGCTGGCGACCTCGGCCACGCCCACGGCGCGCGAAGCGGCAAAGCGGATCTTCCAATCCTGCAATGAGCGCAACTCGGCCAGGGTCATGTCCTTGGCCATGACGGCGTATTGATAGACCCAGCCGACCCCGGTTGCGTCCGGCCCGAGCGTCGGCGTCACACCCGATGGCAGACGGCGCGCAGCCGTGTTGAGATATTCGAGCACGCGCGAGCGCGCCCAGTAGGGATCTGTGCCGTCCTCGAAGATGACGTAGACGAAGGAGACGCCGAAGAAGGAGAAACCGCGCACGACCCGCGCCTTCGGCACGGTCAGCATCGAGGTCGTTAGTGGATAGGTGACCTGGTCCTCGATCACCTGCGGCGCCTGGCCGGGATATTCGGTGTAGACAATCACCTGGACGTCGGAGAGGTCCGGGATAGCGTCTAGCGGCAAGGTCTTCAGCGCGTAGACACCGGCGGCGACAGCGAAGGCTGCGCCGACGAAGACGAGGATCAGATTGCGCGCCGACCAGGCGATCAGACGGGCGATCATGGCTTGGCCTCCGGCTGCGACAACCCGCTCAGAGCGGCCTTCAAGTTGCTCTCGGCATCGATGAGGAAGTTGGCCGCGACGACGACGTGGTCGCCTTCGGAGACGCCCTCTGTGATCGCGACCATGCCGTCGCCACGACGGCCGAGCTTGACCTCGCGGGGCTCGAAGCGGCCCTCCCCGCGATCCAGAATGACGATGCGGCGCGTACCGCTATCAATCACGGCGCTGTTGGGAACCGCGAGTTGCGGAGCGGCATCGCTAGAGTCGATCTCGACGTCAGCGTACATGTTCGGCAGCAGCACGCCGTCGCGGTTGGCTATTTCGATGCGGACCTTCGCCGTGCGTGTCGCCTCCGCGATCTCCGGATAGATCACGCTGACGCGGCCTTCGAACGAGGCACCGGGGCGGCCGCGCAGCCGCACCGTGGCGGGCGCGCCGATGCGGACGGCAGCCAGCTCGCGTTCCGGAACGTCGGCGAGAACCCAGATCGTCGAAATGTCGGCGAGCCGGAATAGACTACCGCCGGCAGCCATCTTCATGCCGTCGCTGACCGAACGTTCGAGCACGATGCCGTCGCGCGGAGCTGACCAGTTGATCGTGAGCGGTACCTTCCGGCTGCGCTCGATCTCGGCAATGACCTCGGATGGAACGCCGAGATTCTCAAGCCGTTGCCTTGCGCCGCCTTCGGGCACGCCACGCGTGGCGGCGTTGAGCTCGGTGATGAACTGCGCGCCGGCCGTACTGATTTCCGGCGAGTAGATCCGCGCGAGCCGCGTGCCCTTCGCGACGCGATCGCCCGTCGTGACTGGCGCGACCTCTTGGACGAAAGCATCCGCGCGGATCGTCACCACGGAAACCCGTCGCTCATCGAGCTGCACGACGCCCGGAACGCGGATGGTTTGCGTTATGCTTTGGCGAGTGACCGTTTCAGAGCGCACCCCGCTGCGCTGGATGCGTCCGGGCGAGAGCTTGATGATCCCGTCCTCGTTCCCCTCACCCTCATAGACGGGGAGATAGTCCATCCCCATCGAATCCTTCTTCGGCACCGGCGAGGTATCCGGGAGGCCCATCGGATTACGGTAATAGAGGATGCGCTTCGGGTCGCCCTGCGCCGCCTTTTCCTCTGTCGGGGGCTTTTCATCGAAGCTGATATCCTCGCTGGCCTTCACCGCCCGAAAAGACCGGCCATCGTTGGTCCGACGCTCCGTCGCGGAATAGATCGGCTGCCCGTCCGGGTCTTGATAATAGATGATCGGCCCACTGGCAGACGACTGCGCCACCGCGGGCTCCGACCAGCTCGCGAGCGCCTTTTGCAAACCGAGAGGCACTCCCCCCTTCCCGATCCAGTACCCGCCCGCCGCTGCAGCCGTTATGACAGCAAGGCTAACGCCTGCGAGGACAATGCGATTCATGGCGCAACCCTCAGTGCGAGCCTATTCTCGAGCGTGCCTGTTTCACCCTGGATCTTGGCCGCGAGCGAGAGCCGCCAGCCGCCTTCCATCGTCAGATTGGTCTTGAAGCGGTAAGTGCCGGGCTCGCTTGCCGGGACCGCTTCCAGCGCGGTGGCCATCGTGGCCATCCCTTCCGGTTCCATGTCCAGGCGCTTGGCGAAAATCACCGCGTCGGGCACCGGTTTGCCGTCGCGCTTGTCGACCAGCGCGACACTGATCACGACATTGTCGCCTTGCTTGAATTCGCTCTGGCTAAGCCTGAATTCATAATCCTGGACCCCGGCCCAGGCCGTAGGCAATAAGCCCACGAAGGCGACGCACGCCCCCACAGCTACCGCCGCGAACCTCATTTTGAGGGAGTTCATTGTTCAATTCCTGAGTTCATCGTTGATCCGCGCCTTGGCGCAGGCATCCCATGGCGAACGCCATGGAGGCCGCTCACCGGCATCAGCCGATGAGCGGCCTTACGTGCCGACTGATGCCGGCAATGAACTCAGCTTCGGGGAGGTCGTGGTGGGGGCGGTTCGGCCAAACCGTCCGGAGCGACGTCGTTCCAGAAAACGAGCAGCGTCGCAGACAGTTCGCCAGCGGATTGCATGTCTCCGAGCACCGGCACGCTCGGAGCGCATTTGGCCGTGCATAGAGCCGCCAAAGGACAGGCCTTTTGACAATCTGGGAGCGATTGCTTTTGCTCGGAGCAACACGGCATGCCCTCTGGCATGGTCGCCATGTCCACCATCGACATGGGCTCAACCGCCATCGTCGCCGCCGATGCCATTGTCATCGGAGCGATCGAAAGGCTCGCGATCGCCAAGATCGAGAGCAACCGGGGCAGTAATCGCCAGAGTTTCACACAGGCACCCTCGCACATCCCGGAACGCCGGCAAAGAGGCGTCCCATCACGGTCGTGTCACCCACTTCGCCAGGGCTGATGAGCTGTTAACCCTGGACCTGAAACTCCGTCATCATGCCGGTTTCCAGATGGCCCATATGATGGCAGTGGAACATCCATGGCGCGATCTCCCCCGCATCGAGGGCGATAGTGACCATGTTCATCGGCGGCACGTGGACGGTATCCCGCAGCGCGCCGGCAATGCGTTGCATGCCGACGCCGACCACCTGAAACACGTGGCCGTGCAGGTGCATGGGATGCGCCATCATGGACATGTTGTGGAGAGTCATTTCCACCCGCTCGCCCGTGCAAGCGGAGATCGGAATATGCTTGCCCCAACGCTGCCCATTGATCGTCCACTGATAGGGCATCATCGAGCCACCCAATATCACGTTGTGATGTCGGGCAACCGGGCGGCCAGACAACGGCGTCACCGCGCGCAACGCGGCTTCCTGGGCAAGATCGCTTGAGAAGGCTGGATGGTCCGTGTCCGACTGGCCCGCGATCCGGACGATAGAGGCCCCCGCAGGCGCTAGAATGATACCAGTCCGCTCCCGCGCCCCTTCCCGCAAAACCAATACCGGCATTGCGGCGCCATCAGCCGGCAGATCGAACTCGATATCCAACCGCTGCCCCGGGGCGAAGCCGAAGCGCGTGGCGACGTAAGGCTGACAGGGTTCGCCGTCGACAGCCACCAGCCGGCCTTGAAGCGCCTTCAGGTCGACCCAATACGAGGTCATAGCCGAAGCATTGATCGCTCGCAGCAACACCCGGCCGCCGCGCTCGACCCGAACCACTTCCGGATCATCGAGCGTGCGGTCATTGGCAAGGTACGCGTCGAAATCGAAATCGTTCAGATCCATTTTCATGCCCCGCATGCCCATCATTCCAGGCATGTTCGGCATACCGCGCATCATGCCGGGCATCTCCGACATGCCGTCATGGTCCATCCCGGGCATGCCACCACTGCCCTGTTCAGGCGCGGCGCCATGGCCGGCAGCGGCATGATCCATGCCAGTGCCCTTGGTGACCTGGGCAAGCACCTCTTCGGGACCTTTGAATGAAAAGTCGTGGACGAACAGAACCACCTCTTGCCGGTCGGCCGAGAGATCAGCCGGCGAACGCACGATAAGCGGCGCAGCCAGCAGACCGACCTCTTGCGCCGGAATATGGCTGTGCATCCAGAAAGTCCCGGGCCGCGGCTCATAATCGTAACGCCTGATTTCGCCGGGTCGCAGCATGGGATTCGTGTTAGGCACGCCGTCCTGCGCGTTTGGTGGGATCTGCCCGTGCCAATGCACGATGGTCTCGACAGCAAGCCTGTTGGTCAGATCGACGCGGAAGCGCTGTCCAGGATCGAGCGTCAGCCCAAGACCGCCCTTTGCATTGACGAGCCCCATCACGGTCGCCGCTCGGCCCTCGATCTCAATCGTGCGCGTGGCCGCCGTAAGCGTCATCGCGTCGGAGGCTGCGCGAACCCCAGCCGGCAAGAGCGATGCGGCGGATGCGGCAGCAGAGGCGGCCAAGAAGCTGCGTCGTGAGATAAGGCGTGTCATTGCGAGAACTCGAATTCGATTAGCAGTGAACGGGTTAAGGCCAGGGACTCTTGCGGCCAGGGTCGCCAGAGCCAACCTCAGCCGGGCCTGTCGGCCGACCGGACAACGAATGTGACCAGCAGAGCAATCAGCGTCGCGGCACCGCCGAGGAACAGGACCATCGCGAGCGGCCCAAGCAGCATCATCCAGCCCATACCGCCACTCATGGCCGCCATCGGGAACGTTCCGGTCGAACCCGCCTGCCCCGTAATCGAGGCAAATGGCTCAAAATTATGAAGCAGGAACATGATCGATGCGGCTGCGAGCACAGCAAGCAACCCAGTGACAGCTAGTTTTGACCGGCGCGCCATGATCTTCTCCGAAGCACGAATTGGCTGATTTGTTTGCGATCATCAACTCCAGGAATGTCACGCAAGTTTTTCAGCGCGACATTGTTTTGTGACAAATTGTTTCAAACGCGCCGTTGGACAAAGCTGGTTTCATGTTTTCCCAGCACTCCGGTACCGCTTGAGCTATTGAAAAGGTCATGCAAGGCGAACCTCACATCCTCGTCGTTGATGACCACCGCGAAATTCGTGAGCTGGTTTCGCGCGCCCTCTCCAAGGAAGGTTTTCGCGTCAGTGTGGCCGCCGACGGCCGCGCGATGCGGAAGATCATGGCGGACGCGCGCATCGACCTCATCGTCCTCGACCTGATGCTGCCTGGTGAAGACGGCTTTTCGCTGTGCCGAGCAGTGCGCGCTGAATCGAGCGTCCCAATCATCATGTTGACGGCGAAGGGAGACGAGATCGATCGGGTCGTTGGTCTCGAGCTCGGAGCCGATGACTATGTCCCGAAGCCATTCGGTAGCCGCGAATTAGTCGCCCGGATCAGAGCCGTCCTGCGCCGCACTCAAACCGACCGGAGATTGGATCGGACACAAGGCCCGAAGCGATATTGTTTCGATCGTTGGCGGCTTGACGCCGGAGCACGAGAACTTCTGCGGAACGATGGGATCGCGGTGCCGCTCAGCACCGGCGAGTACGAGCTCCTCATATCGTTGGTTGAGCGGCCCGGACGGGTGATGAGTCGCGATCAGCTCCTGGATCTCACCCGCGGTCGAACTGCCAGCGCCTTCGATCGCAGCATCGACACACAGGTGAGCCGCCTGCGCAAAAAGCTGGAGGTCAACCCCAACGAGCCGCAGGTCATTAAGACGGTATGGGGCGGCGGCTATATGTTTGCCCCCGAGGTCACAACCGAATGAGGAGACTGCTGCCACAGAGCTTGTTCGGCCAAACCCTGCTGGTGCTCCTGGCCGGTCTCCTGACGTCGCATCTGATCGGCTCGTGGATCTACAGCGCGGACCGGGGGCAAATCGTACGCGCGATGGGCGGTATGGTGGTCGCCCAGCGGATCACGAACCTGACGCGACTGGTACGCGACGCCCCTGACGAATGGCGGGCGCGTATTGTTGCGGATTCCAGCGACGAGAGCTTCAATGTCGCGCTTTCGCGCGAGCCGCCTGCAGCAGCTCTAAGTGACAATGACACGATTGCGGCCGAAGCCTTGAAGCGTCTTCTCATTGAGGAGCTATCGCTGGAAAGCGCTCGCGAGCTGGTGGTCTCGACCTCACGGCCCCACGGCATGATGGCTGGCATGGCTCAGCGAATGATGCCGCAGGGCTCGATGATGCACGACATGGCCAGTCAGATGATGGGGCGGAGCTCGTCGATGCAGCGATTTGGCGGGCTGGGCCCCTTCGCGGGGTTTCGTGATTTACAGGTCGCCATTCCCTTCCGGGATGGTCAGTGGCTGACCTTCACGACGATTCTGCCGGAAAGCGGGGCTGCCTTTTCTTTGCGCTTTCTCGTATCGATCGGGGTCATGGCGCTGATTACCGTCCTCGTGACGGTATGGGTCGTGCGCCGGGTCACCGCGCCGCTGACAGCCCTGGCGGACGCTGCGGTAAACCTCGGTGAGAATCTGAACGCGCCGCCAATGCCAGAAGTCGGAACCGTCGAAACCAAACAGGCCGCGCACGCCTTCAACGCCATGCAGTCGCGTCTGCGCGCGATGATCGACGATCGCACCAAGATGCTGGCCGCAATTTCCCATGATTTTCGCACCCCGTTGACACTTCTGCGGCTGCGCGTCGAAAACGTCGAAGATCAGGTTGAGCGGGATAAGATGCTCTCGACTATTGCCGATCTCGACGCCATGGTCGCGGCGACGCTTGCCTTCGTGAGCGACGGCGCGAGGCAGGCGCCCTTAAGACCCACGGATCTCACGGCCCTGCTTGCCAGCATAACGGATGACATCGCCGACAGCGGGTTGCCGGTGACCATGGAGAGCGCCGCGTCTGTAATCTACGACTGCGATCCGACGAGCCTCAAGCGTGCGCTGACCAACCTTATCGATAACGCCGTCAAATATGGCGGCAATGCTGCGGTCGCAATCCGCGAGACACTGCGCGAAATCGAAATCACCGTTGACGACGCGGGCCCTGGAATTCCAGAAGTTGAACTTGTTCGCGTTTTCGAGCCGCTGTATCGGCTCGAAGATTCCCGCAGCCGGGAAACAGGCGGAATGGGATTGGGGCTTGCGATCGCTCTCTCGATCATTCGCGCCCATCGCGGCCAGCTCACCCTCTCAAACCGCCTAGCAGGTGGACTACAAGCGCGAATCATCTTTCCAAAACCCCGCCCCGCTCCAAGTCGCAGAGATCTTCACGGGCCATATGCGGAATAAAGCGCGTATCCGCCCAAGTACGGCAACATGCGCGGACTCCCGCATCTTTATTGCGAAGCTCCTTCGCGCTTCTTCGCAGCTCCAAAACCCAGCATCCGACGCAGAACCTCGTCACGACGGTAGAGATGATGCCAGAGCGCTGCGGCAACATGGGCTAATGCGACGATCAGGAGCATCCAGCTCAGGATCCGATGGATCGGGGCGACGCGGAAGGTGAGATACATGGCGACCGCTCCGGTCGCAGGCAACAGCAGCAGAAGGCCGTAAAGCGCGACATGTGTCGCTTCGGCAGCTCGCTGTTCCCACAAAGAGGCGCAATCTGCGAGAGGCGGTCGGCCGTGGGAGTACCGCAGAAGAATGCTCAGGAGTGCCAGAAACATGACCAGCCACCCGACCCAGGCGTGGACCTGGTGTAAAAAAGGTCGAACGGATCTGGCCGCGTGAACCCGTGGGCCAGGTGAGTCCGTTGGATCGCCCAAGAGGTCGGGACTTGAGCGATACATAACGCCGGCACCGACCAATGAATCAGGCGCTGGCCAAGGCTGAAGCTCTGCGTGACTCGAACCTTGGGGGCGCCAAGCCCTGCAGAAATGACAAGATCGACCTCGGCAATCGCAAATGGGAATTCGAGAACCGGCTGTGACTATTGCTCAGATTCCGCCTTCGGCAATCGAATTCCGGCAGATCAGTAAATTGCACTTTTACCCAAGCGAAACCGTCCGAAGCCGCAAGGCATTTGCAATCACGCTGACCGAGGAGAGAGCCATCGCCGCCGCCGCGATGATCGGGGACAGCAGCAGCCCGAAAATCGGATAGAGGACGCCGGCAGCGACCGGCACGCCTGCCGCATTGTAGATGAAGGCGAAGAACAGGTTCTGCCGGATATTGCTCATCGTCGCCCGGCTGAGCTGAAGCGCACGAACGATGCCTTCCAGATCGCCCTTGAGCAGGGTGACACCTGCACTTTCGATCGCAACATCGGTGCCTGTTCCCATCGCAACCCCGACATCCGCCGCTGCCAGCGCAGGGGCATCGTTCACGCCGTCGCCGGCCATCGCGACCACCCTGCCCTGCGCGCGCAGCCTGTTTACGACCGCGCTCTTGTCCTCGGGCAAGACCTCGGCCTCGACCTCGTCGATGCCGAGCCGGCGCGCCACCGCATGCGCCGTCGTCTTATTGTCGCCCGTCAGCATGACCACCCGAATGCCGGCGCCCTTGAGCGACTCGATCGCCTTCGGGGTGGTCTGCTTGACCGGATCGGCGATCGTCAGCAATCCAGCGACGCGGCCATCGATCGCAACAAAGATCACGGTACCGCCCTCGGCGCGCAGTGCCTCCGCCTCGGCAGTCTGAGCAGCCGTGTCGATGCCAGCTTCATCCATGATCCGGTGGCTGCCGATCACCAAGGCGCGGCCCTCGACCGTCCCGGTCACGCCCTTGCCGACCGGACTGTCAAAGTCCTGCGCCTCGGCCAGGGCGAGACCGCGTTCCTTCGCGGCATCAACGATCGCGGCGGCGAGCGGATGCTCGCTCGCCCGCTCCAGCGAAGCAGCCAGCCGCAGCAGATCGCTCTCGGTGATTGTCCCGACCGGCTTCAGCCCGGTCAGCCGCGGCTTGCCTTCAGTCAGCGTGCCGGTCTTGTCGACGACGAGGGTATCGACCTTCTCGAAGCGCTCCAGCGCCTCAGCATTCTTGATCAGGACACCAAGATGCGCGCCGCGCCCGACCCCGACCATGATCGACATCGGCGTGGCCAGGCCGAGCGCGCAGGGACAGGCGATGATCAGCACGGCGACGGCGGCGACGAGCCCATGCGCGAAACGCGGCTCCGGCCCGAACGCCATCCAGGTGCCGAAGGCGACGACGGCGATGACAATGACGAGCGGAACGAACCATCCGGAGACCTGATCCGCGAGCCTCTGGATCGGCGCACGGGAGCGTTGGGCCTCGGCCACCATGTTGACGATCCGAGAGAGCATGGTGTCGCTGCCGACCTTGCCAGCCCGCATGATGAAGCCACCGGTCGTATTGAGCGTGCCGCCGATCACCGCCGCTCCAACCTCCTTGGTGACCGGCATCGATTCACCCGTGACCATGGATTCGTCGATCGAACTGCGTCCTTCGATCAGCTCACCGTCAACCGGGACGGTTTCACCGGGCCGAACCCTCAAGCGATTGCCAACATGAACCGCCTCGAGGCCGATATCTTCGTCCTCACCATTGTCCCGCACGCGCCGAGCAGTCTTCGGCACCAGGTCGAGCAAGGCCCGGATCGCACCGCCGGTTTGCTCGCGGGCTCGCAATTCGAGGACCTGGCCGAGCAGGACAAGGACAGTGATCACGGCCGCCGCCTCGAAATAGACTGCGACCGCGCCTTCTGCGGAGCGGAGCGTTTCCGGGAACAGGTTCGGAGCGGCGGTGGCGACGACGCTGTAGGCCCAGGCGACACCGGTGCCCATCGCTATCAGCGTGAACATGTTCAGGCTGCGGTTGACGAGCGAGGCCCAGGCCCGCTGGAAGAACGGCCAGCCGGCCCAGAGCACGACGGGCGTCGCCAGGACCAGCTGCAGCCAGTTCGAACTCTGCTGGCTGAGCAGCCTATGCAGATCGACGAGATGCCCGCCCATCTCCAGCACGAACACCGGCAGGGCAAGCGCGAGGCCCACCCAGAACCGGCGGGTCATGTCGACGAGCTCGGCGCTGGGCCCTTCCTGGAGCGTCGCGATCTCCGGTTCGAGCGCCATGCCGCAGATCGGGCAATTGCCCGGGCCAGGCTGGCGGATCTGGGGATGCATCGGGCAGGTGTAGATCGCGTCCTCGGGCGCCGGCTTTGCGGTCGCAGCTGCCTCGCCCCCGATATAGGCCGTCGGGTCGGCCTTGAATTTGTTGTGGCAGCCGGCCGAACAAAAGAAATAACTCTGTCCGGCATAGGAGGCACGATGCTTGGCCGTGGCCGGATCGACGGTCATGCCGCAGACCGGGTCCTTCACACTCGCCTTCGCGCCATCGGAATGGCCGTGGTGGTGCGAGTGATCATCGTGTTGATGACCGGCGTGACGCTGATGATCTGCCATGGCTCGCTACTTTGCTCCTTGCGCCTCTACCTAGCCAATGCACGAGCGGCCGGCGGGTTCACGCCAGCCGCTCACGATCAGTCGACACGGTCCGGGCTGGGCGTGTATCCAGCGCCCGTCACGATCGATTTGATAGCGACGAAGTCGGTCGATCCGACGACGCTGACGAGTTTTGAAGCCGGATCGGCAGTGACCGCAGTCCCGGGCAACTGGCCCTCGATCGCCTTCTTGATCGTGCCGGCGCAATGACCGCAAGTCATGTCCTCGACGCGAAAGCTGATCGCGCCTTTGGGAGCGCTCGTCGAATTTGCGGCGGTATCCGAATGTTGCTGGCAGGAGCACATCGCTGCAATGTCCCATGGTTGACGATTGCAGCAGCCTGATGCTTCCCACAATGGGAAGGTCAAGCGCCTTTCGCACGCTCCCCGTCAGTGGAGGATCTGGCTGAGGAAGAGCTTGGTGCGCTCGTGCTGCGGGTTCCTGAAGAACTCGTCCGGGGTGTTCATCTCGACGATCTGGCCGGCATCCATGAAGATGACCCGGTCGGCGACCTGGCGGGCGAAGCCCATCTCGTGGGTGACGCAGAGCATGGTCATGCCCTCCTCCGCCAGCGACACCATGGTGTCGAGCACCTCCTTCACCATCTCCGGGTCGAGCGCCGAGGTCGGCTCGTCGAACAGCATGATCTTCGGGCTCATGCACAGCGAACGCGCGATCGCCACGCGCTGCTGCTGCCCGCCCGAAAGCTGGCCCGGATACTTCGCCGCCTGCTCCGGGATCTTGACGCGCTTGAGATAGTGCATCGCGATCTCCTCGGCGTCCTTCTTGGGCATCTTCTTCACCCAGATCGGCGCCAGCGCCAGGTTCTCCAGGATCGTCAGATGCGGGAACAGGTTGAAGTGCTGGAACACCATGCCGACGTCGCGGCGGATCTCGTCGATCTTCTTCAGGTCGTTCGTCAGCTCCGTCCCGTCGACGACGATCTGGCCCTTCTGGTGCTCCTCCAGACGGTTGATGCAGCGGATCATCGTCGACTTGCCCGAGCCAGACGGGCCGCAGATCACCAGCTTCTCGCCTCGGCTGACCTTCAGGTTGATGTCGCGCAGCACGTGGAACTCGCCATACCACTTGTTGACACCCGTCATCTCAACCGCCGTCGCCGTGTTCAGCGAGGTCGGCTTCAGCGCCGCGGGCCGCGTGTCCGTCATCTTCGTTTCTGCCATTGCCATGGTCATGGAGGCCTCTCCTAGCGAGCAGCGGGGCCGCGCCGCTCCAGGAAATCGGCAAAGCGGGCGAATGAGAAGGACAGGGCGAAGAAGATCGCACCGATGAAGAGAAAGGTTTCGGCCGCCGGCGACGGCCAGGCCGGATCGGCCAGCGCCGCCTTGCCGGAGCTGATCAGGTCGAACAGCCCGACCACGAGCACGAGGCTGGTGTTCTTGATCATCACGATGATCGTGTTGGCCAAAGCCGGGATCACCACCCTGATCGCCTGCGGCAGGATGACGAGATATTGCGTGCGCCAGAACGGCAGGCCGAGTGCCGCAGCCGCCTCGTACTGCCCCTTCGGGATCGCCTGCAGCCCGCCGCGAATGACTTCGGCGAGATAGGCCGCCGCGAAGATCGTCAGGGCGACGAGGGCCCGCACGAACTTGTCGGGCAGCAACGCCTCCGGCAGGAAGAGCGGCAGCATGATCGAGGCGACGAAGAGGATCGAGAGCAGAGGCAGGCCGCGGACCGACTCGATCCCGACGACCGCGGCGATCCGGACGGCCGGCATCGTCGAGCGGCGGCCGAGTGCGAGCAGTATCCCGACCGGGAAAGCGATCCCGATCGCGACGACGGTGAGGATCAGCGTCACCGGCAGGCCGCCCCAGGCCGAGGTCGGAACCTCTTCGAGGCCGAGACCGCCACCCATCAGCCAGGCGATCAGCGCGAGCGCCCCGATCCAGAGCCCGAGCAGGCGCGGCGTCCAGCTCGCCGGCCGGACCGACCATCCGAGCAAGGCCAGGATCATGAGGCAGGCCAGGGCCGGCCGCCAGCGCTCGTCAACGGGGTAGATGCCGAACAGCAGCTGTCCCGACTTGGCGTAGATGAAGCTCCAGCAGGCGCCGGACGCGGCGCGGCAGGCCGCCGGATCCGGATTGAACAGGACGGCGTCGAGCACCAGCCAGCGCAGCATCGGCGGCACGGCAACAGTGAGCATCCCGCCGAAAGCCAGCGTCAGGATGGCATTCAGCGGCGAGCCGAACAGGAGCCCGGCGGTCCGGCGCAGCGAGGCCAGGAGCGGTGCGGACCAGGCCTGCCCCGGAACCGGAGTCTCGGAGAGAGGGAGCGAAATCGTCTTCACGGGTCAGCGTTCCACGATCGCGATGCGGCGGTTGTACCAATTGGCTGCGGTCGACAGGGTTAGGTTCAGGGCGAGGTAGACGCCCAGGATGATGAAGACGCCTTCGATCGAATGGCTGGACTTGCTGATGATGGTGTTCATCACCGCGAGGAAGTCGGGATAGCCGACCGCGATCGCCAGCGTCGAATTCTTGACGACGTTGATGTACTGGCTGTTGAGCGGCGGCACGATCACCCGCAGCATTTGCGGGATCACGATCAGCCGCAGGATCTGGGTGCGGGACAGGCCGACGGAGCGGCCCGCATCCCATTGTCCCTGTCCAACCGACAGGACGCCGCCACGCACGATCTCGGCGATGAATCCGGTGGTGTAGAGCGTCAGGCCGATCAGGATCGTGCTGAGCTCCGGCGTCAGCTCCAGCCCGCCCTGGAAATTCGAACCCACGAAGACCGGCCAGTCGGTCGAGAAGCCGGCATCGGCAACCCAGAGGCCGAGCAGCAGCACGGCCGCGGCGGCCCAGCTCAGAGGGGAGCGGATGCGGCGCAGGGCTCCGGCCATCCGGGCGACGAGCACGAGCAGCCCGGCAAGGAGGATCAGGACGATGCCCGCCGTCTCCATGTCGACATGCACGCTCGGCACCATGACGCCGCGCATCGAGGCGAAGACGCCGGGTATCGGATTGAGCGCCTCGCCGACCGGCGGGAGGACCTTCCACCAGAGCGAATAGAGGAAGATCAGCAGGACGATCGGCGGCGAGTTGCGGGCGATCTCGACCCAGACCCGGCAGGTGCCGGCGGCGAGCGGATTGCTGCTCAGCCGGGTCACGCCGACGATCAGGCCGAGCACCGACGAGAAGACGATGACCAGCGCGGAGATGAAGACCGTGTTCGCCAGCCCGACGACGATCGCCCAGTAATACGGGTCGCGCGACTTGTAGGAGAGGATCGCCTCGGAGATCACGATCCGGGACGGCGTCGTCAGGAAGTCGAACCCGATCGGGATGCCGCGCGTTTGCAGGTTCGTGAAGGTCGTGGTGACGAGCAGTGTCGCGGCGCCAATGACGGTCGCCACCAACAGGCATTGAATGACGATCGATCTCGCCCTGGCGTCGTTGAGCATGCTCTCTCCCCTTTCCGGCTGGTCATCGAACGGGGGGAGCGTTCGTCACGCTCCCCCGGCAGCACCTAGTCCCAGGGGTATGGGTAGTTCAGGCCGCCATCCTTCCAGAGCGCGTTCAGGCCGCGATCGACCTTGAGGGGGCTGCTCTTCCCGAGATTGTTGTCCCAGATCTCGGCGTAATTCCCCATCTGCTTAACGACATTGTAGACCCATTTGTCATCGAGCCCGAGGGGCTTGCCGAAGCCCGCCTCCTGGCCGAGAACACGCTTGAGCTCGCTCGATCCGGATTTCAGCTTCTCGTCGATGTTCTTCGCGGTAATGCCGTGGAGCTCGGCCCAGAGCAGGGCATTGATCGTCCAGCGCGTGATATCGAAAAGCTGATCGTCGCCGCGCGCCACTGCGACGCCGTTGGGCTCGGCCGCGTGACCGACCTTGATGATATCAAAGTCATCCGGGTTCTTGGCCACCGAGGCCCGCTGGCCGGCGGCGGCCGTGCCGTCGGTCACATAGGTATCGCAGCGACCGCCGAAGAAGGCATCCCGCGCTTGGATCGTGGCGTCGAAATAGACCTTCTTCATCGTGATTCCGTATTCTTCCTCGGTCTCCTCGATCGCCTTCTCGGTCAGACTGCCGCCGCCCTGCAGGCACACCGTCTTTCCGGCGAGCTGCTTGGGATCGGTGATCTTATCAGCCTTGCGCACGAGCAGGCCGTCGGTGTCGTAGAGCGTGATCCAGACGAAGCGGACCACCGTGTCGCGCGAGAAGGTGATGGTTGACGTTCGTGACAGGATATCGATCTCGCCGGTCTGCAGTGCCGGGAAGCGCTGGCCGGCATTGAGCGGCACAAAGCGGATCTTGTCCTTGTCTCCGAGGATAGCTGTCGCAAAGGCTCGGCAAATGTCGGAATCGAAGCCGCGGTAATAGCCACTCTCATCCGGCCGGGAGAGGCCCGGCACGCCTTGGCTCGCACCGCAGCTGACATAGCCGCGCTGCTTGATCTTGTTCACGACGCTTTGCGCGCCGGCATCGTCGGCGCTCGCCGCCAGACCGGCGGCAGCGAGCGCGGCGCCGAGGAGCATTGTCAATCTTGTCATGGCTATCTCCGTTCCCCTGTTTTGCAGTTCTTTTCAGTCATTCGGCTGCCGTCCGGTTCGTCGCACTCGATTCCGTCGCGCGCTCGGCAAAAGGCAGGAAGGCCTGCTCGATATCGCCGATCAGGTCATCGAGTGCTTCCAGGCCGATCGACAATCGCCAGACCGGCCCCGGGGGAAGCCAATCAAGGCTGGTCCGGCCCCTCCGCGGATCGTTGACCGCGATCAGCGAATGGACCCCGCCCCAGCTCGCACCGAGCTTGAACAGGCGCATCCGCCTCAGGATTTCGCCCTGCAAGGGAGCGAGTTCCGGTCTGAGCACGATCGAAAACACAGCGGCCGCCCCGGCAAAGTCCCTTTTCCAGACCTTATGCCCAGGATGGTCCGGCATGGCCGGGTGCAGGATCTGAACGACCTCCGGGCGCTGCGACAGCCAAGTCATGATCTTGTTTGCGCTCGCGGCGGCGTGACGCATCCGGATCGGCATGGTCATCAGGCCGCGCTCGCACAGGGCGCAATCTTCCGGTGAGACGCCGTAGCCGAGGAAGCGCGCGGTGTCCTTCAGGCGCCGGAACAGGGCTTCGTCGCGCACGGCGAGCGAGCCCATCAGCAGGTCGCCATGACCGCCGGCATGCTTCGACAAGGCCTGCATCGCGATATCGACGCCATGGGCCAGCGGCTTGAACAGGAGGTGCGAGGCCCAGGTGTTGTCGGCGGCGACCAGTGCTCCCGTCGCATGCGCCGCTGCGACGATCGCCGGCACGTCCTGGACCTCGAAGGTCGCCGAGCCCGGTGATTCCACCCAAACCAGCCGCGTCCGCTCGTCGAGAAACCCCGCGATCCCGGCATCGAGCCGCGGGTCGTAGGATTGCGCCGTGATGCCAAGCGGCCCGAGGAAGCGCAGGATCATGTCCCGCGCCGGGCCATACAACGTCTCCGGCATCAGGACCCGGTCGCCGCTTTTGCAGACGCCCATGGTCGCCAGCGTCAGCGCCGCCATACCAGATGGAACGACGAGCGCCCTTAATGCCCCTTCGAGTTGGGCGATATGGTCCTCGAGGAGCCTGCTCGTCGGCGTCCCGTAAAGCCCATAGCTGAAACCGTCATAGACGCGCTCAGCTCGGGTCTCGAATGCCTCGAGATCGTCGAAAACGATCGTAGAAGCGCGCTCGACCGGCATTGCCACGGCCTGGAACGGCTGGCGAGAACGCGCGGGCGGATGAATGTGCGAGGTGTCATCGGATGTCGTCATGGGCTGACGCTAGCTGGCCCCGACATTGCCATCTATGGCCATATCGATAGAGTTGATCCGTTTTTGATATGGCTGTCCTATGAACCTACGCGATATCGACGTCTTTCACGCGATCATGACCAGCGGCGGCGCCGGGGCCGCAGCCGACTTGCTCGACACGTCCCAACCGGCAATCAGCCGCTCGCTCGCCAAGCTTGAGGCCGAGCTCGGCTTCAGCCTGTTCGACCGGATTCGAGGCCGTTTGGTGCCGACCCGGGAAGCCCTGCTCTTCCACGCCGAGGTGAAGGCGAACCTGGTCGGCCTTGATCGTCTCAAGCTGCGGGCCGCCCAGATCAAGGAGGTCGGTGCCGGGACCATCCGTGTCGCCAGCCTCTCGGCGCTCGGCCATGGCCTCGTCCCTCGGGCGATTACGGCATTCTCGCGCAAGCACCCGCAGGTGCGGATCAGCTATCAGGTCCGCACCTCCAACGTCGTTCGCGACCTGGTAGCGTCCGGCAGCTTCGACATCGGCCTGGCCGCGGATGAGATCGACACGAACGGCGTCCTACACAGCGTATTCACCACGCCGCGTGCAGTCTGCGTCATGCCGCAGGGGCATCAACTCGCGGGCCGGGACGTGATCACGCCGGCGAATCTGAACGACGTGGGTTTTCTGGCGCTTGCGCCGGAGGACACGGTGCGGCTCGCCATGGACAAGATCCTCGCGGAGCATGGTGTCCAGCCGCGCATCCTGGTGGAAACGCCCTATGGCGTCACCATCGCCATCTTGGCGGCGCAGGGCCTCGGCATAGGCCTCGTCAATCCGTTCATCATCGCCGACAAGATGATTCAGGGCATCACGGTTCGGCCATTTGAGCCGGCAGTTCACTTTCGTGCGCTCCTGCTTAGACCGCCCGACGGCGTGAACTCTGGCCTCGTCTCGGAATTTATTTCTGAACTCTATGCAACCCGAAACGCATTCGGGGCCGATTAGATCGCCCCCCATCTCGGCGACCGAGATAGCCGCACTCGCCGCGAAAAGCTCACCGCATTAAGAGCCCGCGTAGCCAAACCTAGCCAAGCCTGTTCTGCGAATTGGCCGGCATGCCATTCTCCAGAACAGCTCCCTTCATTTCTCGGGTGACATGGCGAAAGCTCAACGCAAAAGCAAACGCGATGAACATCAGCAGCAATAGCAGCACGAGACGATTGCGCCTGCGGACGGACGGATCGATCGCGACTGTCTGAGGACGTTGTTGTGGAGCTGGCATTTTGGGATCTCGGTGGGACTGGAAGCGACGGCTGATTAGCGAGTACCGATAGAACCGGTCGCAGAGGGCTCCGAAAGACCGCCGCCGTTGAATGGGTCCCTGAGAGCCGCTTCGGGCTGGCTAATCTCGACCCGTCCCGCGACCAGTGGCTGCATTCGTTCCGGTCCCATGTTCTTGAGCATATTGCGGAAGCTCGAATGCATGCCGCCATCGAGATAGGCATAGCTCATGGCAGGTGCGCCACTCGCCACGAGCTCGGCCAGGCGTGATTTCTCACGGTCGAGGCGTTGGGAGACGAGCGGCTTGACGTCCGGGGCCAGTTCGTAAGGGGGGCAGCTTGCGCCAGGTTCGAATGGGCCAGACCCATCATTCGGGTTGAAAACATAGCGCCGGCCGCAGAAGGCGAGGCTGGGCGGCTGGCGGGTGGCCTCGAAGTGGTCGTAACCTTCCTTGAGATTCTGCCAAAAGGCGAAATTCGGATCGTGACGATGACGTGCCATATTTTCCGCCGTCATGCGAAAAGGCAGCGCTTGCACCTGGAAACTGCGCTGACCACCGGCGAAGGCCTCGCGCGCCAATCCAAATATCTCGGTCACGCCATCGTCGGTCATCGCGAAGCAGCCGGCCGAAGTGCAGGCCCCATGGACCATGAGCGCCGACCCGGTGAAACCCATCGAACGTTCCAAGGCATTTGGATAACCGAGGTCGAAGGAAAGGTAGTACTGCGAGCGCGGATTCATCAGATTCGCGGTCACGGTATAGAAGCCCTCGGGAGCCTGGCGGTCGCCCTCGCGCTTCTTCGGTCCGAGCTTCCCTGACCAGCGGCACATCGGATATGTCTTCAGCAGGGCATAGCGGCCGCTTCGGTCGCGTTTCCAGACTTCGAGCTCGCTCTCCTGCTTAAAAATCCGGATCAGGATCGGGTCAGCCTGGTTCATGCCTTTCGCGGACATCTCGGTAACGAGGCGCGCCGGAAGAGGCTGCAGATGGCGATTGTCCCCGCCTTCACCGACGACACAGCCGGACAGAAGTCCCATGGCCAATGCCGATACCAGCACGAAGCGAGATATGATCGATCGATGAAGGCAATGCATACCGCGAACTCTGAAACCCGTTGGCTAATGAAAGCTGAAGAAGGCGATCGCCTTCATACAACCTCTAGCCACATGAGGTTCAAGAGCCGCTTCAGTCCGAGGCAATATGGGCCCTGTTTAAATCTGCTCAGCGGTTTGAGGCTGCGGTTGCCGTCAACACCTCTGGCCGACCGACGACTCGGCCGAGAAACCGCCAGACATTCTGATCCTCGGCAGACTGGCGCCGAATGAACGTCAGACCAGAACGTGACCAGGGGAGCACGTCGTCGGTCTGATTGTCCAAAATGAATTCGCCGCGGTCGGTCACAGCGGTCAAAACAACGTGACCTCCTCCTTCCTTGTCGATCACGACAGTGGCGAGTAGTGCCGACATCGGCCACCCTCTGCGGATAAGATCGCGACGCTTCTCCAGGACATAGTCCTCGCAGTCGCCCTTGCCAGTGGCGGCATAGGTCCAGTTCTCGAAGACACCGTATTGCTCCTGATCGGTCACCGGCGCGATCGCTTTATTGAACTGGAGGTTGACCGCCAGGAGCTCGCGCCAGCTACGTTCGTCCAATCGCTTGACCGTCTCAGCCGAGCGCGGAATGCGACAGTCGGTTGGATTGTCCCGACAGAATTGGGTCCAGCCGATCGGCGCCTGGGAGCTTTCTCCAGCATGGAGGTGCGCCATACTGGTTCCACCCGAAGCATTCGCGGAACTGGGAAGCCAGGTTGCAGCCACAATCAAGCAAACAGAAAAGCTGAATTTCATCCTCGACATGACGTTCTCCTTACAGAGAACGTTCGTATTCAATTCGATTTGAATTCAGGCAAAATCCGGTCGCCGAATTGCTGCAGTTTGATTCACTATCCGTTTATGGAAATCTCCGCGTTGATAACCATAAACGGACCATCTATGCAATTCCCTGGGGGATCGATGCAGGAGGCGGCATGACATTGAACGCAACACGAAAATCACGAAACCGCGCGGTTGCGGCCGCGCTCATCACGTTGGCAGTGGTTTTTTACGCCGTCAGTCTGGTCCGAATGAACCAGACTGAAGATCGGCGCCATCGCGAGGATCCCAAGGCACATTCGGCCGGATCGCTTTGACCAATCTAAAAATGCGGGTTTGAGTTGAACGGTGTGACGTTTTGCCTCTTCTTCGCGGGATTGAACCTCCAGCGACTGGAGGTCCGATAGTTCCTGTTGGCGCCAAGTCCGGCGTCGGCGAGAGGAGCGAGGCAATGTCAGAGCCATCCCGGTCCGCCCCAAAGGGCATGCTTTGCCCGACATGTCAGGTCAATCTCGTGATGAGCGAGCGGCAGGGCATTGAGATCGACTATTGCCCGCAATGCCGGGGTGTCTGGCTTGACCGCGGCGAGCTCGACAAGATTATCGAGCGGAGCGCGCGGGAATATTCCCCGCAACCAGTACCGGACAACGTCGGGAGCCCAGGCGCGCCTTTCATTCCGCAACCTGGCAGCGGCCCATGGGGAGCAGCCTCTGGCTCGCCAACTCCTCCGCCATCCCATCCCGCCGGGCAAAGTTATCCGACAGGATACGGATCCGGCCACGGCGGTTACGACGACCACGGCGGCCATGGCGGTGGCAGCTCACATGGCGGCCACGGTCGGCGCGGCTTCCTTGGCCGGATCTTCGACTGACCGAATGTTCGTCTCGTTTCTGACTTGACGGGATGAATCAAATGCTGGGCCGTGCGAGTTTCCGCACGGCCTGAAGCCCATTTGAACATTGCGGCGTCAGCTTGGCGAGCATTGCTTCGGGCCCGACACCGGCGGCCCAGTATTGCCAGAGCTGATCCAGGAGCCAGACGGGCTCTTGGAAGGCACGCCCCGCAAGCTGGGGAGCGGCGCTCTTAACACATTGGGTGACGTCTTGCGCGACCGCTTGTGAGACGCCCGCCGCCGCCAACTTCCGCGTGATCGCATCCTGCAGAGGGTTGAGCAGAAAGGTCGAAATCAGCAGGGCCAAGATCGATTGCATCGGCTAACTCCGCGCTGTTTTGGGTTCAAATTCGGTTGTCGTGACCAGGTACCTCGCGGTGTGCGCGGCTTTCGATCTGGATCGTCGTGTGCTGCAGGCCGAATTCATTGCCGAGCATTAGGCTGGCCGACGACAAAATCTCATCAGATCGTTTCGTGTCCTCGGCGACCAGATGTCCACTCATGGCATCGAGGCCGGATGTCACGGTCCAGACATGCAGGTCGTGAACCTCAATCACGCCCGGAATCGATCGGAGCCGCTCCTCGAGGAGAGCGACGTTCACCTCTGGGGGCGTCCCTTCCAGCAAGATGTGGATGGCCTGCCGAAGCAAGCCCCAGGTCCGCGGGACAATGAACAGGCCGATGCCCGCGCCAATGATCGGATCGATGAGATTCCAGCCCGTCATCATGACGATCGCGGCCGCAATGATAACGGCCAGCGAACCGAGCATGTCGCTCAGCACCTCAAAATAGGCGCCCTTAACGTTGAGGCTTTCCGAGGAGCCACCGGCGAGCAGCTTCATGCTGATCAGATTGACGACGAGCCCGACCACGGCAACTGCCAGCATGGGTCCGCCGATGATCTGCGGCGGATTCCGGAAGCGCTCATAGGCCTCGAAGAGGATGTAGACCGTAAGCAGCAGCAGCACGACCGCATTCAGCGTCGCGGAAAGCACCTCCGCGCGCACATAGCCGAAAGTTTTTTGCGGCGTTGCGGGGCGCTCGGCGAAGCGGATCGCGATCAACGCCAGAGCGAGACCTCCGGCATCGGTCAGCATATGGGCCGCATCGGCGAGAAGCGCGAGACTTCCCGTCAGGAGGCCGCCGACCACCTCGGCTGCCATGAAGGCGGTCGTTAGCCCCAGAGCCAGAGCGAGACGTCGCTTGTGCCGTCCGGCCGCGGTCCCGGCAACTTGTGATCCCCCATGAGAATGTCCCGCGCCCATTCCGATCCCCAGTATCCAATGCCAAGAACGATAAAGCTGCCGACCAACGATCTTCGGTGGACTTCTTCTCACTGTCGACGATTCAAAACCTGTCTGCGAGCCAAATGTCGCGGCGCGGATGGATCAAGAATGATCGTCATGAGCAGGCTGACCGAAGTTTTCGACACGGACATCGGCCTTCACGCGCCCGGCACGTGCAAAGACAAACGAAACCGGGATCGTGCCGCCGGGTTCAACCTTCTGCTTCAACCCAACCAGCCTGATCTGGCGCTGATCGGGTTTCAGGCCCGTCTTGGTTTCGGGCGCCAGCATAATCTCGTCGATCTCGATGTTCCGCGCCCTTGAGGCGCGATTGGCCACATTCTCAAACACGGCATCGGCCGCCACCGGAGTCTCGACAGCTATCAGCCGATCGATTGTCTTGCCGGTATTCTCGATGGTCACATAGACCGGCAGCTCATCTCCGACGAGCGCCGTCCCCCGCGTCCAAGGGTGGATGACCGATACGCCATTTGCCCGTGCCGCCGGTTCGATATGCGAGAGCCCCAGCAGCAAGAACGGACCGATGCCGATCAAGGCCAGGCCAACGGTTCGGGCGATGGCTTTGCCTGTGGGTGTTTCAACCCTTTCGGCATGCCCCAGGGCGCTGACGAACTGACGGATGGCAGCGCGGATCATTTCGCATGACCTTCCGCGCTCGATTTCGCCGGAACGCGCTTTGACGCAGAGAGCGGCAGGCTCGCTACCAGGATCAGCAAAACACCGATGCTGATGGCGATATCGGCGCCATTAAAGGTCGGCCAATGCCAATCGCCCCAGTGCAAATCCAGGAAATCCGTCACCGCGCCCTGGCGCCAGCGATCCTGGGCATTGCCCAGCGCGCCACCGGCAATCAGGGCCAGACCGATCCGTTCGAGACGCGAGTGGCTGCGAACCGCCCAGACGAGCAAGCCCAACGCCACGACGAGTTTGAAAGCGGCCAGGCCTGAGGGCCAGGCATCGAGCCAGTCGCTGCCAAATCCGAAGCTGACACCGTAGTTGAAGCCGAGCCGCAGATTTAGGAATGGAGTCAGCTCAATGATGCGCGGCGGCGTCATCACCTTTGTCAGGATCAGCCATTTGGTGAGCTGATCCAACGCTGCGGCAGCAGTCGCCCAGAGCAGCACCTGGCTCGGGCGTTTCGTTGTCGTCATCATCGGCCGGACTCCGATCGGGGAGAATAGGTACCAAGCCAACGCCGAACGCGGGCGCAATAGACCCGGTACGGCTCACCCAGGCTTTGAAGTAGGACCCGCTCCTCGATGCGAACCTGCAGCGCGATGCCCAAAAGCAGGGCAATGGTGAGGACCGCCTGAAGCAGGCTGGGTAGAACGAGGAACAGACCGAGAAAAAGTACTGCCTGGCCGAGAAAAACCGGGTTGCGTGAGATGGCGAAGGGGCCGCTGTCGACAATGACACCGACCTCGCCTTCCGCGGCGCCAATCCGCCATGAGTTCCCCATGTGGCGCTGCGCGATGATGGCAACGCAAAAGCCGATAACGACCAGCATATGGCCGACGACATCGAACCACGTACCGCTGAGCCTGATGGCCAATGGATCGGGCCTGAACGGATTGCCGAGTGTCGCGAGTACCAATGGCCAGATGATCGCGCCGGCGAACGCGAGCTTGAACAACAGCGCTGGCAAAGCCTGAGACTCCGCGCCCTTGCCAAACAGCCAGATTGGCCGGCCTGTTTTCCGCGCGAGCCTCGTCGAGAGCGCCAGGAAGCCGACGACGTAGGCGCCGCCCATCAGATAGCTGGCGATCTCCACACCTGACATGGCGGATCAGGCCACGCGGCTCGTATTGAAGCGCAGGAGCCGAAGAGCATTGGCCGTCACGATCACCGTCGCGCCCGTATCCGCGAGGATTGCGACCCACAATCCCGTGTAGCCGAGCACGCTGGTCACCAGAAAGACCGCCTTGAGCCCGAGCGCGATCGCGATATTGGTCCGGATATTCCCCATCGTCGCGCGCGCCAGGCGGATCATCGCTGGAACGTCCCGCACCCGACTTTTCAGGATCGCGCCGTCCGCGGTCTCCAGAGCGACATCGGTGCCCGAACCCATGGCGACGCCGAGGCCCGCAGCCGCCAGAGCAGGCGCATCGTTGATGCCGTCGCCAACCATCATCACCGGCATTGTGGCCGACAGCTCTCGGATTGCCGCGACCTTGTCGTCTGGCATCAGCTCGGCTTTCGCTTCCATGCCGAGAGACGCCGCGATGGCCTTGCCGGTCCGGGCGTTGTCACCGGTCAACATGAACGAACGAATTCCGAGCTCCTTGAGTTCCGCCACCGCGGCAGCAGCGTCGTCACGTGGCTCATCGCGTAACGCGATCAGTCCCGCGAGTGCTCCATCGGCAATAACGGCCGCGACCGTCTTGCCGTCGCCTTCGAGACTTTCGACTCTAGCTTTGGCGGTCTCGTCGAAGTCGGCGCGCGAAACGGCGTGGCGCGGCGCTCCGACGAAGATGGAGACACCGTCAAGCGAGCCGGTGACACCCTGGCCGGCGATCGCAGCCGCGTCCTGAGCGTGGCGAACCTTGATCGCATGCGCTTTTGCACGCTCAAGAATAGCCAGGGCCAGCGGATGGCTCGACCCGGTTTCAACCGAAGCGGCCAATTCCACGACCTTGCGCTCGTCCTCGCCAATCGCGACGACTTCCGTCACCCGCGGAGTGCCGGCGGTCAAGGTACCCGTCTTGTCGAAGGCAACCACGCCCGTCTTGGCGGCGGCTTCGATGACGACGCCGCCTTTGAGCAGAAGCCCCTGCCGCGCGCCCGTGGACAGCGATGCGGCGATCGAGGCCGGCACTGAAATCACCAGCGCACAGGGGCACCCGATCAGCAGCAGCGCCAGCGCCCGATAGATCCAGGTGCCCCAATCAGCACCGAAGGCGAGCGGTGGCACGAGCGCGACCAGAACAGCGAGACCGACGACGACGGGCATGTAGACGCGGGAGAACCGGTCGATGAAGCGCTCCGTCGGCGCACGTGCCTCCTGCGCCTCTTCCACGAGCCGGATGATGCGGGAGATGGTATTGTCTTCAGCCGCCTTGGTGACGCGCACGCGCAGCGCCGCCTCGCGATTGACCGACCCCGCGAACACAGGTTCGCCGATGCCCTTGGTCTTCGGCACCGATTCTCCGGTCACCGGGCTCTCGTCGATGCCGGAGATACCGTTGATGATTTCGCCATCGGCGGGAATGCGATCCCCAGGTCGGACAAGAACCGTCTGGCCGATCGCAAGCGTCGCGGCATCGACCTGCCGCGTCCCACCATTCTCCTCGACGATTGCCGTTTTCGGGACCAGGTCACCCAGTGCCCTGATCGAGTTGCGCGCCCGATCGGCTGCGACCCCCTCCAGAACCTCGCCGACGGCAAAGAGGAAGACGACGAGTGCAGCCTCCTCCGCCGCACCAATGAGCAACGCACCTGTCGCTGCAATCGTCATCAACATTTCGATCGTGAAGGGCATTCCGGCCGCGACTGCCGCAAACGCGCGGCGCGCCACCGGCAGCAGGCCGATCACGCAGGCCGCGAAGAACAGCCAGTACGACGCATCGTGCCAAACGAGGCTCGCTCCCCAGGCTCCGGCCAGCAGCGCTCCCGTCAGAAGGACCAAGCGGCCCTTGTTGGTCTGATACCAGGACTTGCCCGCTGGCGTGACCTCGTGAACGTGGCCTGCCGTGCCATGCCCGTGATCGTGCCTCTTGGCCTGGCCATTCTCATCGGCAAGGGTGGCCTGGGCGGGATCGTACCGATGGACCTCATGCGCATGGCCATGGCTTTCGCCGTGATCATGATCATGCACGTGCTGATGTTTGTGATCGTGCGCATGATCGTGGTTGCAGCAGGCTTGGCCGTGACTCTGCGCCGCCACGGACGAGGGATTGGCTATCCTGGCCACCGAATAGCCCAGTCCCGCAACCCGCTTCTCGATCGCCTCGGCCTTCGTCTTCGTCTCATCCAGTGTCAATCTCAAGGTCTCAGACATGAGCGATAAATTGAGTCCGGTGACGCCCGGCATGTTCTCCACGGCGCCACGCACCTTGGCGACACAGCTCGCGCAGTCCATGCCGCCGATCTTCCAAGCCAGGGCATGGACCGATGTCGGATCGGCTGCAGGTGCAGTCTTCGCCGCGCGATGATCGTGATGGTCGTGCTGATGCTCGTGATCGTGGCCGCAGCCGCAATTCGCCTCCGCTTTACCTGCTTCCGCTTTCTCGACTGATGCGGCGGTTGCCATCGCGGTGGCGCCGAAACCGAGGCTCTTCACGCGCTTCTCCACTGATTCCCGCGGCGTGCGGGATTCATCAAGCGTCAGCTTCAGCGTCTCCGACATCAGCGAGAGGCTTACATCCGCAACCCCCGGCATCTTCTCGACGGCGCCGCGCACCTTGGCCACGCAACTCGCGCAGTCCATGCCGCTGATCTTCCAGCTCAGCGGCTGGCGCTTGCTTTCGATGTTTGCGGCCATGAGTGCCTCCTAATGCTGCGGACAGAGAGAGCCCTCTGTACGACCTCTAGTGACTTCAGGTTCAAGCAAAAAGTGAATCGATCTCGAAGAATTGCAGCGCGGTCTTTGGCGCGGTCGGGCGCCTTGGCGAGGCATGGCTTGTGAAATCCCCATCCTTGACATGAAGTGCCTTCATGCTATTGCAACTGAATTGCATTTACACGAGGCCGATCGCAGTGAGTGGTTCAGAGATCACCGAATCCGGCTGGCGCAGGAAGCGCGGCGAGCCCTCAATGCTCGATGTGTTTCGCTCGATCACCGTCCATTCCAGCGCAACGCCCTGGCGCCGCTTTCTCGCCTTCCTCGGCCCGGGATATCTCGTCGCGGTCGGCTATATGGATCCCGGCAATTGGGCGACCTCGCTGGCGGGAGGGGCGCAGTTCGGCTACGCGCTGCTCGTCGTCGCGCTGATCTCCAACATCATGGCGATCATCCTGCAGTCTCTTTGCGCGCGGCTGGCCGTCTCGACCGGGCGCGACCTCGCCCAGGCTTGTCGTGATGCCTTTCCCCGCTCCGTTTCATGGCCGCTCTGGGCGCTGGCGGAACTGGCGATCTGCGCCACCGATCTCGCCGAAGTGATCGGCACGGCTATAGCGCTCAATCTACTGTTCGGCTTGCCGCTCGAAATCGGGGTCCTCGTCACGGCGCTCGACGTCTTCGTCATCCTCTGGCTGCAAACCAAGGGCTTTCGCTGGGTCGAAGCCTTCATCATCACGCTTCTCGGGGTGATCGCGATCAGCTTTGGCGTTCAAATCGGCCTTGCCGATCCAAACTGGGGCGAGGTGATCCGCGGTTTCGCGCCAACGACCGAGATCGTGAGCAACCCGCAGATGCTCTATCTTTCGCTCGGCATCATCGGCGCAACCGTAATGCCGCATAACCTCTATCTGCATTCTGGAATCGTGCAAACACGCGCCTATGGCGAGAGCCTGCCGGAAAAACGCGATGCATTGAAATGGGCGACGCTCGATTCGACGATTGCGTTGATGTTCGCGCTCACTATCAACGCCTCGATTCTGATCCTGGCGGCAGCCACCTTCCATAAGGGCGGTCAATCCGAAGTCGCGGAGCTGGGGCGCGCTCACGAACTGCTGGCGCCCCTTCTGGGAGCATCGATTGCTCCAGCTCTCTTTGCGATCGCCCTGCTGTGCTGCGGGCTGAACTCGACCGTGACGGCGACGATGGCCGGGCAGATTGTCATGGAGGGCTTTCTCGACATTAAGCTGCCAGCCTGGATGCGGCGGCTGGTGACACGGCTGGTGGCGATCGTTCCCGCGATCCTGGTTACCTGGCTCTACGGATCGGGCGAGACAGCGAAGCTTCTTATCCTGAGCCAGGTGATCCTTGGCCTTCAACTGCCATTCGCGATCGTCCCGCTCATCATGTTCACGGCCTCGAGAGCCAAGATGGGCGAACTGGTCGCCCCACGTTGGCTGACAGTCGTCGCCAGTCTGGTCGCGGCCATCATTATCGTGCTCAATATCAAACTGCTGATCGACCTCGCGATCGGATGATCGCTGCTTATGGTCGCATTGCAGGAATGACGATCCATCGCTAGCCGAGGGATCGTGACACGAACAGCGATCCAGCACGTGACGCGAAGCCTGCTAGCGGTGGCGCTTGCCTATGCGCTGCTGCTGCAAGGCTCGCTCCTGCCAGCGCAGGCAAGCGCCCGGCTCGCCATGGCGAGCGAGCTGCCCGCCGGCGTCCTGACGCTGTGCTCCGGCGCGCAGGTTCTCGGCGACGACACGCATGATCCGCCCGCGCATCATCTTTCGGCGCAATCGTCCTGCTGCGCCTGGACGCTCTCCGTCGGATTCGCCCCCTTCGTTCCGCCTGGCACGCCGGCAACGGGCGTCATCTATCGAACCGAACGCTCCGCACGACTTGTCGGGGCGCTTGAGAAACTGAGCGAACCGCCTTTCAGGGCGGTGACCGCACAAGGCTCACGCGCGCCGCCCGTCCTCCCTGCGTGATCCGCGCCGGCCCTGCCGGCATCGTCACCAATCGAGGACATTTCCATGAACCGTCTCATCATGGGCGCCGTCGCGGCTGCCCTCTCATTCGCCCACCTCCCCACCGTTGCCTCCGCGCACGACTACGCGGTCGGCTCGCTCAAGATCGGACACCCCTGGGCCCGCGCGACGCCGCCCTCTGCTAAGGTCGGTGGCGGATATCTGAAGATCGAGAACAGCGGAACGGTGCCGGATCGGCTGCTCGGCGGCACGACCGAAGCAGCCGCCCGCCTCGAGATTCATGAAAGCACCTTCACCGATGGTATCGCCCGGATGCGGGAACAGACCGACGGGGTCGCTGTTGAGCCCGGCGAAACCGTCGAACTCAGGCCCAACGCCATCCACCTGATGTTGGTCGATCTCAAAGGACCGCTGAAACAGGGCGACAAGGTCAAGGCGACCCTGCGCTTCGAGAAAGCCGGGTCCGTGGAAGTCGAGTTCCAGGTCCAGGGCATCGGCGCAAAGCCTCAGGCCACTCCCGACCACGCGACGCATTGAGGCCGTCATGCCGATCCTGAAATGGGTTCGCTACGGCGCCTGGACCGCCGTCGCCATCGTCGCCTTCGTTTCAGCCGCAATCCTGCTTGGATGGTGGCGGGTGGAAGGCCCAGGCCGAGCGGATATGGTCGGGCAGAATGAGCCTGCGGTCGGCGGGCCGTTCACGTTAGTCAACCACGCCGGCAAGACCATGACCGACATGGAATTCCGCGGCAGGCCGATGGCGGTGTTTTTCGGCTTCACGAACTGCCCTGAAGTCTGCCCGACGACTCTCGTCCAGATGGCCAACCTCACAAAACAGATTGGCCCCGCCGCAGATCGGCTTCAGGTGCTCTTAATCACCGTCGATCCCGAGCGCGATACACCGGAACAACTCGCTCTGTATCTTCAATCCTTCGATCCGCGCGTCGTTGGCCTGACCGGGTCGCGCGAGCAAGTCGACGCCGTACTGAAGGCCTACAAGGCCTATGCGAAAAAAATCCCGACAGACAACGGCTACACCATGGACCACTCGGCCTCGGTTTATCTGATGAGGGCGGACGGCAGCTTCCGAACCATGATCGACTATCACGAGGAGGACACCTCGGCGCTGGCCAAGATCCGCATGGTGCTGGAATGATCGCTACCCGTCGCTGGCTGACCTTCACTGCCGTTCCGCTTTTGGTCGCAGTGGTTGCCGGCATGGTCCTGCTGTGGAGCCAGTCGCTCCCGACGACGACGTCCTCTGCCGCGATCGCGTTCGAGACCGCGGATGGGCGCAAACTGTCGCTGGCTGAGTTCCGTGGCCGCTTCGTCCTCCTCAACATCTGGGCAACCTGGTGCCCGCCCTGCGTCAAGGAGATGCCGTCGCTCGATCGTCTGCAGGCGGCAAAGGGCGGCGACACCTTCGAAGTGGTTGCCCTGTCGCTCGACCGTCAGGGGCTGAAGACGGTCGAGCCTTTCTTCCAGCGGACCGGGATCGCCAATCTCGCGATCTATCTCGATCGCGAGGCTCGCAGCATGTCGACGCTGAAGATCACCGGTCTGCCGACAACGCTGCTGATCGATCCCACCGGCCGCGAGATCGCGCGTTGGGCCGGGGCGAAGGAATGGGACCATGCGGCGACCATCGCAGAAATCGAGGAACGCATCGAGAAGGTAAGGCCGAAGGCGCAATGAGCAGGCTCGATTGCAGCTTGAACGGTCAACAGAGCGCGAGCAAGACCGGCTCGCATTGCCCACTCTCGCATTGCCGGGTTAGCGTCCCGCGATGATGTCCGCTCGCACATGGCAGGAGATGGAGCGCGGCCTGTTGGGCGCTGCTTGTGGTCTCGTGCTCCTCTTCCAGCTGATGGCGAGCGCTCTGGCCGGAAGCAGCCATCTCGCCGTGAAGTTCAGCGCCGGCGAGATTTCGCTTACCGAGATCTGCGGCACGACGCTGGACTCGAAAGGCGCTCCGGCGGCCCACATCGAGGGCGTCAACACCTGCTGCGTCTGGGCCAAATCGGTTGCGCTGGCGCCGCTGATGCCGCCGGTGCTCAGCGCGACGGCGCCTGCACGCACGGACACAGCGACAGTGACCTTCATCGGGCAATCCGTTGCCTTCCCTGCGGCCGAGCTAGAGGGGCCGCCGAGGGCGACAGGACCGCCCCTTAACGGCTGAACGGTCAAGCCTCGCGCGAGGCTTGCGGCGACACGGCGCTCAATCCGTTCCGATCCGCCGATCCGGCCCTGCGCGACACCTCTCGCCCGGCCCAATCGGCGGCACGCGACCAGCTCATGTTTCGAGGTCCGAGCTTGATCGGCCCAACGACCAAATCCGGATGGCTCACGCTGTCGACCGTCGTCATGGCGACGCTGACCGCATCGACTGCCTATGTCGTGATTGGTGACGGGACACCGCGCGCCCGAAGTGGCAATACGCTTGCCATTCAACGGCTCGATGGCGGCCGCGAGACCCTCGCGGACTTTCGCGGTCGGGCCGTACTGCTGACGGTCTGGGCGACGTGGTGCTGGTCCTGCCGACAGGAGATGCCGGCGCTCGCGCGACTCCATCGTCAGTCGCAGGGGCGGCCTCTCGTGATCATCGCCCTCTCTGTCGACCGCGAGGGAGCGGAGGTCGTCAAGCCGCTGATCGAGGAGCTCGGCGTTGCCGACCTCGCCGTCTATCTCGACCCGGAGGGCGGAGCGGTACGGCACTTCTCGATTTCGGGGCTTCCGACCACGATCCTGCTCGGGCCCGATGGCCTGGAGCGGCGTCGCTGGTACGGAGCCAGAGCCTGGGACGAAGCGGCCGCGACGCAGGAGATCGCGTCGCTGCTTGCGGACAAACCGGACAAGGTCGCTCCCTGATGGAAATCGCCAACATCAGCATCCTGGCAGCGTTCGCGGCCGGCGCGGTCTCGTTCCTGTCGCCTTGTGTGCTGCCGCTCGTTCCCGGCTATATATCGTACATTGCCGGTGGCTCGGCAGCGATCGGCACGCGTTCGCGAGCCACGTCGCGGATGAAAGCTCTCGTCATGAGCTTTTGGTTCGCGCTTGGCTTCTCGACGGTCTTCGTCACGCTCGGCGCGGGAGCAACGGCACTCAGTGGTCTCCTGCTGGGCTACCGCTACGAAGCTGGAATTGTCGGCGGTGCCATTGTCGTCGTCTTCGGCATCTTCACGGCAGGGCTGGTGCGCCTACCCTGGCTCGAACGGGAGCTGCGCTTCAACCCGTCGATTGCCGGCGGCCGGCCGACGGGAGCTTATCTCCTCGGGCTCGCCTTCGCCTTCGGCTGGACGCCCTGCATTGGCCCGGTTCTCGGCGCGATCCTGACGGTCGGCGCGACCTCACCGACGCCGTCCGCCGGCGTTGCGCTGCTGAGCATCTACTCGCTTGGCCTTGCGCTGCCCTTCCTCCTGACCGCCCTGTTCGCAGACGGCATCACGGCTCACCTGCGGGGGATGCGCGGCGCAGCGCGCCGCCTGCAGGTCGTCGCCGGAATCGCGATGATTCTGATGGGGCTCGCCATGATGTCCGGCCAGCTCTCGACGATGGCGTTCTGGCTCCTCGAAACCTTCCCCATTCTCGCGACAATCGGATAAAAGGAACAATCTTCCACATGACAAGCAGCGACACGGTCGCCAGCGGCAACGACCGCTGGATCTATCTGTTCATCGGCTGGATCCTTGCGGTCGCGGCGAGCCTCGGCGCGCTCTTCATCGGAGAGATCGTCGGCCAAGCGCCCTGCAGCCTGTGCTGGCATCAGCGAGCATTCATGTTCCCGCTGGCGGTCCTGCTCGCAGTGGCCAGCTTCCGGGGCGATACCGGCGCGTGGCGCTACGCGCTCCCGCTCGCGGCCATTGGCATGCTTATCGCGGGATTCCACAGCCTTCTCTACGCCGGTCTGCTTCCAGAAAGCATCCAACCCTGTACTCAGGGGCCGTCCTGCGCCAGTGCCGAGATGACGATCTTCGGGACGCTGCCGTTGCCCTATCTCTCGCTCGCAGCCTTCGTCACGATCGCGATCGCGCTTATTGCCTCCAGAACAAGGGCCACCTCATGAACCGCCGCGCTCTCGTCGTCCTCACCGGCATCGTCGCACTGGCGGTCTTTTCCGGCGCAACCGTCTTCTATCAGACCGAGCAGGCCAAACGCGCTCGCGCCATTGCTGCGACCCGCGCCGAGGCGCTGGTCCGGGAGCACTCGCCCGTCATTGGCACCGCCAATGCGCCCGTCACGATCGTCGAGTTCTTCGATCCGTCCTGTGAGGCTTGCCGTGCCTTCTACCCGCCACTCAAGCAGATTCTGGCTCTCTTCCCGAACGATGTTCGCCTCGTCATGCGCTACGCGGCGTTCCACGAAGGTTCCGATAGAGCGGTGAAAATTCTGGAGGCGGCCCGGCTGCAAGATAAGTTCGAGCCGGCCCTCCAGGCGCTCCTTGAATTCCAGCCAGAGTGGGCCGATCACGAAAAGCCCGATATTGAAAAGGCTTGGGCTCGGGTGCGGGAAGCTGGCCTCGATGTCGAGCGCGGCAAACGAGATGCCGCGCGGCCCGAGATTGATGCGATCCTTGAGAAGGATCTTGTCGACGTGAAGACCTTGGAGGTGACGCGAACACCAACCTTCTTCGTGAACGGTGAGCCTCTCACTGAGTTCGGCCCCCGGCCGCTGTACGAATTGGTCAAGCGCGAGGTTGAGAAGGCTCGCAAGTAGGCATTAGCAAGTCGAACACGCCCTTCTCGTTTCGCCGAAATGCCGCTGTCGGCGGATCAGGTCGCTAGCGCCAAGAAGCGTGATCAATCGGATTGTTCGATTTCATGCAGGGTTTCCCGCTTCAACCACCAAGGGGCGGTTCTGTACTCGCTTGATCGCGTGGAATTAGGACCAAGGCGGGCAAGCGCTTCGGCACTCGCCCGCCTCGTGTTGTCATTTGGATTTCTGGAGTTTCGTGACAGTGATCTGACCATTGACCCGGTCGGCGTCGAACTTGATCTTGTCGCCCGCCTTCACGCCCTTGAGCATGGCCGCATCGCCGAAGCGAAGATCATCGTCGAAAGCTGGCGGCGGCACTTCAACACCGTGCGCCCGCATGGCTCGCTTGGATACAAGCCGCCGGCGCCGGAGTTCTTCGTCCCCGCCATGACCGCGCGGGCGGCTGCGCAAACCAGACCGGCTACGCCGCCCGCGCTGGCGCCGAGGCCAACCGTCCACTAACAATCACCTTGGACCTCTCGGCGGGGGCGGATCAGCTGGAATGTGCGGGCTGACGTCATCCCCCGGAACGGCGAGCGATTCAGCTTCGCAACGTCCTTGATTCTGTAGCGGCTACAGGATGTATCCTACCGCCTGACTTGGCCTAGAGGCCAGGCTAAGGGCGGTACGTTCCGCCAAGGGTCATTCCCGCCGAGGTGATTGCAATGTACAAGCATATTTTAGTTCCGACTGACGGCTCCGACCTGGCACAAGCCACTGTTGCTCAGGCTGTCGACATCGCAAAAGAAATCGGAGCGCATATCACAGTGGCTACAATCTCTCGCCCCTTTCACCCTTCGATTGTCGAACCAATGCGCGTAAGCGACACTGTGGACGCCTATGATAGTCAGGCAGAGATCACCGCAGCTAAGATCCTCGACAGCGCCAGGACCGCCGCCAAGCTAGTTGGCGTGAATTGCACCACTGTCCACGTGCGCCATGAAACCGCTTACGCAGCGATCATTGAAATAGCGGAACAGGCAGGTTGCGATCTGATCGTCATGGGCTTGAATCGTGAACATGGCCTATCAGCAATTCTGCATGAGAGCGACACAGTGCTCATCATCAAGCATTGCGCAGTCCCGATGCTCATTCTTTGATCCCCTGAGCTGAAGCTGTCGGCATCGGCAACAGCCGCAATGGGAGGCGTTATTATAAAAGACTCATGAGGCCAGAGGACAACACAGCAGGCTTGATTCTGCCTACGACGCGGTCTTGCCTGATCCACCCCCGTTGAATTGGTCCACCCTGAAGTATGTCTTTTGGCAGACAGGAGGACCGAGATGCCGAAGAAACGCCACAAGCCGGAAGAGATCGTCGCGAAGCTGCGCCAGGTCGATGTGCTGGTCTCGCAGGGGCAATCCGTTGCCGATGCGATCCGCTCGATCGGCGTGACGGAGGTCAGTTACTACCGCTGGCGTCGTGAGTTCGGCGGCCTGAAGTCAGATCAGGTGAAGCGGATGAAAGAGCTTGAGGCCGAGAACGCCCGGCTCCGCCGCGCCGTCGCGGATCTGACGCTCGACAAGCTGATCCTGAAGGAGGCGGCTTCGGGAAACTGGTAAGCCCCGCGCGTCGCCGTGCCTGCATCGACCATGTCCGGCTCGCTCTGAAGGTTTCGGAGCGACGGATCTGCCGTGTACTCGGGCAGCACCGCTCGACCCAGCGCCGGATTCCGCGCGGTCGCGACGATGAGGAGCAACTCATCGCCGACATCGTCGAACTGGTCCGCCGATACGGCCGCTACGGCTATCGCAAGATCGCCGCCCTGCTGCGCTCGACGGCAGGCTGGGTCGTCAACGACAAGCGGGTCGAGCGGATCTGGCGACGCGAGGGGCTGAAGGTTCCAGCCCGACAACCCAAACGAGGTCGGCTCTGGCTCGCGGACGGATCCTGCATCCGCCTTCGCGCCGAGCGGCCCAACCATGTCTGGTCCTACGACTTTGTCGAGGACCGCACCCATGATGGGAGAAAATATCGCATGCTCAACATCATCGACGAGTTCACCCACGAATGCCTGGCGATCCGCATCGACCGAAGGCTGAAGGCGATCGACGTCATCGACGTGCTCTCGGACCTGTTCATCCTGCGCGGTGTGCCGGAGCATGTTCGTTCAGATAACGGGCCGGAATTTGTCGCGAAGGCTGTCCAGGAATGGATCGGCGCGGTTGGCGCGAAGACCGCCTATATCGCGCCGGGCAGTCCCTGGGAGAACGGCTTCATCGAGTCGTTCAATGCCCGGTTGCGCGATGAACTCCTCGACGGCGAGATCTTCTACACCCTCGCGGAGGCGAAGATCGTCGTGGAAAGCTGGCGGCGGCACTTCAACACCGTCCGCCCACATGGCTCGCTCGGATACAAGCCGCCCGCGCCGGAGGTCTTCGTGCCCGCCATGACCGCGCGGGCGACTGCGCAACCCGGACCAACTACGCCGCCCGCGCTGGCCGCGAGGCCAACTCTCCACTAACAATCGCTTTGGACCAGTCGGCGGGGGCGGATCACAGACACCGTCGCAAGCCGTGCGATCCTAATCCTCGTCGCCGCCCTACTTGCCTTCCATCTGCTCGGCTTCTGGGCCTATCGCGTCGGCGTCGAAAGTCTGGCAACAGCCACGCGCGACCGTGGCCTTGCCCAACACATCGTATCGATCAAGCGCGCGATCGCCAGCCTTCCCGAGGCGCCGGAACGCGATCGTGTCGCCCATGATCTCTCGAATTCCAGCCTCGAGGTCCATTGGAGCAAGGTCAGCCTGGTTCTGGGCAACGCTCCAGCCACTGAGCGCTCCAAAGAAATGGAAGCGCGATTGAAGGAGTTGGCGCCCGACCTCGCCGCGGAGTCCTTCCGCGTCGGCTTTGCTGACGACGGCGCCTTGGGAGCCGGAGATGCCAACGCCTACCGGCACATGATGCTGGTGTCGATTCGCTTGGACGATGGTTCCTGGATGAATTTTGCTTCCTCCACCCTGGGGACGAGCCAGCATATCGACTGGAGCGTGGTCGCGGTAACGATCTGCTTCGGCGTCGGCATCGTCGTCGTCGCACTCCTCCTGCTGCGCTGGGCGACGCGACCGCTGCGAGACCTCGCGGTAGCTGCAGAGCGCTTCAGCCTCGACCAGACCCCTCAGCCGCTCGCGGAAAGCGGCCCAGTCGAGGTGCGCCGCGCCGCCCGCGCCTTCAACACCATGCGGGAGCGCATCCAGCGCCTGGTCGCCGAGCGCATGCAGGCCATGGCAGCGGTTTCACATGATCTGCGCACACCGATCACTCGGCTCAGGCTTCGATCTGAACTGCTCGATGACGACGCGACGCGCCAGCTCATCGATGCCGATCTCGGCGAGATGGAGGAAATGATCAACTCGACGCTGGAGTATCTGCGTGGCGGCGTCTCCAGCGAACCAATCCGCCCCATCGACATCGCTTCTGTAGTCGAAACGATCCTCGACGATCACCTTGATCAAGGACACCGCGTCTCGCTCTCCGGGCTCACATCGGCGCCGGTCCTGGGACGTGTCCTCTCCCTGAAGCGTGCGGTCTCCAATATCGTCAACAATGCGGTGAAATACGGAGAGACAGCCATCGTCAGCATCGCTGAGACCAATGGCCATCTGAATATCATTGTCGAAGACGAAGGCCCCGGCATTCCACTTGCTGATCTGGAGCGTGTATTCCACCCCTTCGTTCGATTGGAAGAGTCCCGTGGTCGCGAGACCGGTGGCTCGGGCCTCGGCCTGACTATCGCAAAAGCGATCATCGCTTCACATGGCGGTCAGATCAGTCTCATCAATCGTTCCGCCGGCGGCCTACGCGTCTTGCTCACATTGCCGAGGCTCGACACTCCAGCCGCGAGTCCCACAGATGCCGTTCCGACAGCGGTTCCAACCAGCCTTCCTTCGGAATGAGATCTCGACGATCTCGTCCGGGAATCGAAATGCCAAGCTGACGGTTGTCAGATTCACGGTCTCTGCCCGTTCTCGATGGAGAACGGTGTCTAGAATCCGTTCCGGGCCAGCGCTTCCAGCGCCTCGCGCGTCGTTGTGTCGAAACCGAGCGCGGGCAGGAGATCGTTCTCGCGGGTGAAGTCGCGCCCATAAGCGGCCGACAGCAACCGATCAGCTCCGCCAGATCGGGATGACGCATCGCCAGCGAGCGAAGCGGCGAGTCGAGATGGATGTCGGCGGCATGAACGAAGCGAAAAGTCACCGGAACACCATCTCGAGGCCCTGCTGATCTGATTTGCCCAGATTGAACAACCTGCCCAACACCCAATACGGCATGACCCCTGAGCAATATCGCGCCACGTGGGGACTACCGGCCGATTACCCATGGTTGCGCCAGCCCATCTCGCAGCACGCTCGAGCCGCGCGAAGAAAATGGGCCTGGGTCAGCAGCGTCGAAAGGCTGAACCGGCGCCAGCGGCGGTTCCAAAGCGAAGCCACGGGGAGACGGCAGACTGATCTCCACCGTCTAGGTCAAACAGCGCGAGAACCAAGGTGATGGATGTCCGGAGCAGGCCTGCTGGCCGTTCGGTTCGTTAGATCTGGCTCCTTGCGAACAGCTCCTCCAACCACGGCGAGTGATGGTGCTCCTGATAGATCAGGCTTAGTTCCTTGCGAGGTCGCGTGACGCCAACATAGAACAGGCGCCGCGCTTCACGCAGGCTCGTCGCGCTCTTCTTGTCGCGGTCACTGGGGAAATCGCCTGCATTCACGCCGTACATCACGACGGCGTCGAACTCCCTGCCCTTCGCGCTATGCAGCGTGCTGAGGCTGACACGTCCGGTTCCCTCGACTCGGCCGGCGAAATGGGGAAGCGGGATATCCAGATCGCGGGCGGGATCGGTGTTGGCGATCATCTCGGCGCAGACGTCCCACTCCTGCTCCAGGTTTCGCGCGTTTGCCCGCCACCCCGCGACCAGCTCGTGATCGAAGCGCTGCAACCATTCGTGCGTGCTGCCGCTGAAGCCGATCGTCGCTTGCATGAAGCCCATCAATTGGTCGGACAGACGCCGTTCCTCATCGTCTCTCGCACGCCCGCCATAGGCCAGGGTCAGCGCCTGACCGAGCAGGCGCCCGAAGCGTGGTTCGGCGTTTTGCCAACCTCCGACCACCCACCTGGCGCAGTCTTCGATGAAACGGGCGAGCCGTGAACTGCGCCGGACAATGGCATTTCCGTCAGTGCGGACAAAGGGGATCCCGGCTGTCTTCAAAGCCAGCGCGACCTTGTCACCGAGATAGGCGGCCCGGTAGAGCACGGCGATCTCGTCGAGCGCGATGCCTTTCTCGACAAGCTTCGGGATCACCGTCTCGGCGACCGCCAGCGCCTGCATGTCGAGGCCCAAGGGCACCGACCAGAATGTGAGCTCTCCCTCTGGCGCGCCGGCAACTTCACGATAGTCCCGCTCCTCGCCAAGTGCGCCGAGGGAGGCGCGCACGATCTTGCCTCCCGACCGGTAGTTGAAACGCAGCCTGATGGTCCGGACATCGCCACGCCGGGTGAGGCTTTCAAGCAATTCCGGATTCGCGCCGGTGAAGCCGTAGATCGATTGGTCAGCGTCGCCGACGGCGAAGAGTCGGATGCCACCGCCGAAGCACAACAGGAGGACGAGCTCATGCAGGGCGTAACCGAGATCCTGATACTCGTCGACGAACAAGATTGGAAAGCGGGCGCGAAGCGCATCTCGAATCCACGAGTGCTCTTTGATCATGCGATAGGCGAGAAGCGGCATGTCATCGAAATCGATAAAGCCCTGCCTTCGCAGTTCGCTCTCATAGGCCTCGACAAACGTCGCAAGTTCCGGACTTCGGCCTCGCCAGTCCGGTCGGCTGCGATCGACGTCGCGGCGTCGCTTCTCTGAGGCAAAGTTCCACCGACGATGCGGATCGTCGGAACCACCAATCACGGCAGCATACGCGCTCTCGACCGCCGCGCGTGACTCCGCCCGTGTCGCGACCCTGAAATCGGCCGCCAGTCCGACCGGCACGCATCGCGCATAGGGCGCGATGACCTGACTCAGCGCAAAGCCATGCACTGTCCCGATAAAGGCACGATCGCCGGTCGCGACGCCCAGGCGACCGAGGCGCGTCTCGAGCTCGATCGCGCACTCGTTATTGTAGGTGATGCAGGCAACGCCGCGCGGATCAGCTACGTCTTCCGCGAGCGTGCGCGCCATGGCGGTGGTCAACGTTTTGGTTTTTCCGCTGCCAGGCCCGGCGAGCACAACGCAATGGCCGGTCTCCCGCACGGCAGCGAGTTGCTCCGGGTTTGCGCTGAGCTCGTCGATCGCGCGAAGGAGCGGCAGATTACTGGACACGGCTCGCCACGAACCCGATAGCGTCGGAAATGTACTTCGGAGCCCCAAGCCCCACCGCCTTTTTCGAGAGCTTTGCGCTCAACCGCCCCTTGCCAATGTCGGCCACCATGGCCAGCAATTGCGAGGGATCCACTGTCGCGCTACCGGCGCGCCAGTTCGCGATGCGCTTGGTGCGGATCGAGCCGAAGCCCTGATCGCCGAGGATGTCGAGCAATGGGCTCAGCAACCAGGGGGTATTTGCAACGGAGACTTCGAAAGTCTGGTCATTGAGGAAGATGCCCGACCCGGCTGCTGTCGCTGCGAGCTCCGCATAGGCTTTGGCATTCCACTCAGCGTGCTGCGCCGGCGTCAAGGGCGGCTTACCCCTGACCTGGAGCATGGCTTCCCACAAGTCGATCGTCCGTTTCCTTCCCAATGGCGGTTTCGCCCCGTCCAACGGATCCCAGTCGGTTATCACCGCGTAGGGCAGGCCGAGGGCCTCCGCGAGCTTCACGTAGGGTCCGAAATTGGTTCCGGCCACATTGCAAACGGTGATCCCGAGATCGTCAAGGTGATGGCCGATCGCCGACGAGAAGACCGGCACAAGCGCCTCTTCGGCATCGCCTTCGACGAAAATCACGCCGCGGGCGAACAAGAGCTCGGCGCGCGTTGCGTCGAGATACCTCTCGACATCGTCCAACTCGTCAGGTGTCACCGGCAGGTTGGCGAGCGAAAACGCATGGGTCGAACCCTCGCGTGTTTTCAGTTGAATGATCGACCGCAAGGGCGTGACGGCGGCCAAGGTCGGCGAATGGCTGGTGACGATGAGCGCTTGCGCCGCATCTGCCCCGCTGAGCAGCTTCTTGAAGACCGACCGCTGCAGCTGCGGATGGAGATGCGCTTCCGGCTCCTCGATGCAAAGAAGAGAGAAATTCCGCTCGTTCTTCTTTCGGCGCCAAGCGAACTCCGCCAGCTTCAGCGCCAGCAGCGCGACATTGGCCGAGCCGAGGCTCGCTTCGGCGATTCCCCGCTTGCCCCCATCGATGAACATCGCGATCGCCCGGAAGAGCCGGAGCGGGTCGGACGGTGCAAACCTCAACCGTGCGTCGATGTCATGTGCCTTCCCGGACAAGTGAAGGATTCCGGCGCGCAGTTCGTTTTCCAGCGCCTTGACGGTCGCAAAGCCCTCCAGTGTCGTCGTCGCCTTGTCGAGCTCGGCCGCAACGGCATCGAGGTCCGTCCGGCCGATGCCAGCGATTGCCTCCTCGAGTAGATGACGAAGCGGCGAGTTGCGCCATGAGCCGAGTTGCCCTTCGGCATCGCGCAATGCGTCAAGCATGTCGATCGCGATGCGCCGGCGGACCTTGCTCGGCACCAAGCGGGCTTCGTCACCGCCGCCGAAGACGATAAATTCGCAGTCCTCACTCGACTGCGGGGTCCCGACAACGTCGGCCTTCTTGCGGAAGACATAACTCAGCCGGGCGATCGTCGGATCGTGGGCGGTCCGAAAATCGGTGAGAAGCGCTAGAAGGCCCAGATCGCTGGTGAAGTCAGCAATCTCCAAATGGATCTCGATCGCCTCGCTGAAATCCGGCGGAGCGCCGTCCCAGAAGTCCGACAGCTTGAGCTGACGCGCCGAGTCCGGAAGCGTCGGGTCGAGGATAAGCCGGATCGCAAACAGCAGGTTGCTCTTGCCGACCCGATTCTCGCCCAGCAGGACGACGTTGCCGGAAAGCGGGATTTCGACCGAGCGGAAATTCCTGAAATTGCGAATGCTGAGCTTGCTAAGGCGCATGGCGTCCGGTCCGATTGTGCTTAGTTGACGACGATCGGGAGCGAGCCCGGCAAATGGTCGAAGTAGCGTTTAGAGTGGGAAGAGGCTCCGTACTCGCTCGAAGGGATTTCGATACTCCGATGCGTGCCGAACCTTGGCGGCGATGATGTCGGGGATCGAAAGGCGCCGCGCCAGGGCGTCGTAGATGTCCATCCCATCGGCAAGAATGATCTTCTTGGCTGTGAACGCCTGCAGGCCGACCTCGGTAAAGCCGGAGAAGCTGACGAACAGGCCGCGTGTCCATTCCGGACGCTCATTCACCTTGCCCTGGAATCCATGCAGCGTCTTGGCGTCGGTCTTTTCGCGGTGCCACTTCGCCTCGAGCAGGTAGGTGTCGTTGCCGAGCTGGAAGGAACCATCGATCTGCTCGCCCCCCGAAACATTGAAGCCTCCGCGCGCGTCCATGCCCCAGGCGTTGAACAGCTCGGACAGAAGTGTCTCGAAATGACGTCCGCGGGCATGCGGCTCATCCGACATCTCGTGGAGCGCGAGAAAGCGCTCTTCAAGGCTGCGAAGGGCCGTCTCGTCCGCCCGGAACGGCCGCGGTGCGGCCTGCGGCTTCGTTTCGGCAGCAGGGACAATAGGCTCGTAGGTCGGCAGGGCGGGGCCGCCGAACCGCTCCACGATCGCGCTAAGGCGGCGATGCGCGCTGGCGACGGCTTCGGCCTCGCCACGCCCTACGCGATCCGTTTCGCGATATTCCCAGAGCGCGCTCAATGCCCTTGTGATAGCGCGCGGCTGGCCGATCGTCAGGAAGGCGCGCAGGTGTTTGCCCTTGCTCGCGCCATTGATGGCATAGGCATTGTCATAGATGTCGATCCCGACTTCCCGTCGGAAGAATTCGGCGAAGGTGCGGTTGTTGAAGTCGAGGACATAGCCGGAGCTCATCCCGAACAGCTCATCGACGAGCTTCAACTCGACAGGTCGCAGCTGTTCCATTCATTCCCCCAGGCCGAGCTCGTGCAGCAGTCGCGAGATCACGTCGTTCACCGCGCGCTGTCGCAATGCTCTCTGCTCGCGAACCTCGGGATCGTCGTCGCCCCCGTCGATCTCGAACCGGGCGGCCGCAACGGGTCCTTCCCGGAGATAGCCTTCATCAGGTTTGGGGTCGCAAAAGCGTTTCAGCAGAATCGCGAGGGCCGTACCAACGGCTTCGCCGTGCTTGCCCGCCAGGGCTTCCCGGAATTTCGCGATCGCGCCATCGAGACCGCCATCACTATGTTCGAGACAGTACACGAGGTCATGTGCGTCTTTGCCTTCGCGGCGATGATCGAACGCAAAAGCCTTTAGGCTCGTGAAAGACACGATGTTGGCGTAGGGGATGCTTTCGGTCGCCCGACCCTTTTGACCAAGGAGATCGGCCGTGACCTCCATCCGGTCATGAAGATCGAAGACCAGGGAGGCGTGTGGAATGTTGACCGCCGAAACATTCCCCTCGGTCGGCAACTCTTGGAGCGCCCCACCCTTCAGCTTGGGGTCGTCGGCCAGGAATTCGAGAATGACCGTGACGCCGTGTTCCGTCTTCGCCTTCCAGCGCCAATTGACCCTGACGCCCTTGTCGTTTTCGGCGCGCTCGAAGCCCATGCGCTTGAGGTTTTCCTCAAGCGTGCGGTAGGCCTCGACGTCAGCGAGGACGGCGAGATCGACGACGACATCGATGTCGCCTGTGCCGGCGTGCGCCGGAACGTCGGGCGGCCGTGCCGTCACGAGGTAGCGCGGCGTCAGTCCACCGACCAGGAAGACCGAGTTGCGCCAGGGCCCGAGGCCGCTGAACAAGGTGACGAGCACACGCTCGCAATCGCGGGTAACGTCCTCGCTGTAGTTGATGAGGAACAGCGGCTTTGGCATCACGACTCCAGTTTCTCGGCGCGCAGGTGTCGGGCGAGCTCCTTCGCGCGCCCGCCGGCTTGGAGAAGATCGAGATAGGTTTGCAGTGGGTCCGCCACCCAAAATCCATCGATCCGCTCACGGAATCTCAGTTCGTCATCGGAGGCGACCTCGTGAACACCGAGATTCCACCCATCCCGCACCGGGCGCGCATCGATCGAATCCAACATGGCGTTCATGTTGGGTCTGGTCGGGATGCGGCAGAACACCTGTGAAATGCTCGACAAATAGGGTGCGTGAATTTGTCCGGCCGAGATGCCGGTGAGCTCGTAAGGAATGTCATGCGCTTCGCAGGCGTGATCGATCCGCCGTTGGAGGTCGGACGGTGTCGTCGAGCGCAAGTAGAAGTGCCGGACCGCCTTCGGCTTCACCGATGTTTGGTAGCTGGCCCAGGCATCGAGGAGCGCGCGCGGGTTGACCAAGCGGCGTTCCTTCGAAGGCCCGGCCCCTCGCACCTCGACCCATTCCCGCCGCTCGATCCCGCTTAGGGTTTCGGACGCCGTTGCCGGCGAAACACCGGCGCGTTCGGCGATCTGATGAACGCCGAACCAATCGCGCCCAAAGCCCCAGACAGCGTGAAGGGCTTGGGCGCGACGACCGGCGAAGAGATTGTTGAGCGAACGCGCTTGCTTGCGCGATGTTGGACGATCGACGCGAACGTAGAGCCCGCTCGCGGGAATGAAGAGGCTCCCGCTGGCGTCGAAATAGCCGACGCGCTCGTCACGCAGCAGTTGCCGCGCGCCGGGTGAGATGCTTTCCGCCATGAGTACGGGCACAGCTGTTTGGTCGCCGACATTGAAGTGAGTGAGATAGTTCCTGAGCTGCCAGACCGCCTCGCGGGCGTCGCGCGGAAACAGCGACCGCTTTGCTTCGATAACGAGACGGTAAGAGTTGCCCTCGTGCTCCAGGTCGATCACGGCGTCCGGTCGATAGCCCGCCTGAGCGGGGTCGGGCTCGTGAACCACGCGAGGCGGCGACCCGGTGATTTCGCGCACAGCCGTAGCCAAGTCTCCGATAAGCGTCTCGATTATGCGGTGTTCCATTATCATTTTCTGCGCAGTGAATATGCGTCCATTACCGCATATTCGACGTTATGTCGATATTCACTGCGCGGTGAAAATACCAGAATCCGTGAACGCCGCTGATGGCACGAACATTCGAACGGCCTATGAGGCGATGCAGTCGCTCGTATGGTCTCGGGTTCGTGGAGAGGAACTCTATGGGGCAAACCGGCGCTACAGTCTGAGCGGGTCACACGGGGCCGGACGACCGACGCCGCCGTCAGCATGGCTGGCGGATCTGATGTTTGGGAAAGGCCGGTATATCTTTTTGTTGGTAAGGCTTAGGCGCGGCGCAATTGGGCTTTCGATTGCTTGACTGCTCAGGAGATGGGCAATCAATCTGGGCCAATGGCTTATGACTTCTCAAGTTTATCGCACAACGAATTTGAGGATTTGGTCCGCGATCTGATCGGTCGCGAAACCGACATGCGTTTCGAAGCCTTTCCCGAAGGGCCGGATGACGCCATGGACGGGCGCCATGCCTCCGCCGCCGGGAACACCATCCTGCAGGCCAAGCACTACTATCGTTCGGGCCTGCCTGCACTAAAATCGAAGATGAAGAGCGAACGCGCCGCGATCGACCGGCACGCGCCGAAACGCTATATCCTTGCCACCTCAACATCGCTGACTCCGAAAAACAAGGCAGCATTGGCAGAAATTATCGGTCCGGCGCTGCAAGGCCCAGGCGACATCTTCGGACCCAACGATCTAAATGCACTTCTACGGAAGTATTCAGACATCGAGAAGGCTCACGCAAAGCTCTGGGCGCAAAGCACACCGGTTCTGCAATCCGTCATCAAGGAAGCGGTCAAAGAAGCACTCAGTCCCGGCACCATTCCCTCTGTCCTCGCCAATCTCCTGCCGCCGGCGGGGCAGCAGCCTCTCGATGTAACTGCGCAAGCAGTGCGAGATACGATATTTCTGATAAAGGCATCGCCTATCGACGACGAATTTGTGTTGTGGCTGGCGCCCAAGCTCGAGGCCGAAGGCTATCGTGTATTCGCCGATATCCTGACGTTGCAACCGGGCGATCGATGGCGGCGGCAGATCAATCAGGCGCTGCAGTATCGCGCGGCGAAAGTGCTTCTCGTCTGGCGCGACGCAACTCTCGCCGACCAGCATGTCCAGGACGACCTCGACATTGCGCTGGAGGTGGCGAAGGAAATCGACGATCCACGCTTCATCATTCCGCTGCGGCTCGAACAGGGGAAGAAGGTCAAGGGTCTCGGCGACGCCGTCCCCGTCGACTTCGTCCGTGGCTGGGGCGAAGGCGTCACGTTGCTCCTCGATGCTCTGCAGAAGCAGAAAGTGCCGCGAACCGCAGGCGCTACGGTGATCGATCCGAATTGGGAGATCTTCCGGCGGCGCGGCGCGGTTCCGCTTGTCGAAGAGCCAGAACGACTGACGTCGAACTGGTTGCGCGCCGCGGAAGCGCCCGATGTCATTCGGTACTTCGAGAGCACCGGCGCGGCCGAAAGCAGATTGCTGGATCGAGCAATCGAAGAGTTCCGCTATCCGTGCGCGCTTCAAGGCTCCGGCTTCATCACCTTCGCCGATCAGTCAGAGATCGATGCCGCATTCGCCTCCGCCGGCCGCTTCAAGCTGAAGCACGAAATCCCGTTGCTGGATTTCGTCGATAATGGCTTCTCGACGCTCGGCATCGAGCGTCAAGTCGCATCTAACCTGGTCATCGCGATGATCAAGAAGGCTTGGCTGTTGTTTTGTCGGGAGAAGGGCTTCGTCGAGTATCACTACTCCAACGCGGTTGGTTTCCACGCTTCGTCCGCGCAGGCGCCGACCGGCCAACGCATTCCGTGGGGCAGACAAGGAACTCGGCGTTCCTCAATGCTGCGCAATGTGGCCAAGGGCCACATTTGGCAGTTTGGCGTGACCGCCATGCCCTACTTCTGGCCGTTCTGGCATCTGAAGCTCAAGGCACGGGTTCTGTTCTCCGTCGACAACAACACCCCGACAGGCCTCGATATCGACGACGCCAGAAAACTGCATCGGCTGCGCCGAAGCATCTGCAAGGGCTGGCGCAACAAGCAATGGCATGGACGCATGCTGGCTTTCCTAGAGCTTCTCTCCGGTGAGAGCGCGAACATCCGCCTGGCGCTCGCGGCGAACGCCGAGCTCGTGATCGAAGCCGCTCCAATGCTGTTCACCTCTCCTGTGAGCACCGCGCTTCCCGACGTTCTCGACGCCGACGAGGAAGAGGCCGATGTCAGCACGCTGGGTCGACCGGATAGCGATGACGAGGCCACCGAATGAGGTTCGCGGAGAAATCGCTGCAGGTCGAGCACTTCGACGAACCTCTGCTTGAGTTCGCCTACACGCAACGCAGCCCGCATCCGAAGGACGGTTTGTTCCTGTACGGGCCTCACGCCAAAGCGAGGAAGTGCCGCGAGATCAGGGTCGGCGTGGTCGGCACGACGGACGGCATTGCACACTTTCGCTCTTGGGCCCGGAAGCTGAAATCCGTCGTGCCGGTTCCGCCGCCCGGAAAGGGCGAGAAGGTCGACCGGCTTCATCTGGCGAATTTCCCGGGCCTGGAGGAGGCTTTCGGAATCTCGTTCGACCCGGACGAATGCAGCGCGCTGTCGATACAATTGAAAGACATCGATCGTGCGACGAGGATCTTCAACCTCAACGAAGCCGTCGAGAAGGTGACACGCCTCTATATCGATCGTGTTGAGCAGCACCGGCGCAACGATGAGCGATCCGTCGACGTCTGGGTCCTTGTCTTGCCGGACATCGTCTATGAGCGTTGCCGTCCTCAATCCAAGCGAACTGGTCTTGCGATGGAAAAGGGCGATTTCAAAAAACGCCAGAAGGCGAAGGAGAATCTCCCGCTTCTTTCAGCCATGGGCGCCATCGATCAATCCGGCGAGGCGATTTTCGAAGACGTCCCGGACTTCCACCGCAGGATAAAAGCCGAATTCCTGAAGATCGCGCCGACCCAGCTGGTACGCGAGACGACGCTCGTACCCGACGCCTTTCTCAACAAGGCCAACTACCCTATCCGCAAGACCCAGGATCCCGCGACGGTCGCATGGAATCTCGCAACCGGTCTCTATTACAAAACGCAGCCGAAGCCGCCATGGCGGCTGGCGGAGGTGCGACCTGGCGTTTGCTACATCGGCATGGTCTACAAGAGTCTGCCGAACGACCCGGACGGGCACGCCTGCTGCGCAGCGCAGATGTTTCTGAACGAGGGAGACGGTGTCGTCTTCCGAGGAGCCAACGGTCCCTGGAAGACCGGCGATTATGAGTTTCATCTCAAGGCGCCCGCCGCGAAGAATCTGCTGGCGCTCGTACTCAAGACCTACGCCGAGGAACATGGCGGTCCCCCCAGAGAGCTGTTCATCCACGGCCAGACCTATTTCAACGACGAGGAGTGGAATGCCTTTGTCGAGGCGGCGCCACCTGAGACCAACGTCGTCGGCGTTCGCATCCGTTCGACCGGCGGCGAGACGAAGCTATTTCGCGACGGCGACTATCCGGTGCTCCGCGGGACCGCCCTGTTGCTCGACCATCAGACGGCCTACCTCTGGACGACGGGATATGTGCCGCAGCTCGACACCTATATTGGGCCGGAAACGCCGAACCCGCTCCACATCACCGTGATGCGCTCCAAGAACACCAAGCCCGACATCCGAACGGTACTCGGTGACATCATGGGACTCACCAAGATCAACTATAACACATGCAACTTCAACGACGGTTTACCTGTCACGGTTCGCTTTGCTCGAATGGTTGGAGACGTCTTGACCATGGGATCAGCCAAAGGTGAGGAGCGACAGCCGTTCAAGTTCTATATTTGAGCTAGCTTCCGTTGCCGCAGCGCAGGTGTGGGGGTAACAGCGCTGCAATAGGGTCGCGCGCTATTCAAAGGATACCCCAGGCGCGATAGCTCCCCCTCCCCGTCATCTCGCGAACGCCAAGTTCAGCGATCAGATTGAGGGCGCCACGCGGTGTCACGTCGGCCGCCTTGGCGACCATGGCAGCCGAAACAATCGGTCGTGACAGGATCAGCTCGATTGCGGCCGGGAGGCTGCTGGTCGACCGGCGGCCGCGGAGCCTGCGCTCCATGAGCTGACGAGCCTGATCGAGCCGGGCGATCTCCTTCATCCCCAATTCCCCCGCCAGGCACATCGCATCGAGGAAGGCGAGCAATCGCTTCGTCCGATCGACAGAGCGCCGCCGCTCGCGAGGTACAGCTTTCAGCCCGACATGGAGCGCTGGTAGGTGTGAAACGACTTTGCCTCGCGCCCGCAAACAGGCGGCGACGAGCTGCCCGCCGAGCCAATGCTGCCGCTGCAACGGCCGAATGGTTTCCCAGGCATCGAACAGGAGCGCGGCCGACAGCACTGGCGGCAAGCTAGCCGTACCGCTCCTGACTTTATGCCATTCGAAGAGCCGGCCCTGCTCGTCCCACTCGGCATCGCGGATAACGAGTTCGCCGACGACGAGCGACTGCTTCTCGGGCGCGGCAATCGGCGCCGGCCTGGCGACCCCATCGAGAATGCGTCGCGAGCGTTCGAGCATCGCATCGATGTGCGCGAGCTCACGCGAAAGCGGATCATCGTCATCATCGGGAGGCGCTCCATCCCCCTCCTCTCCCCTCTCATCAGCAACGCTCGGTACTTTCGGCTGAGTCATGCGCTCGGCGGCCGTCAGAGCCGAGATACCGGCTTCGGAAACCGCCCACCCGGGCTCAGCGCCAGCAATGCGACGTCGCGCGCGGAGGATGCCATGGCCGATGACCAGCTCATGGGTCGGTGATCGGATATCCATATGGGCGTCGTGGAAGACCAGGTCCTCGATGTGAAGGAGTTCGCCCGAGATCCACATGCTGGCGGTCGCATCAAGGAAATGCCCGCGCTCCGCGAACCCCTCCCCGATCGGGCTCCGGCGCGCGATTTCATCGAGCCGGGCTAGTTGGTCCTCTGTCGCTTTCCCTTGCCGATTTCAATTGTGGATCGTCACGTCCTTGCCGAGGTTTAGCCTGAATCTGGGGCTCGACTTTCCCCTTACGATTTCGACCTGTCGCGTGAGGAACGTCACATGGCGACATCGGCTTCTGGTCGCGTGGCGATCGCGCGAGATGATGCCTGGGCGCAGGCGAAGCGCCAGGCTCGCGAGCTCGATCGGATACTTGACGGGTCTGCTCCGCGGCACGTGTCGATCGCGCGGGCGGCGGCTGAGCTTGGGCTCACGACCCGGCACGTCTACAATCTGCTCAAGCGTTATGAGCCGGAGCGGCGGATCACAGTGCTGTTGCCGCGGCGGGATGGGCAGCGCGCGACACGGCTGACCGCGGCCGTCGAGGCGATCATCGCCGGCGTTCTGCGTCAGCAGTGGCTGGTCAAGGAGGCGCCAGAGCTTCGTCCCGTCGTCACCGAGATCCGGGCGCGCTGCTGCGAGGCCGGCGAGCGCCTGCCCTCGTATCGCGCAGTGCAGCGACGCATCCCGATCCTGTTCGACGATCTCGCTATCGCCAAGGGCCGCTCCTCCAACCTCGCGCATGCGCGGCGGTTGAAAGCGCGTCCGGGCTACATTTCAGCGAATGGCCTGCTCGATATCGGCCAAATCGACCATACGCCGGCCGACATTCAGTTCGTCGAGGTGATCGACAGTGTCGGCGTTGTGGCCGGACGGCCCTATCTCACGGTTGCGGTTGATGTCTTCTCGCGTGCCATTCTGGGGTTTTGCCTGACCTTGGAGAAGCCGAGTTCACTCTCGGTTGCGCTCTGCCTGCAGCAAGCGCTGACGCCCAAGGTGCCATGGCTCGCGGCGCATGGTCTTGGCGCTCACGCCTGGCCGATGTTCGGTCGACCGCGTGTCCTGGTTGTCGATAGCGCCAAGGAGTTCACGGGCCATGCCTTCGCCCGAGGCTGCGATGATTTTGGGATCACGATCCGGCGGCGGCACAAGGGAAACGTCCATCAAGGCGGCGTGATCGAACGGCTGCTCGGCACGCTCAACATGGTGCTGCGGACGCTGCCGGGCCAGACCGGCCGCTCAGTCACGGATCGCGACCACTATCCTTCCGAGGCCTGCGCCCGCCTCAGCTTCGCGGAACTCGAACGCTGCGTCGCACTCGCCGTGCTTGAGCACAACGCCCAGCCGAATGAGAAGAGTTTGGACATACCCGATCAGATCTGGCGCGCTCATGCTGCGGCCTTGCTTCCGCGTCGGGACGACCCCGACCAGGTGCTGATCGCGTTCTTGCCTGGCGGAGACCGGCGGCTCACGCCCCAGGGCGTCAGCGTGCATGCGATCGACTATTATGCGCCATGGCTGGGCGAGCTCGTGCCGCGGCGCGACCGGATCGGCAAACTCGCGATGCGAACCGATCCGCGCGATCTGAGCCACATCTATCTGCGCCATCCCGACACCGGCGCTTTTCTGGCGGTTGGGCGGCGCGATGGTCATACAGACGCGATCACGCTGTGGGAGCATGAGCGGGCTCGCGCCTTGCGGCGCAGCCTCGCTGGCGGACCTGAATCGAGGATTGCGCTCCGGCGGGCGATACGGGCGATCGCCGACAGCGCGACGCGCCCGAGTGCAGGGGCCGATACGAAAAAGCTGAGCAAGCATGAGAGGCGACAGGCGGCGCGGACGGCCTTGGCGCAAGCGGCTCCAAAACCGCATCAGGCGCTGGCTTCGCCATCCGCGCCTCCGGCGCCCCACCCTGCCCGCGCCCGAAACCCGCTCCCGGTCGAGGACTGGTGAGCCATGAGCGAGCACCTGGCCGAGAGCTTGCGACCCTGGCTGCAACAACCTGCCGCCGCGCGCATCGCGCATCTGCAGGCGCCACGCTGGATCGGCACGCAAGCGGCGCGGAACGCGCTCGACCTGCTGCAGGCGTGCCTCGATCGCGCGCCGGCGCTGCGCACGCGCGGGGTGATGCTGATCGGCCCCTACGCCAACGGCAAGAGCATGATCGCGGAACGCTTCGCGATCATGGACCGTCGCCGCGCGGAAACCGAGCGAAACGCGCGACGCGTCGTGCTGGTGCAGACCCGCGAAGGCTCTGGCCTGGTCAATTTCTACGCCGGGATTCTGGCCGCGCTGGAGGCGCCGCTCATCCGAACGCGCGACACCGCAGCGAAGGCCGAACAACTCGACCATCTGCTGCGGCAGCTGAAGCCGCGCGTGATCGTCTTCGACGAGTTCCATAATTGCTTGCGCGGCCGCAACCGCGACATCGAGGCGATCTTCGCGGTGCTGCGGCGGTTCGGGCGCGATTATGATCTTTCGCCGGTGCTGGTTGGCGAGCTGACGATCTTCGACCACATCATGGTGACAGCTGAGATGGCGAGCCGTTTCCAGCTCGCGCCCGTGCCACGCTGGAGCTATGACGAGGCCTATCTCTCGCTGCTCGACAGCCTTGAAGGCGCACTGCCACTCGCCAAGTCCTCCGGACTGTCCGACGAGCCGATGGCGCGCTTGATCTTCGAGCTCTCGGAGGGGCTGATCGGCGAGACCGTCGCGATCGTCACGGCGGCCGCGGTCGCCGCGGTGAGGTCCGGAGCCGAACACATCAGCCGCAATAGCTTGCGAGATCTCGGCTACATCCCACTGTCGCAACGACGCCAGACCGTGATCCGCGAGGCACTGGCATGAGACCCGCGCCCATCGAGATCGCGTTGCAGCCGCGTTATCGGTCGGCGCCATCGGGTCACTGGCCCATCATGGTCGTTCCCTACCCCGACGAATGGCTGCCGGGCTGGCTGATCCGGTTTGGTGCGGCCAACGGCGTTCCGGCGCGCGCTCTTGGAGCACTGCTGGGCCTGGGAAGCGGCAATTGGGCCGTGAATATCGAATTCGGGCTATCGCCAGCGATCGCCGGCGCCATCGAGACGGCAAGTGCGCTGTCGACCGCTTCATGGCTGACACTCGTCCATCCGATAACGGACAAGGCCCTGATGCTGGCACCGTGGGTGACCGTCTCGACGTCACCCATGGGCCGGCGCCAAGCGACCTGGCTGCAGCTTTGTCCGCACTGCCTCGAAGGGGACGAAGCGCCCTATCTTCGCCGCAGCTGGCGGCTTGCAACCAAGCTGATCTGCCAGCATCACGGCCGGCGGTTGATCGACCGCTGCCCGGCCTGCCGCCAGGGCTTTGCGGTTTGTGACGCAGCCTCGCTGGCTCCGTTCATCACTTGCACGGCTTGCGGTCAGGATCTGCGCCTGGCGTCTGCACCGCGGCTGGGGGCGTCGACCCTGCGCGCCGCACTGATGCTCGAGCGCGCCGGCCACATGGCGGATCCCGGTGATCGCGCCAAAATCCTGTCACTGCCGCTGGAGCTCGATCCGCCCGCCTCCCGGCCGCTGACGCAGCTTTCGGTGCTGATGCGAGCCCGCTGCCTGACCTTTGCCAGGCCGCGCATTGTCGCGCTCGCCAAGACGCCACTGCCACTGCCGCAGGCCAATCTCCATGGCTTGGTGAAAGCCTATGCGGCCATCGCGAGCCGGCCGCAGGCTCGACCGACGGGCGAGCGATCGCGCCCGGCGAAAACCTGACCGCGGCTGTCGTCGTCAGATTCATCGCCGTCGAACGGATCCAACAATCCGGAAATCTGTCAGCTCCCCGTGCCAACGCGCCCCGCTTCAGACCATCCCGGTGGCCAAGCCATAGAGCAATCCGGCGACCGAGCAGGCGGCAATGACCTGGATCATCCCAACCTTGAAGCGGAAGACGGCGATCATGGCTGCCATCGTCAGCAGCGATGCGGCGACGTTGACGGTGCTCAGGACCGGCACATCGAGCTCCATGCCATAAGCCCGAACCTGGTGAACCTCGGCGAACAGGACATGCAGCGCGAACCAGATCGAGAGGTTCAGGATCACGCCGACGACGGCGGCCGTAATGGCCCCGAGCGCAGCCGACAGCGCCTTGTTGTTGCGCATCGTCTCCATGAACGGCGCGCCGAGGAAGATCCAGAGGAAGCAGGGCACGAAGGTGACCCAGGTGGTCAGCAGGCCGCCGAGCGTACCAGCCAGCAGCGGGCTCAGCGAACCTGGCGCGCGATAGGCGCCCATGAAGCCGACGAACTGCGTGACCATGATCAGGGGGCCGGGGGTGGTCTCGGCCATGCCGAGGCCGTCCAGCATTTCGCCGGGCTTCAGCCAGCCATAGTGATCAACAGCCTGCTGGGCGACATAGGACAGGACCGAATAGGCCCCGCCGAAGGTCACCATCGCCATCTTGGAAAAGAAGATGGAGATCTCGGTGAACACGTCGCCGCGGCCGAGCGTCGCCAATAGGACGATGATCGGGCCAAACCAGATCACGGCACCGACGGCCGCAACCTTCAGCGACCAGCTCAAGGGCGGCCTGGCATGCGCGGGAATGCCCTCGCCAAGTGCCGAGTCGACGTCGGCGACCTGCTTGCCTCCGACCTTGCCGTGACCACCTCCGGCCAGGAAGGCGGACCAGCCCGCACGACCGCCGACATAGCCGATGAGGCCTGCGGCGAACACGACGAGCGGAAATGGTGCCTGAAACAGGGCGAGGGCCAGAAAGGCCGCTGCAGCGAGGCCGATCATGACGCCGTTCTTCAGCGAGCGTCGGCCGATCCGGAGCACGGCTTCCAGCACGATCGCGAGAACCGCCGCCTTCAGGCCGAAGAACAGCGCCTGGACGCTCCCGACATTGCCGAAGATCGCGTAGATCCAGCTCAACGCCATGATGGCGATGACACCGGGCAGCACGAACAAGGTTCCGGCAACCAGGCCGCCCTTGGTCTTGTGCATCAGCCAGCCGATATAGACGGCCAGTTGCTGCGCTTCCGGTCCCGGCAGGAGCGTGCAGTAGTTCAGCGCGTGCAGGAAGCGCGTCTCGCCGATCCAGCGCTTCTCCTCCACGATGATGCGGTGCATCACCGCGATCTGCCCAGCAGGGCCGCCGAAGCTCAGCGCCGCGACACGGGCCCAGACACGCACAGCCTCGCCGAACGAAACCCCATGCTCAGGGGCGGCCTTCTGGCCGATCGGCGCGGCTTGGATGGCCTCGATCTTGTTCATGGGCGCCTCCCGGCGATCAGGCACGCTTGGACTTGAAGTACTGGTAGAGGTTGTCGAAGACCGCCGCGCCCTGCGCGATGCGCTCTTCATCCTGCGGGTTGGCAGCACAGACGCCCGAAATCAGGCTCGCAATACCCGTCGTTTCCTCTCGCCCGAACTTGCCGTCCTTCAGGTCGATATCGTGGACGATCTCGGCGACGGCCTGGAGCGCGGGATCGGCAAGGCCGGCACGGACCAGCAGGACCTCGAAACTACAGCGGTCGCCCTCATGGGTGATCTCGCCTTCGAACATGTCGAAGCGCAGTTCTCCAGGCTTGGGTTCGTAGCTCTTGCCCGGAACGAAGCGGATGATGGCATTGGGGTCGATGAAGCGTCGGATCAGCCAACTGCAGGCGATCCGATCGACAAAGACACCCTGGCGCGTGACCCAAACCCGGCCTCTGAAGTCTGGTGCGGCCTGCGGTGGAGCTTCCTTTGGCGTTTCGGCCATGTCGTTATCCTTTGCGAGCCTGCGCTCAAGTTCCGCGATCAGGCTTTCAGCGGTGAGACGGCCGGTCGCCGCGAAGAAGTCGATGGCCGCGATATCCGCCAAGAGCTTGCGCAGGCGGTTGATCTGGGTTCGGAGTTCCGCGGCAGCGTCCGCCTGCGAGTCCTGGACTGGACGGGCCGAAAGGGCTCGCGCCTCTTTGGAGATTTCCTCGTAGTCCTCGTCGCGGGCCGCGTCGAAGAGCGCGCGCGCTTGAGCGTCGGAAAGGCCGTCGATCAAACGGGCTTCGCAGACCATGGCCTCGCCGCCGCCTTCAATGATCTCCTTGAGCAGCCATTCGAAATCCTCCTGCGTCTCGGCATTCGCCGGCAGCGCATAGACCGTGCTCTTCACCGCGACGGCCCCGATCCCTTGCAGGCGGCGCCAGACCTTCACCCGGAAGTAGGCGGGCTTGCTCGGCAACTGGTGGATCAGCAGCAGCCAGCGCTGCTCTGCCGAGGGGGCATCATTGCTCATGTCGTCACCGTATCATCAAAACTGTCAAAAGCAACACTTGTATCATTTTAAATTCGAGCGTAGCGTCCGCTGCCATCACGTATCCCGAACGAGGATGCCATGCATCGGATCATGCCCTTGCCCTTCAAGCCGCCGCGCCTTGACGGGCTCTCCGAGCGGCTTCTGGCGAGCCACTACGAGAACAATTACGGAGGCGCCGTGCGGCGCCTCAACGCCATCGAGCGCCGCCTCGACGAACTCGACTGGAGCCAGGCCCCGGTCTTCGACATCAATGGCCTCAAGCGGGAGGAACTCATTGCCGCCAACTCGGCGATCCTGCATGAGATCTATTTCGACGGCCTCGGCGGTAGCGGCGATGCTGCGGGCGACTTGGCGCTGGCATTGGAGCGCGACTTCGGCAGCGTCGCCGGCTGGCGCTCGAAGTTTGCGGCATGTGCCAAGGCGCAGGCAGGCGGCTCGGGCTGGACTTTGCTGGTCTGGTCGGAACGGCATCAGCGCCTGATGATCCAGTGGGGGCAGGATCATACGAATTGCCTCGCCGGCAGCATCCCGATCATGGCACTCGACATGTACGAGCATGCCTATCACATCGACTTCGGGGCGAAGGCCGGCGCCTATGTCGACGCCTTCATGAAGAACATCCATTGGGAACGGGTCGGCGCCCGTTTCCAGAGACTCGCCATGAGCGGTCTTGTGACCGGCGCAGCCGCACCTGTCCCTGCCGGAGACAGTATCGCCGCCGAGGACCTGCTTGCCCGCCTGCAACGCCGGGATGATCTTGTCTTGCTGGATGTCTGCCTGGCAGAAGACCTGGCGAAGCGCAGCGACATGATCCCGGGAGCGCAGCTGCGCGCGCCCGAGCTGATCGCCGATTGGGCTAAGGAGCTGCCGAAGGACAAGCCGATCGTCGCCTATTGCGTCTACGGCTTCCAGGTCAGCGGCGACGCCGTCGCCGAACTCCGCCGCCGCGGCCTCGATGCCCATTCACTCGCGGGCGGCATCGCCGCCTGGCACGCGATCGGCGCCCCGACCGTTCCACTTGTCACCGCTGAAGGGAGGCCGACACCATGAAATGGGTCACACGTGAACGCCCCGTCATCGACCGGATCGCCTGTCCCTGGCTGATCACGCGGTTCATCGACAAGGAGCCGGAGTTCCTGTTCGTGCCGCCGGATCAGGTCCGGAAGGTGGCCGAGGAAACCGGCGCCATCCCTTATGACGTGCCCGGTGTCGAATACACGCATGTCGGCGAGGGATGCAGCTTCGACACCTTCGTCGAGAAGCACAACCTCGCCAAGGACCCGGCCATCGCCACGATCGCTGCCATCGTTCGCGGCGCCGATACGGACAGGCATGACCTGACGCCGCAATCGGCCGGGCTCCTGGCGATCTCGATGGGGCTTCGCGATCTCTCGCCAGATGATCACGAGGTGCTGAAGCGCGGGTTCATCATCTACGACGCGCTCTACGCTTGGGCGTCCCGTCGCAAGGGCGAGACGCATAACTGGCCGCGGATGTCGAAGGCGACCGCTGCGTGATGATCACCATTTGGCATCGCGCTTCGGCGACTGCGGGCGCGATCCTGGGTCTGGCGGCTCTGTTGGGAATAGGCACCGTCTACGCGGAAACCTTTCGACCGCTCAAGGGATCGGAAATCCGCAGCCGGTTCACCGGCATGGAGTTCACCGACGAGGTCCACTGGGTGCTTCTGTTCGGGCAGGACGGAACCCTCACGAACACGGGAATGGGCAGGAAGACCCTCGGCCGCTGGCAGGTGAAGCGGGATCAGCTTTGCCTCGATCGTTCGCCCGGTGAGCAGCGATGTTACGCCGTCCTGCACTCGGGAAAGACCTACCGGCTCCAGGAGCCTGGCTTCGACATCTACGAAGAGGGCATCGTTCAGCGGCCCATGGCGCGGCGCTGACCGATGCCTGCCAACGAACTTAAGGGCCCAGGCGAACCATGAAGCGCGCACCCATCCTTGCCGTGATCGCCATCGCGATCGGGTTCAGCACCGCTGCCGGCGCCGAGGTGTTCCAGAAGCTCAGCGGTGCCCAGATCCGAGCCAAGCTAGTCGGCAGGCAACTGACCGACGAATCCCATTGGGGCGAGATCTACCAGCCGAACGGACGGCTCGTCAGCGACGAGATGGGCAACACGCGTGTGGGCTCCTGGCACATCATGAAGAACCAGCTCTGCAAAACCTATCCCGAGGGCGGCGGAAGCGCCTGCTTCGATGTCTGGCTATCCGGCCGCGCAATCCAGATGAGGATCCCGGGCTCGACGGACTTTCCCTTCGAGGGGGTCCTGATCGATGCCCCACATTCGGGAACCGCCCCGCCTCCACATAGACTGGCTGACCGAGCTTCTTCGAAGTCAACCCAATCCGCGCCGAGGTGAAAGCATGGCGACTGCAAAGCCCAAGGTCGCCATAGTTTGGCGAGGCGATAGGGAAGCGAGAAGCACCGCGACACTGCGGAACAACCGCTTCCATCGCATCTTCGAAGAGTTAAGCGCCATCGGCATCGATGCCGAACCCGCCGTTTATGACGAGGCCTTCTCGGATGAAGTTCGTGATCAGCTCCTGGCCGCGGACGGGGTCCTTGTCTGGGTCGACCCGTTGCACGCGGGCAAGACGCGGCATCAACTCGATGCCTTGCTTCGCGAAGTCGCGGCCCGCGGGCCTTGGGTCAGCGCCCATCCCGACACCATCCTCAAGATGGGGGTGAAAGAGGTCCTGCACCGCACGAAGCATCTCGGATGGGGCACCGATACGCATCTCTATCGATCCGCAGCGTCCTTCGGAGAGGAGTTTCCGGCGCGCTTGAGGACGGCGGGACCGCGCGTGCTCAAGCAGAACCGCGGCAATGGTGGCCAGGGTGTCTGGAAGGTCGAGCTGATCGGCGGAGCGGAGGGCTCTGAGCGCGTGCAGGTGTTGCATGCGCAACGGGGGAGCATGCCGGAAGAACTCGCCCTCCCGGACTTCATGGCGCGTTGCGAAGCCTATTTCGCGGCCGGTGGCTGCATCGTCGATCAGCCATTTCAGCCTCGTCTGCCGGATGGCATGATCCGCTGCTACATGGGCTCGGATAAGGTCGTCGGCTTCGGCCATCAACTCATCAAGGCGCTCGTTCCGCCGCCGCCCGAAGGGCCGGATTCGGAAGCGGCGCAGCCTGGCCCTCGGATCATGCATGGGGCGGAGGCCGAGCCGTTTCAGAAGCTGCGGTCGATGATGGAGGCGGAATGGACGCCTCAGATGATGGAGGTCCTTGGTCTCGACGCAGCCTCCCTGCCCATCATCTGGGATGCGGACTTCCTCTATGGGCCGCACACGGCCACGGGCGATGACACCTACGTGCTCTGCGAGATCAATGTCAGCTCGGTCTTCGCCATACCAGACGAGGCGCCGGCGGCCATTGCGAGGCTCGTGGCCGCACGATTGAGGTCCGACCATCGGTGAGCGAGGCAGATGGCGCTATGGGAGACGACGCCATTGCCGATGCGTGGATAGAGATCTCCTCAGGTATTGCCGCCGGCGAAACCACCATCCGCTGGTATGCAGAATATTGTACGGCCAACAGCAGATCCGTTGTCGCGGATCGCAGGACTGAGCACGAAGCGATATCAGCAGCGCTGGAGTGGGACCTGCCAATTGTTCAACGCTCGCCGTCGCTCCGGAAGCCGATGTCAGAGCACTCTACGGACGTCGCGTTGCGCAAAGACCCCGGCTATCCATATCCCCCCGAGGGGGATATAGGAAGCGAATGCCGGAGCCCCACCGCCACGCCAGCCACCCCGCCATCGCCAAGCGTCTAAAGCGAGCTGGCGGACACCTCGCCAAGGTTATCGAGATGATCGAAACCGGGCGTTCCTGCCTCGACATCGCCACGCAGTTGCAGGCGGTCGAAAGCGCAATTGCGCAGGCAAAGCGAACACTGGTCCAGGACCATCTCGACCATTGCCTGGACGAAGTCGTCGGCGAGCTCCCGCCCGAGCAGCGCCGGCCGATCGACGAGTTCAAGCTGATCAGTAAATTCCTCTGAGGCCGAGAAATGCTCAAGGTCCTGTCGAACCGCGTCTATGGACGCCTCTTCACTGCCCAGATCATCGCCCTTGTGGGGACCGGCCTTCTCACAGTCGCGCTCGGGCTGCTCGCCTACGACATCGCCGGAGCGCGCGCCGGAGCGGTTCTGGGGACGGCGCTGGCGATCAAGATGATCGCCTATGTCACGGTGGCTCCCATCGTGGGCGCCTTTTCGGCGCAGCTGCCGCGGCGGGCTTTCCTGATCGCGATGGACCTGGTGCGCGCGGCGATTGCACTGATGCTTCCCTTCATTTCCGAGGTCTGGCAGGTCTATCTGGCTGTCTTCCTATTGCAGTCAGCCTCGGCCGCGTTCACGCCGACCTTTCAGGCAACGATCCCGGATTTGCTGCCGAAAGAGGACGACTACACCAGCGCCTTGTCCCTCTCGCGGCTGGCCTATGACCTTGAGAGCATCGTCAGCCCGATGCTCGCCGCTGCCCTGCTCACACTCATCAATTTTCATTGGCTCTTCGCCGGAACAGTCGTCGGCTTCCTGGTCTCGGCCGCGCTGGTGCTTTCCGTCACGCTCCCCGTGTCTCCGGCCAAGCCTCGCGAAGGCGGCATCTATGACAAGACGACACACGGAATGCGAATCTACCTGGCAACGCCACGCCTGCGGGGGCTACTTGCCTTGAACATGGCTGTCGCGATGGGCGGCGCGCTCGTGATCGTCAACACCGTCGTCATCGTGAAGGGGCGGCTCGGCTACGACGACAATGCCGTGGCATTGGCCCTGGCCTGCTTTGGCGGCGGCTCGATGCTGTCGGCCCTGACGCTGCCGCGCATCCTGGAGCGCGTCGCAGACCGGAAAGTGATGCTGACTGCCGCAAGTCTGCTGGCCGTCGTCCTCGGCGGGTTTTCCGCCCTGCTACTGGCCGAGGGCTGGGCATTCGCACCCGCGGCGACCCCAGCCGGTTGGCTGACACTGCTCCTGACCTGGGCTTTGCTCGGCATCGGCTACTCGGCGACGCAGACCCCGTCCGGCCGTCTTCTGCGCAGATCCGCACATGCCGAAGATCGTCCCGCCGTGTTCGCCGCGCAGTTCGCGCTGTCGCATGCTTGTTGGCTGATCACCTATCCGCTTGCCGGCTGGCTCGGGGCCAGCCTGCCCCTGGCAACGCTGGCGGGGTTGTTCTGCTTGGCGACGTTGGCCGCGACAGCGGCCGCCGTTTGGCTCTGGCCTGCGGGGACTGCGGACGCAGCAGAGCACAAGCATCCCGAGCTACCCCGTGACCACCCTCATCTGGTGGAGCATGGCCGGCACCATTCGCACACCATCGTCATCGACGACCTTCACAGGCGCTGGCCCGCGCCAGCTGGTTGAATTGAGTTCGCTCGCTCATCATCGCGCTGCCCTCCATCCAGAAGCGGCTGAATCAGAACTTCATACCCGCAGCAACCCCGACGTTTTCAACGGTACCGGCTCGAGGTGCGCGTTGGTCTATTTCGCTCCCCGGCTCAGTCTTCGTCGACAGAAGCCTCTCTCAGATCGTCATCAGGCTCGCGTTCGACCGGCTCTTCTCCTGAGAAAGACGGCATGAGCTCTCCGGCGAGCAGCCTGTCTTTGCTGAGCAGTCCAGCATCCTCGAGCTTCTCGAAATCCGGCAGATCGCGCAGGGTCTCGAACCCGAATTCCGACAGAAAGGCCGGCGTCGTCACATAGGTGTAAGGTGCCCCCGGCAGCGGGCTGCGCGGCCCGGCCGCGATGAAACCGAGCTTGCGCAGATGGCCGATGGTATCGCGGCTGATCTCCTTGCCGAACACGGCGCCGAGCTCGGCGCGGGTGATCGGCTGGAAATAGCCGATGCACAGCAGCACCAGGCTCTCAGCTTGCGACAACGCCTTTCGGTCGGACGTGCCGAGCCCGGTCGCGGTGCGGATCGCGACCGCAAACCTCTTCTTGGTCCGATGCTGCCAGCCGCCGGCGACCGAAACGAGGTCGTAGGGGCGTCCGCGCAATTCGTCACGGATATCGGCCATCAGCAGGTCGAGGCTGCAGTCGCGCCCGACGACCCGGGCCAGGGTTTCACGGCCGACCGGCTTGGGCGAGGCGAAGATCACCGCCTCGACCCGGCCCATCCATTCGCGCCAGCGCATGTCTGGCGGCAGGTCGGCGAGCTCGACATCGAACAGCTCTTCGGTCTGGGTCGACCGCGCCATGGTCAGAGCCCGTAGAGCCGGAAGCTGGCACGGCCAGACAGCTCACGTACAGCGCCAAGCGCGGTCAGCCGCTCAAACAACCGGCGTGAACCCCAACGCGTCAGGCTTTTCGTCTGTAACGTGCCAGAGATCGCGTCGTCGTCGAGCAGAAACTGGATCACCTCCCCTGCTCCTTTGGCGCGCAACTTCGGCGCGACCTCGATCAGCCGCGCCGCGCGCGGCGCAATGTCGCCGGCGATCCGGCAGGCCTCGGTCGCCGCCAGCGCGAGCGCGACGCAGCTCGCCCGCTCGAACCCCTCCCCTCCCGGACGAATCCGGCCGCGATCGCTCAGGCTTCGGAAGGCAGAACCGCGCGCCTGCATTGCCAGCAGCGGCACCGCCACCGGCCAGCGCATCCGGCGCGCCAGGGCCTGGTCGGCGAGCCACCAGCCGAGGAGGCTCGCCTCCGGCCGGCAGCGCTGAACCTCTGTGACGATCGCCGCGGCGACCAGCGGCGCCGGCCGGCCTGTCCGGACGATGTCGTCGAGACGTTCCGGCAACGCCGCGAGATCCTCGCTCCAGCGCAGGCCGAGCAGATCGACGGCCGCACGCAGCGCCGCCGCATCGACGACAGTCGACCGCGCAGCCATCCGACGCCAGGCCGCGAAGATGTTGCCGGCGGGCCCGGGCTCGGCTCCCGGCTGCCGCAGATGCCAGGCGTCGCGCAACTGCGCTTCGGTCTCGGTCCGTCCGGCCAGCGCGACGGCCGCGGCTGCACATTTGAGGGCGAGCCGCTGGCGCCACGCGCCGATCCAGAGCGGATCGGAGCGCACGAGATTGTCGAGCGAATTCAACGCAGCACCAGCCAGGAAGGCGGCCTCGACGTCGCTCGTCACCGGCCCGCGCGGGACCGCCCAGCCGGGCACGGCGGGTGGCTCATAGGTTTGAACGGGCGTCGAATCTGGAGCGCGCATCGTTCTGGAAGATAGAGAAGCTTTGCGCTTTATGCCAACTATATGGACAAAAAGCGCACGCCTTGTGAAGTTACAAAAACGTGTGATAACCTTCCATTATCACGCGTTTTGCTCTTTATGTAGAGAATGGCTGGATTCGACGTTCAAAACCCCGAAAATCGCGCTTCGGAGAGCTCCGCGCCGCCTGAGAGCCCGGCGGCAGGTGTCGATCGCGCCGCCGGCGCAGCTTCGGCCGAGACCGGCAACCTCCCCTCCCCGCTCCCATCCGACACCGCCAGTGTGCCGGCGCATCTGGAACGGCTGGCCGGCCGGGCCCGTGGCTATGCCGAGGCCGCCAGTTCGCAGAACACACGCAGAGCCTATGCGAGCGACTGGACGCATTTCTGCAGCTGGTGTCGGCGCCAAGGCCTCGAAGTCGCTCCGCCCTCGCCGCAGGTGGTCGGGATCTACATAACCGCCTGCGCCACTGGCGCGGCGATCGCGGGCGGCAAAGCAAATTCCGTAGCCACGATTGAGCGGCGTCTATCGGCGTTGAGCTGGCACTACACCCAGCGCGGCACGCCGCTCGATCGCAAGGACCGCCACATCGCCACAGTGATGGCCGGCATCCGCAATACCCATGGCGCACCGCCGCGCCGGAAGGAAGCCGTGCTGGGCGACGACGTCGTTGCCATGCTCGAGACGCTCAATCGCGGCACACTCCGCGGCCTCCGGGATCGCGCCATGCTTCTGCTCGGATTCGCCGGCGGCCTGCGGCGCTCGGAGATCGTCGGCCTGGATCTCCATCGCGACGACACGAAGGATGGACGCGGTTGGGTCGAGATCCTCGACAAGGGCCTGCTCGTGACGCTGACCGGCAAGACTGGATGGCGTGATATCGAGATCGGTCGCGGCTCAGCTGACGCCACCTGCCCGGTCGTAGCGCTGCAGACCTGGCTCAAGCTCGCCCGGATCGCCCACGGCCCCCTGTTCCGGCGTGTCACCGGCGAAGGCAAGGAGGTCGGCGCCGATCGGCTGACTCCCGGCCAGGTCGCGCGCCTAGTCAAGCGCGCGGCGCTGGCGGCCGGCGTTCGCGCGGATCTGCCCGAGCGCGAACGGGAATCAAAATTCGCAGGGCACTCCCTGCGCGCCGGTCTCGCCTCCTCCGCCGAAGTCGACGAACGCTATGTCCAAAAGCAGCTCGGCCATGCCTCTGTCGAAATGACCCGCCGGTATCAGCGCCGGCGCGATCGGTTCCGCGTGAACCTCACTAAAGCCGCCGGACTCTGAGTAGAAAGCGCAACGAGATCATATCCTTGGGCGGAAGAGCATGAAATCAAAAAGGGAACGCAAGACGTCGCCGTCCCCTTAAGCGGTTCAAATTGAAATTGGGAAGGGAAAGCGACATCGGCGGCTGCGGCGCAGTCGCAAACCAGCGAATGGCGCTGATCACGAGATAAGTCATATCCTCTTGTATTCACAGCGCTTAAGCTATCATATCCAATCGAAATAGCCATTCGTTTGTTTCACACCGATATCGGGTGGCGCCAACCCATCATTATCGATAATTACCTCTTATCGATAGCGATGGACTTAGCGTTGGAAATCGACGATTCTGGCGCTCCAAATCGTCGCCGGCGCCCTCAGCCGGGCGTCCGGTCGACGAGAACGGCCCTGACGAACCCCAGCCGGAGCGCCCCATGACCGCCTTGCTCTCGGCCGAATCCGAAACCCGGCGCGCCCTGCAGCTCGATGCGCTGTCGGCGATCCTGCCGCTGGAACGGCGCGACCAGCTCGCCAAAATCCTGACCGACGACGATGTCGCGACGCTGCGCCACCTGGCCAAGCAGGGCATGGGCGAGAATTCCCTGCGCGCCCTCGCCTCCGACCTGGCCTATCTCGAGGCCTGGGCGCTCGCGGCGACGGCTGCGCCGCTGCCCTGGCCAGCACCGGAAGCGCTGGCGCTGAAGTTCGTCGCGCAGCACCTCTGGGATCCGGCGCAACGCGAAACCGATCCCGGGCACGGCATGCCCGAGGAGATCGCCACGGCCCTGCGGCTGGATGGTCATTTGCGCGTCGCGGGCCCGCACGCGCCGTCGACGGTGAGGCGCCGATTGGCCCATTGGGCGACGCTACACCGCTGGAAAGGCCTTTTGGGCCCCTTCGCCGCGCCAGCCTTGCGGACCGCCATACGCCTGGCGGTGCGAGCCAGCGCCCGGCCGCGGCGGCGCAAGAGCCAGCGCGCCGTCACCCGCGAGATCCTCGACCGCTTGCTTGCGGCCTGTCGCAGCGATCGCTTGAGCGACACGCGCGATCTGGCGCTGCTGCTGATAGCTTTTGGCTCAGGCGGTCGTCGCCGCAGCGAAATCGCGCGATTGCGCGTCGAACAGCTTTCGGAGGAGGCGCCGGTCCCGCTCGATCCCGAGGATCTCAATTCCCCGCGCCTGCCCTGCCTGGCGATCACGCTCGGTAGAACCAAGACGGCAATGGCCAATGACGATGCGCGCGTCCTCATCGTGGGGCCGCCGGTCGAGGCCCTGCGCGAATGGCTCGAGCGCGCCAATATCAGCAAGGGCGCGGTGTTTCGGGCGATCGACCGCTGGGAGGGTCTCTCCGACCGCGCCCTGACCCCGCAGGCGGTCAACCTGATCCTTAAGCGCCGCTGTGCTCTGGCCGGGCTCAATCCCTGGGAATTTTCCGCCCACGGTTTGCGCTCCGGCTACCTGACCGAGGCCGCCCGCAACGGCGTCTCCCTCCCCGCGGCGATGCAGCAATCGCAGCACCGCTCCGTCCAGCAGGCCGCAAGCTATTTTAACGACGCCGACCGGCATCTCAGCAAGGCGGCGCGCTTGACGCTTTAGCGCGGGGATCACACAGCTTTCGTCCGGGCTCGCCCTCGAGGATCACAGATGACCGAAAAGTCGAAACAGCGCCGCGACGCTGACAAGGCCTTTCTCAAGCTGCAGGCCCCGGAGAAAACTGGCGATCGCGCTCCCTCCGCAAGCCAGATCGCAGACCGGGCTCGGGACGCCAACACCGCCCGGCTGAGAGAGTTGCGCCTGCAGAAGGAAGCCCAAGAGCGTAAGGCTGCCCCCTCACCCAACCCCAAGGCAGGCAAAGATCGGAAACCTGATTGAGGCGGTGCAACAGCCAGGTGACACGGTCGAGGACCGCGAGCCTTTGCCTTCAGCGCGAAACCATCTCCAGACGTGGCCGCGTTCCAAGCACACGCCGATTGGCGGGACGCGTGACGAATTCATCCGAGGTCTTCAGCGCCGCCAAGACACAGGGCCGCACATAGGCGCGCATCTCGACACGCCATTGTTCGGTCATGGCGTCCCAGCGGAACTGTTTTGGATCGCGCACGGACTCGTGCAGTGCTTTTGCTGCCGCCTCAATAGCCTCCAAAGCGCGAAGCTGATCCATCACCGCCCCCTACTCAACCCAACCGGACACACTATGGAACGCTCCGCATTCCAAGCAAAGCGAAAGAGGCCGAACTCTGCTGATTGAGCGCTGCACGTTGAGCGTTCTTGCCTCGACCATCCGACTTCTACCCTCACGCCCGTTGCTTTTCGCGTTTCCGGCTGCCTATCAGCGCCATCAGCATCGGCCCGAGCGAAAATTCGCCGGCCTCGGCTCTTCGCGTCAGCCCGCGCAGATAGCCGCCGGCGCTGTTGATCGCCTCCCCCCGCTGTAGAATGGCCGCCACCACGATCGCGGCCTCGATTTCGCCGAGCGCGCTTTGCGCCTCAAACCAGGCGCTCGGACTGATCCCCAGCATCGGCCGGACGACGGCAACAGCGGCCGCGAGATCGCGCCAGTTCGCAATGCCCCCGCGGCTATAGTCGATGATGTCGGGACAGGCATCGAGCACCATTCCCAAGGGATAGGTCCGTTCCGGCATTCTCGCCGGTTCCGGTTCGATCTCGACAATCGCCCCCCTGCTTTCTGGAAAGCGAGGTTCAAGATCAGTAAGGGAGTCTGGGTTTGAATTCTGTATGTGACGCTCAGAATGAGACTCATTGCCGCTCATATTCTGAGATTTGATATGATCTTCCAACAGGATGAGCACTTCGTCGGCCAGCAGCGAAAGCTCCTCGGCGATCGGCTCGAGTACCAGGCGCGTGGCTGAGCGCGGAATCCGCCCGACAATGCTCCTGTACAGCGCATGGATCTCCATCCAGTCGGCCGGGCCCTGCCCTCCCCGCCGGGTCGGCACGCCCTCCTCCAGCCCCGTTGCGATCATCTTGGCGATATCGCGCCGGCAGATCGTGATCCGCTCGCGCACCAGCTTGAGTGCCCGGTCCTCGGCCAGGACCTCTTCGGCCAAAACCTCGAACTCCTCGGCGCGAACAACCAGCGGCGACAGGTCGAACCCAAAGGCGAGCTCGATCTCCCCTGCCCTGTCCTTCCGGGCATAGCGCTTGCCGTTGGGGCTATCGCGACGGACGATCAGCCCGCAGTCGACCAGGACAGCGAGATGGCGCCGCAAGGTCGCCGCTGGCATGCCGTGCGCGCGCAGGCAGAGCTGCTGGTTCGATGGGAAGACCACCAGCCCCTCGCCGGTCAGGACGGTCTCAGGATGAAACGTCAAGAGCGCGTCGAGCACAGCCAACGCCCGCTCGGTCACGCCAAGGCTGTTCTTGGCCGTGCAGATCGCGCGGAAGACGTTCCATTTGTGAACCGCCTTCTCCGGTGGGCGTGTTTTCGCGACCACCTGGCTGGCCACATGGGCAAGCGTCAGCGATCGCCGCCCAAAGGGCGTCGTTGGAATGTGCGACTGCATTTTCTTTCACCTATCGTTAGGCAAAAGAAATCCGCTCGCCGGAACGGCGCTGAATCCTCGACAGGACTCTTGACTGCGATTCGTGGAAGTGCGATTCTGCGTTTGCTTAGGACACAGAGAAGGGCTTCCGGACGTCGTTTCGGGGGCCTTTTTCTTTTGCGGGCTAATCTCCGTTTGTGGGGGTACCCGCCCGACCTCTGAAGTCGTCGTAAAGACGGTCCAGGTTATCGGACAAATAGCTGCCGAACGCCTTCGCGTCCGGCCCTTTGGCTTTAATGGCCAAAGTAAATTTCTTTCCCTCAGCCAACATCTCCGCTGCGAGCGTCCCGTCGCGCGGTGCCCAGCTTTGCTTGTTCGGCTCGCTCCGAGTCCGGCTCTGCTTGACCTTGAGCCGCCTTTCGACCGCGACGAACCGCGCGTCGGTTGCAAGTTCCGCAAAGCCTTCAGCGTCGACCACTCCGACAGCCGTGTCATAATTGGATGGCCGCTCGAGGAGCAGCTTCAACTCATACCAGCGGTCTCGGCCGATGCCTTTAGCGGGTCCAATTGCTCGCAAGACCTTCTCAGGAATGCTCGCGACGGCAAGCATCTTTGACAAGGTAGTCCGGTCCAAGGCGAGGGCCGTCATGACAATCGCATTGTCCTCGTCGTAGCGCAGCTTCGCCAGCTCGGACGCGTACAATGCCTTCTCGATGAACGAGAGGTTCGCGCGCGCCGAATTCTCCTGACCCTGGGCAACGACGTGCTCGCGATCCTTCATCTCCTTGATGACGGCCCGAACTTTCCGGCCGAGCAGCTTGGCGACTTTCAGGCGGCGATGACCAAAAACCACCATGTAGCGCTCGGCCGCGCTTGGATGCGGCCGCACCAGAATTGGGCTGTCCTGTCCGCGCTCACGGATAGCCTCCAGAATCTCATCGAACTCCTGTTCGTTCTCTTCGAGGCGATCCTTGACGAAGGATGGATCGATGCTGTCGGGATCAAGCTCGACGATCGGCTCGCCTTCCATGAGCTTGTCCGCGCGCGCCGTAATTTCATTGAGTGAATTGAGGAATGATTTGGACGCACCTTTGACCGTATAGTCGAGAGCTGGGTGCTCCTCGGGTGGAGCGTCACTGGCCAACAGGTTCGCGAAGGGGTTTTTACGAGCCACTCGGAACCCTCCTCATTTGAGACATGTTATTGAAACACGGGCGTTTTTTGCCAGTATTTACGGCAGTCAACATCACAACCGCCCCCACGCTTGGTGGATAAGGCCTTGAACCTCAAAATTGACCGCGTCCATGCACTCGATCGCACGGTCATAGGTTTCTCGGGTGAAGTTTGCGCGCTCCACCTCATACAGGGTCTGCTTAGTCAACCCGGCATCCGAGATGGCGGTCGATTTGACCATCTGAGCCTTCAGCATCTCGGCTGCGAGCATGCTTTGCATGAGGCCTAGCATCTCGACCTGCGGCACATCCGTAGGTTCAAAGCGCGTGATCAGGTAGCGGAGCCAATCCATGCGGACCTCAGCGCCGGCGTCCTTAATGGTTTTGGCGATATTCCCAAGCATCAACAGAAACTGACTCATGGACATGAGGTCGAGCATTTGCGGATGAACGGTGATGAGAACCGATGTCGCGGCGATCAGCGCCGTCAGCGTGAGGTAGCCGAGCTGCGGAGGGCAGTCCACGACAACGACATCGTAGGAGGAATCGACTTCCTTTAGCGCGTTACCGAAACGGGTGAAAAACCGCTTGCCCTCAAGCGAATTCTGCATCGCTAGCGGCGTGTCGTACTCGTATTCCTGAAGCTCCAGATTTGCAGGGATCACATCCAACGAAGGAAAGTTCGTTGACATGATTACATCGCGAATCGACTTGCGCTGATCATCGTAGCGGATCGCGTCATAGAGTGACGGGTTCTTGTCAAGTTCCGGCTGAAAACCGTACAGCGCTGATAGCGAAGCCTGGGGGTCAAGATCGACAGCCAGAACACGATGACCGGTCAGTGCCAGGTGCTGCGCCAGATGGGCAGTCGTCGTGGTCTTGCCCGAGCCGCCCTTGAAGTTAACAATCGCGATAACCTGCAGCTTCTCGCCAGGCTTGCGATGTGGGACATATTTCTTGACGTCCGACCGACCGTTCTTGTCGAGATATTGCCTGAGTTCGAGCATCTGTTCTGCGGTATAAAAACGGCGGCCACCAGCACCTGTGAGCGGCTCGGGCCCTTTCCCTTCGAGATGGAGACGCTTGAGATTGTTCGGGCTAACCCCAAGATAATGGGCGACCTCGGCCATCGGAAAACGCCGCAGCGTTTTCTTCGCGTTCGGAGGAAATTTCTCTTGGCGAAGCTGGTTAAGCTTCCGCGAGATCTCTGCACCCTGTTGCAGGATTTTGTCGTCGAATTCGAACGGTGCGAGCGCGTTCATGCTTCGGGGTGCCTCGGAGGAAATAGCGCTAATATAGCCGCATTGGCTGATTTAGCGCCAGTATGTCCGATTCCCTTCTCCGTGCAAGAAAAATGGCGTTAATGAAAGGTTAACGTCGACCTTTCGAAATCCTAAGGGCGCGCACCGGGAGGCGGATTCAAGCCATTAAACCAGCCACATAGGAGGTTTCTGCCCCGGGAAGGGGACTTGAACCACTACTACTTCCACCAGTGTCAGAGCGCTGTTCTTCCGGCTCCCTGCATCGTCTGGACGCCCCCTACACCGCGACTCACGCGCTCCTATCTGAGAATCGCATTCATAATTTCATTCGTTGCACCACCAGCGTGATGTCCTTCCGGCCTCCGAGTTTGGGCGAATTCGGACGCATGTTCCGACGTCCTCGCCATGACGAATGGCCTTCAACAACTGGTGCATCCAGTTCAATCGCGGTAACGTGGCGCTCGAGGCAGTACGCGCTGCCTCGGGGCGTCGAAACCCCTCGTTAACGGTTGGTGTCGGCCGTGACGGCACCAAACTCCTTGACCCTATGGTCGGGGAGCCTGTGGCGTATGCAACAGGTTCACCGAACTAAAGGCCATAGGGCCGTCTAACCACGTTTCGAACTCCCCGATCACCAAGAGTCAGCGAGGGATTGTTTGCGGGGGCGTACCGCAGACATTGCTCTTCGGGGAACGAAGACGTGGCGCAGGGTCGACCGCAGTCCAACGAGAGTCTCGCAATCAGGGCGATCGCAGCGCATCATTCCTATCTCAACGCTCTCGTCGCGTGGGAGCACGCTCTTCACGCAATGGAATGTGACCTCTGCCGGCCGCGTGACGCATCGGCGGACGACCTTGTTGAGATCGCCGACCAAGCGGAAGCAGAGAAGGAGCGCCGGCGCGTAGCCTTTCGAAATCTCACCGCGGAACTCGGCTGCATTCCGAGAGGGGAGGGGATCGCGCTTCCGGAGCAGGAACATGGATGCGCCTGTGCGGCGCGTGCCTCGGCGGCCGTTCTTCCATCACGACCGTGAATCAGCCGCCTCTGATCGATTCAAGCAATCAATTGGACCCAGCAGGAGGCGGATGGGAGGATTCGGCCGACGCAACATCGTGGGCCCGCAATGTCTCTCCTCCACATCCTGCTCGAGCTGATTGACCCCACGCAGAACATGGCGCGCTACTACGTGCTGTCGATCGAGCCGACGCTGTTTGGCGACAGTGCCCTGGTCCGCGAGTGGGGGCGTATCGGTTCATCCGGCCAGCGACGTAGCGAGCTCTTCCCGCAACCCAGCGACGCTCATCTCGCACTCGACACCTGGCTGAAACGGAAGCGCCGGCGCGGCTATCAGCAACGATCATAAGCCCCCAACTTGCGGCTGAGTCGCGGTCAAATTTTCTACTTGCAATGGTTATTTCTGACCATACCGGGCAAGGACTCGGTGTGGCGAACTCGGCGCCTGCTTCTCCTGCCGAGGAGTTCCGCGATGCTTATGGTCATTCCGGGCTCGGACATCAGCCGGCACGCTGCCCTGATGGATCGGGTCTTCCGCTTCCGCCATTCCATCTTCGTCGACGAAAAGGCCTGGGCCGATCTACGTAAGGTCGACGGCCGCGAGCGCGATAGGTTCGATGATGAAAACGCCATCCATCATGTCTGCCTGCGCGGCGACGAGATCGTCGGCTATCAACGTCTGCTGCCGACTACGCGACCGCACCTACTAACCGAGGTGCTTGGCGATCTCTGCCGTGAGCGATCGCCCCAAGGTCCTTGCGTCTTTGAATGGACCCGCTTCTGCGTGCGCCGGGCTGGCGTGACCTTCGACCTCGGCCGGACGGACCATTCCTCGAGCTTGTGCAAGGCGTCGTTGAGTGGGGTTTAGCCATCGGGTCGACACGGTCACGGTCGTGATCGACTAGCGCCTCATGGTCATCGCCATGCAGTTGCGTTTCTTTGTCCGGCCACTCGGCTTCCCGAAGAAGACCGGGCGGTATGAAGTAGTCGCGCTGCGGATGTCCTTCAATCGCGAGGGGACATTCGGTGCAAACCGCCGCGCTGTCATGGCCAAAGGTTACGATCAGTTGGGCTCAGGTGGACAACAACCCCAGTCCGCATCCCGCAGACTTCACGCCACGACGCCGCGCGGAATCCCCCACCCCCGGACTCTTTTGTCCCGATGGAGCCACTAGCAACGCGACTGCTTCTCCATGCGCTGCATGGGATATCAATCGTCGATGCCCCGTCATGTGTCTTACGCATAATGAACATCAGTAAAGCTGCATTGCAAAATAACCGGCGCAGGTCGATATCAGTGCCACGGTTGTTCTCAATGGGCTCCGCCACCTCCTCCCGGCGTCGACCCCGTTTCAGCCGTTCCCCTCCGAGATATTTGGCGTTTCGCCGAATGTTTCAAACTTTCAAGGCCGGCTCCCACAGGGACGCCGGCCCTTTTTTGCGCACTCCGTCATTCGTTCCGCAGCGGCTGCATGGAGCGCAGCCCTTTGGACGACATGACCGACCGGACCACCGCACATCTTCGGATGCTTGGGTCAGAGTGCGGTAAACGATCGTTTGCGGCGATATGGTTCTTGAACCCTGTCGTCGAAACGCTGTCGCGAGTTCATCAACGCCAGATAGTCGCCCGGTTCCATCGCCGCCGGCTCTCAGCTGCCGTTTCAGTTCAAACGACCTGCGGGAGAGGTCGACGACTAAGCTCTATGAATAATAGGGCCTGAGCGTCCAAAACTCGCATTGGCATGATATTTTGATATCGGACGACCATGCTGTCCGACTGTGCAATTCTGAGACAACCTGATGATCCCGAGGCCGAGAATGGACCCTCTTCCCGGTCTGTCCGAACCGGGAGTTGGCACCTTTTGGAGCAGGATATCATGATGGTCGGCACGAGGCGTGGAGCACCGAGGGCCCCGCCGACAGGGCGCTCGATATTGTTTTTATTAAAATGCTGGACATTGCTTAGCTTTCGAGTCATTCGCGCTGTGCTGTTGAACCTGGGCAAGGCTGCTCGAGCATGCTCGCTGAGGAAAACGCCCGAACATCGAATCTCGATCGACGCCCGTTCCTTTAACCGCGATTGGACACGGTTATGAGGAAAGCGTCGCCTTCGGGTGCGAAAACTTACAAGAAGCGCGAGCGCAGCGACGACCCGTGGCTGTCCTCGGTTCTGGCGCTTCGCCTGAGACAGATTGAGCGAACCTATCCCAGCCACGAGGAGTTCGTAAAAGCATCGCGGCTTTCACGCAGCACGCTTCTCTTGTTGCGCTACGGTCGCGGCAATCCAACGCTGAAGACGTTGAGCACGCTGGCAGATGCGTTCGGTGTCCCGGTCTGGAGCCTGCTTGGAATCCGTGAGGATCGCGTCCGAGACGACGTCGAATCCTTCGGGCTTCCGTATGACGGCATCTTCGAACTGCTGAACAAGGAAATTGGAGCGGACGCGCCCATACCTCAACCCTCCCGGAAGCAAGAAACGGGCAACAAAAGACGGAGCTGACGCACATTAATTGCGCGAACCGCACTGCTGCGTCTCGACTCGGTTCGTTTTCCCGGGTTAATTTATTGAGCCTGATCGCAAGTCGAGGCTCTATGACGATGCCTAGGAGAAAGCATGCCGATACGACCGATAGGTGGCTAAATAGTGTGCTTGCATTGCGGCTTCGGCAGATTGAGCGCTCTTTTCCCAGCTATTCGGCCTTTGCCGAGAAGTCCGGGATTTCGCGTCGGACGTTAGCGCTGCTGCGCAATGGAAAAGGGAATCCAAGCTTCGCGACATTGCTTACACTGGCGGCTTCGTATGAGGTTTCTGTTTGGAGCCTCCTCGGCATTCGCGACGAAACGGTCAGCAGTGGGGTGGAGTCGTATGGGTTCTCGACCGACGAGGTCGAGAACCTCTTGATGCACGAGCACTCGAACAAGCTCTTCAGGGACGATCAGGAAGATCAGCTGCCCGAGCGCTACGTCTCGAGAATCGAACCGCCTGACAACTAGGCCTCGTGGACAAAGCTTGACCTGAGACACGCGGATTGATTCAAGGCTTCTTTTTGGAGGAAGCCTTGGGCGAGCGGATCGGTCTGACGGACGAGGAATGGGCGTTGATTGGGCCTTTGCTGCCGGCCGAGCACGGGCGCGGTTGCCGACCGGCGCAGGACAACCGCCGCTACTTTGAGGGCATGATGTGGTTGGCGCGGACGGGCGCGCAGTGGCGGCATCTCCCCGACGATTACGGCAAATGGAACAGCGTCTTCCGCCGCTACCGGCGCTGGCTGGAGGTCGGCGTTTTCGACGCCATGCTGGAAAGCCTGGCGGAGATGGTCGAGCGAGACCCCTCCGCCGACATGATCGACTCAACCATCGTCCGGGCGCATCACTGCGCAGTCGGCATAAAAAGGGGACTCAGCAAACAGAGGCGCTTGGTCGATCGCGTGGCGGCTTTACCACCAAACTCCATGCCCGCTGCGATGCCAAAGGCCGCCCGCTCGGCTTCGTCCTGACGGGCGGAGAGGCACACGACGTCAAGGGCTTCGCGCCGCTGCTGCGGATGGTCGCCGACAAGATCGAAGCGCTGCTGGCGGACAAGGGCTATGATGCCGACGCCATTCGCGAGGAGTTGGCGAAAGCCGAGATCGAGGCCGTCATACCGGCCAAGCGCAACCGCAAGAACCCTGCGCCGCACGATGCCGAGAAATACAAGTGGCGCAATCTGATCGAGCGTCTGTTCAGCAAGCTCAAGAACTGGCGGCGCGTCGCCACACGCTACGACAAGAGCAAGGAATCTTACCTCGGATTCGTCGCCATTGCCGCAGTCAAACTCTGGCTACCCTTTGTCCACGAAGCCTAGGCTCAGGACTCATTGATTGAGCCAGAAGATGAAGGTTGCGGCGAAAGCGATGGCTGACAGGAAGGTGTGAGCACATCGATCGTATCGGGTGTGGATGCGGCGCCAGTCCTTGAGGCGAGCGAACATGTTCTCGATGCGATGGCGCTGGCGATAGAGCGCACGATCGTGCGGGATGAATATCTTGCGATTGATTTTCGAGGGGATGCACGGGTCGATGCCGCGTGCGACGAGTGCGGCTCTGAACCAATCGGCATCATAGCCTCTGTCGGCGAGCATGGTTTTGGCCGGCGGCAGGGCCTCGACCAAGATGGCAGCGCCCTTGAAGTCGCTGGCCTGCCCTTCGCTCAGCGCCAGTCGGAGCGGGCGGCCGCTGCCGTCGCAGACGGCGTGGAGCTTGGAGGTCAAGCCGCCACGGCTGCGCCCGATACATCGGGGTAGAGCCCCTTTTTGAGGAGGCTGGCGGCGGTGCGATGCGCCTTGAGATGCGTGGCGTCGATCATCAGGCGATCCGAACTGTCGCTATCGCCCGCCAGTTCGGCAAAGATCCGGTTGAATACGCCGAGCCTGCTCCAGCGGATGAAGCGGTTGTAGATCGTCTTGGGCGGACCATAGGCGGCTGGCGCGTCGCGCCATCGCAGGCCGTTGCGGATCACGAACAGGATGCCGCTCAGCACACGACGGTCATCGACCCGCGCGACCCCGTGCGATAGCGGAAAATACGGCTCAATCCGGCGCATCTGCGCCTCCGACAGAAGCAGCAAATCGTCCATGGCGACATCTCCTGACGCCATGGAATCAATCACCGCCCAAGCACGCAACCTATTTAATAGGTCCTGAGCCTAGATTAGCCGGGCGTGAGCAGACTACTCGGCGGGTACGTGGCCATTTGCGATCCGACGACGATGTCGGTCGCTGCGGGTGGGGGCGCGATCGCCGCGAGCTGCGCGCCGCCGGCGGATGATCCCGGCCCTCCCGCAACCTGGCTCGGGTTCGTGCCGGGCGTTGGGAAATCGCCCGGGCCGAGGCAGGCCGCCGGGTTGCCATTGCACCCTTGGGGAATTGAGGCTGTCTGGAGTCCTGCCACTCGACGGGTCACGTCGTTGGTCCAGTTGCGCCTCTGGTTCTCGGTGCTGCCGTTGTACCGATCCGCCAGACACCGGATGTTGTGATCGCCTCCGCAGGACCGGATGGCGTCCCTCAAGGTCGCCATGCCGCCGCGGATGTTGTCGGAAAGGCCATCGCGATTCATGCCGTATCCTCGCGCCGTGCCTTGCGTGAGCTGCATCGGGCCGCGGACGCCGCTGAACGATCCGGCGCAGGCTGACATCGCGCCCTCATGAGCCGACACGGCCAGCGCCAGGCGCGGATTGACGCCATATTCATTGGCTGCTTGAACGATCATCCCGGCATTGTTCGGGTTGCGATTGATGATGTCCTGCGTGCTGCCGTATTCCGGCAGGCCGAAGCCGCTCGGGCAGAGATCGGCGAGCTTCGTCTTCTGGCCGAGATCGCATGAGTTCGCATCTGACGTGTAGGCGTTCTGCGCCGTGGAGGATGTAGAGACCACAAGGGCCAGACAGAGCACGACAAGGGCATGCATCGTCAGAGACCCTTGCAGTAATTGTAGACGATGCCGTTGACGCGCAGCGACTGCTTCGTCAGCGGCTCGATCTTCAGCTTGACGCGCTCCTGCTCGGAGGGCGTGTCGTTCTCATGGCAGGTCGACTCATAGGTCGCGCTGCGCTCGTCGGCCGAAACGATCTTGCAGGTGCTTTTCGGCGGCGAGATGCCATTGGCATCGAGACGCAGCAGGCCGGCTTCGATGTATTCCGTACAGGTGTACTGCGCCGCGACATAGGTTCCGCGCGGCAGCGAGGGAAAGACCGGCTGCTGGGCCTGACCGGGGTCGGGCAGCGTGATAGTGCCGATAGAGAGAGCGAATGCAGCGAGCGTCGTCATGGCGAACCTCCGAGGACCTGAGGCCACGGCCCGGCCGCGGAGCGGCGCTGCGGTCAAGGCCGCGCGCAGCGCGCCCGCAGGGTTGCCTTGACCGCAAGGCGACGAGCCGCGGCACAGTGGACACTCAGGTTCGGTTCGGCTCGACGACGATCGCATGATGAACCTCCTCAGGATCGGGGAATGGGCACGCGGAACTGGCACTCGTCCGCGGCCTGGCCCTGGAAGACGATGCCGGCGCGGATCGTCCGGCTCTCGATGTCGTAGGCGGCGAGCGCGGCGTTGCGCACCATGTCGGGTGCGGAGCCGCCCTGGCTGGCCGCATATTCGATGAAGCAGCCTTTGCCGGCATCGGCAACGCGCGACTGTCCGTTCTCGTAAATCGCGAGCCGCATCGGGCAGCTCTTCAGGGTCGCGTGGCTTACGTCCCGGCGCAGGACCGTGCAGGTTGTGATCGTATGCAGCACCGACAGGACGACCACCCGTTCCGGGCTGCGGATCACGACGTGGCTCTCGGCAGCCGGGGCGTTCGCCACCAGGAAGCGCTTGTCGCCTTTGGCCTTGTAGGCGTCATTGTTGCGTCTGAGCTCGTCGGCCCAGAGCGAGGCATAGGGCAGGGCGGTTTCACCTGGGAGCTGCAAATCGGCATAGACGACTGGCCGCCATTTGCCGGGCTCTGTCGACGGCAACTGCGCCAGGCCCGGAGGCGACGAGAACAGCGCGGCGCCCAGCGCCATAGTCGATCGCGCGAGCATGGTCTCCCTCACAATTCGTCTTTGCTTAATATATTGAGCTGATGGTTGTCGAGCCGCAATGAAGGGCTGGTCGGTGAGGGGAGGTCGCTGGCCTCTCCGAGACCCGTTCGAACCCGATGCGGTAATGGCCTGGGCCGGCGTCCCGATCGGTGCAAGGGACTGGGGATCAGTAGCGGTCCCGCCAGGGTAGCCAACCGGAACTCTTGGGCGGGGAGGGCTCGTTCTCGACCCATGGCACCGTCTTGTAGCCGGGCCGGGGATCCTGAACCCGCCAGGCGCCTCGCCAGTAGTAGAAATTGAGCGGAACGCGCGCCAGGATCACCCCATCGGCGCCGATCAGATCGGAGGCGCAGACGACGACGGGACCGCGATAGGTTCGAACCCGGCCCGTCACACCGTCCAGGGCCCCCGGCCGACAGGCGAACAGGCGCACGCGATGGGCGAGAGCGTCAGGGAGATCGGCGGGCACGGCAATGGTCTCGACGCCTTCCTTGGTGACGAGGGTGCGGATCGGCACCGTGCCCCAGCGCGAGAGCCGCAATGCAGCGTTTGCCTGGTTCTGCGTAGGATAGCCTGCACGCGCAGTCATGATGGGCGGGAAGCGTTCATGGCCTGGGCCATATTCCTGTCGACCGCGATCGACCTGTGCCGGAGCAAGATAGGCGCTGGTGGTCGGCGACGAGATCTGCGAATCGCTGACCGATTGCGACGCGCAGCCCGCCAGCGCGACGGCTGCAGCCGATATCCCAATTTGCAAAGCGTAGCGGTGCATGATGATCAAATCCGTCACGGTTTGTTCGGAGGGCTGGCTTGCTGCCGGAAGGTCCACGGCATCTGAAAGGAACTCGCCCAGATGCCGCGATAGGCGGCGCGCGCATCCTTCTCGAGTTGAGCGTAGGTCGGAATCAGCCGGTCCTCGGGGGAGGGGAGAGTGATCGCGTGGCCGAGCTTGAGCATCTCGGCGGCCAGATCCGGAATCTCGCCGGTCGCACACCGCCCGAGCTTCAGGGTCTCGCTCTGCCGGATGGGAGTGCAGGCCACCCACCGGTTGAGGGTGACGTTGACGAGCCAGGCAGTCGCGACGACCCCACAGGGCCATGTCTGCTTGCCGAGAGTGGCGGTTTGGTTGAGATCACAGGCGTCGACGCCGTAGAGGCGATAGAGCTGCCTGGTTTCAACATCGCGAAAGGTCGTGCTGGTCACGACTTCGACGCGCATGGGAACCGTCGCGGTCGTGGACTGCGGCGAGTAGAGGTCGGACGGCTGAGGAGCCGCGGGCGCGCTCGCCGGCGCCAGTGGTGTCTGCGCGACGGAAGCTCCCGTCGCGAGGAGAAGCGGGGTAAGGCAACCGGTCAGAAAGCGAAGCCATCGCCTCATCCAAGCTGATCTCCCTTTCCGCGCGTGGGCAACGCTTGCCATTCGCGGCTCGCACAGATGCCGAACGAGCCAACGTTCCTGGCAGGACAGGCGCGAAGCGCCGCTGACAACTAGCGGCAGATGCGCATTCTCAAGGCCCCGGATGGACCGGAGACATTGCATAAAGCATCCGGCAGCGTTAGATCAATATATTAAGCGAGACAAGCAACAGGGTCTGCCAGGCAGGAGGGAGATCGAACGGTGGGGAGTGAGACGAAAGCCTCCCGCAACTCCGTCAAACTGCGAGTGATATCGGATGGATAAGCGTTGGCACCCGCACACCTACAATGAGATGAACCAGCCGGGGTTCAGGTCCGGTGGTGCTCCGAGCTTCGACGGAATCCTCGGATCTCTGCTGCTGCTCTTTCTGTTCGCCAGCGGCATCGGCATCGCCGCCGACACCATCGAGCGCTGGATACCTGGCCTTGGCTATGTGTTCGCCTTCTCCGTATTGGGACTCATCGCCTTGGCGCTCCTGCGCCGAGGCGTTCGCCTCGTGAAGACATTGATCATGGGATTCATGGATCGAAATTAGGCGACGAAGGCAGCGAGCAAACCGCGATCGCTTCGCGCATCACCAGCGCGCCGCGCGGCAACCCGCCTTCTCGGCGTCCGCCGGCGTGCAGAACCATCGCTTTCGATCCGACCCGTTCATGTGCACGGCGTCGTAAAAGCGCTGACCTGGTTGGTGGTAGATGCAGGAGCCATCCGCTTTGAAGTTTCCCTTGATCGCACACGCGCCAGCGGGGGCTCCCGCCTCCGAGAGCGAGTTGAGGAGAAGCTTCTGCGCACCGCCCGGAACACTGACGGCGCCATGGATCACAGTGTTGGTACTGCGGGAGCGCCAGTCCCACGGGGCGATAAAGGCGCCACTCCAGAGCCCGCGCCGGGCGGCGCGAGCTGCTTTCTCGTCTTCGACATAAGCAGAGGAATAGCGAACGAAGGAGAGCGCCCACCCATGTACGACCATCCAGCGGCCAACATCCTGTCCTTCGACCTGGCATCGCGCGACGTTTCGGCCGTACTGGTCGACATCGACGCTCGTGCAGGACCATGACCGCTGGGTGCCGAATGACGACAGTGCATTTCGGGCACCGAGGCCGCAGGTAGAGCGCTGGGCCGCCGCATCGAGGCAAAGCTGCTCCATCTCCGGCGCGTCGATCCCAAAAATCCGGATGCGCTGGTCGCCGATCTCGACGGTGTCACCGTCGAGGATCTTTGGAACGCCCCGGATCTCGGCAGCCGCTGCGATCGAGGTCAGGAGGAGACTGACGATCACCGTGATCGCGGGCTTGGCGAAGGTCATCGGGTGGCCTCGGACATCGGTTTGTGAAGCGCCTCACGCGAGATCGCGAAACATCGGGGACGGAGGAAAGCTGTGCTGACGCGATTCTCGATCGATCCACGATTGGGAATCATCGTGGCGACAATCCTGATCCTCGCCTTCGGTGGGTTCCGGTTGATCGTGAACTGGGACGAGGCGACGCTGTGGCGGGACCCGGGCCTGTTCGCCACGCTGTTCATCGGCGGGCTCTCCGGCCTGGCGCTTGCGCTCGGCTTCCTGATGCACCGACGTGCCGAAACGCTCACAGGGGACGACGGGAACCGGCCTCCCATCATCGAGCTGGAGGCGGAGCGGGGAGGGGAGCGCCCGAAGTAGCACCAGCACCTTCGCGAATCTGCCGGAGGATGATGGCGTTCGGGTCCGGCATGTCGGGAAACTGCCAGAGGCCAAGGCGCTCCTTCCGGGCGACGGCCTGCGCGACCAGATAGGGCTCGTGGACTGCTGCGCCCGCCGGATTGACGGCGGCAAAAGCCCATCCGCTGGAAATCAGGGCCGTGCCGAGATCGATTCTCGCGCCGGCCCCCGCGCCATGGCTGGGCTGCGCGACGCAAACCACGAAGCGCGTCTTCGAGACAGCCTGCCACCCCGCCGAATAGCAGAGCGGATTGAGGTCGCGGACGAGCGAGACGAGCATGGTCAGGCTCGCCTCGCCGCAATCGATCCGGGCGCCACTGCCATTGGTGAAGTGGGTACCGCGCAGGCAGGCCTGAACGCCGTAGAGCCGATGGGTTTCACCGGCATAGGTCCAGGTGTCGCCGGTCGTGAAGACCGCGCCTTTCGGGACGGCGAACCAGGGATTGGGGTTTGCGGGCTCTTGCGCAGGGACGCTGCCGGCGATCGAGAGGGCGAGCGCAAGGGCGACGCTACGGATCACGGCGCAGGAGAGTTGCGAAGCGGCACTCGCGTCGTGCCGTCCTGGCCCAGGATGTCGGTGGATTCGTCCGCCTTGTCCGGCTGCCCCGGCATGTTGGCCTCCGGACATTGCGGCCAGGGACGGCGGCTCGCAACGAGGGCGAAGGCCTTCTGGACCGGCGGAACGCAGTAGGGCACGGACGCCCATCCTTGCGGGTTCAACATGCAGAGAAGCACCGTACAGCCGAAGGTATCGGCCCGGGCGGCTGCTGCCGAAAGTGCCGTGAGCGTCGGCAGAATTGCGAGCGTCGCGAACAGGTGCCGGGGTCTCATATGACCGCTCCGTGATTTTTGGTTGCCTGCGTCTGGCTCAATATATTAAGCGTAGAGCATGATGCGGAGCAAATCGACATGAGCGCCCGACGCAGAACGGCGCTGGCAGGGATCGCGCTTCTCGCTGCGGCAAGCGCCGCTTCGGCGCAGCAATCGGGCGCAAACAGCCCTATCCCGGCCAAGCGTCAGGAGCGTCTTCCGGCGCCGGCCGAGCGCCCCGTGGTCAGGACTGCCTCGGTCGACCCGGACGGACGGATCGTGCCGGGAGGCACCGACTCGGCCAAGCCCGTGCAGCGGATCGGGGAGGGCGCCCGCGCTGATCCTGATGCCGCGAAGGCCATGGCATCGCCCTGCGCAGAGAGCGCCCCGCTCAACCGCGAGGAGGCAAGGCGTCTGGTCGAGACGACGGCGCGCGAAGAGCAATTCATGCCTGAGTTCGTGCTGTCGGTCGCGCAGGCCGAGAGCCGTTACAACTCGACGAGCTTCTCGGGGAAGGGCGCCTATGGGCTGATGCAGCTCATGCCGGCGACCGCCCAGGCCTTCGGCGTCGACATCTGCGACCCGAAGGACAATGTGCGCGGCGGCATCGCCTTCCTGCGCGAGCTGACGGCAAAATATCGCAATCCGGTCTATGTGCTCGCCGCCTACAACGCCGGCGAGCCTGCCGTCCTCGAGGCAGGCGGTGTGCCGCCGACACCTGAGACCGTCGGCTTCGTCGCGGCGGTGTTGAACGAGTTCTACCAGTGGCCCGCCCTTAGCAGCCGGACCGACGCCTTCGCGCCTGCTCCGAGAAGCGGACGCAACGAATTCGCCGGCGAGCCCACTGGACGCGTGCCGAGAACGGCCGCGCCCGCGCGGCCTGGTGCACGCCGTCAGGCTGAGGGTTGGCAGGGCGGTTTCGTTCAGAATTTCGATTGAAGGAGAGCAAGACCATGAGGCTTGAGGGCTGGATCGGACGGAGCGCATTGGCAGGCGCCGTGGCTATGGCAATGGCAGCACCGGCCCTGGCACAGAGCGGCGGTCAGCTTCAGCCTGTCCAGAGCACCCTGCAGACACTCGTCAACACGCTGACGGGACCGATCTCGACGTCGCTCGCGGTGCTCGCGGTCATCGCCTGCGGGCTCATGGCCTTCGTCGGGCGCCTGACCTGGGGTTTTGCTGGATCGGTCATCTTCGGCATCGTGCTCGTCTTCGGATCGGCTCAGATCGTCCAGTTCTTCCAATCGGCGGTCGGCAGGTGATCGCATGGCCGAGGAGGTCGATCAGCCGCTGATCACGCCATTGGTGAAGGGACTGACCCGACCGCCGAGCCTTCTCGGCGTGCCCTATCAGTTCTTCATGCTGATCGGCGTCTTCTCCGCCGTCATCTTTCTCGTGACGAAGAACCTCCTGATGCTGCTGACCATCCTGCCGCTCTACGCGATCGGCCGGATCATGATCGTGCGCGATCCGGCGATCTTCGAGATCATGCTGATCCGCGGCCGAAAGGTCCCGCCCCGGAGCAGGGGGTTCTGGGGCGCGACGAGCTACCGGGTCTAGCCATGGTGATCGCGCGGGCACTGCGGGACGAGCTGAGCTTTGGAGCGGTGTCGCGACGCGAGAACCCGGTCGGCTCGCATATTCCGTATTCGCGGCACGTCTCCGACGAGACGATCCGCACGGATGACGGCATGTTGATGTCGTTCCTGCACCTCTCCGGCTTCTGTTTCGAGACAGCCGATATCAGTGAGGTCAATTCACGACTGCTCGGCCGCAACGATCTCCTGCGGGCGCTGGGCTCGTCGCGCTACGCGCTCTACACCCATATCGTCCGGCGCGAGGTGAAGCCTTCGATCGCCTCGACCTTCGACAACGATTTCTGTCGCGAGCTCGACGAACGCTACACCGCCGGGCTGCGCCAGCGGCGGATGTTCGTGAACGACATCTATCTCACCGTCATCCGGCGAGAACTCCAGGGCAGTGTCGGCACGGTCGATGTCGTGTTGCGCAAATTGTTCGGGCGCCACGACACGGACGGCCGCTCGCTCAGCGAGGAGCAGGCCGTCAACGAACTCTCGGACGTGATGACGGCCATGCGCGAGACCCTGCAGGCCTATGGCGCACGGGTGCTGCGGGTCGTCGATCGCGGCGGCGTCTGGCATTCGGAGCCGTTGGAATTCCTCGTTCAGCTCGTCAATGGCGGCATGCCGCGCCCGATGGCACTGCCGCGCATGAAGCTGGCCGAAGCGCTGTCGACGAAACGGCTATTCTTCGGCCGTAACGCCGTCGAGATCCGTGGCGCCTCGCCGGACGACACACGCTTCGGCGCGATGATCTCGGTCAGCGAGTACCCGGCCCTGACCGGGCCGGGGATGCTGAATCCGATGCTGCGGGTGCCGCACGAGTTCATCGTCACGCAGTCCTTCGCCATCATCGACAAGCCGATCGCCATGACGCAGATCGATCGCGTCGGCCGGCAGATCGAGATGTCGGACGAGGCTGGCTCCGTCGTCGCCGAGCACCTTTCGGATGCGCGGGACGAGCTTCTCTCGTCCGAATCCATTTATGGCCACCACCATCTCAGCCTGCTCTGCCTCGGCCGCGACATGGAGGAGGTGACGAAATGCGTCACCGATTGCGGCACGGCCCTGACGGACGTCTCGGCGATCTGGGTGCGCGAGGACCTGAATTGCGAGCCCGTCTTCTGGGCGCAGCTCCCCGGCAACGCCTCCTATATCGCTCGCTCCTCCATGATCTCCTCGAAGAACATGGCCGGGTTCTCCTCGCTCCATAACTATCCGAGCGGCCAAGCTAGCGGAACGCATTGGGGCACACCGATCTCGGTCCTCGAGACGACATCGCAGACCGCGTATTTCTTCAATTTCCACGTCCGTGATCTCGGTAATTTCACGGTCACGGGACCATCGGGCTCGGGAAAGACCGTGTTCCTCGGCTTCATCTCCGCCCAGGCCCAACGCGTGCAGCCGCGGCCAAAGCTGGTGCTGGTCGACAAGGACCGGGGCCTGGAGATTTTCGTGCGCGCGCTTGGCGGGCAATACGAGGTCCTGCGTGCCGGCGAGCCGACCGGATTCAATCCGTTGCGGCTCTCCGACAATGGCGCGAACCGCGAATTCCTGTTCCAGCTCTTCAGCTTCATGCTCCGCCGCGCCGACGGCATCGGGCATTCGACCCGCGAGGAGCAGGTGATCCGCAACGCGATCACGCAGGTTCTGACGGCGCCGCCGGAGGGGCGGACGCTCGACGAATTCGCCGAGCTGCTGCGTGGCGCCATGCGGGCTGGCGACGACGATCTCTATGCCCGCTTACAGCCCTGGATCCGCGAGGACCAGCGCGGCTGGCTGTTCAACAATGCCGAGGACACGTTCTCGATGGCCTCGATCTTCGGCTTTGACATGACCAGCGTGCTCGACGATCCCGTTAACCGGACGGCGGCGCTGATGTACATCTTCCACCGGCTCGACGAGCTGCTGGACGGCCAGCCGGTGATGATCTTCCTCGACGAGGGCTGGCGGCTCCTCGATGACGAGGTCTTCAGTTACTTCATCAAGGACAAGCTCAAGACCATCCGCAAGCAGAACGGGGTCATCGGCTTCGGCACGCAATCGGCAGCCGATATCGTGAACTCCAAGCTCGCGCACACGCTCATCGAGCAATCGGCAACGAACATCTTCTTCCCGAACCCGAAGGCCGACGAAGCATCCTATGGCGGCGCCTTCCGACTTTCGGCCCGCGAGGTGCGCTGGATCCGGACGACGCCGGCGGAATCGCGCTCCTTCCTGATCAAGCACGACCAGGACAGCGTAATCGCGCGCCTCAATCTCCGGGGCATGCCGGAGTTGATCAAGGTGCTGTCGGGCCGCACCGAGACGGTCGCCGAGCTCGACGCGCTGCGCGCCCGCGTCGGTGACGATCCGCAGGCCTGGCTGCCGGTCTTCATGGGAAGGGACTGATCATGCGGGTCCAGACATTCGCCTTCATGCTGCTGGCAACCGGATTCGCGAGCTCCACCCTTGCCGCCGTGCCGGTGAATGACGGGGCGATCCTCGACCGGCGCACGGACGAGTCCACCAAGAAGGTCGAGATCAAACTCATCACCGGCAAGACCCAGACATTCACGCAAGGCATCAACTGCTCGGTGACCAAGCCGAAGAAGGACGATGCGGTCACGAGCCCGACGCAGAAGCCCGATGCGGGCCGTGGCGCGGCGACCCTCGATCGGGCTGACCCAACCATCAAGACGTCGCCGGCCTTCACCAAGCCGACGACGACGGAGTCCACCGGCACGGGATCACAGCCAGCGGCCGACTGGACGGCCGCGCCACGCGCCGATCGCGAAGGCACGGGCCAGGTCATCGGCGGTATGGAGACGGTGCAGGCCTCGATCCAGCCGAACCGCCAGGTCTTCGAGCGCATGGGCCGTGAGGTCGGCTCGGACGGCACGCTGATGGAAGCGATGGACCGCAACAGCGCGATCCGCACACAGACCGGGCTCACCTTCAACGAGACCATCCACGGCGTGTCGTTCCTCACGCAAGCCTTCAACCTCCCCAATCTCGCCGCCGCCTCGATGTCGAGCCAAGGCACGCGCGGCGTCACGCTGCCGACATCGGCCCGCGGACAGGCTAGGCCGCGACAGACGATCAATCTATGTCCGGCCGGGATGACGGGGGAGGGGACCGCCGCAAGCCCCTGCGTGGCCGCGGGCTGCTCGACGACGCCCTACGGGACGACACCGGCGCCGGGCTGCGTCGCCCGCCGCTACAACGACACGGGGGGCAACGTCTCCTTTGCGATCGAACGCGAAACCGCCCGGGCCAATGCCGCGCAGCAGCCATTGTCGAGCGATGAGCTGATGGCCGCGGTCCGACAGTACCAATCTCGCTGAGCGTGAAAGGAGCGATCGTGATGCGAAAGCCCATCCAGACCCTGTGCGCGAGCGTCGCGGCGCTCCTTGCCGCGACCGCCGCCTCCGCGCAGACGCCGGTGATCGACAATGCGAACCTGCGCAAGGCGCAGGAGATCGCGACGACGACCAACAGCATCCTCGCCGCCGACCGGGAGATCATGCAGTTCACGCAGAAGACGTTGGCCGCCGTGACCGGCGATCGCACCAGCCAGGCGGGGCAACTCTCCCAGATCGCGCTCGGTGGCGGCAGCTTCTCGATGGGCGGCGCGCCGTCGCTCGGCAGCGTGATCTCCGGGGGATCGCTGTCCTTTGCGGGGATGGGCGGCGGCTCGCAGAACATCGTTTCGGGCCTCATCAACGGCCTGCAGCTCGTGAAGACGATCTCAGGCCTGATCAACGGCCAGACCAGCCCGATGGACAAGAGCTATTCGCAGCTCGTCAATACGGCCGGCACCATCACGGGCCTCGTCGACTCCACGCAATCGGGTGTGCAGACCCGCAGCGGCGCCTTCAAGCAAGGGGCCGGCATGATCGGCCAAGCTCAGGACCTCAAGGGGAGCGTCGACCAGAACAGCCAGATCATGGTGCAAACCGGCATCACCGTGAACGAGTTGATCGGCGCGGTGAACACGGCGACGGCCGCCGCCAACCAGCCCAACATCGACCGTATGACCATGATCTCGCAGGCGACCCGCGCGCTCGAGTACAAGGCGGGGCGATGAGGGGAGGGCGCCTCATTGCGGCCTGCGTCCTGACCGCGCTCATCGGCGGGTGCGCGGTGAAGCCGCTCAAGGCGCCGTGCTCGCGCGACGAAGGCCCGCCGATCGTGCCGATGGCGTTTTCCTCGCTCGGGCCCGAAACGCCGGCCCCTTTCGAGGAATGCGGCCCGATGCGGCCGGTCAACGCGGCCCCGGCGCGATAAAACGGAGCCGCGGCGCATGAATTTCAACATCACGACGCTGCTCTCGACCGTCGACCGCTTCGGCAACAATTTCGTCAGCCAGGCGTATCAGAATCTCGCTTCCGCCCTGACGGGCGGGGGCCAGGTCGGCGTCGCGGGGCTGCTGCTGACGCTCTATGTGATCGTCTGGGCCTACGGCATCTGGTCGGGAACCGCGCAGGGCAATCCAGCGGAGATCACCTTCCGGCTTCTGCGCGCCTTCGCCATCTATGCGCTGGCGACAAGCTGGAACGATTTTCAGACTTTCGCCTATCAGATGCTGAACGAAGGTCCCTCGGCCATCGGCAACGCGATGCTGACGAGCGTGAGCGCCAACGTCACCGGGACGTCGGCCGGGCTCAACTCGGTCAACGGCGTGCAGACCGGGCTCCAGAACATGTGGGACTCGCTCGCGGGCTCGACGACCAGCTTCATCAAGAATCTCGGCGTGCTCAATTTCGGCGGCTATGTCCTGGGCGCAGTCATCCTGATTTTCGGGGCGCTGCTGGTCGGCTACGCGCTGTTCCTGATCATTCTCGCCAAGATCTTCCTCTGGCTGCTGCTGGCACTCGCCCCGATCTTCATCGTCCTCCTGCTGTTCGGCTACACGAGCCGGTTCTTTTCGGGCTGGGCGTCCTCGATCGTGCAATATGTCTGCGTGCAGATCCTCGTCTATGGCTTCTGCGCCTTCTTCATCTCGATCAGCCAGAGCTATTTCGACGCGGTCAACCAGGCGAACGCGAAGGTGGCGACGAGCTTCACCGAAGCTGCGCCCCTCGTGGTCATCTGCGTGATCGGCATCCTGCTGCTCTCGCAGATCACGATGGTTGCCGCCTCGATCGCCGGCGGCATCGCGGTCCAGTCGCCGCGCTTTGGCGGCATGTACTCGCGGATCGGTGCCTTTGGCGCCGCCATGGGCGGCAGCGCGCTTGGGAGAAAGCTGCTCGACCGAACGGGTTGGACCACGCCCGGAGAGCGCCATGCGGGGCGGGCACGCGCGCGTCTCCAGTACACGCAACGGGAGTTCGAGCAGAGCGCCGACTACAAGCGCCTGGCGAAGAAACTCACAGAAACCGCATAGCGGTCAGGAACAGGCATGACGGAATTGGTGAGCGAGGCCGCGGGAGCGGTCCAGGGCAGGACCCCGCCCTTGCCGTATTACACCGACGCGGCGATCTGGGAGAACGACATCGCCCGCCGGAACCGCTGGTCCCGTTCGATCGCCTGGACGATCGCGCTCGTCATGTCGGTGATCGCGGTCGCCGCGCTAGGAGCCCTGGTCCTGGCGCTGCCGCTCAAGACCTATGAACCCTATATGGTGGTGGTCGATCGCTCGACCGGCTTCGTCGAGGTGAAGCGGCCGATGGCCGAAGGACCGCTGCAGCAGGATGAGGCGATCGCGACCTTCGATCTCGTGCGTTATGTGAAGGCGCGCGAGACCTATGATCCGAAGGCGCTCAAGGACAATTTCGACCTGGCGCAGCTCCTGTCATTGGGCGACGCCTCTCGTGAGCTCGTCGAACTCTACAGTCCCGCCAATCCGCAGAACCCGATCAAGATCCTCGGCTCGAACACGATCGTCGCGGTCAACGTCAAATCGGTCACCTTCCCGAACCAGCGCACAGCGCTCGTCAGATTCTCGACCGAGGAGAAATCCCAGACGAACATCGTCACCCGGCACTGGGTGTCGCTGATCCGCTTCCGCTACACCGCGGCGCCCGCCCGCAACGAATATCGTTTCCAGAACCCGCTCGGCTTCCAGGTCCTTGAATACCGACGCGACCAGGAGACCGTCACGCCCGAGGGGAGCAGGCCATGACGATCCCCCGGCGCGTGGGTGCGCTTGTGCTCCTCGTCATGCAGATCGTCACCGTCGCCCTCCCGGCCGCAGCGGAGCTCAGCCCACGTTCGGGACCGCGCGACAGTCGTATCCGCTATGTCTGGTATAACAAGGACGAGGTCGTCTCGGTGCAGGCCTCCTATGGCGCCTCGACCATGATCACCTTCGCAGAGGATGAGCGGATCGAGACGCTCGGCGCCGGCGATGCGCTCGCCTGGCGCATCGAGCCGAACAAGAAGGGGAACGTCCTCTTCGTGAAGCCGGTCGAGAAGGAGGCCCACGCCAATCTCAACGTGCTCACCAACAAGCGCTCCTACGTCTTCATCCTGAAGGGCGAATTCCGGCCGGTCGCGCAGCAGGTCTATTCGATCGTCTTCCGCTATCCCGACGAGGAGGGCGACAACGCCGCCATGATGGCACAGGCGCGCGAGCGTGCCGCGCAGCCCAATCTCCGCAATTTGCGGGCGGAGAATGTGAACTCGGCCTATGGCTACAAAGGCTCCTCCGCCAACAAGCCGCTCGTGATCTTCGATGACGGCACCAAGACCTTCTTTCGCTTCGATCCGGCGCGCGAGACGCCGGCGATCTATGTCGTCGATGCCGAGCGCAACGAGAGCCTGATCAATTTCCGGCGCGAGGGAGAATACCTCGTCGTCGATCGGGTCAACCACCAGTGGACGCTGCGCAACGGCGACGACGCAATCTGCATCTTCAACATGCGCCTCAACAATCTGAACCAGCCGACGGGTCTGGAACCTCATGCGCCACAGCGCATCGGTGGCCCGAAATCGCGTCCGGTGAGGACCCGCAATGCCATCTCCTAACGAGTATCGCGCCCTCGCCGAAGAGGCCGCCGGAAGTGTCGTTGCGGCGCGTGCCTCACGGATCGGGACCTTCCTGAAGGTTGTGGCTCCGACCGGCGCCGTCCTGGTCGCCGGCTGGATGATCTACAGCGCGATGCGTGCCCCCGACCGCCCTTCGATCACGAGCCCGGACACGGAGGACTTCCGAACCACCCAGTATCCGGGCCCGTCGATCGACACGCCGCGACCGCAGCTCGACAACGGCACCATTACGGTCCCGACCGCGCCCGAACCTCCGCCTCCGCCGCCAGCCCAGCCTCCGACGACAATCGAAGCGCCTCCACCGCCGCCGCCCCTCCAGCCGCCGATCCAGGAGGCGACCGTACCCGACGACAGCGAAGCGCGCCGGCTGGCCGAGGAGGAGCGGCTGCGTCTGGCGGAAGAAGAACGAAAGAAGTGGGAGCGTCTGCGCGCGGGCCAGCTCGTGGCCGATAGCGGCGGCACAGCGGGAGAAACCAGGGGCACCAATGGCAATGGCAGCGGGGCCGTCGCCGCCGACAATACCGAAGACGATCCGAATCGACGCTTTCTGGCCCGCACCGGGCAGGCAGGCGTCGAGATCTCCGAGGCGACGAAAAACCCGCGTATCGACGCTCTCGTCGCCCAGGGGACCATGATCAAGGGCGCGCTCGAGACGGCGATCCAGAGCGATCTCGCCGGCATGGTGCGTGCCGTCGTCTCCGAGAATGTCTGGTCCTTCGACGGTCGCCGCATTCTCATTCCGGCCGGTTCCCGCCTGATCGGCGAATACCGCAGCGGTCTGAGCACGGGCCAGACCCGCGTCTTCATCGTCTGGACGCGGATGCTGAGAAGCGACGGCGTCTCCGTGCAGCTCGGCTCGATGGGGACCGACGAACTCGGCCGTACCGGCATGACCGGCATCGTCGACAAGCACTGGGTCGAGAAATTCGGCTCGGCGATCCTGCTCAGCCTCGTCGGCGGCGCGGCGCAATTCATCGCCAATCTCGGACAGGACAATCAATCTGGCCAGAACCAGTACAGCACCATCGATCCGACCACCGGCCAGCCGGTGGTCGTGCAGGGCCAGCCGAACCAGAACGCACTCTATGCGCGGCAGATCGGCGCGCAGCAGGTTTCGATGACGCTGAACCGGATCGCCGAGGAAGCGCTGCGCGACTCCATCCACATTCCGCCGACGATCCATGTCGACCAGGGCTCGCGCATCATGGTCTTCGTCCGGCGCGATCTCGACTTCTCGGCCTTCTATCCGGACCCGGTGAAGGAGGCCTTGCGGGAAATCCGACATGAGCGGGCCCGTGCACGTCATGTGAAATAAATCTGATAATAGGAATAAGTTCCATAATTCCCATTATGCGAATCGCGGCCGACACCGATGAATGACACGACCCGGACCGTCTTTCTGAGCCGCGCGCTGGAGCCGATCAGGCGCTGGCTCAGCGACGATACGGTCGTCGAGATCTGCGCCAATCGCCCGGGCGAAGTCTGGATCGAGGTCGCCGGCGGCACGGAAATGGAGCGCCATGCCGTACCGGAGCTCAGCCGCGCCGCGCTGCGCCATCTGATGGAACGCGTCGCCGCCTTCAGCGGTCAGTCCGTCAATGAGGAGCATCCGCTGCTTTCGGCCGCCTTGCCGGATGGCGAGCGCTTCCAGGGCGTGCTGCCGCCGGCGACGACCAATGGCGGCGCCTTTGCGATCCGCAAGCAGGTCGTGAAGGACATGCGCCTCCAGGAATACCGCAAGCGCGGCTCGTTCGCGGCGGTCGATATCGGCGATCCCAATGCGCTGAGCGCGACCGATATCCGGCTCTGCGAGCATCTCGACGCCGGCGAGATCGAGAGCTTCATCCGTCTCGCCGTGGCCGAGCGCTATTCGATCCTGCTCTCCGGCGGAACGTCCTCGGGCAAGACGACCTTCCTCAACGCGATCCTGCACGAGGTGCCGCCGGAGGAGCGGATCATCACCATCGAGGACACGCGCGAGGTGAAGCCGGTCCAGCCGAACTATCTCCCGCTCGTCGCCTCCAAAGGCGATCAGGGCCAGGCGCGGGTGACGATCGAGAACCTGCTGCAGGCCGCCATGCGACTGCGTCCGGATCGCATCTTCCTCGGCGAGATCCGCGGTGCCGAAGCCTATTCCTTTCTCCGCGCCGTCAATACGGGACACCCCGGATCGATCACCACCATCCATGCCGACTCTCCACACGGTGCCTTTGAGCAGCTCGCCTTGATGGTCATGCAGGCCGGCCTGGGCCTGCGGAAATCGGAGATCGTCGACTACATCCGCTCGGTCCTGCCGATCGTCATCCAGCAGACCCGCCGCGGCGGCTGGCGCGGCACCTCCGCCATCTTTTTCAACCGCATGGCCGATTGGCAGGCGGCCAGAAAGGGCCCCGGCGATGTCACGAGTCTACGCGTTTAGGCTGCTGATCGCGCTGCTTGCGCTCATCGCCGCCTTCCTGCTGACCAGCCTCGCCTACGAACTCGTCGTCACCGCACGCTGGAACCCGACCTTGGCCGGCGAGGGTAAATCGCGTTGGGCGCTCCTCCAGTTCCAGAACAGCCGCCGTGATCCGGGCGCCCTGCTCGTCGCCTGGGAGCATTTTTCGCAGCGGCTCGCCTACCCGGCTACCCGCTCGGAGACGATCATCCGCGGGCTGATCGCTGGCGGAGCGACGCTGGCGCTCGCCGCAGGGATCACCCTCTTCGCTGTCGTGATGCGCAAGCCCACCCATCACGGCAATGCGCGTTTCGGCAGCCTGATCGATGCCGGCCGCAAGGGGCTTCTGGCCAGGCAGGGTCTGATCCTCGGCCGGCTGAACGGCGCGACGATCACTTCGGACGATCCCTCCCATGTCCTGGTCGTCGGTCCGACACGGTCGGGCAAAGGCGTCAGCTTCGTGATCCCGAACGGGTATAGCTGGCGTGGATCATCGGTCTGGTTCGATCCAAAACGCGAGCTGTTCGAGGCTATTGGTGCCCATCGACAGGCGCTCGGCGATAAGGTGTTCATGTTCTCGCCCGGCGAGCGGAAAACGCATCGCTTCAATCCGCTCGACGTCATCCGTCGCGATGCTCACATGGCAACGGACGCAGCCGTGGTCGCCTCCTTCATCGTTCCGGAGGGAACCGGATCCTCGGAGATCTGGGCGCGCACCGGCCGCCAGCTCCTCACCGCCCTGATCGGCTATGTCGTCGCGAGCCCGCGCTATGACGGTCAGCGCCATCTGCGCGCAGTCACGAACCTGACCGCGACCGGCGTGGAATTCCTGCGCGTGCTGACCAATATCCGCGACGACGAGCAGGAGTTTCTACCGAGCTGGGTCGTCCAGGGTCTCAACCAGTTCATCGCGCTCGAGAAGGAAACCCGAAATTCCGCCTTCTTCAACCTGACCGCCGCGCTGAACCCCTGGACCAACGATCTCGTCGCGGCCGCGACCGCGAGCACCGACTTCGACATCGCGCAGCTCCGCAAAGATCCGACAGCCATCTTCATCGGCTGCTCGGTCGCGCAGCTCGACATCTTCCGGCCGATCATCAAGATCCTGATCCAGCAGGTCCACGATGTGCTGATGACCGCGATGCCCGGGGCGGATGAGCCCCATCAGGTCCTGATCGTGATCGACGAGTTCCGCCAGCTCGGAAAGATGGAGTCGCTGGTCTCCAAGCTCACGATCAATGCAGGCTATGGCTTTCGCATGGTCCTGGTCCTCCAGGACCTGGCGCAGCTCGACGAGCTCTATGGCAAGGCGACGCGGCAAACCACCGTCTCCGCCTGCCAGGTCAAGCTCTTCATACGCATGAACGATCTGGAGACCTCGGAATATGTCTCGAAGATGCTGGGCTCGACGACGATCGAGGTGCGGACACCGATCATTCGCGCCGGCAAAGGCATCTTTGCCAGCCGCGACAAGAGCGTCAGCTATCAGGAGCGCGCACTGCGCACCGCCGAAGAGTTGCGCCAGATGCCGTCCGACCGCGCGATCGTGCTCGTGCCGAATGCGCCGGGTTTTGTGATCGGGAAGCTGGCGTACTTCCGCGATGCCCCTTTCAAGGCGATCTATCGACGGTTTCGCGACAGGCGCCTGAAAGTCCCGCCCCTCCCCATCTGGGAGGTGCCGCCGCTCACCTCGTTGGCGGCGGTGAAGGCCAAGCTTGCGCGGGGAGCCGCTCCGGCGGCCTCCCACGCCGCGGTCGAACTCGTCGAGCCGGAGGTGCTGCCTCCCGTACGATCCAGCCCTACACCCGCCGCGACCTCCCCGCCGGATCTTAACGGGCCGGGCACGATCATAGAGGAGATACCGCTACCGCCGGAACAGGAGGCGGCTCCGGCTCCGAAGCGCCTCGATGAAAGCGATGACGACGATATTGTAGAATTGAGGCCCGGCAGCCCGATCGAAGCGACACCGCTTCCGAAGGTGGCAAAGACCGAGGAGCGAACGGCAGAGCCCTCCCCCCGCCCCGCGCGGCTTCTTGCACTGCCGATACGTCCGGGCGCCAGGAACGTCAGTATTTCCGCCCTGATGAGCGCGAATTCAGATGGAACCGCCACCGAGCAGGTCGAACTGATGCCGGCCGCAATGCTAGCCGATCTGAGTCCTGAAGCCCAAGCCGCGATCGATCACGTCAGACGTCAAATCAAGGACCATGGCGAGAGTCGCGATAGCCGCTCCTGACGCTTCCATGGCCGTCAACCTCACGACGCATTCCGCATGAAAAGGTTCGAGCCCACAGCATGCGGGTGGCGCGATGCCCGGCTCCCCGCATCGTTCACGGGGCTCCTCGCTCCCTTGGCATGTCCTGGATGCCCGGGAGCGGCGCGTCACATCCCCGCGATAACAGTGATGTGGAGCAATTTCAGGATCGCGCCCAGCGTCGCGAGCCGCGACAGGTCGAGAGCCGGGCTATCAGCCTCCAGCTTCAATGTCGCCGCCCGGTCGTAGACCGCTACGCACTGCTTGTTGGTGATGCGGGACATATAGATGATCCCGTCGAAGTCGGTGCGATCGTAGAGCTGCTGACTGAACCGCCGCCCCGCCAATTGTGCCTTGGCCCTTACGGCGTCGGTCGAGACGCCGAGAAGGCTTGCCCCCTCGTGCCGAAGGTCGAGCAGGAAAAGCGGCGTGGGGTTCCGAATTGCCGCTATAGAATAACGATCAAATTCCTCCTGGAGGATCTCGCGCTTCGTCTTGCGCTCAAAGCGGTCGCGGACAATCGTTTCCGCGACCGCTGTCATCGGATCCTGTGCGAGGTAGAGCAGGCGGAACTTGTCCTTCGGGCTTGCGAACCGCGTCTTACCGAAGCCCATGCCCAGAGGTGTTGCGGCGTGCGCGCGGCCGACGATCCTCACATAGCCGGTGACGTCCTCCCGTACGGCGAGACGTTGCAGAACAACCTTGTCGAGCGTCATTGCGCATCGAAATAGGCGCGGGCCACGTCGAGGACCTCATCGACGCGATCCTGCTTCAGGACATCGATCGGTTTCCGTCCTGAAAGAGCGGCATTCGGCCTGCTGAGCCAGAACCAGGCGATTCGGGAATTTCCGGCGAGGGCGCTGATCGCGGCGAGGCCTCTGGCAGGCCGTCCGTCGACAAATTGCTCGATCGGATAGACGTGGTTCCTCGTCCCCTTCAGCAGGGCGACAACCTCGCCGGCGTGATGCCAATGATTGAGCGTCGAGCGCGGGACGCCATAGTCGCGGCTGAGCTCGGTGGCGCCGGCGACCGGCCCAGCCCATTCCTCCAGCCTTCGCGCGACGGCAATGTCACTCAGCGAGCGCTCGCCCTCTTCACGTGAGATGACCTCGCCGAGCCCCTCGCCTTTCGATGGGGCGACGTCCCGTGGCAGGTCGAGTTCGATCTTGCCGGCGGACGGGTCGTCGCTAAAGGCCTTGACCAGCCTGCGGATGCCGCGCGCGAGCTCGCCCTGACGCTTGCCGAGTTCGCGTCGCGCTTCGATGGGAAGATCCACGACAGCGGCAGCCGCGGCTCCGGCGATGCGGGCCGAGAGAGCAAGGGACCCGGCCTCAAAGGCCTTGTCGCTGCGCAGCGCATCCTTCACCTTGCTCGCAACGCGGGCCGCCACATTCGCCTGCCCTGCGCCGTTTCGTTGCATCTGGGAACTGGCCACGGATCACACTCCAACACTGTGTGACCAATATAGGTGAGCGGCCTTCGTTTGTCCAATATGTCCAATTTGTGCGATACGATCGATATACCCGTGGCTATGAACACGGTGACACTACCGGGGTCCGACGCCGGGGGCGCGCGGTCCAGGGCGTTCCGACGCCCGAATAACACCCGTCACATCCGCTGGCCCGGCGGCTTCTGCTTATCGGCCTCTTCGCTCTCGATCGGCCGGGTGTTGATGCCGGTGTCCTGCTGATGCTTCAGCTCCTGCAAGCGTTCGCCCTGAGCGAGATTGGGATCGAGCCGTTGGCTTGGGTTCTCCGCGAGCGCGCGTGCCGCCTCGGCCGCGGCCTGCGCCTCCCGGCGTTCGCGTGCCGCAATCGTCTCGGCATGGTGAGTGGTGGCGCGATCCTGGGCGACCTCCCGCAGGGAGGCAGGATCGATTGCGCCGGAACTCTGTTCTCGGTTCTGCTCAGCGATCGCCCGGTCGCGTATGGCCTCAGCCCGCTCGGCCTCGCGCTGTTCAGCCGCCTCGATCTCGCGAGCGCGGGCGATCAGCGCATCAGCAAGCGGACCGAGAAGCTGGTGCACCTCATCCTCGGACATGTGCGTCTGCCCGCTTTCCTGACTGGCCTTGAGATCGGTCTGGATTGCCAGCTTCTCCATGGTCGCAGCGGTCCGGCGCAGGAACTCCATCTTCGTCGCGCCCCCCATGACGCCGGCAGCAAGCGCCACGGCCTCGCTAATGTCCTTCAGGTTTTCCCGCATCTCGGCGGCGGTCGCGTCAGCCATGTTCGATGCCTTTCGGTACTGATTGAGCGAGACCAGAATCTTACCCGAAGCGAGGCTTTGCGTCAGCCGCGCAATATATTGAGCCGCAGCCGGATGGTTCGGCTGCGCCTGTGCGACCGCCTGCCAGTCCCGCAGCCCCTCGCCTGCGGCAGCGAGTTGTGACCCGGTCTCCGGCAGCCGAACGGGGTTGATCCTGGCGCGCTGAATGCGCTGCCGCGCTTTCTCGACGACATGCGGATTGGCCTTCGCATAGGCTCGGTCCTGGGCCTCCCGCCCCGCGCGCGGCCGTTCAGCGACGTCGACAATCGCCTTGTCGCGCGGACCGTAGCTCTGCGACGACGCGCGGTAGGCGGCCGAAGTGGCGACGATCTTGAGACCTTGCTGCTGGGCATGAGTCGCATAGACCGCACGCCAGTTCCGCAGGTCGGCCGGGCCCGGCCGCAGTCTCTGCCCGTCCTCGCCCTTGACTGCGACGATGACGTGGACATGCATATGCCCATCGACTTCTTTGTCATCATGAAGCGCGAATGCGAATTTATGCTCGGGGAACAGCTCGTGCAGAAACCCGCGCGCCGCCCGAACCAGCGCCGCCTTGTCCTCACCGGCCTTCGCCGACAGGATCATGTGCATCGTATCGCGTGGCGAGAAGGAACGGAGCGCCTTGCTCCAGGCCTGGGCCGCAGCGCGCACCTGCGGCTCGGTCGCGATCACCTCGCCATCTCCGCCTCGTGCCTTGCCGTCATGGGTCAGCCGAGAGAGCTGGTAGATGACACCAGCCTTGCCGTGGCTCGCCTTGCCAACTGGAACGACATCGACTGCCTCGGCTGGGATACCGATCGCGGCGCCGACACGATCAGCGATCATCTGTCGGGTGGGGGCGCTGAACCGGCGATCGCCCTGCACCCGGGCATCGGAGAGATGAAAACGGTGATGCAGCTTCTCATCGCCGTTCTCGCCATTCACAACGCTGTGTCCGGCCATCGTCGCGACGATGCGGGCGGAAGCCGTACCATCTCCGCGCCGATCGATCCTGTAAGCGTAGCGGTGGCCTGCGAAAGCTGCCTCGACCGCTGCGGCGAGGCGCTCCGGGTCCTTCTCGCCCGCCACGGTTAGCCGGAACATCGCGACATCATCGCTCTCGCGGCGTTTGTCGAAGTCGCGCGCCCAGGTCTTCATTTCAGCGGCAACCGCGTCCTGCGTCGCGAGAATTCTCCCGTCATGTGTTTCCAGCGCTGCCTGGTCCCGCTGGATGTATTGGCCTATCGCCGTGGCCCGCGCGACGCCGTGACCGTAGGAGATCACCTTCAGCACCGCCGGCTGATAACCGGCCGCGAGCAGTCCAGCCGGAGTCGCAGCCCCGGCACTGGGCACGAGCCGCGAAGCCCTCGCCCCACCGGCAACTCGCCGGCCAGCCTTTCCGTGCGGCGGATCCTCCACGTCGAAGCGCGACGCGACGGGACGCGCTGGCATGCCATCGCCCACCGGAAGACCGTGATGCTGCCGCGCCGCGAAATATGGGCGCGGGGCGGAATATCCCTCCCCTGCCCTGGACTGGCGGATCAGGCGATTCTCCGCCTCCGCCGCAAGGCGCGCGCGCATCTGCATCGCCATGCCATCCAAGGCGGCCTGATCGACGCTCACGCCTCGATCTCCCGCATATGCGCGGCCCGACGGAGCTTCAGACCATACGCCACGGTCATCGCAGTCAGCTCATGATCGATCGCGCTCACCCGCTCGTCCAGGATTTCCCAGATCGGCAGCGCCGCTTCCATCGAAGGCGCGCGCCCGGCATGGATCGCGTGAACGAGTTGCGACAGGTTCCGGCCCACCATCCGGACTTGGGATGCGAGCGCTGCGACCGTGCGGGAGTTCTCGGCAGAGAGCGCCGGACCGACATCGAGGCTCGCCTGAATCAGGCGCCGAAGGGTCTCTGAGCGGCTCAAGCCAAAGGCCCGTGACGCCTCGTCGAGCCACGCGCTCACCTCGGGCGTGAGATCGACGCGGGCTCTTTTGCGTTCGTCGGCTCGGGTCTTGGTGGCAGACATGAAAGCTCCCTTGGAAGGGAAAGGTGCCGGCGCAGCCGGCCCAGGTCGCCGGCGGCGCGACCTGCCGATCAATTTGGACCCAAATTGAGTATCTTGTCAATTCAAACAAACATAAATTCCATACATACCAGATAAATACATCTTCACATCCGTTCATTTACTCATTTTGTCATTCACATATCGTGACATCACTTCATATATTCATCTCACAATTTAGTCATCACTCCCGATTTTCAGCGTGTCATTCCCTCATCACCTCCAGTTTCCATCGCGTCATCGCGAGATCGCCAAGGCGACCTTCTCCGGATTCTTGCTTGATATATTGAGCGAATGAGGCCATTGCAGAATGGAAGAATGACTCTCGCCCTTAGAAGGGAAGCCCGCAGGTGAGCGAACCTGAAAGCGAAGCCCTGCAGGTCACGGTGGCCTCACCCAAAGGCGGGGCAGGAAAGACCATGACCACGATCCTGCTCGCCGGCGAGTTCGCCGCAGCCGGGCACAAGGTCCTCATCGTCGACACAGATCCGCAGGAATCGGCATCGCGCTGGTATCGCAACAGCAAGAAGATCGGTTTCGCGCTCCGCAATATCGCCCTGGAGTCGGTGACCGATGTCGGCGCTCTCGGCGAGACGCTCAAGAATGCGCGGCACTATTCGCTGATCCTTGTCGACATCCAGGGGACCGCGAGCGCGGCCATGGGCGCAGCAGTTGCCTATGCCGATTTCGTCGTCATCCCGACACGTCCCCATGTGTTCGATGTCGACGGATCTCTGGCCCTGATCCGGCAGATCGAACTGCTGGGTGGCCGGCACCGGACGATCCCCTACGGCGTGCTGATGAACGGCGTATCGGGCATCGACAAGAACACCATGGCGTTCAAGACCGCGCTCGCCCAATTGACGAAGGCGAAGGTGCAGCTCTTCGACAGCTTCCTGTCGCAGCGCCCGACCTTCGCGGCGATCGCCACAGCCGGCACGCTCTACGAGGTCGACAGCGATTCAAGCCCCATCAAGGATGCGCGGGATCAGACGAACGCCGTCGCGGCCGAAATCATCAATCGCTTAGGGAGTGCACGTTGATGGCCGAGGAGACCGACAACGTGGTTCCCGCCGCCGGCAACAGGCTGCCGTCATTGCCGAAGAAGCGGGCCTCCGGTCCATTCCAACGGCTCGAGGAGCTGACGGAGATTGTCGATCCCCCTCAAGATTTGCGGCTTCAGGCGCAACGCGATCCGCGCAGCCTCGAAGCCGGCGGGATGTCGATCGATCCCGCCAAGAATACAAATATCGAGACGGTCCCGCCTACCGACGCAGACCGTCACCGCGAGCTGTCGGCCGACCCGGCAGCAGAACTGCCGCAGAAGGTCGAGCACATGGTCCTGCAAACGACGGTCCCCCTCGACAAGGCCCAGGCTTTTAAGATGCACTGCATCAGAAACCGGACCACGGTTCGCGAAGAGCTGCGCCGGCTCGTCGATCAGGTGGTTTCCGCTCTGCCGGCCGAGCGCTAGGCTCGGGTCGCAAACGCCGTCACGACCTCTCGTCGACCGGTAGCGACGGGCCTCCGCGCGGATGCATCGATCCGGCCGGCGAGCCTTCGACCACAAGCCAGGAGAACGCGGATGCGCCGGTTGGAAATCGCAGGCGACGTTCTGAACGAAGATGACACTGCCCTGCCGGACGCGATCGCGGCGGCCTATCGCGATCGCATCCGCCCGCTCTGCCTATGCCGGCAGCCCGGCATTCCGATGTATGTCGCGGCGATGGGCGAGCAGCATGTGATCAAGCGCATGCCGCTCTCGGGCGGCCAGCACGATCCGGCCTGCGATTCCTATGAACCGCCTGTCGACTTATCGGGGCTTGGCCCGCTGATGGGCAGTGCGATCCGGCTCGATCCCGAGAGCGGGATGGCGGCGTTGCGACTGGAGTTCAGCCTGACGCGGACCGGCAGCCGTGCAGCGCCGACGCCAGGCGCATCGGAGACGACGTCGGTGAAGAGCGAGGCGCGTCGGCTGTCGCTCCGCGCGCTTCTGCATCTGCTTTGGAACGAGGCTGGCCTGACCAAATGGACCTCCGCCTGGGCCGGCCGCCGCCACTGGTGGAACATCCGCTGGCACCTGCTCGAGGCTGCGAAGACGATGCTGGTGAAGGGGGCGCCCCTGAGTGACGTGCTCCTGGTCCCGGAGCCCTTCCGCGCCGACCAGAAGGAGGCGATCGAGCAGCGGCGCGCCGCATCGCTCAGCGTGATCCAGCCGCAGAAGACCGGCCCACGCAAGCTCATCGTGCTGGCGGGCGAGGTCAAGGAATTCCAGGCGGCGCGCGGCGGCCACCGACTCGTCATCAAGCACCTGCCCGGCTTCCCGTTTCTGCTCGACGATCGTGCCTGGGTTCGCGTGCAAACGCGCTTCGAAGCGGAGCTCGCGCTATGGGCGGCGAACGACGCCTCGCATCTGATCGCGATCGCGACCTTCGGGCTGAATGCGGCTGGTATCGCAATCGTCGAGGAGATCGCGCTGATGGTCGTGGCGGAGAACTGGATCCCTTACGAATCCGCGCAGGAGCTGCGCCTCGTGGAGGTGCTGGCGAAGGCGCGCGAGCAGAGCATCAAGGGCCTGCGCTTCGCCTCGCCCGCGGGCCAGCCGATCGTGGCCGCGCTGTTGCTGCAGCACCGGCCACGGCCGCTGGCCTTCTTCGTCGTCCCGGCGAATGCGGACGACGCCTATCAGGAGGCGCTTGATGAGATGATCGCGTCGCGCCCGGAGATGGATAGCTGGATCTGGCACACGGACCGTGGCGAGATGCCAGCGCTCCCCGTCCGATAACGATGTCGGCCCATAATGTGCCGAGGCGACGGACGGATGGCCGGGTGGGTCCGGCAACGGGGTGCCGGCTCAATGAGCCGGCCCGCGCTCGTGCGGATCGAACTCGTGGATGGGCTCAAGGTCGTCGTCGGCGTCGAGCTCGTCGCTCGGGAGGGCGCCGTACTGGTTGCCGGACTTGAAGAGTGTGACCGGGACCATGAGGGTACGGGCGAGCTGGAAGGCGTGGTTTAGCGCGAGGCTGAGATCGGACATCGTCGTGAGGCTCCATCCGGAGCGGGGGAATTCCCGCTCGATGGCTCCTCGAAGGGCCGGCCCCGGTCGCGATCACCGCATCGGCGTAGCCAAGCGGCCGCAGCTTGCTAGCGGACCCTTCATGGGTTGATCGTGGAAGACCCGGGGGTGGACCAGGACGCCATCACGAAAGAGCGGGATTGCACCGCCTCGGCCAGAGCCGCTAACCGCATGGCCCTGATCTTCGAACGACACCTCGACACACGCCGCTCGCCGGCAGCCGGCGCAAGTGCTCGACCGATGCGGCGGCACGACCCAAAACCCGCCAGCGCAGAACCGGCACGCGCCTTGACGTTGTCACGATGCGCACGCCCTATGCCGGTCGCGCCACGATCAGGCGCGTAGACACAGATTCGACAAACGACATCACCGAGGAGCGCCCCGATGGCCACCACCGCCGAAATCGCCGACAAGATCGCCACGGAGCACAAGCTGACGAAGGCGCAAGCCAAGGCCATCGTCGACAGCGTCTTCAAGACCATCACCGACGCGGCGGCGAGCGGTGCTGAAACGAACCTGGCTGGATTCGGGAAGTTCAAAATTCAGGACAAGCCGGAGCGCGAAGCCCGCAATCCCGCGACCGGCGCGACGATCAAGGTCGCGGCGTCGAAGAAACTGACCTTCACGCCGGCGAAGGCGGTGAAGGACGCCCTCAACGGCTGAAGCCCCCGACCGCGAACGGCAACACTGCCGTCATCGACATGCGAAGAGGAGGCTCACGCCTCCTCGGTCTCGCGCCGCCGGTCCGCCTCGGCGAGCAACTGGTCGAGACGCGCCTGTGTCTCGGCGCGTTCCTTGCGGGTGAGGATGCATTCCGCGAGCTCCGCGCGCAGCTCGGCGATATCAGCGTAGATGTCGAAAGCGTAGTCCATGTGAACCTCCCATGTCTCGATGACGGGAGGCCGCCACCGGTCGTTGGAGGTCCGGGGCAAGGATTGCGTCAGCAACCGGCGGATGCCGGCGGGTGGGGGAGCCGATTTTGTCGACGGGCGCGCATGCGTCCTGCGAGAAAATTGGGGGCACCGCCCGTCCTTGCGGCGGGCCGACTGACGGTATGCTTGTAGCCCCAGAGAGAAAGACGGCCTGGCTCCACGGTGCCGCGCGCTCCCGGAAACGCGGGCTCCCGGCTCTGAGAATCTGCTCGACAGGATGGCGCGCCACGCCGGCGGCAACCGGGTGTGCCCCCTTGCCCCATGCCTCGCGAACGGTGGTCGGACCGACATGGAAATGGCCCCGCCGTGTGGCGGGGCCAGGGTTGCGGTACCTCAGTCCCGGTTCGGCCGGGACCAGATCAGCTGGAGGCCCTGCTCGCCTTCGACCTCGACCAGGGTGGCGTAGATCGGGGCCGGGAAGCTCGGGTCGTCGAGCTTAACCGAGAGGTAGTCGCGGCCGCTCTGCTCGGAGTGCTTCTGCCAGGCCGCACCCAGTTCGACGTTATGCGGTGCACCGCATAACGTCGATTATGCGTAGCGCGGGATTATGCGGAGTCGTTGGCTGGCAGCCGCGGTTTTCGGGGGTGTTGTCGCCTGTATCGCTCCGCATAATCTCGACCGTTGAGCCGCGGTTCTTCGCGCGTCGAGCGCACTTTGGTTTATGTTGCCTCGTGACCTGGAACCTGGGGCGTGAGTTGCGGCTTTGGCGGATGGAACTGATGTTTCGGAGGAAATAGCGCGTATTCGGCGGCGGCTGGCCGATCTGGATGCCGAGCGCGCCAAGCTCGAGCGTGAGCTGGAGACATTTGAGCAGAGACTGACATCCGGTAGTTGCTCCTCCGAACGACCCTCTCTTGCCGATGCCCCTGTCACCAACAACTCGTCATCGGCCGAGAAAATCGCCCTGTTCCGCCGTCTGTTCGCCGGGCGTCCCGATGTCTTCCCCACGCGATGGGAAAACAGGAAGGCTGGGCGCTCGGGGTATTCACCAGCCTGTTCCAACGAGTGGGCCAAGGGGATTTGCGGCAAGCCGAAGGTGAAATGCGGAGAATGCCCGCACCAGGCATTCATCCCGTTTTCCGAGGACATCGTCGAAAAGCATCTGCGCGGAGGCGGTGTCCGCTCCGGTGACTTTGTCGCCGGGGTTTATCCATTGCTGCAGGACGAGACCTGCTGGTTCCTTGCCGCGGACTTCGACAAGGAAAGCTGGGCCGATGATGCCAGAGCACTGCTGGCCATCTGTCATGCAAGGGGGATTGCCGCCGCCCTCGAGCGCTCGAGATCGGGGAATGGCGGCCATGTATGGATCTTCTTCTCCGAGCCTGTGCCAGCGAGGATCGCCAGGCAATTGGGCTCGGCCCTGATCACGGAGACGATGGAGAAACGCCCCGAGATCGGCTTCGCATCCTATGATCGCTTCTTTCCCAGCCAGGACATCATGCCCCTCGGAGGTTTTGGGAATCTGATTGCGCTGCCGTTGCAGCGAAAGGCCCGGGAGATCGGCAACAGCGTCTTTGTCGACGAGGAGCTGCGGTCCTACGACGACCAATGGGCCTATCTGTCGTCCCTGCCCAGGGTGTCGGCAGAGATTGCCTTCAGGATCGCGGGAGAGGCGGAACAGTCAGGTCGGATTTTGGGCGTTCGCATGCCGGTGGACGACGAACATGCCGACGAGCCGTGGAAGATGCCGCCGTCACGCCGTAGCGCGCCGCAGCGTATTGAGGCTGCCATCCCGCCAAACATCAAGATCGTGGTCGCCGATCAGGTTTACATTGACAGGGCAGGACTTCCATCAGCCCTGATTGCTCAACTTGTTCGTCTGGCGGCTTTCCAGAATCCGGAGTTCTATCGCGCTCAGGCCATGCGGTTGCCGACATTCGGCAAGCCCCGGATTGTCTCGTGCGCCGAGCTTTTTGCTCAACATGTGGTGTTGCCCCGAGGCTGTCTCGGCGAGGCGATCGATCTTATCGCGAGCCATGGCGCCGTTGCCGATCTGGAAGATCTGCGCGAAATCGGCGCGGCACTTCCAGCGACCGTTTCCTTCCAAGGCGAATTACGACGGCCGCAGGTGGCGGCCTGCCAGGCTCTTGTCGCCCACGACACTGGCGTACTTGCTGCGACGACGGCCTTTGGCAAGACGGTCGTCGCAGCCGCACTGATTGCGCACCGCGCGCGAAACACGCTCGTTCTCGTCCATCGACGGGAGTTGCTCAATCAATGGGTGGAACGTCTACGATCGTTTTTGAGCATAGACCCGAAGCAGATCGGCATGATCGGTGGTGGGAAAAGAAAGCCGACGGGCGTCATCGATGTGGCGCTCATCCAGAGCCTCGTCCGCAACGGCGAGGTTGCCGATATCGTTGCCGATTACGGTCATCTCATCGTCGACGAATGCCATCACCTGTCCGCCGCGAGCTTCGAGCTCGTCGCGCGGCGCTCAAAGGCGCGATACGTTGCCGGCCTGTCGGCGACCGTCGCCCGAAAGGATGGGCATCATCCTATCATCTTCATGCAATGCGGCCCCGTTCGCCATCGGGTCGACGCAAGGGTGCAAGCTGCCGAACGTGGTATCCGTCACCGTGCGCGCGACCGCTCGACGCGGTTTGAGTTGCCGGTGGTGCTGGCCGCGGCCGAGCGCCCGTCAATGCCTGCGATCTATGCGGCGCTGGCGCAGGATAGCGGCCGGAATGACCTGATCTTCGATGACGTGCTGAAATCGCTTGAGGCGAAGCGTTCGCCCGTCGTTCTAACCGAGCGGAAGGATCACCTCGACTATCTTCGGCAGCGGTTCTCGCCCTTCGTGAAGAATCTCGTCGTATTGCGCGGTGGTATGTCTGCGGGCGATCGCAAAATGGCCGACGCGGCGATGCGGGTGGCGGATGATCAGGAGCGCCTGATAATCGCAACAGGGCGCTACATCGGCGAGGGCTTCGACGACGCCCGACTCGATACGCTGTTCCTGACGATGCCGATCGCCTGGAAGGGAACATTGGCGCAGTATGTCGGCCGCCTGCATCGTCTGCATGACGGCAAGAAAGACGTTCTTGTCGTCGACTATGTTGATAATGCCGTCCCGGTTCTCGCCCGGATGGCCGCGAAACGACGGGCGGGTTATCGCGCACTCGGCTACGTGCTTGAATAGCGGTGTCCTGCGGTGCGGCTCCGCATAATCACGGTGGCGTTGTCCGCGGCGCCCCGTTGTGATCGGAGCGCCGCGGTATTGGTCATCGCGACCAGATCAGAGCGAACTCGCCATCGTCGCCTTCGAAGAGGTTGGCGTAGATCGGCGCGGTGAAGGAGGGATCGTCGAGCTTGACCGAGTGGTAGGTGCGGTCGTCCTTCGAGGTCCGGCGCCAGGCGGCACCGATCTCGACACCGGAGACGATGACGCGCAGGTCTGGCGCCTTGTCGCTGGTGGAGGCGGGATCGCTGGGGACGAGGCGCGCCTTGGCGTCGATCGCGAGCGTCTTGATGGTGCCGGTGTAGATGCCGTCGTTGCTGCGGGTGAACGAACCGATCTGGGACATGGTGGATCTCCTGTGCTGTGTTCAAGCCCGCGACCATCGCGGCCTTGTGGCGATCGAGAGCCCCGGGACGGCCGGCCCGCACCGTCAGGCCGCAGCGCATGCGAAGGACGGCGTGCGGCGATCTTGTTGTTGCGCGAGGAGCGGCGCAGCCGCGGGGAAGAAGATCGCCGGCACGCTGTTGCGGGGAACAGGCCGGGTCTTGAGACCGCATCTCGGGGCAGATCCGCCCAGCAAGGCCCGTCGGTCGCAGGCATCACCGCACGTCCGGAGAACCTCCCGCTCAGGTCGGACCACCCTGCCATGATGACTATCCGCTCCCTCACGGATTCATGTCGGCGCGGTGTCCGCATCGGCCATCAGCGACGCGATCAATGCGTCGGGCGCCTTGAACCGACCGCGTCGAAGCTCCGGCGGCAGCACCGCCTCGATGGCCTCGAGCTTTTCGGACGGATCCATCCGCAGGTACACCTCGGTGGTGCGGATATCGGCGTGGCCAAGCCAGAGCGCGACCTTGCGGATATCGCGGGTGGCCTGCAGCATCAGGACCGCACAACTATGCCGCAGAAGATGTGGCGACAGCGTGCGACCGCTCAACGTCGGGCATCGGGCCGCAGCGGCTTTTGCGTGCTTTTCGAGGATGTATTCGAAGCCGGCGCGGGTCATCGCCATCCCCTGTGCGTTGACGAACAGCTCCGTTGCCGGCGGCTTTCCCCGCACCGCAAGCCAGGCGCGCAGGTCGCGAGCGGTTTCCTTCCAGAGCGGAAGGCTGCGTTCGCGCCGGCCCTTGCCGAACACCAGGATGCTCGGCCTCGGTTGCAAAGTGACATTCTCGAGGGTGAGGCCGGTCAACTCGGAGACCCGCAGGCCGCCGGCGAAGCACAGATGCAACATCGCCCGATCCCGTAGCCCCAAGCGTGTCGTCGAGTCGGGCGCATCGAGCACGGCGCGAACCTCGTCCATGGTCAGATGGCGGATGAGCTTCTGGCCATGACGTTTGCCCGGGATCGCGTTGATCTGGGTAATCTGCTCCAGGGCGCCGGGATGCCGCCACTCGACATAGCGCATGAACGACTTGATCGCGGCGAGCCGCAGATTGCGGGTCGCTGCGCCGTTGCCGCGATCATGTTCGATGTGATGTAGGAACGCGACCACCATGTCCGCATCAATCTGCTCGAGCTGAAGCAGAGAGGGGCGCGTGTGCAGGCGTTGAGCGGCGAACGCCAATAACAGCCGGAAGCTGTACGCATAGGTTTCGCAGGAGTGCGGACTGTAGCCGCGCTGCTGCGGCATGTGCTCGCGCATGAAGCTGGTGATGAGCGGGGCGATCGGCGTCATGCGACCTCCCCGGCGACAAAGGCCTCGGCAGCACCGGCAATATCGGCCATGAGGTCCGGCGTGGATTCCAGATACCAGTAGGTATTCCGGATGTGCGCATGGCCGAGATAGGTGGCGAGAGCGACGAAGTCGCGCGCAACGTCATCACGACGCATCGCGCATTGTTCCAGCACGCGCGTCGCGAAGGTGTGACGCAGATCATGGATACGCGGACGCCGCGATCGATCCTGACCGACGCCGGCCTTGCGCAGGATCACGCCGAAGTTGCCATGGACGGTTCGATGCCCCATCGGCTTGCCATCGACCGACAGGAACACATGGTCGTCCATCCCGGCAAACCGCCGTCGGACCTTCAGATAGGCCTGCAGCGCATCGACCACGCTGGCGTGCATCGGTACGAGCCGGCTCTTGTTGAACTTGGTCTGGCGGATATGCAGCACCCCGTCGGGCAGCAGATCGTCCAACCTCAGATTCAGAGCCTCGGAGATCCGCAAACCCGTCGACGCGAGCAGCCCGATCAGCATCACATAGATGTGGCGCCTGAGTGGGCTGGGCCTCTGCCGCCGCAGATTTCCTGCAGCATCGAGCATGCGGGCCAGTTCCTCTGGCGTGTAGATATAGGGTGCGGGACGTGCTGCAGTGCGGTTCGGATGATGATGCGGCACCTCATGCTTGCGATCCTCCGCGTAGAGGAAGCGTGCAAAGTGCGCGATCTCGCGAAGCCGCCGCTGGTGACTGCGCGGGGTCGACGAGACGGCTGCCGCCCAGGCGATCGCGGTCTCGCGGCGAACATGGGTATCACCCCGGTCGATCGCATAGCGCGCGAACGCGGTGAGGTGCCGGGCCGTCTTTGCGAGCTTGAAGCCGAGCGAGCGGCGCAGCTCGATATAGCGATCAACATCGTCGATCAGCATGGCGACCTCCCCGGCCAGGGCCGCGCGATGGCCGACACCAGCGCGATATCGACCTTGGCGTAATGCGCCGTTATCGCCTGTGATCGGTGACGCAACACCGCGCTCACGTCCGGCAGGCTGACGCCGTGGCGGAGCATCGCCGTGGCCGCCGAATGACGCAGGATATGCGCACCTTTGCAGCGGCTCTCGATGTCCCCACGCTTGAGCGCGCGCTTGACCAGACATTTGACCGTGATGCGATCGATGGGCCGCAGTGGCGCATATTCGGTGATGAACAGGGTTGGTGTGGCCAGTGCCGGTCGTCCGCGTTCGATATAGGCGAGTAGCGCGTCGCCTATCTCTTGGGTGAGCGGCAGCAACTCCTCGCGTCGGCCTTTGCCCCAAAGGCGGATGCTGCCCTGCCGCCAGTCGATATCGTCGAAGCTGAGCCGTGCCACCTCGCTCGCCCGAAGCCCGAGCCGGACCAGCAGCAAGATGATGGCTCGGTCGCGCAGGCGCCGCTCTCCGTCGCACGCACCGATGATCCGCGCGATATCGGCATCAGGCAGGAAGCGCGGGATCGATGCCAGCCGCCATCCCGCAACATTCGGCATGGCATGGTCGAGCCCGGGCGGACATCGTCCTGCCGCGATCAGGAAGCGCAGGAACGCGCGAATGCCAACCGATATGCCCTTCATTCGTGCGACCGACACGGCTTTTGCACGTTCGATCATGTATGCCCGGATCGTCACGGCGTCATAGGCTGTCGGGGTATCCCCCAGCGCATCGACGAAGGGAGTGATCGTCCCAAGATACGTGGCGAGTGTCGTTTCGGCCAAGCCGCACTGCTCGCGAGCCCAGGCTGCGAACTCGGCCACCAGTGGTGCTGCCGATTTGGCCCGCGATCGCGTCAACACGCCTCGCTCCTCAAGGTAGGCGATGAACAGCTTGACGGTCTCGACCGCGTCCTTGTTGACATCGCCGCGGAAGCGCGGCCGATGTCCCGCTTCGATCAAGGCGAACGAGACTGCGTACGCCTCACGGATTGCAGCCAGCGTATGGCCTTCCCCGCGCGCCCAGTGCGTCCAACTCGCAAGCAGCCGCATCCTCTCGACGATCGTCAGTGGCGTATATCGTCGCTCACGAAGCCATTGAGCAAAGTCCGCTGCATGGTCCGCGGCCATTCCTGCCTTCAACCGATCCCAGACCGCGTTCTTACGAACATAAACTCCTGTCGGCATGTCGCCTCCGTCTGCATGTGGAGGCGGGACTATGGTCGGGGCGATTGTTGAACGTCAGTCAGCGGTTGTGCCGGGCGCGCTCGTGCCGTGCGAGACCGACCTGAGCCGGGAGGTTCTTCCGGGGTGCCGTGATGCCTGCGACCGACGAGCCTTGCTGGGCGGATCTGCCCCGAGATGCGGTCTCAAGACCCGGCCTGTTCCCCGCAACAGCGTGCCGGCGATCTTCTTCCCCGCGGCTGCGCCGCTCCTCGCGCAAC